>Ga0247835_1000188_pt1 | contig 84575 bp, 60 predicted proteins | sample LaCtaG_3_FD_189912 | JGI IMG/M metagenome (GOLD analysis project Ga0247835, IMG submission 189912) | Freshwater microbial communities from meromictic Lake La Cruz, Castile-La Mancha, Spain - LaCruzMarch2015_13.5m | ecosystem: Environmental > Aquatic > Freshwater > Lake | place: Spain: Castile-La...
CTTCATGGCCTGGTCCTTGTTCTTGTGCTGGGAGCGCTCGTTCTGGCACTGGACCACGATCCCGGTGGGATTGTGGGTGATGCGCACGGCCGACTCGGTGCGGTTGACGTGCTGGCCGCCGGCCCCGCTCGCGCGATAGACATCGATACGCAGGTCCGCGGGGTTGATCTCCACCACCACCGTGTCGTCGATCTCCGGGGAGACGAAGACCGCGGCAAACGAGGTGTGCCGCCGGTTGCCGGAGTCGAAGGGGGACTTGCGGACCAGCCGGTGGACGCCGATCTCGGTGCGCAGCCAGCCAAAGCAGTAGTCCCCTTGAAAGTGCACGGTGGCGGACTTGATACCCGCCACGTCACCGGGTGAGACCTCCATCAGCTCGGTCTTGAAGCCGCGCCGCTCACCCCAGCGCAGGTACATGCGCAGCAGCATCTCGGCCCAGTCCTGGGCCTCGGTCCCGCCGGAGCCGGCCTGGACATCGAGGAAGGCGTTCTTGTCGTCCATGGGGTTGGAGAACATGCGGCGGAACTCCAGGCCCGCCACCCGCTCCTCGCAGCGGTCCAGATCACGCAGCAGATCAGTGGCCGTGTCCTCATCGTCCTCCTCGGCGGCCAGGGCCAGCAACCCGTCGGCGTCGCCCAGGGCGGCGGTCATGTCGTCCACGGTCAGTACCACGGCCTCCAGGCCGGCACGCTCACGACCCAGGGTCTGGGCGCGCTCGGGGTCGTTCCAAACCTGCGGGTCTTCGAGCTCGCGCAAGACCTCGGTTAAGCGCTCCTTTCGCTCCTCGTAGTCAAAGATACCCCCTAAGGGACGCTACACGGCCCTTCAGGTCATTGATCTTATGGGCAATAGGGTTGATGTCGAGCATGATTCACTCCGGTGGGTCGAACCGCTAAGTATAGGCGTTACGAGCGGGATCGCGCCACGACCGGCGCCGACGAGCGGGCCGACAGGGCACGACGGTCGGCTATACTTCCGAGAAGTCAATCAACCGTATCCGACCCCACTCATGGCACGCCTACCCCGTTTCATCCTGCCCGGCTTTCCGCAGCACGTGCTTCAGCGCGGCAACAATCGCCAGCAGATCCTGTTCAGGGAGGAAGACTATTGGTTTCTGTGGGAAAAGATCGGCACCGCCGCGGCGAAGTTCGAGTGTAGAATTCACGCCTATGTGTTGATGCCCAACCATTTCCATCTGCTGCTGACCCCGTTCGGCGAGGACGGTATCGGCAAGCTGATGCAGTACGTCGGGCGCTACTATGTCCAGTACTTCAACGGCGGCAACGACCGCACCGGCACCCTCTGGGAGGGCCGTTATCGCGCCACCCTCCTCGACCCGGCGCAGTGGCTGATCCCGGTCAGTCGGTATTTGGAGAGCAACCCGGTGCGCGCCGGACTGGTCAGCAGCCCCGCCGACTACGCCTGGTCCAGCTACGCGGCCAATGCGAGCGGGACCGGGGACCGCCTGGTCACGCCGCACGCCGAGTACGAGCGGCTGGGGCGCGGCCAGAAGACGCGCCAGACGGCCTACGCCCGGGGCTTCGCCACCCCCCTGGACGAGGCCCGCCTGACCCGGATCCGCGACGCGACCAACAAGGCCTGGGTGCTCGGCGACGCGGCCTTCTGCGCACTGGTGGAGGAACGGCTGAACCGGCGCACCTCCCCCCGACCACGCGGCGGCGACCGGCGTTCGGCCGCCTACCGGATGGCCACCGGGCGTGCCTGAACGCCCCTTTTTTTTGCGGGCAATAGAATGAAACTCGACGACGCACTCATCGACGCACAAGACAGCGCCTGGGCGCGGTTCCTGGGGACGCACCTGCCGACGCGCACCCTGGACCTGCACTTCGATCTGCTGCAACCCCATCGCCGTGGCACCCGCCCGGAGTTGAAACCACCGCGCGTGTGTGAGTTCTATGCCGGGGTGCGGGCGAATCGCCGCGCCGCCCTGGCGGCGGTGCTGGAACACGGCCGGGCCTTGAACCGCTATCGGCTGGCGCCCCCGGCACGGTGCGAACTGGCGGAGATCGGGCTCGCCGCCGCCATGGCCGCGGCCCGGGACCTGGTGGCGGACGTTCTGAAGGGGCGCGGCGGGGTCCCGGAGGAACCCGGACACGGGGAGTTGCTGGAGTCCGTCGCCGCCACCCTCCAGACCTTGGTGACGGCCTATCAATTGGTCTTCCAGGCCGACTACGACAAGGGACGCTTCTGGTACGCGCGGGCGCGGCGGCGCGTCCATCATTGCGCCCACCGCATCCTGGAACTGATCGGTCTGATCCAGCAGGTGCGCGCCCTGCGCTACCAGCGGCTGGAGGGCGCCCACTGGCGGACCGCCAACACCGTCTTCCGGGTGATGCTCGAATTCGAGCAGGTCGAGGTCCCGCTCGACAGCATCGGCACCCTGCTCGCGCCCCGTCGCGGGCGGGACCCGCGCAGCCTGCAGGACCTCTACGCCGCGCTCCAGGTCCCCTGGATCCTGGACTTTCTGTCCTGGCCCGAGACCCTGTTCCAGTTCGTGCTGGACTATTGCCGTGCCATCCAGGACGGCGTGCGGTTTTTCCCGGGCGAGGGGCACCAGTGCGGCGCCTTCCAGGCCCTGACCCAGTGTCACCAGGACCGGCAGCCGGACCGCCAGGCCGGGGAGCCCACCGCGGGACCGACCCTCTTGATCGACTATTCGATCCTGGTGACCCAGGCGCAGGCCGATTTCGAGGAGGTGCGCAAGGCCCGCACCGCCCGCAACCCCTACCTGCTGCCGCGACGCTTCAGCCAACTGGAACCGCCCCTGCAACTGGCCGCGGGACACCTGATGGCACGCCTGTGCGAGCAGCGCCCGCCGCCCTGGTCGCCCCCGGGGCGCCGCGCCGCGGACCTGGACCTGCGGATCCACGCGAGCTTCCAGGAAGTGTACGAGCACCTGCTGGCGGTCTTCGACCCGCGCGGGCAACTGGCCACCCGGCGCGAACTCGCGGACCTCTTCGCGCAGCGGTCCGCGACCATCGGCGAGGACCACACGGCGGATCAGGCCAGTCTCTGGCATGTGCTCCAAGAGGCCCCCGGGTCGCTGCGCCTGCAGACCCAGGAGACCCGCTTCACCCACCGGATGGCGATCGGCTCCTTCCTGGCCTACGGGGTCGGGGAGACCGGCATTCGCCGGCCCCACCTGGGGAAGGTCACCCGCATCCATCGCCCGGACCGCGGGCTGGTGCAGGTGGACCTGTTGGCCTTCGCCGACTACGCCCGGCCACTCGGCGTCCATGCCGGCCCCCCGATGGCGTCCACGAACGGCACCCGCACCCAGAACACCGCGGTGCGCGCCTTGTTCGCTTACGCGGATGACTGCGGCTGGCAGCTCCTGCTCCCCAACAGCGAGCAATTCTGGGAAAACGCCAAGGTGTCGCTGGTCGGCGGCGGCAAGGAGATCGGGATCGAGCTCGGTGAGTTGCGCGACCTGGGCGAGAATTACTGCCTGTTTCGGCTCAAGGCGCGGCAGGACCAGGGCGAGCGCCCCCGGTATCCGCTGCCGGCCCAAAGCGCCGAGCCCGCCGCCGCGCCACCCGCAGCGCCACCCGCAGCGCAGCCCGCCCTCCGGCAGGCCCGCGCGTGACCCGCGGATACGCGGTGCACCTTTCAGGACTCGGCCAAGGCACGCCAGGACCATCGTGAGACCCCTGCCCGCGATACCCCTGCTGTTGCTGTGCCTCACGGCCGTGGGCCAGGAACTGCGCGATTCCGGTTACGGGGACGACAGCCTGGTCGATCCCAGCGGGCAGTATTACTACCTGCAACCCAACGGCAGCTACATGGACGTCTACGGCAGCACCTACCAACCGCTGGGCGATGGGCGCTACACCGACGCCCTCGGGAACCTGCTCGATGCCGGACCAGCGGCGGCCGGGCGCGAGCCCGCGGGCCAGCCGCCGCCGGACACCGGGCCAATGCCCGATGCGAGCACACCGGCAGGTCAGGCGCATGACTGGGCAAGCGACGACCCCCTCCACTCGGCAGCGCCGGTGAACGGGGCACGCGCGGCCCGGCCGGCCCCCGGTGGCACGGACCCCGATACAGTGCAGCCGAAGAACGACGCCGAGTTCGGTTCCAGATACCTGGAGGATGTGGGCGACGGCTATCTCAGGATCGACCCCCGCGAGATCGCGGCCGATCCGCGGCTGGCCAAGCCGGACGCGCCACCCGAGCGCGCCGACAAGAAGGCCGGGCAGGCGCGCCCGGCCAAGGCGTTCGATGCAAGCGAGTTGGATTTCTTGCGCCCCGAACCGTACCGGGAGGGGCCATCCGCCGATCCGCACCCCCAAGACCTGTCCCCGCGCGATCCAGGTGCGCGGACGCGCTGGCGCCCAGAGTCGGAGCGCACGCCATGATCCCCAGGCCCAGCGCAACGCACACGCCGACCAAAAGTCAGGATCAAGTCCCCTGCGGACCGGCGGGGCCATGCAGAATCCTGAGGCCGTCGCTGCGGTCTTCCACCACGCCGGAGGCAAACCCCCGGTATCCCGGCTGCACCGCCCCGGTCGATGAGCAGCCGTCGCCCGCTTTCGGGATTACTCGACCAACTCACCCTGAATCACCCGCTCGAAGGTCAGCGCCCCGTCGGCGAACCCGACCTCGATCAGGTCCCCGGGGCCGAACTTGCCGGCCAGGATCTCCTGGGCGAGCGGGTTCTCCAACTGGGCGCGGATGGCGCGCCGCAAGGGTCGCGCCCCATAGACGGGATCGAATCCGGCCTCGCCCAGATGGTCCAGGGCCGCGTCGCTCAGGGTCAGTTGCATGTCCCGGTCCGCGAGCCGCTGCTTAAGATACTGGACCTGAATTCCGGCAATGGCGCGGATCTGGGTGGCATCCAGTGAGTGGAAGACCACGATCTCATCGAGCCGGTTGATGAACTCGGGCCGGAAGGCGCGGCGCACGGTCTCCATCACCGCCTCCTTCATGGCGGCATAGTTGGCCTCCCCAGACTGCTGCTGGATGATGTCCGACCCCAGGTTGCTGGTCATGACGATCACGCTGTTGCGAAAGTCCACCGTGCGACCCTGGCCGTCGGTCAGGCGCCCGTCGTCGAGCACCTGCAACAGGACATTGAAGACGTCCGGGTGGGCCTTTTCCACTTCATCGAGCAGGATCACGCTGTAGGGCCGGCGGCGGACCGCCTCGGTGAGATAGCCGCCCTCCTCATAACCCACATAGCCCGGAGGCGCACCGATGAGGCGCGCCACCGAGTGCTTCTCCATGAACTCGGACATGTCGATGCGCACCATCGCCTCCTCGGTATCGAAGAGGAAACTGGCCAGGGCCTTGCATAGCTCGGTCTTGCCCACCCCGGTGGGACCCAGGAACAGGAATGAGCCGATCGGCCGACTGGGGTCCGACAGCCCCGCGCGGGAGCGGCGGATGGCATCACTCACCGCCCGCACCGCCTCCCCCTGCCCCACCACCCGCTTGCCCAACTCCTGCTCCATGCGCAGGAGCTTGGCCCGCTCGCCCTCCAGCATCCGCGAGACCGGGATACCGGTCCACTTGGAGACGATGTCGGCGATCTCCTCCTCGGTCACCTTGTTGCGCAGCAGCCGGGTCTCCCCCAGTTCCGCCTGCGCGGCGGCGGCCAGTTGCTTTTCCAGTTCGGGGATCCGCCCATAGGCGAGTTCCGACATGCGCGCCAGGTCCCCGGCGCGCCGGGCGGTCTCCATCTCGGTGCGCGCCCGCTCCAGTTCCTCCTTGACGTGCGCCGTGCCCTGGACCGCCGCCTTCTCACCCTTCCAGACTTCGTCGAGATCGGCGAACTCACGCTCCAGTCGCTCAATCTGGCCCTCCAGGTCCGCCAGGCGCTTGCGCGAGGCGTCATCCGACTCCTTTTTCAGGGCCTCGCGCTCGATCTTGAGTTGGATCAGGCGGCGATCGAGCTTGTCCATCCCCTCGGGCATGGAGTCGATCTCCATGCGCAACTGCGAGGCCGCCTCGTCGATCAGGTCGATCGCCTTGTCCGGCAACTGGCGGTCGGCGATATAGCGGTGCGACAGGGTGGCCGCCGCCACAATGGCAGGGTCCGTGATCTCCACCGCGTGGTGGACCTCGTAGCGCTCCTTCAACCCGCGCAGGATAGCGATGGTGTCCTCCACGTTGGGCTCATTGACCAGCACCTTCTGGAAGCGCCGCTCCAGGGCGGCGTCCTTCTCGACATACTTGCGGTACTCATCGAGCGTGGTGGCGCCGATGCAGTGCAGTTCGCCGCGGGCGAGCGCGGGCTTGAGCATGTTGCCCGCGTCCATCGCCCCCTCGGCCTTGCCGGCGCCCACCATGGTGTGCAGTTCGTCGATGAAGAGGATAATGTTGCCCTCTTGGCGGGCCACATCGTTCAACACCGCCTTGAGCCGCTCCTCGAATTCCCCGCGGAACTTGGCCCCGGCGATCAGGGCCGCCATGTCGAGCGACAGCAGGCGCTTGGTCTTGAGCCCCTCCGGCACCTCCCCGTTGACGATCCGCTGCGCCAGCCCCTCCACGATGGCGGTCTTGCCCACCCCGGGCTCGCCGATCAGCACCGGGTTGTTCTTGGTGCGCCGGCCCAGGACCTGGATGGTGCGGCGGATCTCGTCGTCGCGACCGATGACCGGGTCGAGCTTCCCCTGCTCCGCCCGCTCGGTCAGATCGATACTGTACTTCTCCAATGCCTGGCGCTGCTCCTCGGCGTTGGGATCGTTCACCGGCTGGCCGCCGCGCACCGCCCCGATCGCGCGCTCGATGGCGGCCTTGCTGGCCCCGGCCTCGCGCAGGGCCGAGCCCAGCACCCCCTTGTCCTCCAGCGCGGCCAGGACAAAGAGTTCCGAGGAGATGTACTGGTCGCCGCGCTGCTGGGCCAGCTTGTCGGTGTGATTGAGCAGCCGATTCAGGTCATTGCCGAGATGCACCTCGCCCGCGGCCCCGCCCTGCACCGTGGCGAGCCGGTCCAGGGCCTCGCCTAGGGCCGAGCGCAGCCGGTTGGCGTTCACGTCCGCCTGCATCAGCAGGTGCCGGACCGTCCCGCCCTCCTGATCCAGGAGAGCGGTCATCAGATGGATGGGCTCGATGAACTGGTGATCGCGGCCCACCGCCAGGCTCTGGGCGTCGGCCAGGGCCATCTGGAATTTGGCCGTCAGTTTGTCCATGCGCATTGGGAATTACTCCGATCGAAGCCAGGGTTTTCGCGAAGATAATGGATGAGAAATCGGATTCAAGGGGCACCGGCGCTTCCGTGCCCCGTCACGGCAGTCGCGGGGCCCCGGCCAAGGCCCCGGACAGGCGTCGCAACGCCTTGCGCGCCAAATGCTTGCCCAGCAGCCACGGGGGCATCCGCAGCCAGTGGGAGCGCACGTACAGCAGCCAGGCCGCCAGCGACGGCTCAGGTCGGCCGACATCGCGCGGCAGCAGCACGGCGCGTACCAGCAGGCCCATGAGGAGCGCGACTGGAGCGGCGGGGGCGAACTGCGCCACGGCGCAGCGCGTCGGCGCCGGGACCGGCGTGTCCAGGAACTCAACGCAAAACCGAATTGCATAATACAGCGGCCGCCCGAGCTTCAGCAGGCGCGCACGCGCCAGGAGTTGCTCCCACAGCGCCCCGTCGCGCGATGCAAATTCGGTGAGCATCTGGTGGAGGTCCAAGAGGTCCCTAAAACAACCCCTGATCTCGCCGTCGGCAAACAGGTGGGCGGCGCAATGCAGCACCATGTCAGGGGGCGACAGGACCCGCAGCCGGGGTGCAACGAGGAGTGACGCCGCCCATAAGGGCGCGGGGTCCGGTGACAGCCGGGCCGTGCGCGGCAGGATCCGATGGTGTAGATCGATCTCCATCTGGCGCACCGGGTGGCGCAGCGGCGGGATCTCATGCATCCACTCTCGGTAATAGCGCTGATCGTAGGCGTCATCGAGATGATGCTCCCAACCCTGGGCCAGTAGTCGGCTCTCGACCGCGGCGAGTTCCGACTCGGGCACCAACAAGTCGACATCGGCGAATACCCGCGCGCGTGCCAGCCGCAACCCAGCGCGCAAATAGCCGACACCCTTCAACAGAACGAACTCGGTACCCAGGTCCGCGGTAGCCACCAGCAATTTGGTCAGTTCCCAACGGGCCCGATCCTGCACCAGTTTTGGGTAGGCCCAGGCCGCCCGAAACATGACCTGCACCTGCGCCGGACAGACCGACGACAGGTCCAGTTGCTCCACCACAGCCGCACCGAGCCGTGCCAACACCTGCTCCTTACGCGCCACGCGCAGCACCTCGTCCCACTCCAGGATCGACAACCGCGCCGCCCGTGTCGGTTGGGCGAAGACCCTGACCAGGGTAACCGCGGGAGACTGAGCCCTAACCATGCTCAGGCGGCACACAAATCTTCAAGCGCGGTAACTGCATCGCCTAACGACCCAAACAGCAGGTTGTAGCAATCACACCGACTCACCAGCCGCGTCAGCGCGGCAAAACCATCGCCGCCCAAGAATTGGTAGTTGAAGGCGTTGTAGGCCAGGCGCACGAAGCCCTCGCTGGACGCTAGGGCGTGCACCTGCAATGGCGCCGCGGGCTCGAAGCGGGGAAAGACAATGTGTGCCGGACGCGCTGGTTCCTGCTGACGCCGCAGGCTTTCGGCGGGCGGACGCAGGTGTGACACATCCCCCTTGCGCGTCTTCGGGAACAGGGGACCGAAATGGGCGTCCGCGGAAAAGGCCCTGATCACTTGGATCGATTCATTCTTCAGGGGCACGGCCCGCGGCAGCGGCACCATCAGCCCGGTCGACAAGTCGCAAAGACCGAACTCATCGGAGAGCAGGCGCCAACCGCGCAACACGAGCGCCGCACACAGCGTGCTCTTGCCCGCCCCCGGGGCGGCGGGCAGAATCAGCGCACGCCCACCACGCTCCACCACCGCCGCATGCAACATGAGGAACTGATGTGCACGCATCGCGATGCACCAATTGAGGCCCCATTCAAACAATGGAAAGGCATGGTCCAATGGGTAGGGCTCAAACGGACTCGGGCCATCGATCCGAAAGCGAACCTGAGGGCGGGTCCAGCGGCGGATGCCACCCACGCGACTCATCTGTACGTGAAAGCTGGTCACGCCCTCGGCGGTACCGATCCAGGCGGGGGGATAGAACTCGCACAGCAGGTCGACCAGCGGCAGGTGGTCCGATTCCAGCACGACCAGGAAGGGTCCCGTGCGATAGCTGACCCGACGTACACGGCTACCCGTCTGAAACATCCACATAGCTCCGGCGCCTACCCAGACGCGATCAGTTCCAGACCGATAAGCCCATCGACCGATTGCGCCAACAAGCCCAACCAGTCTTCGCCGGAACCTATGACGCCCTCGGCAATCAGCCGCTCGGTAAGCCCCCCGAAACCAATGGGCCGGTCGCAGAGGGCACGCAACGCTGCCGCCGGCAGAATACTGATCAAGTGGGTCTCTCCGGTGCCCCGATCGAAGACAGCGCAGACGCCCTCATCCGCCCACTCGAACCAGAGGTAGTCCCCTGGGCGGGCACACAGCACGCCGTAGCGCGGGTCCAGGGCTGCCACCGGCGCGCCCCTAACGCGACCGGCTCAGACCGGCCACGGATTCACTGGCAATAGAGAGGAGGACTGTTTGGATCGAGGCCCGGGTTCACCGAACACAGACAGGAGATGGTCAAGGCAAAATTGGCCGCCGGACCGCCGTTCCCCGCCGTATTATGCTGCGACCAGGAGCCGATCGAATACACGGTGGTCGGGTCACCGGACACGCTCAGATTGTAGACCTCGAGCACGTAAGAACTGAACGGACCGCCGACCGAACACCAATCGGTCAATTGGCTGCACCCGCTGTCGAGATCGGGCTGGGGATCGAAGGCTTGCCCGTCGCTGCCGTACCAGGTGGTACCGAGCAACCAGCCTTGCTTGTTCGAAAATCCCGTGCGCGCGAAAATCCGCATCGGCACCCGGCGGCGGACCCACACGGTATCAGGCGACGTACGATGGCCGATGACCGTCGAGGTGTTGCTCTGATACTGGGAACCGAGCACGCATTGATACGCACTAGACGCGGCGAGGGCCGCCCCAGCGGGAATGGTGGCGAGCAAGGGCACGCTTGCGGCGGAGCGAAGGATCTGTCGCCTGGAAAGACCAGGCCCGTCGCCCAGGACGAGCGGTTGGTCAGGGCTCTCCTGGGCGGGTGGCGATTTCTCGATGCTCATAGTCTTCTACCCCCTGGGTCGGGCTAACCCCGCCGTTATTAAGGCTGCTCCCGCGCCGCTTGTGCAGCGCACGGCATCACCGCCGCAAACTCCAAGAATCCGCTGCCGCGACCGGTGCCGCACCGCAATGGCACCGAAACCTGGCCCCTAGCGTGGACAGCCTGACATCGGGGCTGGCGAATACGTGGCAACGTGGCCGACTGGCGTTCGCTGAAACTGTCCAGATAGTCTAACAGTATAACTGGAAAACACAGCGAACCTCCACGCGGCCAACCCGGGCAAACTGACTGGTCGACCGGGGTAGCTAAACGGTCGCTGCGCCCCGGCGGCGCGGCGGGCGGCCCGGCCCTGCCGACGAGACCTCGCGACGCCCGCTCAGTCCGCAGCCTGAGTGTCAGGAAATTTTACACCGCAGCGACCAAAGACCCGGCATACGGCGCACCAGAAGATCAAAAATGATTTATTATCAAAATCTTATAGCAAACGGCACTAATATTGCATAGACATCATGCCTGCCTCTGGACACGGAGCCGAAATCCCCGGTCGATGCGGAACCCACGCTTGCGGTGATCGCGGGTGGAGGGGCATTGTGCAGTCGCGATATTACTCGGTCGCTGTGGGCCGCGGGCCGCGGGCGGCTGGATGGCCGCCCGGAGCGAACCCGGAGCACGCGGTAAGATCTGCCTGCGCCATCATAACATCGGGTCAGCGCCGTCCGTGCCAAGGTTCTTCAAGTCGAAATCTGCGCGTCGGCGCACACGGCCCGCGAGGCGACCAGAACTTGGTTTTCTGTTAGTCTAACAGCAGGTATCATGCCCCCCTTCCCCTATCTTCCGACGTTGAATCATTGGGTCTGATAATGTCCAGCAAGCTCCATCGCGTCGTGTTCGCCATCGGCTGCCTGGTCGCCCTGCCGACCTGGTCTGCGTCGATCTTTGACAATGTCGCGGTGACGCCGAATGCGACTTGGACCGGCGGCGCCGTCGACCCTAGTCAGACCATCTTTTCCTGGGGCGACGTCGACGTCGGCACCAACGTCAAGCGGACCCTGACTTACAACGGCGATCAGGATTTTCTTATGACGTCGCTGCGGTTTACCGGCGTCATGCAGAACACCTATGGTGCATCAGGCGAGGCAGCCTACATAACCTCGCAGGACACTTATGCCGCCTCGCTCGGATTCCAACTGCGCCTGTCGAACAAGGCGACGGCAGTGTACGAAAATTACATGACGACGGACTTCGTCACGCTCGACGACCCTTACACGTTCGACTCGACCCCACTGTCGGTCGGTTCCTCCAATCTCAATCGCACCATCACGAATGGGACGGAGTTTGAATTCACCTTCTTCGGCTCATCATTCACGCCAAACTCGGTGTCCTTGCCGGACGCAGTGTATAACTCGCTGTTTCTGAACGTCACGGGCGACGAGATCGCCGCCCAACTCACCGTGGACCCCCAGTCGGTCCCAGCCGTCACCGCGCGTGCCGGCACCACCGCGACCGTGCCGGCGTCCACGCTGGTAAGCAACACCGGGAGCCGCGGGACCACGCTCGACGTCACGGCCGGCGCCCCCGTCGGCACCGGATTCACCGGCGCCGCGACGACTTTTTCGTTGACCAAACCCGATCAGGACAACCCACCCACACCGTCTCGGACGCTGACCTACGATTACACCGCCAGGTCTTCTTTAGGCGGTACGACGGCCGAGACCGACAGCGCCTCGGTTGCGATCACCAGCGATGGTGCCGACAGCCCCGACAACCCGAAGGATGTCACCCTGGAACTCCAAGGCACCACGGTCGGACCCGTGTTCGGGCTCTCCGGCGACGGCGTGAGCGGCCCCACCGGCGGCACCATCACCTTCGGCAACGTTCGCATCAACAAGGGCGGCTCCGCGGGTCCCGACACCAACGCCCTGACGGTGACCAACAGTTTCCAGGACTCGGGTAATCTGTACGGTGACACCCTGACCGGGCTCACCGTCACCGGGGCACCCATCACCGGGGCCAATGCCGACGCCTTCACCGGGGCGCCCACCAACGCCGTGATCGCGGATAACAATGGTACGCGCGACTTCAACCTGATCTTCGCACCCACCACCGGCGCGGCCGGCGGGCAGGCCTATACCGCGAACGTCAAGCTAAACACGGATGTGGACGCCGCCGACGGGCTCGGCGGGACCGGGGCCCAATACTCCTACGACCTCCAAGGGACGGCCTACCTGTCGACCTTGTCCCCGGCCACCGGCGCCGTGGACTTCGGGGCGGTGCGCATCGGCGCCGAGGTACAGACGCGCGAGCTCACCGCCACCAACATCACCGGCGGCGGTTATGAAGTCACCGGCGTAACCGCCACCACCACCTCCGCGAGCACCGGCGCCGTCATCACCGGCGACGGCAGCATCGGGACCATCACCGACGGGGCGACCGGGACCCGCACCTACACCTTCGGCGCGGCCCAGTCCCTCGCGCCCTCGACCTCCGCGCAGGCGCTGACCGCCGGGGTCACGATCAGTTCGACCGAGGCCGCGGACGTGACCCGCACCCTGAACGCCACGGCGGTCGGACCCGTCTTTGCACTCTCCGGCACCGGGGTCAACGGCGGCACCGGCGGCACCATCGACTTCGGCAACGTCCTGGTAACCAAGGGCGGCGGCTCGGCGGCCCGCGACCTCACCGTCACCAATCGCTTCACCGACCCCACCAATCTGTACGACAACCCCCTGACCGGGCTCAGCGTCACCGCGGCCCCCATCACCGGTACCAACCCGGGGGCCTTCAGTTTCTCCGTGGCCCCGCCGGTCGGACCCATCGCGGACAATTCGGGCACCGCCCCGCTGCAGATCACGTTCAACGCCGCGGGCGCCGCCGGCGGGCAGGCCTACAACGCCGTCGCCCAGTTTCAGACAGACGTGAACGCCGCGGCCCTGGGCAACGGCCTGGACTACGACTACAACCTCACCGGAACCGCCTACCTCGCCACCCTGTCCCCGGCCACCGGCGCCGTGGACTTCGGGGCGGTGCGCATCGGCGCCGGCGTGCAGACGCGTGACCTCTCCGCCACCAACATCACCGGCGGCGGTTACGCCATCACCGGTGTGACCGCCACCACCACGTCCGCCGACACCGGCGCCCTCATCACCGGCGACGGCAGCATCGGGACCATTGCCGACGGTACGACCGGGATCCGCACCTACAGCTTCGGCGCGGCCCAGTCCCTTGACCCCTCGACCTCCGCGCAGGCGCTGACCGCCGGGGTCACGATCAGCTCGACCGAGGCCGCGGACGTGACCCGCACCCTGAACGCCACGGCGGTCGGACCCGTCTTTGCACTCTCCGGCACGGGGGTCACCGGCGCCACCGGCGGCAGCATCGCCTTCGGCAACGTCCTGGTGACCAAGGCCGGCGGCTCGGTGGTCCGAGACCTCACCGTCACCAATCTCTTCACCGACCCCACCAATCTGTACGACAACGCCCTGACCGGCCTCAGCGTCAACGCGGCCCCCATCACCGGTACCAACCCGGGGGCCTACAGTTTCTCCGTCGCCCCGCCGGTCGGACCCATCGCGGACAATGCGAGCACCGCCCCGCTGCAGATCACGTTCAGCGCCACGGGCGCCGCCGGCGGGCAGACCTACAACGCGGTCGCCCGGCTTCAAACGGACGTGAATGCCACGGCCCTGGGCGATGGCCGGGACTACGACTACAACCTCACGGGGACCGCCTACCGCGCCACCCTGACCCCCCAGGCGACGAGCGCGGACTTCGGTTTCGTGCGTATCGGCGGCGCGGCCAAGACCCAGACCGTCGAGGTCCAAAACAGCACCGGCGGCGGCTACGCCGTCAACAACATCAGCTTCAGCGATACCTCGGTCGGTAGCGCCTTCGTCGGTCAGGGCGCCCAGAACATCGGGAACCTGGCCGATGGGGCCGTCGGCGGACGCGACTACACCGTTACTGCCGCCGGCACACTAGCGCCGACGACGACGTCCCAGACCCTCACGGCAAACCTCACCGTCGCCTCGAACGAGGCGCAAGACGCCACCCCGCAGTTGACGGCCCAGGCGGTCGGACCCGTATTCGACCTCAGCGGCAAGGACGTGCCTTTCCACTACACGAATACCACGGCCTGCGGCTCGTCCTGCACCGGCGGCACCATCAACCTCGGAACCCTGAATTCCGGTGCGGCCACCCGAACCCTGACCATTGCCAACCTCTTCGGGTATCAAAGCGGCATCGAAGACGTTGCCGATCTGACGCTGCTCAACGTCGGCTTTTGGAACGGGACCGATATCGTCAACAGCTTGACCGTAACGGGTTCGGGCGACAACCAGGGTCTGTTCACGATCTCCAACCTGGGCATCAACACGCTCGCACCGGTGGGTGCCCCCAGTCGCACCAGCGCGAAGGACATCACCATCACCTTCTCCAGCAGCAGTGGGGGGCCGGAAGCCTTCGACGCCCCCCTGTATGTGCTGACGGACGTGCACTCACTTCTGGGCAGGGACGGCAGCCGATTCGAGTTCGCTCTACAGGCCCAGTGGAACGGCACCGCCACCCCGGTACCCCCGTCGCTGGCCCTGGTCGGGCTTGGCTTGGCGGCGCTCGGCGCGGCGCGGTGGCGCACTCGACGGGCTTAAGGAGATTCGCCGTTGGCGCAGCCGCTCCACCCGGCCGCAATCCACCAGTTGCCCCCGTTCGTGACGGCGCCGGGGGAGACCGATGTCCTGTTCGTGGGGACAGCCATCTTCGTGCTGCTCGCCCTGATCGGCATCGGCATCTTCTACTTCAAGCTCCATGCGCCGACCGCTCAGCCAGTCGCCTCGCAGGCAGCTTGAGCCATGCTGGAACTCTTGCTGTGCTCGACGCTGACGATCCTGCCGGACTTCCTCTTTCGCCGCTTCGTGCAGGGCAAGCGGCTCGGACGCGAGATCACACTCTTTTCGGTCTGGTTTGAACTGCGCTGGGGGATCACCCTCTGCCTGATCCTGACCTTGAGCCTGATTACGACGATCTTCTACTTCCACCCCTCGACCAAGGCCGCCACCTCGGTGTTTCGGACCGTGACCGTCCTGCCGGAGACGAGCGGCCGGGTCGCGGAGACCTTCGTCGATATCAACCAACGGGTGAAGGCAGGGCAGCCCTTGTTCCGGCTGGACAGCAGCGAGCAGGAGGCGGCGGTCGAAACCAACCGCCGCAAGATCGCCGAAATTGACGCCGCAATGAGGGTAGCCAAAGCCCAGTTGGCGGAAGCGGACGGTGGCATCGTCCAGGCGCGCGGGGGTCTCCAGCAGGCCATCGACGAACTCGCGGCCAGGGCGGAGGTGCAGCGCCGCAGTCCCGGTTCGGTCGCGGCGCGCGACGTCGACAAGATGCGCGTCAACGTCGAGACCCAGCAGGGCGCGGTCGATGCCGCCCTGGCGAGCCGCGAGGCCATCGTGTCGGAGTTGGAGTTCCAGCTCCCGGCCCAGAAGGCGAGCGCCGAAGCGGTGCTCCAGGAGGCCCAGGCTGACCTCAAGAAGACCTTGGTCGTGGCCGGAACCGACGGGATCGTGCAACAGTTCGCGCTGCGCCCGGGCGACGTGGTCAACCCGATGCTGCGACCCGCCGGTGTGCTCGTGCCCGACCGCAAGGTCACGGGCCTCCTGGCCGGTTTCGGGCAGATCGAGGCGCAGGTGTTGAAGGTGGGCATGATCGGCGAGGTCACCTGCATCGCCATGCCCTGGCAGATCGTCCCGATGGTCGTGACCGAGGTCCAGAACGTCATCGCCTCCGGCCAGGTGCGGGCGTCTGACCAACTGGTTGATGTCCAACAGTTCGCACGCCCGGGCACCATCACGGTCATCATGGAACCGCTCTACCCGGGCCAGCTCGATGACCTGCCCCAGGGCGGCAATTGCATCGCCAACGCCTATACCAACAACCACGAGGCGCTGGCCGACCCCGCCACCGGCGCGCTGCGACGGTTCGGCCTGCACGCCATCGATACGGTCGGTCTGGTGCACGCCATGATCCTGCGCATCCAGGCGCTGCTGCTGCCCATCCAGACCCTGGTCCTGGGCGGGCATTGACCGGCCGCCCTGATCCGGATCGCGAGCCGACCCAACCACCGGACCTTGCCAGGCCACACCACGGCCGACCCTACTCCTATCGACGCCGCGCCCAGTGCCGGAACCTCCATGCTCGGCAGGGCCGCGGAGCCCCCGGCCGACGGCGGGTGCCGACGGCCCGCTTTACGGCCTTGCCGTAACAGTGGACAATCGGGGTTGCCTGGTTGTGAGCCTGGGGATCGAATAATATGACTGACACATTCAGCAGAATCAAGGAACAAGCCGCGCGTCGCCGGGAGTCCGAGGCGATGGGCAAGGCTTCGACGGTCGAACTGGCGCGGCAGCGAAGCGAGGCGGCGGCACCCCTGTTGCAGGCGTTCGCCGACATTCAACACCGGTTTGTGCGCATCGATGTGCTCAAACGCATCTGGCCAAGCGACTACCAGCGTCGTCCCGACCACGCCCGTGGACTGGTCGCGGGGGTGCTCGGCGGCGAACGTCAGCCCTACGGCCTGAGCCTGTACATTCCCGGGGGCCACGCGGTCTTCGAGGTGGATCTGACCTGGGACGGCAAGATCCACTATGTGAGTTCCCGCGAGACCACCAGCACCCGGCCGCAGTCCGCACGGTTCGAGACGCCCGAGCCCTGGCTCGATGAGTTCTACCAGACGCTGGCACAACTCCTGGAACTCTGACCGACCACCTAACTGCGCTCCCCGTCCCACCACCGACCGCAACCGGACCCGGAGTCTCACCCATGCCCGTTCGGCGCCGGCTGATCCGAATCCCGGCTGGCCCAGTGCTGCGCCGAGTGCTGGGCCGGATTCCGCGCTGGCTGCTGCTGGTGCTGATAGGCGCCGCCGGCCTGGCCGCTGCGGCCGGCGCCTGGATCCCGGCGCTTACGGATATCAGCGACGAGAACGCCCGTCTGCTGCAGGTGAGCCGGGACCTGGAGGCGGCGGTGGCGCGGCGCACGCAGGACGCCCAACGCCTGGAGGCCCGGCTCGCCGTGGAAGAGCGGGAGTTGCGCGCCCGGGACATCCACCCGGACATGCTGCGGGCGGCGCGCCTGGAACTGGAGACGACGCGCCAGCGCGTCGAGACGCTGGACGGCCAGATGGTCCACCAACGCGGCGCCCTGGCGCGCCTCGAACAGGGCATCGTGGCGCTGGCCGAGGCCCCGGACCCCAGCCCCGACACGGACCTGGTGCAACTGCGCCGAGCGGCGGCGCTGCGCCTGCTGCGCGAGCAGGCGGACACGATTCGCTCCCTGGGGGACAACCTGGCGCGGCTGGGCACGGCCGTCCGGCGCCTGCGGGTGCTCGACGAACAGCGCTTGCGCCTGCTCCAGGCACGGGTGCGCCTGGACAGCATCGATGCACTGGCCAGCCCCCTGGGGGGCGGGGTGGTGCTGGGAGCGGACCCCGAGGTCAAGGCGCGCGAGCGCGAGGTTACCGATTTGCTGCGCGCGGCCGGGCACCTGGCCGATGAGGCGGGGGCCGTGGTCGGGGAGGACCCGGGCGCCGTGGCGCGTCGTGAGACGCTCGAGGCGCGCCTCCAAGACCTGTCCGTGCGGGGCAATCTGGCGCAGAACGCGCTCGAGTTGCTGGGCCTGCGGCAACGCCTGGACGGACTGAGCGCCCTGCGGGAGGACCCGTCCATGCCGGTCAGCCTGCTGACGGCGGCCGCGGACGAACTGCAGCAGGTCAAGGCGCAGTTGCGCGACGACCTGCTCGGGTTGCAGCACCAGCAAGCCCTGCTCGCGACCCGGCGCAACCTGACCGCGGACAAGGGCGGGGCTGGGATCTCGGTGACCCCGGACGCGACCCTGGACGCGGACATCGCCCGCCAGGTGCAGGAGGTCACGGACCTGCTGCGGCGTGCCGGCGAGGAACGCGGACGCTTCACCGCGATGGCAGCGCAGGTCTATGTGCGGTCACTGACCGAGCGGCATCCATTCCCCCTCAGCGCCGCGGAGTGGCGGCGGATCGCCGCCGGGGTGGGCCTGCTCCCGCACCGCCTGGCACGCAGTGTCGAGGTCATCCTTCGCGACATCCACACCCGCGCCACCGCGCCCGGGCCGTCGCAGTGGCCCGCGCTGGGGGGCGTGGCCCTGCTGCTGGCGGTCGGGGCCCTGGCGCTGCGCCGGGCGCTGCGGCGGCACCTGATCGCCCCGGCCCCCACCCGGCGGGTGGCCGCCCCCGCCCGCGCGCTGGCCGCCGCGCTCCCTTTGGCCATCCCGGCCGCGGCCTGGGCCTGGGTGGGCCTGCGGCTCGACCTCCCGCACGATGAGTTCATGCCCGTCCTGCTGTTGCTCGCGATCGGGCCGGTGGCTGTCTTCGTGCTGACGCTCGCCCGCTCGGCGCTGTTCGGCGCGGACCCGGCGCGCGCCCGCGCGCCGGCCCGCCTGGCCTTTTACCGACGGCTGCACTGGGGCCTGCTGACGGCCGCACTGGTGGCCGCGCTCTATCTGATGACCCGCTCAGTGCCGGTCTTCCCCTTGCTGGGGGACGTGCTGGATCGGCTCGCGATGCTCGGGCTGCTGCTGTTGGCGGTGCCGGCCTTCGGCCTGCGGGCACTGATCCTGAACCGGGCACCGGCCCGCGACGGGGTGACGGCCGCCGCTGCGGACCCGGATGAGCGGCCGGTACCGCAACCGGTCGATGCACCGCCGCGCCCGCCGCGGCCGGTCCGGCGCGGGCGCCGGCTGCTGGCGGCACTGACCCGGCTCATCGCCCTGGCCCTGGTGGTGGCAGGGGTGTTGGGACTGCTGGGCTACGCCAACCTGGCCTGGGCGATCACCAGCCGCCTCGGCTGGCTGGCCCTGGTGGCGACGCTCTTGTATTTCGCCGTCGGCGCCTTGGGCGACCTGCGGGACCGGGTCGCGGGGCAACTGGACGGGGACGGCGGCGCGTTCTGGCGGCGCGATGTCCTGCGCCCGGGCCACCGGTTGGCGGTCCTGCTGACCTGGCTGATCGCGGGCTGGGGCCTGGCGCGGCTGTGGGGTTGGAACAGCCGCACCCCCGCGGTCCGCGCCCTGCTGGACTGGGCCGGGCAGCCCCTGCTAAAGACCGGGCACCTGCACCTGACGCCCTGGGACCTGGCGGTTGCGGTGCTACTGATCGCGCTGGCCGTCGCGACCGGGGCCTGGGTCAAGCGGATCAGTTTCCAGCTCGCCTTCGGCCGGGTGCGCGACCACGGGCTGCGCCAGGCGCTCGCGACCCTGACCCAGTACGTGGTGATGGTCTGCGGGGTGCTGCTGGCCCTACAGGTCGCGGGGCTCGACCTGACCACCCTGATGGTCTTCACCGCGAGCCTCGGGGTCGGGATCGGGTTCGGCCTCCAGAACATCGTCAACAACTTCATCTCCGGCATCCTGCTCCTGGTGGAGCGCCCGCTGCGGGTGGGCGACGTGGTGACCGTGGGCAGCCACGAGGGGGAGGTGACGCGGATCGGCATCCGCTCGCTGACGGTGCGGACCTTCGACAAACAGGAGGTCTTCATCCCCAACGGGACCGTCATCAGCGGGGACTTCATCAACTGGACGCGCAGCGACGACATCCTGCGCACCGTGCTGACGATCGGCATCGGCTACCAGGACGACCCGGACCGGGCCATCGCCCTGGTGCGCGAGGTCCTGGCCGGCTACGAGCCGGTGCTGCCGCTGCCCAAACCCCAGGTCAGCCTGTGGGAGTTCGGGGACTCCGCGGTGGTCCTGCGGGTGGAGTATTGTGTGCACTACCTGGGGACCATCGGGCGCACCGCGGTGCGCTCGGAGGTCAATCGACGCATCTGGTACGGCTTCCAGACCGCGGGGATCAGCATCCCCTTCCCGCAGCGGGATCTGCATGTGCGGATGATCGCGGATACGGACCCCACCGCGAACCCGCGCCCCGGCACCGACGCCTTGCCGGAACCGCCGCCGCGTTGAACCCGACGCGCCAAGGCTTATAGCGCACCGTTGTCGCTATCGCTATCGTTGTCGTTGTCGCTATCGTTGTCGTTGTCGTTGTCGTTGTCGTAATCGAGTTTATCGTAGCGCCCCGGATTCTCTCGTACGCCAAATTGCATCGCTTTTACGATTACGATTACGATTACGACAACGACAACGACAACGATACGTTCATTCGGAACTACTCTTTCCAGGCTCAAGGAATCCAGGCTAATGCCCAACCCCCGCCCGCCCGCCATCGCCCCGGACGCCCGCATCCTGCTGGTGCGCCTCTCCGCCATCGGCGATATCGTATTCGCCTCGCCCCTGATCGCGGCGCTGCGCCGGGCCTGCCCGCGGGCGCATCTCGCCTGGCTGGTCCAGCCCGAGTGCCGCGCCCTGCTGGACCATCATCCGGACCTGGACGAGGTGATCGTCTGCCCCATGGCACACTGGCGGCGGCTGTGGCAGGAGCGCCGCTTTATCGCCCTGGGCCGCTGCGTGCGGGCGCTGCGCGCGACCCTGCACGAGCAGCACTTCGACCTGGCGATCGACCTGCAGGGGCTGGCCAAGAGCGGGCTCCTGACCCGCCTGTCCGGGGCGCCCACGCGCATCGGCCTGGGCTCCCGGGAGGGCAGTGCCCGGCTGATGACGCGCACCGTCGCGCGCGGCGGCGACCCCCTGCGGATCGGCTCTGAGTACCTGCACCTGGCGCAGACGCTGGGGCTGCCGACCCATCCCTTCGAGATGGTCGTCCACTATGACGCGGCGGCCGCCCGCACCGCCGAGGAGACCCTGGTCCGGGAGGGCTTGAGCAGCGGCTACGCGGTCCTCTGCCCCTTCACGACCCGCCCCCAGAAGCACTGGTTCGAGGACCGCTGGGCGGACCTGGCCACCCGGCTGCGGCGCGAACTGGGGCTGACCCCGGTACTGTTGGGTGGCCCGCGGGACCGGGCAAGCGCAGACCGCATCAATGACGGGGCGGCCGAGGACAGCGGGGGGGGCGCCCAGGGAATGCGCCCACCGCTCGTCAACCTGGTGGGCCAGACCAGCCTGACCGAGGCCGCCGCCCTGATCGAGCGCGCCGCCCTGCTGGTGGCGGTGGACACCGGGCTGGGTCACATGGGCGTCGCCTTCGGCGTCCCGTCCATCCTGCTCTTCGGCTCCACCTGCCCTTATCTTGAGACCACCAGGGCCAACGCCCGGGTGCTCTACCATCGCCTGCCCTGCTCCCCTTGCCGACGCCGGCCGAGTTGCGACGGGGCCTACACCTGTATGCAGGCGCTGCGGGTCGGTGAGGTCCTGGCGGCGGCGCGCCAGGTGCTCGGGACCGCGCCTTGAGGGTCCTGCACGTCGAGGGCGGCCGGCACCTCTACGGCGGGGCCTTCCAGGTCCTGCACCTGGTGCGGGGTCTGCACGCGCGCGGCCACGAGAACCTGCTGGCCTGCCCGCGCGGCTGCGACCTGGCCGCCGCCGCCGCGCCGGTCGCGCAGGTCCATGGCCTGCCGATGCGCGGGGATGCGGACCTGCTGCTGGTGCCGCGCCTGGCCCGGTTGATCCGCGCGACCCGCCCGGATCTGGTGCACTTGCACAGCCGCATCGGGGCGGACCTGATGGGCGGGGTCGCGGCGCGGCTCACCGGGGTGCCGGTGGTCCACACCCGGCGGGTGGACAACCCGGAACCACGCTGGCTCGTCGCCCTCAAGTACCGGCTCCATGACCGGGTGATCGCGATCTCCGAGGAGATCGCGCGGGTGCTGCGCAGCGAGGGGCTGGCAGCCGCGCGGCTGCGGGTGGTGCGCAGCGCCGTGGACTGGCAGCGCTATGACCGACCCTGCGACCGGTCGGCGGTAGCGGCGCGGCTGGGGGTGCCGGACGACGGCCCCTGGCTGGCCGTGGTCGCGCAGTTGATCGAGCGCAAGGGCCACCGGTTCCTGCTGCGCGCCCTGCCGCCGCTGGCGGCGGCCTACCCGGGGCTGCGGGTCTTCGTCTTCGGCCAGGGTCCGCTGGCGCCGGAGTTGGAGCGCGAGGTCCGGGCGCTCGGGCTCGCCGGCCGGGTGACCCTGGCCGGCTTTCGCGATGACCTCGAAACCATCCTGCCCTGCCTCGACGTGCTGGTGCACCCGGCCCTGATGGAGGGGCTCGGCGTCTCCCTGCTCCAGGCGGCGAGTGCCGGGGTGCCGATTGTCGCGAGCCGCGCCGGGGGCATCCCGGAGGCGGTACGGGACGGCGAGAACGGCCTGCTGGTGCCGCCCGGTAACGTGGCGGCCCTGGGCGCCGCACTCGGCGCCCTGCTCGCCGATCCGGCGCGCCGCCGCGCCCTGGGCGCCGGGGGCCGCGCACTGATGGCGCGGGAGTTCTCCATCGACGCCATGGTGGAGGGGAACCTTAGCGTCTATCGGGAATTGTTGGGGGCCGGCCCCGCGGCCGCGCGCTCACCTTGAACCGAAACCCGGCGATCGGCCCGAGAACGACGCGAATGAACGCGACCGACCTCGCGCCCGGAGGGTCCGCTGTGCGGACCAGCGAACTCGCGCCCGCCCGCCGGCCGGGATTATGATAAAGACCCGCTATTCGCGGCCCGATTGCCGAAGTCAGGCTTAACCGAGTATTCATGCTCCGGGTTTCCCGCCGAAGACGAAGATGATGGTGATCGCCGCCATGACCGACTGCCCATCCATCAGCATCCTGTTGTACCACCAGGTCGGCACCTTCAAGTCGGTACGCAGGCACCGCGCCAACTACTGCGACCGGCGCCGTTTCACCCACCAGATGGCCCTGCTGGCCCGGCTGGGCTACCGGGTCCTGGACCTCGATACGGCGCTCGACTGCCTGGCGGGCGAGCAGCCCACGCCCGCGCCGGCCGTCGTCCTGACCTTCGACGACGGCTACGAGAGCTTCGCCGAACAGGCTTTGCCGGTCCTGCAGGACCACGGCTTCCCGGCCACCGTCTATGCCGTCAGCGGCTGGCTCGGGCGCCGCGCCGAGTGGTTCGGCGCAGACCCGGGGCGCCCCATCCCAGACCTGATGACGGCGCAGCAACTGCGCGAGGTCCACGCGGCCGGCATCACCATCGGCTCCCATACCGCCACCCACGCCAGGCTCCACCAGGCGGACGACGCGCGCCTCCGGCAGGAGCTACACGACAGCAAGGCGGCCCTGGAAGACGTGCTGGGGGAGGAGATCCGGCACCTGAGCTACCCCTACAGCAGCTTCGACCGCGCCGCCGTGCGGGCCGCCGCAAACGCCGGCTACGCCAGCGCGACCACCCGCCTGCGCGGTGCGGCCACGAACGCGGACCACCCGCTGGCCCTGCCGCGCCAGGCGGTCGCCTTCAGCGACCACCTGCTCGGCTTCTGGTGGCGCCTGGCCCGTGCGCAGGCACCCGCACCCGGCCTGATCGACTGCCGTCGGCACCTGGCCGACGAACCCGGGCATTTCCGGTTTCAGGCGCCGCCGGTCATTGCGCCTGAAACGGCCATTTGTCCGCAAATGAACGCAAATGACCCAGATGACAGGTTTTGAGCCCGTATGGTCCGCCGTGCGGACCGACCGCCGCGCCAGGCACGAGACGCCCGGGACCACGACGGCCTCGATCACCCTTGCGGCCAAGGTGCCGACCGCACGGTCGCTGGTCCGCACAGCGGACCCTACGGGCGCACCAGGTCGCGGGTCACCGCCACCCCCTTGGGGCCATGCTTGAACCCGACCTTCCAGAGGAACCCGAACAGGTCATCACCCAATGAGATCGCCTTGCGCGGCAGGGCCAGCGGGTCGAAGGCGCGGGTGGCGCGCGCGCGCTGGCAGGTGACGCCGGTGGCATAACCGGCGCGGGCCGCCGCCTGCACCACGGCCAGGTCGTGGCTGCCGTAGGGGTAGCACAGGTGCCGCACCGGCTCACCGAGCAGGTCCTCCAGCCGGGCGCGGCTGCCCGCCAGTTCGGTCGCAAGCCGGTCCGCCGCCAATCCGGCCAGCGGCACATGGTCCATGGCGTGCGAGCCGACCGCGATGCCGGCGCGGCGCAGCTCGCGCAGGCAGGAGGCGTCCATGAGTGGTGCGGCGGGGAGCCCGTCGGCCGGGAGCCAGGCGGCCGTGCGCCCGACCAACCCGGCGACCACATAGACGGTCGCCGGGAACCCGTAGCGCTGCAACTGCGGCAGCGCCGTGTCATAGAAGTTGCGATAGCCGTCGTCGAAGGTGATCGCCACCGCCCGCGGCGGCACCGCCGCCTCCCCGGTGACACAGGCCAGGACCTGATCCATGGTCAGGACGCTGCACCCCAGGCGCTTGAGCAGCGCCATCTGCGCGGCGAAGCGGCGCTGGTGACAGAAGACCGCCCGGTGGGCTTTGATCCGCCGGAAGTCACCGACCTGGTGATACATCAGGATGGAGACGCCGTTCATGCTTGATCCAAGACCTCTTGATAAACCGCCTGCGTCCCCGCCACCATGGTCGGGAGCGAAAAGTCGCGCAGATAGCGCGCCCGGCCCTGGGCGCCCAGCCGCGCGCGCAGCCCGGAGTCGGCGGCCAGGCGGGCCATGGCCGCGCCGAGCGCCGCCGCGTCCTCGGCCGGCACCAGGAGGCCGGTTTCACCCTCCGCCACCACCTCCGGGATGCCCCCGACCCGGGCGGCGATGACCGGCAGCCCGATCGCCGCCGCCTCCGCCAGGGTCAGCGACAGGGCCTCGCGGCGCGAGGGCGCGAGCACGATATCCAGCCCCCGCATCCACTGGGGCGCGGCCTCGCGAAAGCCCAGGAAGTGTACCCGCTCGGCCACCCCTGCCGCGGCGGCACGCGCGTGCATCGCCCGGCCCCAGGGGGTCGCATCGTCCCCGATCAGGACCAGCCGGACCGACTCCGGGCAGTGCGCCAGCGCATCGATCGCCAGGTCCTGGCCCTTGGCGCGCACCAGTCGCGCGACGATCCCGCACAGCACGACCCCCGCGGGCGGCGCGAGCGCGGCGCGCAGGAGCGACTGCGCCGGGACGGCCAGCGGGTCCGCGACCCCGTGGTGGACGACCGCGATCCGCCCCGGGTCATAGCCCTGGGTGACCAGGAACCCCGCCACCGCCCGACTCACCGCGATGATCCGGTCCGCGCGCCCGAAGTGCTTGCCCGCATTGGTCGAATGGGCCGTCGCCACGACCGGGACCCCGGCCAGCCGCCCACTGAGACCGGCATAGAAAGCACCGCGGGTCAGATGCCCGTGGATCAGATCGGCCCCGAAGCGGCGGGCCAGCCAGGCGAGCCGCACCATCGACCAGGCATCGAAAAAGCCGTGCATCGGCAGGTGATAAACGTCGAGCCCGGCGGCCCGGAAGCGCTCCGCCAACCAGGAATCCGCGGGCCCTGCAAAGGCGACCCCGTGCCCGCGGGCGCTCAGGCCCAGCGCCAGCTCCGCCAGGTGCATCTCCGCCCCCCCGTAGGAGTGGCTGTGCAACACGAACAGGATCTTCATGACGGGCGGCGCAACGGCCGCGACCTCGGGGCAGGACTCAATGGGCGGCATTATCGCCGACAACGATGGACCCTCGCGACCAGGAGCGGGGAGCGGTCCGCCGCTGACCCTGAAAGTCGCGCAGCGACCCTGTGGGAGCGGCCTCCGGCCGCGATTGCCCTCGCGGAGAACGCAGCGTCGCAGGTTATCGCGGAGCCGTAGGGTCCGCTGCGCGGACCAGCCACCTCGCGATCGACGGGATGCCCAGGGTTACGGCCAAGGCCCAGGCGCCCCAGGCCGCTGCACTTGCCCCTGTATCGGTTATGCTAATCAACGCGAGGATGATGCTGCGTGCTGGCCAGACGCGCACTGCGCAAGGTTCAGCGCCATTGTCGGGATTTCGAATCCTGCCCCGCCCGATACCACCAAGGCCCATGTCGATCCCGCACCCTAAGCGCCTCTACGCGCGTAAGGATGCGGATTCGCCGCACGACCCAGGGAGACAACCGGATGATTCCTGCAATCCCAACCGAGCTCGTGGCGCAGATCGCCGACGGCAGAGCCGCGCTGTTCGTCGGCGCCGGACTCTCCCAAGGAGCCGGGCTCCCCGGCTGGCCGCAATTGCTCAGGGAGATGCTGACCCACCTGGAGAAGCGGGACGGCATCCAGCCGGACCAACAAGACTTGCTCACCGCGATCCAACAGGGCGATCTGCTGGCTATCGCCGAGACGCTGCGCGAGCGCCTGCGCGACGATGAATTCCGCCGCTTCCTGCAAGACCGGATTCAGGGCACCCGGCCCAAGCCAACCCAGACCCACCGCCTGCTCCAACGTATACCGTTCGGCGTCCAGGTCACGACGAACTACGACGGGCTCCTGGAAGGCGCCTATGCGCTGGAACACGACGGGGCCACGCTGCACACATTCACCCACCAGGACGTACCGGAGTTGGGCGCCGCCACCCGCTCCGGCGAATACCTGCTGAAGCTCCACGGTGACATCAACCGGATCGACAGCGTGGTCCTCGGCACCACGGACTACCGCCGGATCATGCAGGCCAACCCCGCCTGCCGGACCCATCTGACGACGCTGTTCACCACCCGCACAGTCCTGTTTCTCGGATACGGACTCGCGGACCCGGACCTGATGCTGGTACTCGACGCCCTGCGCGAGCACTTCCGCGACCATACCGCCACCCATTACGCCCTGATGCCGGAGGACCGGGCGCCGGCCTTCAAGCGCGATCGATGGGAGAAGGACCACGGAATTCGCGTCCTCTCCTACCCGCCGACCGACGGTCACCCGGAGGTTCAGCAATTTCTTGAGTCCTTGGCCTCGCAAGTCCACCAGGCGCGACGCGCGGCCTTGCTTGCGACCCCGCGCATCACACCGGTCGAGCGCCTGGCACATGAGGTCACCGAATGGCTGTCGGCCATCGGCTATCAGGTGGAGCAGGAACCCGACCAGTCCGAACCCGCGATCGGCGCGGGCCGCCGCTGTCTCATCGCTTCCCTGAACCAGGGGAGCATCGCCCAACGGGTACGGGTCCACTGTATCGGCGGAGAGATCGGCGCGGCGGACATCGAGGCACTGGATGCCCGACTGGACCGGCGGACCAACCAAGGATGGGCCATCTGCGACCAGCGGGTCTCACCCCAGGCGAGTGCGCGCGCCGCGGAGCTTGAAGGCGTTCAAGCCTATCGGCTCGCGGACTTCCTGACGGCCAAGGTCTGGGGTCCCTATATTGAGGCCCTGAATGAACTGGTGCTCGGCCCACAGATCCCGGAGCGCTATGTGGACCCCGCCTGCCACAAAAAGGCGGCCGGCGGCACCGGTCTGGAGGGTCCGGCGGAGGACATGGGCGGTCTCGATGCCTACATGGACAGTTGGCTCAGCGAGCGCGGTAAGGTCCATATGTCATTGCTCGGCGAATTCGGGACCGGCAAGACCTGGTTCTGCCGGCACTATGCCTGGCGCCGCCTGCAGCGCTATCTGGCCGACCCGGCGAACGAACGATTGCCGCTGCTGGTCACACTGCGCGACTTCGTCAAGACCACGAATCCCGAACAGCTCATCAATGACCTCCTGTTGGAACGCTACAAGCTCCCCTTCGTCGGCTCCGCGTTCGAGGTCTTCAAGGCAATGAACCGCCGGGGCAAGCTGCTCCTGATCCTCGACGGCTTCGATGAAATGGCACGCAAGACCGATTACCAGACGGTGGTCGACAACTTCTGGGAGTTGGCGTGCCTGGTAGAGGACGAGAGCAAGGTCATCCTCACCAGCCGCACCGAGTATTTCCGCTGGGCCAAGGAGTCCGAGAAGGTCCTGTCGGGGCAGGAATACGGGCGTAAGACCATCGCCTTGAAGCCGCCCCGCTTCGAGGTCCTTTATCTCACACCGTTCGATGATGAACGCATCCGCCGCATGATCGTCGCACGGCTCAGCGGGGAGCCGGGGAATGCGACCGCGGACAAGGTGCTGGCGCGTGACAACCTCAAGGAGATGGCGCGCAAGCCCGTGCTCACCGAGTTGCTGCTGGCGGCTATCGACGAGGCCGGGATCGACGCACTGGACAATGAGGCGGATATCTATCTCAACGCGACCAACCGGCTCCTGGTCAGGAATATCGATACGCAGCGAACCTTTACCTCCACGGCGGACAAGCTCTATTTCCTCTGCGAACTGGCCTGGGAGATGATCCGCGACGGGGAGTTGCGCATCCATTACAAGGAAATCCCCGAGCGTATCCGCCGCTGCTTCGGGGAGCGGATCGCGGACGAACGCGACCTCGATCATTGGGACTACGACCTGCGCAATCAGACCTTGCTACACCGCAATGCGGCGGGCTACTACGAATTCGCGCACAAGAGCCTCGCCGAGTTCTTCGTCGCACTGAAATTCGCGTCCGATCTTGGTGTTCTCGATCCCAAGGTGCTGTCGACCTATCGGGAAGCGGATAATAATCTGTGCGTAGTACTGGGACGAGAGCCGGATATGGACTCGCTTGCAAAAGCGTTCGGCTATTTTGAAAGCCGTGATGAGCGGATCAAGTCGAGTTGGGGATTCCTGCCCTATATGCTTGATCGTCAGAATCTCAAGCATCGGTTGACTAATGTCATCCTGCAAACTCGGCATCGCGCGGGTGCCGATAGCGGTTGTCTTGCCGGAAATGCGTTAACCTTGCTACAGAAGTTTGGGCTTACGACTCAAGCCGAGAACGAGGGTTTTCGATCTGCGGACCTGTCATATCTGCCCCTCCGGAATGCGTATTTCAGTTCTATGCGATCCACGGACTTAACCGATGCGAGTTTGCGGGGGTCGGACTTGACTTCTGCCGAACTGGGACGCGCCGTACTCAGTCGCACAGACCTTCGGGACACCTCTTGCCGAGGGTTGCGCCTTGATACTTGCGCAACTAGCTATAATCGCTGGTCTCGCGGATTTGAACAGGTTCTCGGCGCAACTTGGAGAATCGAAACCGCCGAGAATACCATTCCGGTCGTCTCGTTGGCATGGTGCGACGATGGAACCCTAGTCGCAGGCGCTGTGGATAACACCCTACGCTCATGGAAAAATGGTTATGGAGATGAGCAGATTCATGTCATCCGGGCTCAAGAATTCATTTGTCTCATTGCCAGTTCCCATAGCACACCAGCGGAGATTTCCGTCTGGTGTGGATCTACTGTTCTCGTATGGGACTTGAATTCGGGTCAACAGAAGAGTCAGATCACGGTTCCCGAACTAAGTCCGCTGAGGTCAGGCTTTGCGCACGAGGGCGATAAGGTGTTCGGCCCGCATGTAACAGACGGCCTGTCGGTGTTCGATGTAGCGACCGAGGAAAGACTGGCAACGCTCCCGTATGATACGAAAGCCATCGCTGCGGCCGCTTTTGATTGGTACAAGGGCAACTATGTCGTCGGCACACAGGACGGCCGCCTTGTCGTTTGGAAGAGTACGAACTGCGAACCGCAGCCTCATTTTCTGAAGGATGGCGTCGCCATCACGGCTCTTTGTCTTTCCGAGGACGCGACCACCGTATTCGCCGCGGGTATTCGCGAGAACGACAATCGGTTCACCCTCGAAGTGTGGTGCTGGAACCTGGCGAGCAAGGGGATACGATGGTATTGGGAAAGCGAGACATTCAACGCGCAGCCTTTTGGCGAAGAGATCAACGAACGGATACAAATGAAACACTCTGTGCGGTCGGGCAAGCTCGCCATCGTGACAGGTAATCAGACATCGCCTTTGCTGATGCTGGAATCAGCATCCGGACGGCTGCTATTCAGGTCCAAGGGGTGCCCAAAGGCCCAGGCGGTTGCATTCAATCCCCCAGGAACCGAAGTTGCGGTGGCTCACGATGAGGGCGCGGTCTCGATTTGGAACTCGGATGAAGGCACCGCAAACTTTGGAACCTGTCTGAGAATACTCGATGTCCGGCTGGACGCTCGCGGCGCGCAGATCGCCGGCGCCAAGGGCTTGGATGAGTCAACCACTTGGCGACGCCAAGGGAAGGTTGTGCAAGGGACACGTCTGGAATTCCTCGCCGACTGCGGCGCCATTCTCGATGACGCGCAACTCCGCCTGCTTGCTCAATTGCGGGAAAACAAACCGCCGCCCTTGTAAACACGGGCGCTAGCAAGTGGATTGATTCATCGGCAAGGGGTCAAATCGCGGCCCGGGCCATGGCCGCCAGCTTAACGATCCGTCACGCGGTTTTGCCTGGGATCACAGCGCAAGGCCCTCAAAAACGTTTTCACTCCATTGGGGCGCGGCTTTGCCCAGACGATTGTCATTTGTCCAGAAGGCCGTGCAGCCGCCATGCTTCGCCAGCGCCACATGAAGCGCATCCGGCGTCTTCAGACCCGCCACCCGCCAATCCAGCGCGGTGTTCATGACCGTGTCGTCGATAGGGAGCATCCGCATGGAACCCAAGAATGACTCGAAGCGCTCGACGAGGGCTTGATCGCCCTCACGCAGCGGTCGGCTGAGGACTTCGAGGCGGGTCAGGGCGGATACGCTGAAAACCGCATCACCGGACGTGGCGATGCGGACACGCAATGGCCCGGAAAAGCGCGGGTGACGCTCCACCAGATAGATGACGAGACAAGAATCCAGATAGATGCTCGCCATCCGCTCAGTCGCCCCAGGCATCGCGGTTGGCGGCGATTTCACGTTCCATTCGGGCTGGGTCACCGACGGGTGCCACGGCGAAGGCAGGGCTGTCCAGGATCTTCAGCAGGGCCGCGCCGCTGCCTTTGACCGCCCCCGGTGCGCCGGACGGCGCAAGAATGGTCACGATCGCCCGTGCGGTCTGCGGCAGATGCACGGGCTCCAGCAGGGTTACCCGGCCGTCCGGGGTGATTTCGGCTTCGACCGATTGCATCATGGTGGGCATCCGGCTATACGTTTCGGTTATGCTGCGGTTGGGGTCAGTTCGCAAGAAGTCGCCAGTCCTCAACCGGGGCTTGGAAGTCCCCCAACGGACGCGGCTGAGGCGGCGTCCAATCACTCACCGGGGAGATGATGTCGCCCAGGATTCGGCCTTTGCCGGCAATGTCCGGCGGCGGCTGGCGTCGCAGCGACGCGGGCGGCTCATCCAGCACCAAAAAGATGGCCTCCATCCGGACACCCGGGGCTAGCGGAGGCAAATAGACGATCTGTCCGTGCTCGTTCGTCTCGACGATCAGTCGTGTGGCTTGCATGTCGAATGTTCCCGAACGGTCAGCAAGACGCCTTTGCGGGCCTGGCGCCTGCCGCGCCCGGCGATGGGCGCGGCTTCATGGCGGGAAGTATAGGCGGCGTCGGCGCGTTGCGGTTGCCGGCACGCCGGGCGCACCGCGCCCAACATAGGAGCTGTGCGCGCCGGACGGGCCGCAGACCCCGTCCGGCGTGGATCTGCGAGCCTGGGTCGGCCTGAAGGCCGACCTACACCGCGGTGCCGGTTACCTGGCTGGCGCCGATCAGCAACCCGCCCGATCGCGCGGGTCGAGCGTATAGGGATACTCCCCCGCCGGCTCCTGCGCCCGTGCGTCGATGATCCCGACGCGGTTGCCCGTGTAAAGTGGACCCCGCGGGCACCCAGATCCGGCCCCCGATCGCAACACGATTGCGCCAACCCTAGCGACCCGGGTCTAATCAGCGGACCGTCGCCGTCGCAGAACCGCCCATGTATCCACGCAAGACCGACTCGAACCGCGAACTGAACATTGAATCGGACCTCGATCTGATCAGGGACCCGGTCGCCACCCGCCACAGCGCCCGTCTGGGCGAGTTGATCCGCGCCGAGATCGCCGCCGCCGGGGGGCTGCTGCCCTTTGACCGCTTCATGGACCTGGCGCTCTATGCCCCCGGGCTCGGCTATTACGTGGCGGGGGCGGCCAAGTTCGGGGCGGGCGGGGACTTCGTGACCGCCCCGCAGATCTCCCCGCTGTTCGGCGGCTGCGTCGCCGCCCAGGCGGCCGAGGCCCTGCACCGACTGGGCGGCGGTGACCTGCTGGAGTTCGGCGCCGGTAGCGGCGCCCTGGCGGTGGCGGTCCTGAGCGCACTGGAGCGCCTCGCGGCCCTGCCCGGCCGCTACCTGATCCTGGAGCCGAGCCCGGACCTGCAGGCGCGCCAGCGGGAATTGCTCGGTGCCCGGCTGCCGCACCTGGTCAAGCGCTGCGTCTGGCTCACCGCCCTGCCCCGGGCCCTGCGCGGCGTCGTCCTGGCCAACGAGGTGCTGGACGCCATGCCGGTGCACCGCTTCCGTATCGGCGCCGGGGGGGACCCCCAGGAGGTCTTCGTCACCGAGCGCGACGGGAACCTGACCGAGGTCACGGGGGCGATACGCTCCGCTGGGCTCACGGCCGCCATCGCCGCCGTGCAGCGCGCCGGGCTGGCCCAGACCCCGGGCTACACCTCGGAGATCAACCTGCGCCTGCGCCCCTGGTGCGCCGCGCTCGGCGACTGCCTGAGCGCCGGCCTGGTGCTGCTGATCGACTACGGCTATCCGGCGTCCGCCTATTATCAGTCCGACCGCACCATGGGCACCCTGATGTGCCACTGGCGCCACCAGGCCCATGGCGACCCCTACCGGAATCTGGGCCTGCAGGACATCGGCGCCCATGTGGACTTCAGCGCCCTGGCCCGTGCCGCCTTTACGGCCGATCTCGCCGTCGTGGGGTTCGCCACCCAGGCGCAGTTCCTGATCGGTTGCGGCATCGATCAGTTGATGGCGGAGGCAGCGGCGGGCGGCGCCCCGGGTCCGGACCTGGCGCAGGCAATCAAGCAACTCCTGCTGCCGGCCGCCATGGGCGAACGCTTCAAGGTGCTGGGACTGGCCCGCGACCTCGCCGGCCCCTGGTGCGGATTCTCCATGCGCGACCTGCGCGACCGGTTGTAACACCATGCCCCTGATCGACCTTGCAGGTTTCCTGCTCACCGGTGCAGTCGCCGGACTGCTCGCCGGTCTCTTCGGCGTCGGCGGCGGCGCCATCATGGTGCCGGCGCTGATCCTGCTCTTCGGCCATCTGGGCGTCGGCGGCGATTGGGGCCCGCACCTGGCAGTGGGCACCTCGCTCGCCGCCATCGTCGGCACCGGGGCCGCCTCCACCCTGGCCCACCACCGCCGCGGCGGCGTGCGCTGGGACCTGGTGGTCGGCCTGGCGCCGGGGATCGTGCTGGGGGCCTGGGCGGGCGCGGCCCTGGCCGGGTTCCTGCCCGGGCTCTGGCTCAAGCGCATCTTTGCCGTCTTTCTCTGTTACGTCGGACTGCGCATGCTGATCCCGCAGCGGGCCACCGGGCACCGCCCCCTGCCCGGCCGCGCCGGCCTGTGGACGGTTGGCGGCGGCATCGGCGCCCTGTCGTCGCTGGTCGGGATCGGCGGGGGCACCATCACCGTGCCCTTTCTCGCCCGCTGCGGCCTGGACCTGCGCCAGGCCGTCGGCACCTCGGCCGCCTGCGGGGTGCCCATCGCCATCGCCGGGGCCATCGGCTTCATCGTGGTCGGCTGGGGGCGGGCCGGTCTGCCGCCCATGAGTTCCGGCTTCGTCTACTGGCCGGCGGTCCTGTCGATGCTGCTCGCCAGCATCCCCACCGCACCGCTCGGGGCACGCCTGGCGCACCGCCTGCCGGTGGCCGTGCTCAAACGCGCCTTCGGCGTTCTGCTGCTGTTGATCGCCGCGCAGTTGGCCTTTGGCTGAGGTCCAGGCCCGAGCCGCCGGCAGTCCCGTAGGGTCCGCTGTGCGGACCGAATCGGGCGCCGACGCCGGCAGTCTTGGCGTCCGTGGGGGCTTCGTCCACATGGTCGGCTCCTTGAGATCGAAAAAGGAATCGTATCTCAATGGGTCCAGCCATCAGGGAGGTGCAACCGCGCGACCGCCGACGGCAGGTCATGCACCAGGTTGAACGCATCGATCTCGATCAACTCCTTGAACGATAGGCGCGCCGCCAGGGCTACCGGCGACGGTTCGGCCGATGGATCGACGAGCGGATGGTGAACGTCCACCCAAAGCTCACGGTTCCCGGACGTCACCACCAACGGCACTTCGACCCCATGGACTGTTGCGGGTCCTTGAGCAGCAATGCCGCGCAGGAGTAGGAACTCCTCAAGTCCGCGCAAAACCCCAGGCTGTTCTTGCGCCAGGATCAAGGGAATCGTCCCATGGCGGACGTGCCGCAGCAACGCTAGGGCCAGGTGGCGATCCAGGGAAGCATGGATGAAATTGTTCCCGTAGTGGCGAATGCATCGATAGCAGGACTGCGCGCAGTCGCAATCCACCAGCAGTCGTTCGGTGGCGTCGAGGACGCCGTCGAGTGCCTCACCCACGGCACGGGCGTATCCAGCCCCGCCCGGCAGCAGATCGTAGAGGTAGACCTGGGCCTCGTCGGCGTGGCCACCGAGAACGGGAGCCCACCAGCCCGACAACTCGCCCTCGTCGATCTGGAGCTCCCGGGAGGCAGCCAGGGCGATGGCCTCCACCAGCGAGCTGAGTGCCATCCGGGCCGCACGGCTCAGCAGGCCGGGCGTGGTCGCCGTTCCGAGACGCACGGGACTGGCGACCTTGAGCCGGATCAACAGGGCGTCCGTCGGAAAACGATGCCCGAGAAAGAAGGGACCCGCCGCAACTCCCGTGCAAAGGGACCCTTTTTCCAAGGGGTGTTTGTGCTGGACCGACTTACCGGCGCGGGTAAGCTGGGTTTGCGTGAAGCCAGGTCCATAGTCCGGCTCGGCCCGTCCGCAATCCGGGCATACCCGAAAGCCCCGGTCTCCCACACCCTTGTTCACTACGGCGAGTTGCCGCGGGCCCGTCCAGACCTTCATGCGTCCGTCGTAGAGCGCACGATCCCAAGCTTCAGGAGGGTCCTGGATTTCGAGTCGCGCCCGGTCCGTCATGCCGGCGTAGGTAATTGGTTGCCCGCGATCAATCTCAACCTTTTCGTTGATATCCGGTGCAAAACCGGCAGGCGTGACAAAAAAGGCGTGGACCACTTCGTCGCTGCCGCAGCAGGGACACAACGCCTGGGAGGCCGCCGCTGTATCGAGGCTGACATAGGTGCAGGAGCGACAGGCGGTATAGGGCTGGCGCCTCGCCAAGGACGGTGCGGGACTCGGCTCATAGGGCGAGAACAGGGCCGCGGACACAAATCGATATTTGTCGATGGTCAGGCTGCGGGTCGGTGCGTATTCCGACAGGGCGAGCTGCAGATCGCGCTGCGGCTCATAGTCGAAGATACGCCGTCCTCTTGGGTCACCGGGCTTGGGTACCTTTGATACCCAGAAACCGACCACATCGGTGGGGAACGCGTAACGAGGTAGGACCGCACGACCGATCAGGGCCTCCAACAGAGACTCCTCCAGCCGACGTTCCAGCGCCTCGCGCACCAGCCCTTCGAGCTGGTCTCGCTGCGCATACTCGTCGATTGGCAGCACGGCCCGCAGCCGCTCACGCAGGCGGGTCACCGCACCCTGGATCGTCTGTTCTACCCCAGCAATCGGCTCATCCAGCCCATAGCTGTAGGTCGGCACCCAGTGGCCCAGCTCGGTACGCAGCAGTTGTTCGTACGTGTTGAGCCAGGCGTCCATGCGCGGGAGCGAGCACGGGTGCGCGTCCGAAAGAAACTGCTCGACGGTCCCGAGTGACTCGAACAATTGGTAGGCGCTGGAACCCGTGTCCGTCGGCACTGCTTCATGGAAGAAGCGCTGCACCAGGTAGGCATTGATATGCCGTTCGAGCACCTGCTGGTTCTCGACATACACGGTGGGGGGCCTCACCGTACCTGAGATGATGGACTCGGGGTGGGCAAAAAAGTGCGCATCGTGGGAGGTGCCGTGGGCGTGGGTGACCACCGAGGCAATAGACCGTCCGCGCCGGCCCGCACGGCCGGCTCGCTGCTGGTAGTTGGCAACGTGCGGTGGAACGTTCCGCAGGGCCACCCCCGACAGGGCGCCGATATCGATCCCCACCTCCATCGTTGTCGTACAACTGAGGACATCGATCGGCGGTTTACCGTCGATGGCAATGTCCTGGAACCGCAGCTCGTACTCCTCTACCCTATTGAAGGCACTCTCGTTCGGCGGACCGGTCAGCTGGGCCGTGTGTTCGGCGGCGGACAGGCCGAAGGGTTCCAGGTGCAACGGGTCGAACGCCCGCAAGACCTGATCCCGATAGAACCCCGTGCGGGCGTCCAGGTAGTCAGGCTCTGCCTCGACGACCTGGCCAAGGCAGCCGGGGCAGAGGTCCGCCAGGGCCTCAGGATGGATGCGACCGCAATCAACGCAGCGCAGCCAGGTGGCGTCAAGCCGCAGGTTCAGACTGAGGCCCAGCGGGCGTAGATAGTAGAGGTCACCTTCAAAGTCCAGCAGGTCCGAATTTCGCACCAACCGCTGAAACCAGGCAGCCACCAGCGCTGCCGCACCAGCGTCGCCCCCAAGCACTCTCCCCAGGTACTCGTCGAAGCGATTCGGAAGGACATGGCCCATCCGTTCGGCGTTGATCCCCACCGGACCCGCCCAGCCTTCCCCCAATTGGCGGATGTCAGCACCATCAGGTCTGAAGCTCCGCCGCTCCAGGTGCAGTCTGACCCAGGCCCGGAACAGGGCCTTCTGAGCGGCGCGATCCAGACCAACAGCGGGGAAGTCGTCGAAGACGTGGTCCAGATCAGGGTCCTCCTCGACCGTACCCAGCGCCAAGGACGGCAGCGAGTAATAACGGTCGGTGAGCTCGCTGAAGAGGGCCTGGGCAAAAGATAGGGTGGGCCTCAATCCGCCCCGATTGGCCAATTGGATAGCGCTTTTGAGGCTCTTACCTTTAGCGCGCCGCAGGTGGTCGTGGAACTCTACTTCGTCTGCAGACGGAAACAGGTCGTAGCCACGGTTGCCACACAGCCAGGCGATGGCGGGATATAGCCACTGCATCCCCGTCAGGCCTTCCTGCTCCCGAAGCTCAGTCGCCGCCAGCGCTATAACCTGCCGGAAGAGATCCCGCGCGTGACTGTGCTCCAGGGCCGGGGCGAGCCGCGCGGCCTTCTGCCGACCGTCGCTGAAGACCAGCACCTTGCGCCCGTGGTTCGGCAGGTGCGGGTCGAGTTTCTGCGGGGGCTGCTCGGCGAATTGGGTCTCGATGAGCGCGGTGAAAGGCTGCTCGCCGCGGGTGCGGAAGTCGTAGATCCGGGCCCGGGCAGGCCCGATCGGCTGGCACATCGCACACCGCTCGAATGCCGGCTGACGGTCATGGTCGCCGTCAAGCCAAAGGTACATGGAGCGGCCTTCCCCCTCACCCAAGGTGCCGCCCGCATCCACGTAGCCGGTACTCAGGTGGACGTGAATCTCCTCCGTACGGTCGGGGTACCGCGGCGCGGTCGGCAGGAGTTCGATGCGTACCAGGTCGCCTTCGGTCTCCCCCCAGAGGAAGTTGAGTTGGGCAAGGGTGCCGGATTCCGCATAAGCCGCGACGTAGGGGGCACCGCAGCTACGGCATGAGGCTACCTCAAAGACGCGAGCGCCGCAGGCGTCACACCGGGTCTGTGGTGCCGCGAAGAGCTTACCGAGGATGGCGGGCTCACCCGGGCCTGCCTGTCGCCCGGAGCACATGGGATTGATACAGGCGTAGAGACCGTGGACACCACGGAACATGGCATGCACACGGGTCGGAACCAGCCCGGGCGAATCAGACTTGGGGCGTGCCAAGGTACCCAGGGTAAGCAGTGCTTCGAGCGCCCGCTCGGCCCGCGGATGCTGATCAAACACCTCTCGGGCCAGATCGCCCAACGCCAGGGCGGAGCCGGCCGCGGCGTTCACCAGCAGGTTGACATAGGGCCGCCCGACCAGCGTCCGGTGAAGGACGCTGAGGACCTCGTCCTCCTGCGTCGAATTGCAGGGCACACCGTAAAATTCAAACACTGGCGCGAGGGCCTTCCGGAGGCTTTCTCCAGTCAGGGCCTTACTCACCGATTCGAGATCCAGTGCGGCGAGCAGGTCAGCCTCCGCGTCCGACGGCCGCCCCGCAGGTTCGGCTACCTCACGGGTACCGGTGATTGCCGCGAAGTCACCGGGTTTCTTGCCCGTCAGGTCCGCGGCGAACCGTGAGATGTTCCGCAGCGCCTCGGCATCCGTGCCCAGCGTCGCGCTGGTAGCGACGATTCGCAGTTTGTCCGGGCTGTCGTGGATCCCGAGCCGAGCCCGCAGCCGCCTCAGCAAGAACGCCACCTCGGCGCCTTTGGCGCCCCGATACATGTGCGCCTCATCGAGCACCAGCAGCAACTGGTTCCCATCACGCTGAAGCCACTGGCGCGTCTCGTTGAAGATCGGCCGCTCGAACGGCCGCATCAGCATGTACTCGAGCATCGAGTAGTTGGTGACCAGCACGTCCGGTGAGTGCCCGGGCAGGGTACCGACGCCGTGCACCATCTCTTGTCGCGTCAGCAGTTCGCGGTCACCCGGGACGGTATGGAGACGCCGGTCCCAGTTGTAACGCGTGTACTCCTTGCCCGCATTTTTCCCGGACTGATAGGTGGCCCTCTGCTCCTCGTGCTTGGCGTAGAAGGCCTTCAGGTCCTTAGCTGGGTAGCGGCCCAGCGCCCTGAGTCGCGCCTCGATTTCAGGGGCCATCTCCAGGTAATACGTGAGGATGGGCGCCACGCGCTCAGCATCCCGCCCCGCCTTTCTCGGACCAGGGTAAGGGGTGCGGCCGGTATACATGCCAAACAGGGGGACACGCTTGCAGCCGACCCGACTGAACTCGTCGGCCACGGCTGGATCGCCAAACAGCAGGCGCAGGCGGGCGAGTTGGTCGTTCACCAGCGCGTTCATCGGATAGAGGATCAGCACGCGCACCGCAGGCTGCGTGAACGATTCGGGACGCGCATATGCCTCCTCGTAGAGTGCGCCCAAACCGGGGATCAGGAAGCATTCGGTCTTACCCGAACCAGTGCCGGTACCGACGACGATATCACGGCCCTCTCCGAGGAACGCACGGAAGGAGCGTTCCTGGTGACCGTACATCGACGGAAACAGCACGGTACGCGCATCGCTCGAAGGGCTGCCGGCGACCTCTTTTTGCGAGAGGCGCTCGAACAGCTGCCCGATGTGATCAGGCAGGTCCAGGTCCCGATAGCCACAACCGGAGGTCGCGTAGCGGGGCGTCGTCTCGATGAAGGGCACTTGGGCCAGGAGATGCCCCCCGGCCTCGGTCTCCAGCAGGATTCGCCGCGACTTGACCAGCAGTGGGTCACTGAGGGGATAGGCGCTTTCAATGTACCCGCGCAGGGCATCGCCCAGCCGTCGCACCAGCCGCGTGGGGGTGAACCGATCATCGGTCGTCGGCGGCCGTTCCACGGGCGAGGGCGTGGTCGGACGCTGCGGCAACCGGACTTTCGGTCGCTCCCGCACGCGTTCGATGGGGGTGACCGGATTGGACTTCCTGTCCACCCAGCGCGTGAGCGCGCGGTCCACCGCCGGATTCATCCCCGTCACCCGATCACCGATCGACTCCGGGGTCTCATGTTCCAACAACACGTCCAGGAAGCCCGCGGCGACGTCCACAATGCCGGTGAAGTCCAACGTAGCGTCGGCGTCGAGCTTGCGGGTCAGGAACTCCGCGTCATGCTCATCGACCAACCGGCCGTCGTCGTTCGCGAACTTGCTGAGTTTCAAGACGGTCATCCAGCCACCTCCTGGTGCCATTGAGCAGAATCGAGGTCCATCAGGGCCGGATGTCGGCAATCCTTCGGAACCAGCAGCATAAGACCGCGCATCGCGCGCGTAAGGGCGACATAGAGCAACCGGCGCTCATGCCGCATACGTTCCGCGAACAGATCCGGGTCGTCGAAGTCCTGCGCGACGGGGTAGGTCCCGTCATAAAACCCGCCGACGACCACGATGGGAAACTCAAGTCCCTTCGCCGAGTACAGCGTCAGCACCTTGAGGCAGTCCGCCTTCAGGTCCAGGTCGCGACCGGCGTAGAACATCGCGGGCAGACCCGCATCGGTCAAGCGAGCCGCGAGCGCCTGACCGATCTCGGCCGTGGGTACCAGGAGCGCCGCGGCGTTCTGCCGCAGATGCAGATGCCGGGCCATCTGCCGGACGAACCGCACGATCCAGTCCGCCTCCCGCTCCGGATCGACGCCGGTGACCAGGACCGGCAGCGGACCCTCGTGGACGCTGGCGGAGGGCTCGAACACCTCGCCGTCCTCGGGAACCAGCACCGAGAAGGCAGCCCGCTCGATCTCCCCAGTCGAGCGGTAGTTGCGCTTCAGCGATGCGGTCCGGCCACGGAACTGGAGACGTGGGTGGGCGCAGGTCCAGGTGTAGCTGCGCGAGTAGAGCGACTGCTTGGAGTCCGCGACGAAGAACAAGCCTTCGGGGCTCGCACATACCTCGGCCATCAGCGCCAGGGACGAGGGGCTGAGATCCTGGGCCTCGTCGACGAACACCGCATCCCAGTGCCCCGTCCAGGCCCCACCACGGACAATCTCCACGGCCTCGTTGCGCAGCTCGGGGAAGCGCTCCCCCGTGCCTTCCTGTCGAAACGTCTGACACAGCTCCCAGACGGCGGTCCGCAACCGGGCCGCAAAGGCGACGCCGCGCCCTGGGCGCGGTGCCTCCAGATACTCGGCGAGCGACCTCAGACCCCGTCCGGTGATGATCCAGTCGAATTCTTCCAGAAGATATTGGTCCGACAGCCGCGCCAGTGCCCGAGTCCGCAGACGCCCCTCGAACGACGCGCTGTCGTTCGGCGCGTAATGCTTGCGCAGCGCCCGCAGCCGCCGATACGTGTCGCGATCCGGCTCGAACTGCCGCAGGGTCCGCTGACTCTGAACAATCTCCCGCGCCACCTGATCGCAGGTCGCGACACGGACCCGGGTAAGCTGCTCAGGGGTCAGGATCTGTTCGAACAATTGCCGCGTAACCGCCAGGAGGGCGCGCGTATAAGTCGTGAACAGCACGCGCTCCCGGCCGCTCGCGTCGGGTCGCTCCAGCACCTCCCGGACACGATAGAGCGCCACCGTGCTCTTGCCGGTACCGGCACCGCCCGTGACCATCGTCGGCCCGCTGAGCGCCCAGCGGGTCAGTTTCAGTTGGTCCTCATCGAGATTCAGCAGGAATCCCAGAAGGTCACCTTCCTTGTATCGGATAAGGTGCTCGGTCGAGGGCACCAGCAGGTCCGGCTGCTGCGCCACAAGGTCCAGGCTGGGTGGAAAGATCGCGTCGAGCACGCGGGCAAGGACCTCGCTCGCGACCGCAGCATCCATGAGGTCCTCTTCCGACTTGCAGCGACGCAGGACCGGATGCGCCGAAAGCGGAATGCCCAGATCCATCAACCATCCTTTGGTCAGCTCGAACGGCAGGGGTCGTTCCTCGCCAGCGGGAGTAAAGGAAAAGGTCTTCGGCTGCGCGTCGAGCAGGGCGTCGAGATCGTCGTCCACCTCCGGCGGCGGTTGCTGCGCCTCTCCGAGCCCTTGCACCGCGGCGTAGGTGTCCTCGCGTCGGCGGCGGACCCCGAGCAGACAGACCCAGTCGTCCCCGAACCGGTAGAACACCCGATGGTCGGCGACGCGCAGCCGGTAGATGCCCTCCGCCTCCTTCAGCTTCTTCTTGACCTTGCCGTCCGGCAGCGGATCGGTGACGAGCTGGTTGATCTTCTCCCACAGGAGCGCCGCGCGGTCGCCCGGAAAGGCGAGGATCTCGCGCATACAGGTCGGCTTGATCGTGATTTGGCGCTTGCCCATCAGTGCGTTTCCTCACGAAAGACCAGACCGAGTCGGTCCCCCAGCACCTCGACCACCTGTGCCACGCGGTCGTTCGGCAGGGACCAGCGGCTCCCATTACGGTCCACCACCGATCGAGACGCGGAGACCGCAAGAAAGCGGTACTCCGCGACCGGCAGCCACTGTGACACGGACAGCACCGCCTCCTGAACCTGCCGCGAGATGGATGCCACGAGCGGTTCGCCGAGCGCCCGCGCCAGGGCAAAGACCGTCCGAATGCCTTCATCCGGGCGCAATGAGACAAAAGGGGCAACACTTGGTGTGCCCTGTTGGGTCCAGGCATAGTGCCAGTGGCCCCAACGATTTCTCACCCGCCAGAGCCGGGTCGCGTGCTCCGGCCCCTTTGCCTGCCATCGGATCTGGCCATCCGCCACCGCGCACCCAGCCCAGACCAGGGATTCGTCGCGCTCCAGGCTGGCCGGCGTCTCGGGTTCGGCTGTGAGGCGACGATCAAGGGCGGCGAGCCAGTCCTGGTCGGCACGGGGAGTCCGGTCCAGACAGGCCCAGGCCGATGGTGTGATCACGATACCCCCGGCGGCAACGATCGCAGCCCGGGCTTGATCCGCATCCGCAACCTGACAGGTCCGCGAGGTTCCGGTGACGGTCCAGATCCCGACCACCTGCGCCGCCAGGCGCCGCGTGGACAGACTGCTCGCGAACCGCAGGACACCCTGGCCCAGATCGACCGCCCGCAGCGGCGTCGAATACAGGACGCCGCCAACGGCCAGGACGAGATCGCCGTCCCGTTCCAGGCGGTCGCAAACGTCTTCCACGACCGCCTCGTCGAGGGCGACTGCCGGTGACACGAAGCGACACACGCGCCTGATCGTCGCGGCTCGCGGGCAGGCCCCGCGGGCCGTGACCTCGTCGCGGATCAAGTCGGCGACCCCAGCCATTTGCGCCGGGTCTTCGCCAAGCGCCTCCCGCAAGACCTCACTCGCCTGCCCACCGGGCAGCAACGCCAGCGTCGTCATACACCCTCCGCCGTGGCGTGCAGAAACCTAACGAACTCATCAGTATACTTTGTGACCGTTGCCAGATCCCAAACCTGCAGCGCAAGTCGCGAGGCCCTGCGGTGTCCAGCCCACCGGAGACCGTCGCTGATGATGACATCACGCAACCTTTCGGCAGCGCAGAGCTCGTCGATCCATGCCAGCAGAGCTTCAGACAGAGGTTCGCTCAGATCCTCCACCAGCAGGAGCACCCGCACCGGGTGACGATCGATCGTAGCGCTGCGGCGTTCCGTGTGGAGGAGCCGATAGGCCACGACGTGAGTCGGCGCCTCCGCATCACCATCGATGGGAGCAGCCTCCAGGTCGTAACCCAGCGCAGAGCAGACCGGCTCGAACCACAATGGGTGGAGCGCTGCATAGTTGCCCGCCAGGTGCTGGACCGTCGCGGCGCGACTGGCCGCCAGGGCCTCGATACGCGCCTGGACCGCAGCGGGGGTCGGTCGCCGTTCGTGCCGCATGATCGCGGCACCGAGCTCAGCGAAGTCGAGAACCAGATCTCCCATGGTGCGCCGGACGCGTCGTTCGCTGGTCTTGGCCAGCACGGCGGAGGCATCGACGATGCCGTCGCTGTCCGCGTGCAGCGTCGAGACATGGTCTTCCGCCAACTCTCGCCACAACACCCGTACCGGCCATCCCGGCGGGGCCCTCATGGACAGTTCGGGCTGGCCGTCGGGAACCTCGGATGGGTCAAGGGCAGCAAGATCCTGCGTCGGCAGGGCGGCTACTGCGGCACCGTTGACGCTGATCGCCCAGCGGGCCGGCGGGAGCGGCGGAGACAGCGGAATCACCTCGAAGGCCAGACGCTCGGGGGGAATGTCCGTACGATCGTGCAGCACCATCAACGCATAGCGCCCCGGCGCCAGGTCCTGCAAGCGCGCGAGTTGCCGGTGACCAGAGGGCAGCGGCAACACCTGGTGCCCGTTAGGACCGTAAAGGAACAGGCTGGCAGTGCCGACGGACTCGATCTCCGGGCCGTCCACCGTAACGACCGGTGCCGGGGAGGCGAGGAAACGCGGATAAGGCACACCCTTGGGGCTGGTGCCCCAGGCCGCCGGCGGCACCAGCACCCAGTCGAGTCGGGCCTCGCCCAGGCCGAGTTCCAGGTCGAGCTCCCGCAGGATAGCCAGGACTTCCGCCGGTACCGGTGCCGCGATCTCGACCTCCCAGAGGCCCCATCCCGCCCCGGCCGCAATCACCGGCGGCATGTGGGCCAGGGTCGCAAGGACCACCTCGGGCAGTAGCAACCGATAGCACCGGCCGATCGAGAGGGTCCGGCCGGCGAGTTGTCGCCCAACCCCGGCCGCGTCCACTCGGAAGACGGCGACCGACTCAGTCGGCAGCGCGGCCCCGGCCAGCAAGGAGAAATCGATATCCGGATCGTCCTCGAAGCCGACCGCCTCCCACTTCCAGGGCCCGGACCCGGGCGGGACGCGGACCCGGACCGGCCTCAGCCGCAGGTTCGACGCCAGTACACTCGCGTCCAGACCGGCGCCACGGACGCGCAACTGCTTCACGAAGGACCACAGGCCGACCAGCGGGCCAGCCTCGATGTGCAGGCCGCCGGCCTCGGCGTCCAGGCATACGAGCGCCGCCCGCCAACTCGTGCGCGCCTCCTCGGGCGTGATCTCCCCGTCTGCCGGCAGCTCCGCGAAAAAGTGTTCAGTGTGCGCGGCCAGGTCCTGGGCGATCTCCGCGACGGACTCCGGTGCGGTGAGGTCGCGTCGTCCGGGGCGGCGCACCGGCCGGGGACGGCGCGCGAACTCGGCGGGCGCCAGGGCCTGTACGACCTTAGCCACGACCGTCAGGTCGTCGTCGTTCTCCACCGCGAGCTCGATGTCCGGATACCGGTCCTTGTCGGGGTTGAGCGAGACCAGGGTGATCCGGTGGTGCCGGCCCTCGGCATCCCGTTTGTCGGCCACGTATTTTTTGACCGCGTAATGCCCGGTTTCCGGATCGGAAAAGGCCCCGCGGACCAGCACGCTGAGATTCTGTTTGGTCCCGGCGGGCCACAGTTCGAAGATGGCATAACCGCCGTCCACCAGTCCGCTACGGCCATTGTCCATGCTGTGCCCCGCGATCTGAGCGACGAACATCCGGTTGTTCAGTTGGTGACTGGCCGCGACGCGGACCCAACCCAGGGGCTCGATCACCTCCTCCTGGGCCGCCTTGCCCCACTCCCCGGCCGGCAGAGAGGCCGCCGCGGCCTTCAGCCCATGGACCGGGAGATGGGTCACATACTTTTCCAGGTCCCCCACCGCGTCCTCGATCAGTGGCTGATTGGTCAGCTCCCGGGCCGAGAGGCGCAGTGCTCCAGCCTCCAGGACAAACCGAGGGTCACCAGGGCAGAAGACGCAACGGCGCTTGACGACACTGCCCAGCTCAGCGAGGGCCGCTTCAATGTCTGGATTGCTTTGCGGCTCGCGATGCAGTTGCGCAAACAGTGCGTCGTTTGCCAGATAGGCGCCGACGGCGATCCAGCGCCCCCAGGGGGTGGGCCGGAACCGAATGTCTTCCCGTAGCCTGGCATCCTCGCCCAGGTGCCAATGGCTGTCGCGCAGCAGCACCGCTTCCTCGACGCTCAACCGCGACGACTCAATGCGTCCGACCAGGGCATCGAACGAGCGTCGCGTTGCCGCCCAACGGGGGATCTGGCGGTCAAGCGTCGTCATACCGCAATCCAAGCGAAAGGTTTCACATTAGAAATTCCTTGAGGTAAATGACCGCACCATTCGGAACCTCCCGCTTGTACGCGCCATCCGGTCGGCTATCGGCGAGCGCGCCGCGCTTCGGCACGGACGGCTTCTTATTCAGCAGCGGGGACCGGCCGCCGTAAAAGATGATGTAGCGTTCCTGCAGGGAGTTAAAGCGGATGCCTTGGAACTCGTCCAACAAACCCATAAGATAACGCAAGAACTGGCGCGTACTTTTGAACTGACCGGCGTATCCGGACGGATTGCCGGATTTCAAATCGACATAGAGCACGAGTAAATCCGCTCCCCTGGCCGTCACGATGACCGCATCGCAGGCCCGATGATGATCGAAGCCTTGTCCAGCGGCCAGGAGGGGCGACATTTGCCCGCCCTTGCCCCGCCCCTTATCCGGCGCAAAGGCAAACCAGTCGCCGTTGGAAGGCGCGGTCAGAACCACCGACCTGAGCCGAGCCAGCGGGTCAGATTCCTTGATCTGGATGTGCGTATACTGGTCAGACCGAGCCGTTACGCAGGACAGCAGGCCGCACAGGCTTTGCAGCTCAGGAATCAAGCCGTGTCTCCCGCGCTGAACGCATCGTCAGCCCCGTAAAGGATCTCGCCCTGGATATTGTTCATCTCCTCGATGGTCGTATCGAAGGTCGTGACCTCGATCCCTTGATCAGGGTAGATGGTCGCCTGGCGTAGCGTATTGATCCGGGCCCGCTTGTTCTTGCCGTTGCGCCCATCGCTCGCGGTGCAGGTCATGTAGAGCCGCACCTGGTCGGGCGACAACAACTCTTCCTCGACGTACCCGCGGCTTTCCTGCACCCTGCGCGTCCATGGCGTGCGCTGCGCCAACATGATCAGGCTGTTGATCTCTTTGACCAGATAGTCGCTGTGCGTGGTGATGAAGACCCGCACGCCATGATTGACCATACGCGCGAGCAGGCGGGCCAGGGCGCGCTGATTGGTGGGATGGAGATTCAGCTCCGGCTCATCGATCATGAACAGATCGCCGGACTTGGCCTGACAGCGCAGATAGAATCCGATATCCAGCAGCGCTCTGACAGAGCTCGATGACTCCGTCATGGAAAGGCGCGGCTTACCCGCCCCCTTGGGTTGGAAAACCAGCCCCTTATCCTTGATGACTTTGTAGCTCCCGCCGATGATGGCTTCAAATGCTGCGACCAACTCCGGGTGCGCTTTGGCCAGCGGCCCCGTCTGCTTGTCGATCGTCTCGAGCTGCCGCACGAAGTCCACATTGTCCTGTACGGGCCAGGCGTAATCGACTTCCATGCTTTGCAACAGCCGCACTGGATTACGCAGTTCTTTGGTATCCAGGGTCCCCAAGGCCTCGATCATGCGGGTGCGCGCGAAATCCAGTTCCTTGCGAAAGATCGCCGCCCCCGTCCGTTCCGCACTGGCGATGAAGGTGTCAGGCAGATAGTGAGAAAAGACGATATCGCCGATGGCGTCGACCACAAAGTCGCTCAGTCCGCTGAAAGGGGAACGCACCCAGGTATCGTCGGCGACCAGCGTTTCGAGCACCGGACTGCCCGCCTCCTTGACCACCGTCGCCAGCACCTGGCCAGCGGGTCCCTTCTTGATACTGCGCTGGAAGGAAAGCGGCAGAATGTCCCGCTCTGCATCGATGTGTATCCCCACCCGTGCCTTCGTAAACAGCGAATCGCCGGCACCGAAGACCTTGGGCAAATACTCGGTGTATTTCGCGGTCAGTTTTTCCAGGTAGGGGTTCACCTGTCCCGAGAACATCTCCTGCAAATCGACTTTGTAGGTCCCCTTGCGGGCGGCCACCGAATCGATCTCGTTGCCAATGGCCATGACCAGGAGATTGCGCCAGCTTCTCAGCAAACCGTAGATTGCATAAGTAACGTAGGTCTTTCCGGTATTGTTCTCACCACAGATCAGCGTCAGAGGCCCCAGTTCCAACTCGGCGTGATCAATCAATCCAAGATTCGTAAAATCGAATTTCATGCAGCACCCCGGTTCGTGAGACCGCACGGGAGTCGAAGACCCTCACGCACGATGGTTTCCAGTTCGTCGGCCAGGGCCGCGTACTCGGGCGGCCAGGCGGCAAGGAAATTGGACCACAAGTCGTTAGCGGTGGTCACATCAATCATGCTGTTCATCCTTTGTCAGGTACGCGGCCAGCCACGCACGCCCCTTGGGCGTGATGCGGTAGCGCTGCCGGCTGCTGGTGGGCTTGTCAGGGATCGTCAGCTCGACCAAGCCGAGCTCGACGAGCCGCTGGAGACCCTTCTTGAAATTCCCGGTCCGAGTCTGGTACCCGGCGACCAGAGCCAAGTCCTTACCGCTCCTCTCCCCGGTCCCACAAGCCATCAAGACATCCCAGTCCCGATCGGTCAGCGCGACCTGGGCCTGGACTTGGGCCTCGACTTGGGCCTGGACTTGGGCCTCGACTTGGGCCTGGACTTGGGCCTCGACTTGGACCTGCCTTCCGGGCTCCGGCTGGGAAGGGAAGCGGAACTCAGTCCACAGTCCGGTGGATTCATAGCGAAAGTCGGGCCGCGGGACCCGCGCACTCGCACAGGCCTCCAGAATCCTTTCGATCCCCCGCCCCCATGCCTCGATCAGGCCGGCGCGGAAGAACGCATTGGCGAGGTCCGGGTTGAACGGCTGCGAGGCGTGTTTATGCAGCAATTTCAATCGTCCAGTCCGGTGGCAACTGGCCAGGATTCCAGATCAGCAGCCGATCCGAATACACGCTGATTTGAACCATAAATCGGCTCTTGCGATACATGTCTTCAGGCTTGCATTTGCCATTTTCCGGGGTTTCACTCCATCTTCACACGTGACTTCATTCAGATATCACCAGCCCGCCGACGATATCGTCGACGCGCGCTTGCAGATCACAAATTGCTTTACCGAGATCGCCCTTCGGTCGTTTCTGATCAGGCAGGAAGGGGAAGGGTTCATTCGTGGTCGGCTGACTAAGTCCGTGTAGAGTTCGCAACCTTCGTGCGGCGACGGCTAGCTCGGTTAGTGTCTGCACTGAAATTTCTGCTATCGCCGGGAGTGGCAGCATCGACTCGGATTCCTGCTCGCTATAATTCACTCCATAGTGGGAATTGTAGAATGTCGCGATGATATGAAAAAGGTCCTCATCCTCAAGACCCGCACTGTGAATCGCACCAAGCGCAGCCACCCCTTCATCTGTCAAATTATTGTACTGTCCGTCCAACATGGCCGGTTTTGTCGGATCGTTCAGCGTGACGTAGTTGTATTGCTGACTCGCGGCACCATGAAGCTTCGTATACCAGCCCTCTGAGATCACGTACGCCCGAAACCCATATTTTTGATTGGTAGATGTTGTGAAGATCAATTTTGGAAATTGCTCGTGAGTTGAAGGATCACGCCACTGTTGCATCCACCCCCAGCCGGAAGCCTTACCCGGATTTACATTTCGCGGTATCTGTATTCGTGGCTCATAGTATACCCAATGCCCGTACTTGGTTGGCGGATACCACTCATTGCCACGCGGGATACTGCCCGCAAACACAGGCTTGATATTCTTGGCACTGAACTTGATCCCATCTTGTTGAACTCGTTGGCATAGGTAATTAAGACGCTCGCGCTCAGCCTCGTTGAAACCACACTGCTCTACGAGATCAGTCATATCGGATGGCGAAGACTTCTGCGCAACACGGAAAAACAGCCGCATCCGAACCGCTAACGTTTCCGCACAATCCCCCTTAAGCAAACAATCGAATGCGGTGATGATCCCCGGCCATTTCTTGACGAAAAGCGAACGGTACTGCGACTTCTTGTCTGCTACTATTTGAACGGCGAGCCCTGCTGAACTGTCCACAGCTCCTGGAAGAAAACGATATCCATTAGATCTCTCGACTTTAACCGACTGAATATACTTACTGCGGCCGACCTTCGATTCATTGGACGCTGCCTCGGATAGCCACAGCATCCTCGGGTCTTCTGGCGTACCAAGAATCCGCGGAGGGCAACCATCCGCCAATGCCGAGATATCAACCAATTCAAACACATCTGTCGCATCGGCGGTAACGAGCGGATTGTCGCGTCGTTGCAGAAGGATAGTTGCGAAACTAATACGGGGTCCTACGTTCTCGAACAATCCCGGGCCGAGACGAGTGACGCGCTGTATTCTATAGTATCGCAGCATCTCACCACGGAAGTGTATGTAGCTGGCCTTCTTCAAATAGGAGTCAGATGTCACAAAACAGATGCAACCTCCGCCCCTAGTCAATCTCTCCGCTGCTGCGAAAAACCAGGCGTAGTCATCGCGGATATTGCGCTCCTGTGCAGCAGCAGCTACTCGTGATGTTGCAAGCAGTGCTGGAAATCTCTCGGCGACTTGCGCGAGCGTAACATCGCTGTTGTTCTTGTAGGGAGGATTCCCGATGACAAGCGTCCAGCCAGACTCCTCCTTTATGCCCTGTGCAGCCTTTGCCTCTTGGGCGAGCGCAGGAGATTTCTCGAAAAGGTCGGGTGGTGGGTCTATCGGAAGTTCAAGCGTGTCCGCCAAATGAACGCGAAGAAGTGTCTCGGCGGCCTCCTCGGGCATGAGTACTGATCGAAGGAGTAGAGCCATGCGCAGATGGCACACTGCATAAGGTGCCACCATGATCTCGAAACCACGGATCTGGGCGACCAGCTTTTTGATCGAGAGGGCCGATGTTCCGTTTCTTATACAAGAACGCAGGACTTCGCGCAAGAAAGTCCCCGTTCCCGTTGCCGGGTCTACGACACGAATGTTGCCCGAGCAAAGCGACTTCTTGCCGGGAGACGTTTCGGCAACAAGTTGAGCCGCGGTAGCGACCATGTACATCACAATAGCATCGGGCGTATAGTAAACGCCTCTATTTCTGCGTTGATCTGCGTCGTACGCAGCCAAAAACGGCTCGTAGAAATGAATGATGGGATCAGTGCTGAGGGCCGTTTTCAGTTCTAGTGGCCGGTTAAAAACGAGGTCGACATCGGTCCGTTCGAGCAGTGCAGCTATGTCATCGAGAAGCCAGGTGAGTTTTGCCTCGAACCCGGCCTGTAAGACTGTCTTAAAAAACTCCCGAAGAAAGGGGCTGGTCGCCGGAAGGAACTCCACTGCGGCTTGACGAGTGAAACGCTCTTGCCTTTCTGGCAGTATATCCTTCGAAAGCCAACGAGCTGCCAGTAGTCCGTAGGCGAGTGTTTGTGCGTAGGCATCGGCGAAGGAATCCTCAGTCTGCCCATGTACTAGCGCCTCTGTGAAAGCGCGAAAAATTTTTTGCAACGGACCGTCATCGGCTTCATCATTTAACTGTTCAACCGCAAGTCGACGGAGGTATCGAGCCCTGTACGCCAGTTCTTGGGCAAGCTCGGTTGGGTTCCTGACCTTGGCCTTGCTGACCACGAAGAATCGCGACAACAGATTCACGACGTCCGCCGCGTCCTTATAGCCCTGGCCCTTGCGGAGCTTCCCGGTGAGTTGCTCGCGCCCCTGCCACAGTTCGATGCTGGCCTGGTCCTTGTCGGGGTAGACTACCAGGACATTGTGAAAGCGGTTGTTCTCTGCGAGGTGCCTATGAAGCCGGGCCGCGTCAGCTTTGCTTTTCAGCGGATAAACAATGTAGCCGAGCAGACGGCTACGCTCATCACGCAGAGTAACCCCGCCAAACGGGTTCTTGCCCCCGAAGATCTTTTCCCGATCTTCCGGATTGATGCCAATATCGTGGTCCGAGGGGAGAGCGAAGGCTTGCAGTCGACGCCGGTTGCCCGGTTTCTTCAGGCCGAATCCCTTGGCAATGGTGTCGAGGAGGTCAAGAACGCTCTCCTGTATGTCGTGCTCCTTGGGCGTCGCGCGGGTGCAGACCTCTAAGAGCCTATCCGCTTGCTTGCGCTCCTCGGTCGTAGTGAATGCCTCTTGCCAGTCCTTAGTCTCAAGCTTCTTGAATTGGCGCTCATAGAGAAGATCGAGATGCTCGCGGGCAAGTTGACCGTCCCAGAGACGCGTTTGCTCGGTGATCTGGAAGGTCTCCAGTCCACCGGTGTTCTCGTTGTGGGTACCGAAGCAGACGAGCCGACCCGCCTGCGCGTCGCGTTCGTCCAGAATCGACACTACGCAGAGGGTCTCTTCCTTGCGTCCCTTGCGGACATCGGCCGTGACACCCTCGCCGCCGCGCTGGAACCCGGCAAGGGCCAAGCTGACCATACGTGCGAGCGCGCTCTCGACATCTTCGAGATGACTGATCTTGCTTGATTTGAACGCCGGTGTGTCGAGGACTTGCTTGTGGTTCAAGTCTGCCTCGAAGAGGATCGTCTGGTAGGGGCGAGACGTGGTCATGGGCCAGAAAGAGACACGCTTTGGTAAGCAACGCGCCACGGGATCGGAACTGCGGATGACGTTTTCGCGCTGGACCATCTCGGGGTAGCCGAATCCGGAAGCCTCCAGCAGTCGGCGTGCGAAGCTCGACCCGGGCTGGGCCGGCGGGGCCTGGATTTCGACCGTATCGAATCCCTCGAATCCTTCAAATCCGTCCGGGAGCGTCGAGTCGCTCGGTACCTGCGGGGTCACGGCTGTCTCCTGGTCTCCCCCGTTCAGGATGAAGTCGACGAACTCGGCTTTACTCAACATGGTTTGTTCCTTCAGGGTCGCCAACGCCCCGGTCAGGGTCGAAGGATTGCATTTGCAGAATGAATACACTCGGAATACGGATGAGATGCCGGTCCTCGCCGAATTTGGGTGCGGCGATGGCGCTGCCACCCTGTAGCAGCAACCGTCCGACGCCTTTATTCGTCTTGGACCAGTCTTGCACTGAATCGCGATCCAGTCGCTCGACCGCGGCGAGCAAATGTGATGCCTTCACGGGGCCTGCCACGTTTTCATGCCAGGGAAGGTCCCGGCGGGGAGTGGGCGGGGGCCAGGTCTTGCCATCCAACACCAGCCAGCCGTCAAACATCGAGTCTCCTGGACGTTTCTCGGCCCAGAACCAGTGGGGAACTCCGTCAGCGACCGCCGGCTCCAGGTAGCGCCGGAAACGCTCCAGCTCGCCGCCCTGACGGCCCAGGAGCGCGCGCGCGATCAGTGGCGCCCCTTGGTCGGCATCGACCCCGCGGAACCAGCCATTCATGGTGTCGACCCAGTCGGTCTGGACCCCGATCTCGGCGAAGCGACGCGCCAGCCGCTCGTGATGGCTGGCGATCTGCTCGATGGCGCGGTCCTTCTGGAATGAGTTCAGACTGTTGACGCCATGGTACTTGTAGCTCTCCATCCAGTCGGCCTCGGCGCCGGTGCCTTGCTCCAGCCCCAGCGTGAAGTCGATGGCCATGGTCTTGGTGGCGATGCGTTCGCGCAGTTGCAGCTCGGCTTCGAGCTCGTCGGGCAGGATCATGTTGACCGTGACCGGTGCCTCCGCCGGGTGGTCGTGCCAGTAGTAGCGGGGCACCGGTTTTCCCCACCGTGCCGCGAGCGCGGCAAGGTCGGGGAACTGGCGGGGTTGCTCGATGCGGGGGTTGAGACGGCGGTCGATACGGCCGGATCGCTGGATCATGCGCACCGGATTCCAGTGCACGTCGAAGTTGATGAGCAGCGCGGCGTCCTGGAGGTTCACGCCTTCCGCCAGCACGTCGCTGGACAACAGCACGTCGACACCGCGCGCCATGGCCCCGGTCCAGGCCGTTTCCCAACTGTCCAGGAGCAGACCCCGCTCGGCCTCGGTGGCCTCGTCCGTCGTGGGCCGCCAGGGACCGATCCGGTAGAAGGGCGCGAAGGCGTTGACCACCTCGTCGCGGTCCTCGGTGTCGCCGGTGATGGCCACCGTGGTCTCGCGTAGCGCGACGATCTCATCGCGCTTGAGGTTCGGTACACCGAGCCCCCGCACGGTCATCTGCCAATCCGCACGCTCGAACGACTGGGTCGCACTCAGGACGGAGCGCACATAGGCGATGGTGTCGCTGAACTGCGAGAAGACGATGACCTTCTGCTGTGCGCGCCGGGCCAGTACCAGCCGGCTGACGAGCTGGCGGATCTTTGCATCCGTCACCAGGCGCAGACCCCAGGCGGCGGAACGCGGCCAGTCGATGGCCTCGCCGCCCGCGGTGAACCGGCGTGGCCACTCGGCGCGGGCGAACTTGCCGAAGACGATGTCGGCCAGGTCCGGAGTGACCCTCAGCAGGGTCGCGAAGTCCGTGATCAGGGGATCGCGAAGGTCCCAGAGCCGTTCCAGTTGTTCCCGTCTGGCCCCGCCCTGCTCTTCCTCGGCAAACAGTGAAAGCTGGAGGGGTGCATCGTCGGTCTCGGCCGCTGGCCGATCGACGCTGTAGGCGGCGCTGAGGCTCTTGATGTAGTCGCGTAAGGGGTCGGCGGGCGAGTCCCCGGTGGCCAGGGTGCGGACATTTTCCAGCGCGTTCTGGTCCTGGCCTTTCAGGATCGCCTCGATCGTTGCCTGGAGTTCGCGGTAGCGGGCGTTGTCGCCCAACTCCTGGCACAGGCTGCCGAGCAGTTGGAGGCGGTGGGCGTGGAGCACGGTCAGACGCAGCAGGGTGATCAGGAAGGAGACCGGTGAGCTTTCGAGCCGCTTGAGGACGAGCACCCGCTGGAGCCCGACGACCGAGGAGGTCTCGTCCACGCTTTTGCGCCCCTCGCGGACGTCGTACCACATGTAGACCTTCAGGCTCAGGGGGCGAGTCTCAGACTGACCGGTCCCGACCACCCTGGTTTGGCCTGGCCCGTCGAACAGGGGTAGGAAGCGGGCGAGCACATCCTGGATGCCGTCGTACTCGTCCGCGTAGTTGAGCCTTTCCGGGACACCGGCGTCGGGGCGGAACAACAGCTCGACCTTGGATGCCTGCTGCCGCTCGATCTCCTTGCACAGCGCGCGGGAGCGCTGGACCACGATGCGGTCCAGGAGGTCCTCGGCGATGCGCACCGGCGCGGTGGCCTCCGCGCGCGGCGCGTTGGTCTGGGCCGCCGCCCGAATGCTGGCCTGCAGGTCCTTCAGCCGCTTGTCCTGCTCCTTGAGATAGTCGCCGATGCGCTGAACGTTGGCGCCGAAGTCGAGGTCGTCCCGGAACTCGATGGTGTCGGAGAACTTGGCCTCGGCCTGGCCATGAACGACGCGGCCGGCAACGTCCCCGCGGCTCTTGGTGCGCCGCGCACGGTCGCAGCGGTCATGGATCTCCTTGACGGCCTGCCGGCGGTAACCGTCATCGGTCTTGGCATCGGACAGGAACAGCGGGCGCGAGAACAGGAGCGACGCCTCCTGTCGCAGGTCGTCGAGGCTGTTGTTGACCGGGGTCGCGGTGAGGAGCGCCACGCGCCGACGCGCCTCCCGCCGCGGCTGCAGGCGCAGGAGGTCGCGCAGCACCTTGGTGCGGCGGGCCGCGAGTGAACGGAAATTGTGTGCCTCATCGACGATGACGAGGTCGGAGAGCAGGAGGTGCTCCAGATCGCTCGGGCCTCCGCGCACGGGCTCCAGGAGTTCGCTGGCGCGGGACATGCGGGAAAGTTTGGTGTGCGAGATGACACGCGCCGTCGCGAGCGGAAGTCCGAACGCGGCCAGCGTGGGCAGGGCCTCGCGGCGCCAGGTGCTGACTACCGAGTTGGGTGCCAGGATCGTGATGCGGAAGGGGTCTTCGAGCTGGCGGCCGGGCGTCGCGGCACACTGGTCGCGCCAACAGTTGGCGTAGTGGACCATCAGGGTCGTCGCCACGTAGGTCTTGCCGAGACCGACCCCGTCGCAGAGCATGGAGCCGCCAAAGTCCTCGAGCATGGCCACCATGCGCTGTGCGGCCTGTCGCTGGTAGGCGGCCTGTTGGTAGCGTTCGGCGGCCGGATGGAGCCGCCGGCTCTCGCCCAGCATTTCCCCGATCATCCGCCACAGGCCGAGCTGTGCCTTCTCGGTGGGGGTGCAGTCGTCGAGCGACTCGACCCGGCGACCGGTCTGCCGTGCGAGATACGCCGATACATAGTCACGTGCCTCGCGGTCCCACTGTCGGTGCGGCTCGGCGGCCAGGGCGGTCTTGGGCGTGTCCCAGTGCCCCCACTGGTCGGCGGGCCGAACGTGACCGAGCACCAGGTGTGCAACGGCGTGCAGCAGCAGCGGTTGGAGTGTTTCCCAGGGGAGGTGCAGATCGACGGCGACGACGACCTCCGTGGCGGTCGGCACCAGGGCCATGGCGAGGCCGTCCTCGATCGGGGCCATGAAGTCGGCATGCCGGGCCGCGCTGAGGTCGTCGAGCCGCCAGCGCCGGGCGTCGGGCACGAGGGACCGCAAGTGGTTTTCGAGCTCGGCGGTCAGGGATGTCGCGCCCCTCCCGAGATCGTCGAAACGCGACCACCACTCGGCAGCCAGGGGCTCGGCAACGGGCTGGACCGCGCCGGGGCTGCACCAAGCGACAGGGGAACCCGCGGTAGTCGGCGCGGCACCCGCAATCCATACGGTATCGGCATGCACGCCGGCGATGGGAACGGCCGCAGCCTCTGGCTTCTCGACCGTCCAGGTTCGCCGGGCGACGGTTTCTCCGTCCAAGTGCAGTTGGGCTGTGCGCAGACCGCCCGTCCGCGCCCCGAGTGCGACCAAGGGGTCGAGTGCATCGCCGGTAAGGGCCTCAGTCCGCACCGGGAGGGCGACCACGGGAAGCGGTCCGAGGTGCCCGGAATCCGCCTGAAACCAAATGATGCCGGTGGCCGCGCCGTCGCGGGCGAGGCGCATCTTGACGGCCACCGCGGCGGACTTGAAGTCGACCGCGATTTTCTGCGAGACCCCATCGAAACCGACGAGAAACTCAAGCGACAGCGCCGGCCTGGACTTGATCCGCTGGGCAATCTCGCCGAAATCGAGGTCGTCTCGGCCGCGACCGGTTTCGTCCACAACGAAGCGGGACTCTGCAGATCCGTACAGCAGACTCGCGAGCGCCAGCACGTAGGCGCGAGCGGTAGTGTCTGAGGCGAAGTCGAGTTGCAGCGCGGCGGGCAAAGCTGGCAGGACGGCGATTCGTGTCGCTCCTTCTGCAGCAGAGGTCTCCTTGACCATGCTGGTCATGACAGTACTTGACCCTCCGTTCCACAGAGGAGTTGAGTTGTCTCGCAGGGGTCGCTCATTTCTTGTCGCATTTTGGCGCGTTTACCCAATCCCCTATTCCGTCGACACGGGCTCGCTCGTCGATCTCCGGCAATCTTAACTTCCTCGGATTGCCGATCCGGACGGCGGACAGGTGGCCGCGATCCGTCGGTAGACTGAGTCCATCGCCGCGCCGCGGTGGAGTGCGACTTCGTCCGCTGAGACCCAGGGTGTTGGCATCGTCGTCCGTCTTTCGCAAGAGCCCCTGTTGTGCTGCCAGGCCGGGGGTCACCTTCAGCGTCGGGTAACGCTAACAGCATACACGAGGTTGCACCAGACCAGACGCGGCAGACGGATGGGACTGGAGCATTCCGACCTGCGCCGAGCGATGAGCCTCAGACGATGCGAGGCAAGGGGCCGAGACGCCCCGGCCCCTTCTGGGTCGCGTCGTTGCGCGCAATCACCTTAGCTCCCGCCGTTCAAGACCAGCCGCCGGTAGAGATACACCTGCCCCCGCGCGTCGCGCAGCGCCAGCCGCCCCTGGTCCAGGGCGTACTCGAACTCGCCGGCGAACCGCGCCCACGCGCTGGCCAGCCGCACCCGCTGCCCGGTGACCTGGATGACCCCGTCCACATAGCCGCCGGCCGGGGCATAGAGCCGGTAGTGGCCCCCCTGCACGATCAGGAGCCCGCCCCCGACCGCCTCCCACAGGCCGTCGAGCGCAGCGCCCGGTACCGCGTGGCCGAAGCCCTCCAGCAGCCGTTTCCCCGCCTCCCCGGCCTGGCCCAGGGCGCCCGCGGAGGGGGTGGCCGCCCCGGGACCCGTGAACCCCATGGACTCCATCATGCGCGACATGGCGTCCGCCATGGCCTCGCGGCCGGCGGTCCCCTCGGCCGCCAGCGCCGCCGCGGGGACCACCGCCCCGGGCAGGTACAAGACGAGCAGCAGGACCCACCCGCACCGGGTTCGCAGCGGGGGGGGAGCGCAATGCGGCTTGTGTGACATAGACGCGACACCAGGTAGAGGCTGGACCGGCGACCGACGGGCCGGGCGCCGGGCCAGGCGATGGGGCGGGCATTTCGGCCACCGACGCGGGTCGAAACCGGTATCATCCCGCGTTGGCCCCGCTGGTGCACCCTCGGCGGCACACCCTGGTGTCGACTGAGCGCCACCGGACGCAAGCGCGCGCTGCGCCCCCATGCCACCGAACCGGCCCAACCCGGCCCCGCGACCACTATGCCCTGGCGTCCCAGCCTTGCCGAAATCACCGCGCCCCTGGCCAATCCCGGGCCCTGGGCCATCTCGCTCGCGGACTTCGGCAAGGGCATCGACAACGCGCACATCGACTGTCTGCTGAGCGAGCGCTTCCGCGCCCAGGCCGGGGAGACGGTGCGCAAGCTGGTGCGCGAGGATGCGGCCAGCCTGTCACGGCGCATCCCCGAGCAGTTGGTCGGCGCCGAGGACCTGGCCGCCCTGCGCGACACCTACCTGCGCCTGTTCGACGCGGCCCTGGAGCGTCACCCCGGCCAGGCGCCCCGGGATACCGCGCTTCTGCTCCAGTTCGCCCTGCTCAAATACCTGCTGCAACTGGTGGCGTCCGAGACCCACTCCCTGCAGGAGACACTCAAGACGCAACTTCAGACCGAACTGGCCGCGGACGCGCTGGGGCGCACCGACCTGCACGAGCAACTGGTGCTGGTGACCCGCCAGGCCCAGGGCATCCAGCGGCGGGTCGGGCAACTGCTGTTCCGCGAGGTCCGCAAGCTGGAGAGCACGCGGCTGCAGAACGTGCGCGCCGCGGTGCTGGGCCCGCACTGGCCGGTCACCGACACCCTGCTGTTCAACCCGATCCTGCTCATCCCGGACCCCGGCGAGGGGCTGTCCCTGGCGGCCGACTATCCCCTGGGCTGGCTGGCCGGACCGACCATCGGCGACTGGCTCGCCCAGACCGAGGCCGGCCTGACCCGGACCTTCGCCCCCTGGCTGCCGGACTGGCTGACGGGCGCGGCCCACACCGCGGATGCACCGCCGCCCCAGCCGACGCAACGCCGGGATCAGGGCCAACTGCGCGGCTTCCTCGCCACCGAGATCCTGCTCGAGCGCTTCGTCCCGCGGGAGGAATACCGCCCGGGCCTGACCTCCTGGCTCGACGAACCGGCCAACCTGCGCCTGCTCCTGGACCTGGGACCGGCGCAACACAACTGGACCGGCGAGACGCGCGCCCTGGTCAGGGCCCCGGGCCTCCCCGCCCGCCAACCGCACTCCGACTGGCCGCACCCGGACTGGCAGCACCCGGACTGGCCGCACCTGCGGCGCGAACTGCTGGAGCACCTGGCGGCGGGGTTGGAGGACGAGGGGCGGCGGCGCGTGATCGAGATCGCCTATGCCCTGCCCGGCCTGCGCACCCAGCTTGGCCAGTCGCTCCCGCTGTCCCTGGTCTTGGACTACGCCGACGGCCGCCTGACGCGACGGCGGCTGGAGCAGCGCCTCGCCGGCCTGCGCGCCGGCCCTGACCCGCTGACCCTGATCCAGACCCTGGAGCGGCTGCAGGCGGCGCGCCTGCGCCAGACGCCGGCCGCGGCCCTGACGCTCATCGGCCACTATCTGGTCGACTTCCTGACGCTGCGCCGGGATCTGAAGCTCGCTTACAAGACCTTCGAGACCATGGACGGCATCCGCCTGCTGGAGCGCGAGGACGAACTGCGCCTGTCGCGCTCCAACGCCAGCCTTCACGAGTTCCACTGCCGCGGTGAGGGCGGCCCCCAGACCAGGCGCATTCGCTCCCATGCCGTGCTCAAGGCCGACGTACGCGGCTCCACCCTGATCACCGAGGAACTGCGCGCCCGCGGGCTCAATCCGGCCTCGCACTTCAGCCTGAACTTCTTCGACCCGGTCAATCGGCTGCTGCCGGAGGTCGCGGCGGAGAAGCTGTTCGTCGAGGGCGATGCCGTCATCCTCGCCCTGTATGAATACACCGATGACGGTCCGGGCCAGGCGGTCGCCCGCGCCTGCCGTCTGGCGCGCAAGATCCTCCAGGTCGTCAACGTCCAGAACGTCCAGAACCGTCGGCTCGGATTGCCCGAACTGGAACTGGGGCTCGGCATCTCATTCTCGCGCCGGGAGCCCAACTTCCTCTACGACGAGGGGCGCCGCATCATGATCTCCAGCGCCATCAACCAGGCGGACCGGCTGTCCTCCTGCTCCGGGCTGCTGTTGCGCTACGGCTTTCTGCCCGCCAACCCGGCCTTCCGCGTCACCGTGGTACGCGACGCCGTCGGCGGCGAACGCGCCGGACCGGGGCGCGACCTATTGCCTTACAACGTGAACGGTGTCAAGCTTGACGAAACCGCCTTCCTCAAGCTCCAGGAGGAGATCTCCATGACGCAACTGCACCTGAGCGCCCCCGGCGCCCAAGAGAGCCGCTTCTTCATCGGCGCCTGCCCGGGCGACGACGCTCAAGCGCACTGGATCCTGCTGCGCCACGCCCCGGTGCGCGACTGGAACGGGGACATGATCGGACCTGTGGAACCGGACCGTCGACATTATTTCGAGCTGATCGTCGACGAGGACCTGGCAACCCAGGCGCGCCGCTTGGCGCCCGACGCCCAGGAGCCGCACTGACCGCAACGACGCGCCGACGCGCTCCAGACCGAACCCCGGAACGGGCACGGGAGCGCAAATCCGGCCCGATCGTCGGACCGCCCCGACCCCGGCACGCAACTCGCCTTAGTAACCAGTCGTGCGCCCGGGTTACACTGATGACATCTCCGTTGTGCAACCTAGCGAAGCCGCCGCCATGACGCCTGCCGAAACCATCCTGGAACACCTGCCCGCAGTCCGCGAAGCCTTCCGCCTTGCCCCGGGCGCGCTCGGGGCCTGGGGCCGCCTGGTCGCCACCTGCCCGGAGCTGACCGCGGCCATGACCTTCAATACCTTCAAGGCCGTGGCGCCCGTGGTCCTCTTGACCGCCGAGCCGCCGCCGGACCCGGATCCGGACCCGGGCGCGACCGCCGCGCCACCGCCGCGCGAGACCCCCGCGACCTTCATGGACTGGACCGTCCAGACCAACAAGAAAGGATACATCAGGTTACACCGCAAGGTCGGCGGCAAGGTCTGGTCGGTCTACATCGGCAAGGACTGGGACGCGGCCCGGGCCCGTGAGCGCATCGAGGCCCTGACGGCCGCCGCACCGGGCTAACGGCCATGGACTGTCTTGGACACCCCGGCACATGAAAGGGCCGCGGTAGGGGCGGGTTTGAAACCCGCCCCTGCATGTGCGTCGCGGCGGGACCTGGCCATTGCGGATGAGCCCGACCTGACTTTCACGGTAAGCCCATCAGGGATTGCTCGTCGCGTGGTTGTCGTTGTCGTAATCGAAGAAGCGATGCGATTTGGCGTGCGCGAGATTCCGGCTACGATAACCTCGATTACGACAACGCCAACGGCAAGGCCGTGACGTGCTGACCGCATACGCCGAATGGCGCGCGTGCATCACTCGGCGCGAATGCAGCGCACGACCCGCCCCTCCCCCACCCGGGTCTCCCCCGGATAGGCCAGGCTACACGCGGCGATGGCGAGCGGGCAGCGGGGGTGGAAGTGGCAGCCCGCGGGGGGGTTGGCGGGCGAGGGCATGTCCCCCTCCAGGCGGATGATCGGGCGGCGCGCGGCCGGGTCCACCACCGGCACGGCGGACAGCAGTGCCCGGGTGTAGGGGTGACGGGGGTCGTCCAGGACGGCGGCGACCGGCCCCTGCTCCACCACCCGTCCCAGGTACATGACCGCGACCTCGTGGGCCAGGTAGGCGACCACCGAGATGTTGTGGGTGATGAACAGATAGGCGAGCCCCAGGCGCTCCTGCAGGTCCTTGAGCAAGTTCAGGATCTGCGCCTGGACCGAGACATCGAGCGCACTGGTGGGCTCATCGCAGACGATGAGCTTAGGCTCCACCGCGAGCGCGCGGGCGATGCACAGGCGCTGGCGCTGGCCGCCGGAGAACTCGTGGGGGTAGCGGCTGGCCGCCTCCGGGCTCATGCCGACCAGGTCCAGCAGGCGCGCCACGCGCGTGCTGCGCCCGGCGCGGGAGCGCTCGATGCGCAGCGCCTGCAGCCCCTCGCCGATGATATCGCCCACCAGCATGCGCGGGTTCATGGAGGCAAAGGGGTCCTGGAAGATGATCTGCAGGTCCTTGCGGTAGGGCCTCATGCGCCGGTGGCCCAGGTCGCGCAGTTCCCGCCCCAGATAGCGGACGGAACCGCCGGTGGGGTTGATGAGTTGGAGGATACCCTTGCCAGCGGTGGTTTTACCGCAGCCGGATTCGCCCACCAGGGCCAGGGTGCGGCCCGCCGCCAGGCGCAGCGACACCCCGTCCACGGCCCGCACCTGGCCCACCACGCGGCGGAAGAGGCCGCGCTGGATGGGGAAGTGTACGGCGAGGTCCTGGACCCGCAGCAGGTCGCCGATGCTCGTCGGGGCCTCGGGCGCCGCCGCCGGGAGCGGCTGGGGCCCGGGCTGGGGCTCGGGCGCCGCCGCGACGCCCGCGCGACCTTCCTTCCACAGGTGGCAGCGCACCCCGCGCCCCGCCGCCAGGTCGGTCCAGCCGGGGGCCTGCGTGAGGCACTCGGGCATCACCGCGGTGCAACGCGGGGCGAAGCGGCACCCGACGAAGGGCCGGTCGAGCGGCGGCACCCGCCCGGGGATCACGGCCAGGCGGCCGTGCCGCTTCTCGGCACCGGGCACGCTCGCCATCAGCCGCCGGCTGTAGGGGTGGGCGGGGGCGGCGAAGAACTCCGCCACCGTCGCAGTCTCCACGATCTGCCCGGCGTACATCACGGCCAGCCGGTCGGCGGTCTCGGCCACCACCCCCAGGTCATGGGTGATGAGCAGCACCGCCATGTCGGTAGTGCGCTGCAGGTCCTTGAGCAGGCGCAACACCTGGGCCTGGATGGTGACGTCGAGCGCGGTCGTGGGCTCATCGGCGATCAGCAGTTCCGGGTCCCCGGCGAGCGCCATGGCGATCATGATGCGCTGCTTCATGCCGCCGGAGAGCTGGTGCGGGTACTCTTGCAGGCGCCGCGCCGGGTCCGGGATGCCCACGGCGTCCAGGAGTTCCAGCACCCGGTCCTCCACCAGCCGACGCGGCCGGCCCTCGTGCAGGCGCACCGCCTCGCCGATCTGGTCGCCGACCGTCAGCACCGGGTTCAGCGAGGTTTGGGGCTCCTGAAAGATCATGGCCATCCGCCCGCCGCGCCAGCCGCGCATCTGCGCCTCGGTCAACCGCAGCAGGTCGGTGCCGGACAGGTCCACGCGCCCCGCGGTGACCCGCCCGCCGGGCGGCAAGAGCCGCATCAGCGACAGCGCGGTCATCGACTTACCGCACCCGGACTCACCGAGCAGGGCAAAGGTCTCACCCCGGTGCAGGCGCAGGTCGAGCGCATCGACCACCAGCGCCGGGGCCGCCGCGCTGCCGATCTCGGTCGTCAGATCCGCGACCTCGAGGAGGATATCTGTCATGTAGTACACGCCTCGGGTCTTCGTGGGAACGGGGGGAGGATTGTCCGCAAATGAACACAAATAAACGCAAATGGGAAATCGCAATGGGCACCGGCGACGGGGGTAGCACAACCCCGGTCGGCTGCACTGCGCGGGTCTCAAGCCCATAGGAACATTTGACTAATCAGCTAAACCAGCCCACCAGGGGATGCCCTCGGCGTCGTTGTCGTTGTCGTTGTCGTTGTCGTTGTCGTAATCATAATCGAGAGAATCATACCGGCCAGGATTCTCTCGCGCCTGGTCGTTTCGCTCTCCGCGCGAGCATCACCATGAAGGTCGCGCAGCGACACTGTGGGAGCGGCTTCAGCCGCGACCAGACCTCGCAGCCCGGTCGGTCGGTAGGTCGGGTTAGGCGCGCGCGGCACGCATTCGCGTTTTGGCTTGGAGGCTTATCGCGCGCCGTAAGCCGACAGCGAGGGCGCCTGTCGGGTTACGGCGCGCGCGAGCACCGCGCTCCGACGTGATCGCATCTGGGCGCGCCTAACCCGACCTACAAGATCGTTAGCGCACCTTCGGCCCACCGCGCCGCGGCCTGGGACCGAGCAGGTCCTCCAGGCTCTGGGCCTCGAAGATCCCCTCCAGCCAGCCGTCCAACTGCTCCATGGCGGCCCCGTCCAGACGCAGGACGGCCCACCGCGGCAGGGCACCGAAGCGGCGCTTCAACTGTCGCTTCAGTCCATCGGCCTTGCCCTTAGCCTCGCCATCCGCCTTCCCGGCGGCTTCACCCTTGGCAAAAATATTCTGATAGGCGCGTGTTTGTTCCAGTGGAACCAGCACCGGCATCATGACGCGCAACTCCTCGTTGGTGAGTAATAGGAGCCGTTCCATCAGCCAAAATTCAAGGGCTGCACCTCGTGTCCGTCATGCGTTGTCCGCGCGCCCTTCGGGATAGGCAAGATTGACCAGATTTCGGGAGCCGTGAACGACCCGCTCGATGCTCACACGATCGGCAAGAATCCGATACAGGATCAAATAATGCCCATGAACGACCAGCCGCAGGTCCGGCCGGAGATCGGGGCGCAATTGATAGAGGCGGGGATTCTCCCCGATCAGGTTAAAGCGTGCGGCGATTTCATCAATGAAAGTCACCGCGCGCGCCGGATTATCCGCAGCAATGTAGGCCGCGATTTCGTCAAGGTCCGGCTCGACGTAGGCGGAAAGCTCGACCCTCATTGGCCGCCCGCTTCGACCAACGCCTGATACTTCCCGCGCAGCCGCGTCAAGACCTCCTCGGCGGGTACATGCGGGCGCGGATCGTTGATTGCTTCATCCCACATGGCCCGCAACTCGTCTAACCCGCGTTGCCGCAACTCGCGCCGATAAGTCCACTCCCGCAAGGCGTCCCGTATCACTTCACTGGTGGAAGCATACTCGCCGGCCTGCACGACCTGGCGCATGAGGGCGGTCATTTCCGGCGGTAGGGCAATGCTGATTTTTTCGACGTTCGGCATGGTATTTCGCTCCTGATCTCGTCAGGTAGTAATAAGTCATACCGCGTGCCGTTGTCAACCGCTTGTCCGCTGGCGCCCATGGCCTTAAGGAGAGCCCAATCAGAGGCCCGGCCCGCGGGGAGCAAGCCTTGGCGCCCTGCCCGCCAAGGCTGAAGCCCTGGACTCCAGGTGCAGGGGCACCCATCGCCTGGCGGCAGGCACCGGCGCGTCGGCGCGCCTTGGGCAGTCATGTAAACCGCGCGATCAGCAAGAATCCCGGTATCGGTCCGCACCGCGGACCCTTCGGGTTGGCCGCGCGCCCGTCGGGTCCGCGGTGCCCGTAGGGCGGAACGCGCAGCGGTTCCGCCGTCTTCGGCGTCGGCGCCATCGTCGGCGTCGGCGCAATGGCGGATCGCCCTACGGCATCCGCCCGGCACCGCGCAACAGCAGGCACCGTCGCGCGTTAGGGCGCCTTCGGCCCGCCGCGCCGCGGCCTGGGGCCGAGCAGGTCCTCCAGGCTCTGGGCCTCGAAAATCCTCTCCAGCCGGAATTTTTTGTATTCCGGGGTGACGGACAAACGCTCATGGCCGTGGGCTATGAGAGGACGGATGCCCGCAGGGCGATCCGCCATGACGCCAACTACCATGGCAGAACCACCTGCGGCGTTCCGCCCTACGCACCCGTCAGAACGGACTGCCGGTCAGCCACTTGAGCGGCGGCACCAGGAGCATCTGCAGGAGCACCAGGCCGATCATGACGGCTAGGGGCGAGAGGTCGATGCCGCTGATCGGGGGGATGGCGCGCTGGGCGGGGCGCAGCAGCGGGTCGGTGAGGCGCGTCAGCAGGCCGATGGCGGGGTTGTAGGGGTCCGGATTGATCCAGCTCAGGACGGCGCGGATCAACACGGCGAAGAGCGCGATGTTGAGCACCAGTTCGATCAGCGCCGGCAGCGACCAGATCAGGGCGCCGATGGGATTCGCGCCGAGCAGCAGGGCCAGCAGCGCCAGTTCGAGTGACTGGAGCAGCCAGGCGAGCACCAGGGAGGCGGTGTCCATGCCGCCCAGGCTGGGGATCACCTGGCGCAGCGGGCGCAGCACCGGGGAGGTGACGCGGACGATGAACTGGGAGAAGGGGTTGTAAAAGTCCGCCCGTGCCCATTGCAGGAGGAAGCGGATCAGCACCACCGTGATGTAGAGCCCGAACAGGGTCTGGATCAGGAAGACCAGGGGGTTGGTAAGGTAGGCGCCGCTCATGACTGCTCCAGAAGGTTGCGGGAGATCTCGGCCGCCCGGTCGCGGGCGGCGTGCGCGGCGCGCCCGATCAGGGCGCGCAGTCCGGCGTCCTCGAAGACCGCGAGCGCCGCCTCGGTGGTGCCGCCCGGGGAGGTCACCTGAGCACGCAGCCGCGCCGGGGGTGACTCGCTCTCCACCGCCATGCGCGCGGCGCCGAGCGCGGTCTGGATGGTCAGCAGACGGGCCGTCTCGGCGTCCAGACCCAGGTCGATCCCGGCCTGTTCCAGGGCCTCCATCAGCAGGAAGAAATAGGCCGGGCCGCTCCCGGAGATGGCGGTCACCGCGTCGATCTGGGCCTCGTCGTCCACCCAGCGGGTGAGCCCGGTGGCGCGCAGGATGGTCTCGGCCTGGTTGCGTCCTTCTTCGGTGACCTCGGGGCTCGCGTGCATCCCGATGGCCCCGGTCTGAACCAGGGCGGGGGTGTTGGGCATGGTGCGCACCACCGGCACCGGGGCGCCGAGCCAGGTCTGGATCGCCGCCTCCGTCACCCCGGCCATGATGGAGATGACGAGCGGCCCGAGTTCGGACACCAGGCTGCCGATCTCCCGGCACACCTGCGGGGCCAGTTGCGGCTTGACGCACAGGATCAGGGTCGCGGCCTCCCCCGCGGCCTGTCGGTTGTCCGCGCAGGTGCGCACGCCGAAGCGGGCGGTCAGTTCCTGGCGCTTGGTCTCGTCCGGCTCGCTGACCCGGATGGACTTGGGGGGGCAGCCGTCGGCGAGCAGACCGGCGAGCAGGCTGCTCGCCATGTTGCCGCCGCCGATGAAGGCGATGCTGGGTGTAGTCATAAAGGTCCCGTGGTGCTGCGGTCCGCGTGGACCGTCGAAAAAAATCCCGTCGCCGGGCCGATCACGGGCCGATCAAGCCCGCGGATCGGCCGCGGCCGACATTTTTTCATTATACGGACGCGGCCCGAAGATCGCCGTCCCGATCCGCACCAGGGTCGCCCCCTCCAGAACGGCCGCCTCCAGGTCGTCGGACATGCCCATGGACAGGCAGTCGAGCGGCTGCTGCAGGGTCGCCAACCGGTCGCGCAACAGGCGCAGCGCCCGCAAGGGCTCGCGTTGGCGGCGCGCGTCGGCAGTGGGCGCCGGCAGCGTCATGAGGCCCACGACCTGCAACCCCGCAAGCCCGACACAGGCCGCGAGCAGGTCCGCGACCGCCGTCGGCGCGACCCCGCCCTTGCTCCCCTCCCCGCTCGTGTTGACCTGGATGCAGACCTTGAGCGGGGGTCGCCCCGCGGGCCGCTGCTCGCTCAGGCGCCGCGCGTGGCCCGGGTCCGCCAGCCCGTGGACCCAGTCGAACCCGGCGGCGATCGGGCGCGTCTTGTTGGTCTGGATGCGGCCGATGAAGTGCCATTCGATCGCCAGGTCGGCAAGCTGCGCCTGCTTCTCCAGGGCCTCCTGGACATAGCTCTCGCCGAAGGCACGCTGGCCGGCGGCATAGGCGGCACGCAGCGCCGGTGCGCCCTGGTGCTTGCTCACCGCGATGAGACCCACGGACTCCGGCGGCCGGCCGGCCTCCCGGGTCGCGGCCAGGATGCGGGCGCGGACGGCGGCCAGTTGAATGGGGATCGAATCGTTCTGAGGTAAGGGCATAGTCAACCGGGATGGACTGTGGCGATGATCGCAAGGGCCTCGTTCATAACGACGGCGAAGCGCTGGTCCGCACAGCGGACCCCTACGACTGAGGGCGGGGCCGCCGCGCTTACACCGCCTCCAGCAGCCGATGCAATTCGCGCAGCGCCTGACCGCGGTGGCTGATGCGATTCTTTTCGCCCGGGTCCAGTTCGGCCGCGGTGCAGCCGTGGGTAGGGACCAGGAACACGGGGTCATAGCCGAAGCCGTGCGCGCCGCGGGACTCGCGCAGGATGAGCCCCTCCCAGGTGCCCTGGCAGATCAGGGGTGTGGGGTCTTCCGGGAAGCGCAGATAGACGAGCACGCACTGATAGCGCGCGGTGCGCTCGGCATCGGGCACCCCTTCCAGTTCGCGCACGAGCTTGGCGAGGTTCTCGGCATCCGTCGCCCCCGGGCCGGCATAGCGGGCCGAGTAGATCCCCGGGGCGCCGTGCAGGGCATCCACCTCGATACCGGAGTCATCCGCCATGGCGGCGAGCCCGCTGTGGCGGGCGGCATTGCGGGCCTTGAGGATGGCATTCTCGACAAAGGTCAGGCCGGTCTCGGCGGCCTCCGGCACCCCGTGTGCCCCCTGGGGGCTGACCTGGATACGTGCGTCGGCGAGCAGTTGGCCAAACTCCCGCACCTTGCCCGGGTTGTTGCTGGCGAGCACGATGGTCTCACCGCGATGCGATCTGGTCATGCTCTTGATTTTCTTTATTTGCGTTCATTTGCGGACGATCATCTTCGATGCCCTTGGCAGTGACCCGGCCAGGGGCGTCAAATACCGAGCACCTCGCGCTGCAGGTCATGGAGTTGGCGGATCCCATAGCCGCCCAGTTCCAGGAGCCCATCCAATTCGGCGCGGGTGAAGGGCTCGCCCTCGGCGGTGCCCTGGATCTCGATGAAGCGCCCCTCCCCGTCCATCACCAGGTTCATGTCGGTGTGCGCGCTGGAGTCCTCCGCATAGTCGAGATCGAGGATCGCGATGCCCTCATGGATCCCCACCGAGACCGCCGCCACCTGGGTGCGCAGTGGATCGGCGGCCAGGACCCCGCTCGCCCGCAGCCCGGCCAGGGCCTCCCAGAGCGCCACCCAGGCGCCGGTGATGGCGGCGGTGCGGGTGCCGCCGTCGGCCTGGAGCACGTCGCAGTCGAGCGTCAGGGTGCGCTCACCCAGGGCCCCCAGGTCCACCGCCGCCCGCAGTGAGCGGCCGATCAGGCGCTGGATCTCCTGGGTGCGCCCGCCCTGCTTGCCGCGCGCAGCCTCCCGCGGGCTGCGCTCATGGGTGGCACGCGGCAACATGCCGTACTCGGCGGTGATCCAGCCGCGGCCCTGGCCCTTGAGGAAGGGCGGCACCCGTTCCTCGACGCTCGCGTTGCACAGGACGCGGGTATCACCGAACTCCACCAGCACCGACCCTTCGGCATGGCGGGTATAGCCGCGGGTGAAACGGATCGGACGCAGTTCGTCCGGTTGACGGGCTGAAGGGCGCATGGGGGGGGCTCCGGTGGGTGGATTGACTGGGCGGCCGCCGGCTCAGACGGTCTCGCGCGGACGCTGGCTTGAGGGCAGGTCCGGGAAGCGCGACTGCGGCAGGTTGGCGGCCTGACTGGCCAGCGTGGTCAGGAGTTCACCGGCATCCTGCGGGCGCTTGGTGGGGTCCATGGACATCGACCAGTCCACGGCCTCCAATAGGAAGGCCGGGTAGCGGTTCTTGAGTTCGACGATGGCGGGGATCAAGCGGTCGTCCTGGTGACGGTCGATCGCCGGCGGCGGCGTGCGGCCCTCCATGCAGGTGCGCAGGCTGGCCCCCACGGCATAGACATCGGTCCAGGGACCCACATGACCACCGCGATAATATTGCTCCACCGGCGAGTAGCCGGCGGTGATGACCTGGCCGCCGCGGGCGCGCCCGCGACTCAAGGGGTGCACGGCCCCCAGGTCGAGCAGCAGCGGCTGGCGACTGCGGCCATCGCCGTAGCGCAGGTGGATGTTCCCGGGCTTGACGTCCAGGTGCAGCATGGAGCGTCCGTGCAAGAGCGCCAGGGCGTCGAGGATCGGCAGGAACACGTCCAGGATGAAGGTGGTGCTCAGGCCTCCCCGGCGCTCCTGGATATAGGCGCCCAGGTTGCGCCCACGCTCGTTGGGCATCACCAGATAGCCGGTCTGGTTGGCGAGGAAGAAATCCAGGACGCGCACAATGTTTGGATGCTTGAGCGACGCCAGCGCCTTGACCTCTTGGAAGAACAGGCGGCGCCCGCGGTGCAGGTTCTCGACATACTGGGGCTCCGTGGCCGCCAGGTACCCCCGGTGGTCGCGGCGGGCGATCTTCTTGGGCATGAACTCCTTGATCACCACTTCATCACCCGTTTCGTCCATGCGCGCCAGATAGATCAGGCTGAAGCCGCCCTTGCCGATGGTATCGAGCAGCCGATAGGCGCCGAGCAGGGTGCCGGGCGGGAGGCTTTCGCGGGCGGCGGTCATGGTGATAAGAGCTGAACCTCGTAGATGTCTGGGGTGTGGATGTCTGGGGGTCGCGCAAGGGCCGTCACCGGGGGCGTGACCGCACCGCGGCGGCACGGCGCGCACATTTGAGCGTGGCGAGTCACATCGCGGGCGCCCCCGCGAGGGTATGATAGCGCTACCCCAGTCTGCAATCTCCGCCGCCGCATCACGCCGCCGCCCGCAACCAGAGGCCACCCCAGGATGATCAAGAGTATGACCGCCTTCGCCCGGGAGACCCACACCGGGGACCTGGGGGAACTGGCGTGGGAACTGCGCAGTGTCAATCACCGCTTCCTCGAGCCCCATCTGCGCCTGCCCGAGGAACTGCGCACCCTGGAGCCGGCCGTGCGCGACCGCTTGGCGGCGCGGTTGCAGCGCGGCAAGCTGGACTGCACCCTGCGCTATTGCCCGGCGCTCGGGATGACCGGCAGCCTGCGGGTCAACCGCCCCTTTGTGGAGCAGTTGCTGGCCGCCGGACAGGAGATCGCCGACCTGATCGGCCGCTCCGCCGAGCCCTCGGGCTTTGAACTGCTGCGCTGGCCGGGGGTGATCCAAGAGCAGGAGCGGGACCTGGACCAGGTGACCGATGCCGCCCTGACCCTGCTGGAGCGGGCCCTCAGCACGCTGCTGGCCACCCGCGAGCGCGAGGGTGCGCGCCTCGCCCAGCTGCTGCGTGAGCGCTGCGACCGGTTGCAGGAGTCCGTGGTGCGGGTACGGGCGCGGATGCCCCTGGTCCTGGCCGGGGTGCGCAAGCGCCTGGCCGACCGGCTCGCGGAGTTGCGCGCCGAGTTGGACCCCGCGCGCCTGGAACAGGAACTGTCCCTGCTCGCCGCCCGGCTGGACGTGGAGGAGGAGATGGATCGCCTCGAGGCCCATGTGGCGGAGGTGCGCGACGTCCTCAAGCGCAACGAACCGGTGGGCCGGCGGCTCGATTTTCTGATGCAGGAGTTGAACCGGGAGGCCAATACCCTGGGCTCCAAGTCCGCGGACGTGGAGGTCACGCGCGAGGCGGTCGAGATGAAGGTCCTGATCGAGCAGATGCGCGAGCAGATCCAGAACCTGGAATAGGCCGCAGGCAGGACCGACCATGCATGAGGGCATCCTGCTGATCGTCTCAGCCCCATCCGGCGCCGGCAAGACCAGCCTGGTGCAGGCCCTGCTGGAGCGCGACCCGCACCTCGGCCGCTCCGTCTCGGCCACCACCAGGGCGCCGCGCCCGGGCGAAACGGATGGGGTCCACTACCACTTCCTCACCCCGGCGATTTTTCGCGCCGAGGTCGCCGCCGGCGGCTTCCTGGAGCACGCGGAGGTCTTCGGTAACCTGTACGGGACCCGTGCGGCGGACGTGCAGCGCGGCTGCGCCCCCGGGCGCGGCCTGATCCTGGAGATCGACTGGCAGGGCGCTCGCCAGGTTCGGGCGCACTTTCCGACCGCCGTGGGGGTCTTCATCCTCCCCCCGTCCGCGGCCGAGCTGCAACGGCGGCTGCGCACCCGGGGCACCGACAGCGACGCGGTGATCGAACGCCGGCTCGCCCAGGCGCGGGAGGATTGCACCCATTGGGACGAGTATGACTACGTGGTCGTCAACGACCGCTTCGAGACGGCGCTTGCGGACCTGAGCGCCGTCGTCGGCGCCGAGCGCCTGCGCACCTCGCGCCAGCGCGGCCTGCCCGCGCGGCTCGGCGCCGACCTGCACGGCGCCTGAGTCCGACGGGGCGTGCCACCCTGAGCCGGGTGCGATCAGAACTGATGGGTTGACGCAGATCGCGTAGGGTACGCGATGCGTACCCTACGGCTTCCCACGGACCGGGCTTCGTTGTCGTTGTCGTAATCGAACAATCCGATCACGATAACGATCACGACAACGACAACGACAACGGCCAGGACAGCGTACCCGGGATCTCGGTCACGTCAGCAGTTCTAATCACCCCCCTGCGCCTGCCGTGGGTGCGCCCAGGGCCTGTTGTGCTAGGCTAGGGGCTCGTGCGCGCGCATGGTCGCGTCCCGTGGCGCCCGGAACCGGGTCCGCGCGGACCTGCCGCTGCCGCCCTCGCCGCTCCGCTCCCGCGGTTCCGGCACCTATTTGAACCCGCTTTTGGAGTGATCGATCAATGGCCCGCATCACCGTCGAGGATTGCCTCAACCACGTCGACAACCGGTTCGACCTGGTCCTGCTGGCAACCAAGCGCGCCCGCCAACTCGCCAATGGGGTGGAGCCCACCCTGCCTTGGCACAAGGACAAACCCACCGTGATGGCGCTGCGCGAGATCGCCGAGGGGCGTATCACTACCGAGGTGGTGCAGGCGGCCCAACGCCACATCGACGAGACCGCCGCCGCCCTGGAGCAACGCCTGGCGGCCGAAATGGCCGCCGAGATGCGCGATCTGGACTCGGACAAGGAGTAACGCCTGCAAGCACGCTTACCCACCACCGCCAGGCGCCCGCACCGGCCCAGCCGCAGCGCCCGGGCCCCGGGGGACACCCCTGAGCAGGGCCGGCGCGGCGGCACCGGGCAATCGCCGCTGGCTGCGGCCGACCGGCGCCGCTCGGGTCACCGCGTGGCGGTCGGCGGCGCGCGGACCCCGCGTGCGGACATGAGACCATGAACGACGCGCTCCCCACAGTCGTGCCGCCCCGTGAGGGGCCCCGGTCGGAGCCCCGGTCGGAGCCGGTCGCCGCCCCGCGCTTCCTGATCAGTGACCTGTGCACCCACCTGGAGTCCTACCTGCCGCCCGAGCAGGTGAGCGAGGTCTATCGCGCCTACCTGTTCGGCGCCGAGGCCCACCAGGGGCAGAAACGCAAGTCGGGCGAGCCCTACATCTACCATCCGCTGGCGGTGGCACGCACGCTCGCGCTCATGCGCATGGACTACAAGTGCCTGATCGCCGCCATCCTCCACGACGTGATCGAGGACACCCCGGTCGCCAAGGAGCAACTCGCCGGGGTCTTCGACAGCGAGATCGCGGAACTGGTGGACGGCGTCAGCAAGCTCTCCCGCATCGACTTCGAGTCCCGCGCCGAGGCCCAGGCCGCCAGCCTCCAGAAGATGCTGCTGGCCATGACCCGCGACATCCGCGTGATCCTGATCAAGCTCGCCGACCGCCTGCACAACATGCGCACGCTCGGCGTGATGCGCGCCGAGAGCCGGCGGCGCATCTCCCGCGAGACGCTGGAGATTTTCGCCCCCATCGCCAACCGCTTAGGGATCAACAGCATCCGCGTGGAGCTGGAGGAGTTGGGCTTCAGCCACTATTGGCCCTGGCGCCACCTGGTGCTGGAGCGCGCGGTCCAAAAGGCGAGCGGGGCGCGCCAGGAACTGCTCAGCACGGTGGAGACCGCAATCCGGCGCCGACTCCAGCAGGAGGGCATCCAGGCCGAGGTCAAGGGGCGCTGCAAGAACCTCTACAGCATCTACCGCAAGATGCGCGAGAAGCGTCGCTCCTTCTCCGACGTGGTGGACGTGTTCGGGGTCCGGGTGACGGTGGACCGGGTGGACACCTGTTACCGCGTCCTGGGCCAGGTCCACAACCTCTATCACCCGGTGCCCGGCCGCTTCAAGGACTACATCGCTATCCCCAAGGCCAACGGCTACCAGTCGTTGCACACGGTGCTCTTCGGGCTCCAGGGGGTACCGCTGGAGATCCAGATCCGCACCGAGGCTATGCAGCGCGCCGCCGAGTCCGGCATCGCCGCCCACTGGATGTACAAGAGCGGCGGCACGGGTGCCGCCTCGCCCGCCAACCTGGCCAACGACTGGCTCCAGAACCTGCTGGAGATGCAGCGCGGCGCCGGCAACCCCCAGGACTTCCTGGACAACGTCAAGGTCGACCTGTTCCCCGACGAGGTCTATGTCTTCACCCCCAAGGGCCGCATCCTCACGCTGAAGCGCGCCGCCACCGTGGTCGACTTCGCCTATGCCATCCACTCCGACGTCGGCAACACCTGCGTGGCCGGACGCATCGACCGGCGCCTGGCCGCACTCAGCACCCCGCTGCGCAGCGGCCAGACGGTGGAGATCATCACCGCCCCCGGGGCCAAGCCCAATCCCGGCTGGCTCGGCTTCGTCGTCACCGGCAAGGCGCGGGCGGGCATCCGCGGCTTCCTGAAGAACCTCAAGGCCAAAGAGGCCGAGGACCTGGGCCGACGCCTGCTCTGCGCCGAACTGGGCGCACTCGGCACCGACCTGGAGCAGTTGCCCGCCCCGCGCCTCCTCACCTACCTGCGGGACTCGGGGCTTACGGATCTCAGCGCCCTGCTCACCGACATCGGGCTCGGCAACCGCCTGCCGGCCCTGGTCGCCCGCCGCCTGGTGGGGACCGAGGGGGATCTGCCCGCCACCACCACGGGCGACGCGGCCGAACCCCACCCGCACCGCTTCGCGATCCGCGGCACCGAGGGGATGGTGGTCAGCTTCCCCCGCTGCTGCCGCCCCATCCCCGGCGACGCCATCGCCGCCGTCTTCAGCCCTGGGCGCGGCATCGTGGTCCACCGCCAGGAGTGCCGCAACCTGGGCAGCCTGGAGACCAAACGCAACAAACGCCTGGACGTCGAGTGGGCGGATGAGCCGGACGGCGAGTTCCCGGTCGAGATCCGAGTCGACATCGGCAACCGCCGCGGCGCACTCGCCGTGGTCGCCGGCGCCATCGCCGAGCAGGGCTCCAACATCGAGAACGTCCAGTCCAAGGACAAGGACGGCCAAACCTCCACTCTGGAATTCCTGGTCGCCGTGCGCGGGCGTCAACACCTGGCGCGCATCATGCGCCGGCTGCGCCAGATCCCGCTCGTCATGCGCATCACGCGGGTGAGCCGCTGAGACAAGTCCAGGCGGCCTGTGCCTCCCGGATCAGGAGCCGGGCGGCAAGCTGGGCCTAGGCGTCCTCGGCGCGCCGGGCCTGGGCCTGCGCCAAGGGCACGGCGAGCCCCCGGGCTCCGCCCTCGTCGCCCCGATACAGGCGCAGTTGCAGGGCCCAACCCAAGGCGAAGAGGTTGCCCGGGTCCTGTTGCCAGGCGTCGAGCGCGGCGCTCAGCGCCTCCTCACCGCGCCCCAGATGGAAGAGTGCGAGCGCCCGGTTGTTACGGGCGGCGGTCACGGCGACGCCTTCGAGTTCACGCACGGTACCGGCGTAGTCCCGGGCCTCCAGGTGCAGCTTGCCGAGCTCGAAACGCTCCATGTCCGCCAGGGTCGCCTGGGAGCCGTCGGGCTGCCGCAGCACCTCGGCCAAGGCCGCGGGATCGACGCGGATGCGCTCTGCCAGGGCGCCCAGGTCAGCCAGGCGTTCCGCGGCTCCGGCGGCCAGCAGGGCGTACTCGCCCTCCAGGGCGAGTTGGAACAGCGACTCCTGGGCCGCCTGGCTGTTGGGCCGACGCTGCGCCCACTGGTAGGCGGCCAGAGTGGCCGCGCCCCGGGCGCCGGACTGGTACAGGGCATCGACCAGCATCCGGTTGGCGGCACCCTGAGCGGGGAAGCGCTGCACCAGGGCGCGCGCCGGCCTGGGGGAAGTCCCCGGCCTCGAGCAGGCGCTCGACGGCCTTGAGTTGGGCCGGCTCGGGCTGCGGGCCCTTGGTCTGGTTCGTCCTGGACGGCTTTTTCGGCACCGTGGGTCCTCCGGGTGAGTACTGGGTAGGCCGCCTAATCTACCGCATCGACGGTTGCACCGGGGTCTGGGTGACCGGTTACGACCTGACGTTCACGGCGCCGCTGGTCCGCACAGCGGACCCTACGGACGCGGGGTCGTCGGGTAGGCCTGGGTCCGGGCCGCGGCCCGCACCACGCCATGGACATAGGCGAGCTTATCGATGGCCGGCAGGGGCAGGACGAAGGGGTAGAGGTCCTGCTGACCCATACTGCGGTTGAGATTGTTGACGGCGAAGGTGAGCGGCAGCCAGTTCTCAATGATGGGCGTGAAGTCGGCGATGGTGTAGGGGTCGAATTCGGGGTCGGCGCTGCGGCAACTGCCGTCGGGCAGGTACCACTCCACCTCGATGCCGAAATGGGCAGCGGTCTCCAGGGTATCGACGATGTGCAGATAGTGCGCCCAGGTCTCGGCCCAGTCCTCCCAGGGGTGACAACTGGCATAGACGCTGATGAAGCGGTCCTGCCAGTCGGCCGGCGGCCCGGTGCGATAGTGCTCCTCCAAGGCCTCGCCATAGTCGGCCCGCTCATCGCCGAACAGGACGCGGAAGGTCTCGAGGTTACCGCCGTCGCGGATCAGTGTGTCCCAATAATAATGGCCGATCTCATGGCGGAAGTGTCCGACCAGGGTGCGGTAGGTCTCGTCCAGGTCCACCCGGATACGCTCGCGCCGGGCCGGGTCGGCCTCATCGATGTTGAGCGTGATGAGTCCGTCGGCATGACCCGTCATGACCGGCCGATCGGCGGGGGCGTCCTGGGCGGAGAGAAAGTCGAAAGCCAGGCCATGCGCGGGGTCCTCATCGCGGCTCACCACCGGCAGCCCGAGCCGCAGCAGCCCATAGACCAGGCGCCGCTTGCCGCGCTCGATGCGGTACCACTTCTGCGGATGGTCCGGGCGCCCCAGGTTGGGGATGGTCCGGTTGGGGCGGCAGGCGATACAGAGGTCCTCGCCCGATTCCTCCGGCACCATCCAGTTGCAGACGTTGTGCTCGCGGTAATTGCCGCACTTGCGGTAGCGCCGGCCATCGACATCCGCCATCGGCGGCTCCGGCCGGCGGCACAGAAAACGTGCCAGGAGACCGGGACGGCGCAGCGGCGAGGCGGCGGCGACCACGGTCCAGAAGCCGTCCGCGTCCTCCTCCAGGGCCGCCAGGCGCAAGGCGTCCGGCAGAAAACCCAGGGTCGCGCCGCACTGATTGCAGCCCCAGTTCTCGAAATAGACGGCCTGGCCGCAGGCTTGGCAGGCGAAGGTGCGCATGGATGGTTTACTCCGGTGGTTGGGCACAGGCAGGGCATGGGGCAGCAGACGCGTCGCGACCCCATCGGTCAATTTCGGTATGATCATTCTCCATCGTTGGCTCAGGTTTTGCGACACAGCCAGGAGGACTGCCACCATGGTCTACAACCCGCAGCGGGCACTAGAACTGCTTCGCATCGGTACCGGCATCCAAGACGCCGGATTTCGCGACAATCAGGAAGACGCGATTCGCACGGTCGTCACCGGGCGCCGTCGCTTGCTCGTGGTCCAGAAGACCGGTTGGGGCAAGAGTTTCGTCTATTTTATTGCCGTCAAGCTGCTGCGCGAGGCCGGGCATGGTCCGGCCCTACTTATTTCACCGCTTTTGTCACTGATGCGCAACCAGATCGCAGCGGCTGAGCGCATGGGCGTGCGAGCCGCAGCCATTCATTCTGAAAACAAAGATGACTGGCCCGACGTGAAAGCCGAACTCCGCCGCAACTTGGTCGATATCCTCCTCATCACGCCGGAACGACTAGCCGACAATGATTTTCTCCGCGACGTGGTAGCCGCTTTCGCGCCCCCTGTGTCACTACTCGTTATCGATGAGGCCCACTGCATCTCGGACTGGGGACACGACTTTCGCCCCGACTACCGACGTCTCGCACGTATCATTAAGACGCTGCCGCCTAACCTACGCTTGCTGACCACTACTGCAACCGCGAACAATCGGGTCATGGAAGACCTAAGGACCGTGCTTGGGCCTGATCTCACCATCTCCCGCGGAGATCTTAATCGACCATCCTTGGCACTGCAAACCATCCTTATCCCCGGCCAAGCCGATCGGTTGGCTTGGCTTGCTGAGCAATTGCCGAAGCTGCCTGGCAGCGGTATCGTGTACGCGCTTACCAAGCGCGATGCGATACAAGTGGCAGAATGGCTGCGCTCACGCGGCCTGAACGTCAACGCCTACACGGGCAAGACTGGCGAGCGCCGGCCCGAGTTGGAACAAGCCCTGTTGGATAATCAGGTCAAGGCATTGGTCGCGACCAGTGCACTGGGAATGGGATACGACAAATCAGATCTCGCCTTCGTCATTCACTACCAGAGTCCAGGTTCTCCAGTTGCCTACTACCAACAGGTCGGCCGTGCCGGGCGCGCTCTGGATACCGCCTACGGCGTACTGCTAAGTGGCAAAGAAGAGACCGATATCAACGATTATTTCATTGAGAGCGCATTCCCAACGACGCAGGAGGTCGCGACAGTCCTGGGTGCTTTGGAGCACCATCCGCTGGGCCTATCGATCTATGACTTACTGGAGCTTCTCAATCTCAGCAAAGGCCGGATCGAAAAGACCATGGATTTGCTGTCCCTTGAATCTCCGGCGCCGATCGTTAGACAAGGGTCGAAGTGGCAATTGACTGCCGCACGGCTGGGACAAGAGTTCTGGGAACGCGCCAAACGCCTGACCGAGTTGCGCCGGGCCGAGCAGCAGCAAATGCAGGAATACGTCAACCTGGAGTCCGGACACATGGAGTTCCTCATCCGCGCCTTGGACGGCGAACCGGGCGTGATCCAACCGCCAAGGCTGCCGCCGCTGCCCACGACGGTATCCGTCGACCTCGTACGCGAGGCGGTCGCCTTCCTGCGCCGCACCAGTCTCCCCATTGAGCCGCGCAAGCAGTGGCCCCCCGGCGGGCTACCCCACTTCGACGTCAGAGGCAACATCGCCCCCAAGCTCCGGGCCGAGCAGGGCCGATGCCTGTGCGTCTGGGGCGACGCCGGCTGGGGCGATCTGGTACGTCAGGGCAAGTACCGAGACCGCCACTTCTCCGACGATTTGGTGACCGCCTGTGTCGGGTTGATTGCGACCTGGAACCCCGATCCCAGGCCCACCTGGGTCACCTGCATCCCGTCGCTGCGACACCCCAATCTGGTCCCGGACCTCGCCCGGCGGCTTGCAAAGGCGCTCGGACTCCCGTTTCATGCAGTCCTTGAGAAGACCGCCGAGCGGCCGGCACAGAAGACCATGGCCAACAGCAGCCAGCAGGCCCACAACCTCGACGGATCGCTGGACATCCGCCAAGCGCTCCCCAGCGGGCCTGTCCTGCTCGTCGATGACATGGTGGACTCGCGCTGGACCCTCACCGTCGCGGCCTGGCTGCTGCGTCGCCACGGCAGCGGCCCGGTCTGGCCGCTGGCCCTGGCGCTAACCGGACACGATTGATGAACGATCCACTCTCCCCCAACACCCAAGCCATCCTGCTCCTGACGGCACCGCTCATCGTCGGGCGGGGCAAGACCGCCGCCGACCTGCTGACCCCGGGCCAATACAAACGGCTCGCCCAGTCCCTGCGCGAGCACGAGCGCCAGCCCTCTGACCTGCTCGGTCCGGACTCAGCGACCCTCTGCGCGGCCCTGGGCGAGGCGTGCGCGCCCCAGATCGACTGCGAGCGACTGCGCGCCTTGCTCGAGCGCGGCTTCCAGTTGAGCCAGGCGCTGGAGCGCTGGCACGCCCGCGCCATCTGGGTCGTCAGTCGTGCCGATGCCGCCTACCCCCGACGGCTCAAGTCGCGGCTCAAGGACGATGCACCCGCGATCCTCTATGGCTGCGGTGACCCGCTGCGGCTCGACACCGGCGGGCTCGCCGTCGTCGGTTCGCGCCAGGTGGATGAGGCCCTGATCGAATACACCGAAGGCGTCGGCCGGCTCGCCGCCAAGGCCGGACGGACGCTGATCTCCGGCGCCGCCCGCGGCATCGACCAGGCCGCCATGCGCGGGGCGCTGCAGGCGCAGGGACAGGCGATCGGCGTCCTCGCGGACAGCCTGGAGACCACCGCCCTCAATCGCGAGCACCGCGACCTCCTGCTGGAGGAGCGGCTGGTCCTGATCTCCCCCTATGACCCCGCCGCCGGCTTCAACGTCGGCAACGCCATGCAGCGCAACAAGCTCATCTACGCCCTGGCCGACGCCGCCCTGGTCGTCAGTTCGGACTACAAGAAGGGCGGCACCTGGGCCGGCGCCAGTGAGCAATTGCAGAAATATCGGCTCGTGCCCGTCTATGTCCGCGCCACCGGGGAGACGGGCCAAGGGCTCCAGGCCCTGCAACAGGCCGGGGCCTTGCCCTGGCCGGAACCCCAGACGGCCGAGGACCTGATCGCACTGCTGAGCGCCGCCGTGGACTCGCCGCAACCGCCGCAGGATCGAGGCGCCGCGGCGCCCGTTGCACCGCATCCCCCGCTCCAGGCGGCGCACACCGGCGCCGAATCGGCAGCGCTCAGTCCGCACCCTGGGGCGAGCGCCGCGGAAACCCGCCTAACCCCGGCAGAGGAACTGTTTGCGACCGTGCGGTCGCTGATCGAACGGATGCCCGCGCCAAAGACCGAGGCCGAGATTGCCGACGCGTTGAACGTACCGGCGGCGCAGGCCAAGAAATGGCTGGCGCGGCTGATGGAGGAGGGAGTGGTGGAGAAGACGGCGCGGCCGGTGCGGTATCGGGCGGCGACGCAGCGGCCGGTGCAGGGAAGCTTGTTTGGGTAGGCTGGACCCGAGACCCTATCGAGTCTGGAGTCCAAGGCTTCAGCGTCGGAACCGCCCGCGACGTTCTGCCCCACGCAGGCTGGAACTTCGCCAGCGCCGAAGCCCAAGGCCCCCGCCTGAGGTCGTGGGGCGGGGCCGAATCGCATCCCTGCGGCTTGCGCAGATCCCCGCAGACACGCACTTGGCAGGAACCTCGGGGCGTGCTTAACTACAGAAAGAACACGACGTAACCTGTGAGGTTCACCATGCCTAAAGAGACCGTTTCTGTCCGACTGGATGAAGCGACGCTTCAACGTCTCGGCATGATCGCGACCGCCACGGGGCGTTCACGGGCAACGCTGATGTCCCGCGCGATCGAGGAATACGCGGAAACCCAGGCATGGCAGGTTGCCGCGATCCGGGAAGCAATTGACGAACTGTCTCATGGCGATGCCGATTTAGTCGATCACGCGGCGGTTTCCAATTGGCTTGACAGTTGGGGGACGCAGCACGAGCTTGAGCCGCCTTCATGCAAGTGAAGTGGCATCGGCTCGCTCGCAAGGATTTAAGCAGTCGTCGGAACCCGCTATATTGCCCCCTATACGGTCGCCGGCGATGTGGTCATTGTTTTGCGCGTGTTGCACGGCGCCCGGTCGTGGCCGACTTAAGTTACCACAGCACCAACCCGCGCAAGAGGTGAAACGATGATGGCATCCGGTCTCTATTCCATCGCCAGCGAGGTGGCGAGTGAAGCAACTTGTCGATAGCAGTGTGAATTAAGTAAACTTTCCCCGGAAATCCCCGTCCGCCGAAACCCCGGCTTCCATGCCTGGAAGCATCGCCCTGCCAGAAGAAACAAAGCCATGCGAATCGACGCCGAGTTGGACTTGGTACACAGCGAGCGTTTGCAGACGCTGCAAGAGCGCTTGCATAAACCTCTACCGGAGGTCTTGGCCATGGCCATTGATGCGGCCTTGAAAGAGCTTCCGCCGGAAGATGCTCGCGAGAAATCTGCACTTTACGAGGCACTGGAAGCGATCGGCTTCATCGGCTGTATCGACGACGACGAAAGGCTATCGGCAGACTATAAACAACACCTCGACTTTTCATCGAAGGCGAGTACGTCGGGGTGATCATCGTCGATACGGCGCCTGGGTCGGGCTGGCCAATCGGCGGGATACCTACCATGAGCCCTGCCGACGCTTCTTCCTCAGCAACCGGGAGTCGTTGATAACGACCGATGGATCTTGCGAATGGGTCGCTGGTCGTTCTGGCCGAAGGGATCGGACATGGTCGCATCGTCTCGACGGACCAGCGAGACTTCAACTCTTACCGCTGGAAAAACCGCGAACCCTTTCGCAATTTGCTGAATCCCAACGGGTGATATACCAACGATACCACCTATGAACTTACGCCAAGACAAGCCACCTCAGCGCCAAGCAGGAAGGCCGCACACGCCGCGCGGCAAATCTTCGCGAGGGTTAAATGCCGAGTGCGCGTTCTGCGTGGCGCGCGAGACATCGTAACCCTTTTTTGCGATGAGGATGAACGAAGTCCCGCGAGATCGGTCGAACTGGCCGACCAGGTGAGCCGGGTTCTGGACCAGGGCCGCAACGAGGGCCGCAGGGCGGAAGACCGCAGGGGAATCCGCCATTTGGCAGACACCCAAGCGGCGGAACTGCCTGCGGAGTTCCGCCCTCCGCGGGCTCCAGCAAATACCGTGGTCTGTCCCCGGTTCCCGCCGTCCCCGGTTCCCGCTGGTCCGCACAGCGGACCCTACGGGCGCGCAGCCTTCCCGTAGGGTCCGCTGTGCGGACCGGGCGTGGCTGGCCGAAACTACGCCAGGCCGTCCGCGAGGGGCTAAGAACAGGGGGGGGCTAAACGGTTACTTGGGCCGACACCCAAGCGGCGGAACCGGCTGCGGCGTTCCGCCCTACGCGGGCTGTCCCCGGTTCCAGCGCCGGTTCCCCCGAGATTTAACCGCTATTGGCGACGCTGCTTCTTGGAGTGAACAGAAAAAGCTTAAAGGGCTTGCTTGACAGAAACTCATCGTCGTTAAGCTGAACCCGGACGGTGAACTCGTGGCGGGATGTTTGATTTGAGTGAACGCGAAAAAGAAATCTCTCTGCTTCAAAGGGCTTCAGGTAAGAAGAAACTGGCATTCGAACCAAATAGTCGTTCCCGATGGACTTAAGTCTTACCTGGAATGCTTCTAATGTTTCGAGCCCCGCGCCCAAGCCCTCAGGCGGAGTTAAAGGAATCGCGCCACCAAATTCCCCCTTGCTGGTATATTGCTCCCCTTTATAAAGGCTGATCGCCTTGAAGCGACCGGAGACATACGCCTGAAACTGGAGGTCTCGCCAGCTATCTATAGTGTCGTTAATGGAGAAACGCTTTCCTTCTTCGCTCTTTTCAGAGTATACGAACGGACCAAGAGCCGCTTTGAACTTTTTTGGCTTATCACGCGGATAGGCGGGATTTTCTTTTTCAAATTCTTTGCCGAGAAATGTCACGTCAACCCCAGAGTTACCCAGTAGCTGGCGAAAATCCAGCGTCGCAACATCACTGATGTTCTTTAGCTCAATACGATGACCAGAAGATATAGGCGACGCTGAGCCCAATTTATCCGACGAAAGATATAGATCAAACTCAAACGCAATCTCGTCAATTTTATTATTACCTTCATTGATTAACCGTAATTTCCCAAACTCATTTGCTGCTGAAATAAATATCACTATCGGTTTATGCTCCGTACGGCTCGTTTTCACTTCAAGAGCGATTTCTTTTACGGTTACGCTTCTGTCTGAGTTGTTCAATATTCGAACATCGAATGTTGGGGGCATAACGCTAAATGTCGGTGATTCGTAATACCCATACACCAGCGCCTCGACCTTACGTCCACTAAAGTATGCCGATAAATACGAATCTGCCGGCGCAACTTCCGCGAAAATGCCCTGCTGGGTTATTGCGTATTCAAAGCTAGGCGACCCATCCACTCCCAATAATTTTTCTACGGCATTGTCTTCCGATGAGGCTAGGCCGACGTCCAATGTCACTTTGGACGATGGTAGCTGTAGATTCGTATTTGTTATGTTCTGTATGCTATTGTTATCCCCAACGATGATTGTAGATTTATTAATGGCCCGAGCGGTAAAAGGAAGCGCGCCTGCGAAAGCGGAAGGGCTAACCAGCAGCAGTGCTGAAACAAAATCGCGCCGCTTCATTTTGATGGCTCCGCACGGACAGAATTGCCGTTACCGAGGATTATGGTGGAGTCGCGAGTGTCATGCACGGAGATTGCGTTTGGGACATGAGTTGCACTATTGGAATTAGTGTTTTGAGTCGAACAAGAGGTAAATGCCGAGGGAAAAACGGTAACAGTAGCAACGACGATAGCAGAGACCGCTCCGATTGTAGCGACAGATATAGCGGTCTTGCTCGATGCTGAATCTGATGGACGCTGAGGCATTGCTACAGTTCTCATGTTTAAGGTTTGAAAGTGGTTCCCTGCCTTATCCCTGTCTAGTCTTACCCGAGATTTCTAACGCGAAGTCTGCGGGTGTTCCGTTGTGGATGCCACGTCGTCTGCAACTGATTCGCAGTCTTCTGTGTCACTGCCCCGCCCGAGCCGAAGCGCCCGGCGTGAGCCGCCAACCGTAGAGTTTACCCCCAGGCGCTTGGTCTGGGTAGCACCCGCTTTTCTCGATCCGCCAACCCGGCAGATCGCATCGCGTCAGGATCTCGATGCTACCGGCCTGCGCAAGCTGGTAGGCCGCCTTCCCCTGCGGAGTGTTCGCCCAGGCCGCCACCGCGGTCTCGTCCCTGGCCGCCGCGTACCCCTCCACCAAGCCCGCGGCCCGGCCGACACTCTCCATGTAGATCACGAACCCCAGTGCGCACGCGATCAGCACCGCCATAGCCAGCGACAGACCCAGCCCCCAGCGCAGTTCGCGCGTGCCGGGCACCTGATCCGCAACCCGGTGAGCCGCGGTCGCCACCGCCGCGGCAAGGTCCGCCGTTGCTTGGGCTGCCGCCTTCGTGCCCACCGGGGCCGCCGGGGTGGCTGGCAGGCTCCCCTCACCACCGGCCTGACGACGCCAGCCGTAGAGGGTGTCGCGCGGGATGCCGGTCTCCTTCGCCACCTGCGCCACGCTGACGTTGTGG
>Ga0247835_1000192_pt1 | contig 84378 bp, 74 predicted proteins | sample LaCtaG_3_FD_189912 | JGI IMG/M metagenome (GOLD analysis project Ga0247835, IMG submission 189912) | Freshwater microbial communities from meromictic Lake La Cruz, Castile-La Mancha, Spain - LaCruzMarch2015_13.5m | ecosystem: Environmental > Aquatic > Freshwater > Lake | place: Spain: Castile-La...
CCGCCTGCCCAACGCAGCTGCCGGATAGTGGCATAACATTGGGCTTCGCTGACTAGTTGTTTGATTGTTATGATTGAGGTTTCCATCTGCCCATTTTATCAAAAGACCTCAAAACACATATTGAGCCCCTCGTTATTGCATATTTATAAAAAACAGATGAACCATAGCCGGGTAGTCCGGGCACGCTGTTTATGCCCGACGCTCCACTGTCTGATAATTGACGGGCAAACGGTTTTATTGCAACTTCCCGTAATTGGTACTTGAATGTCGGGCAACGATACGGCTGTTGCCCGACATAACTACAACGCTAGCGGCAACCGCACCGAAAAGGCCGTCGGCAGCCAATTTTAGACGGGCGTGGCGACTTCGAACCTGAACACCGAGGGTTTGGCTGCTGGCCGGGTTTACTTGGTGTGGGATCGAAATGGCAACGCTAGCGACAAAACATCCCGATGAACCAATCCACCGGGATTTTTTAATGTCCGCCCGTTCTCAAGTTCACTGCAGAAGCCAGTTTTTCCCTTCCTGCATTGGGATTTAAACAAGCTGTGATTGCTTTAACAAATCTCCAAAACCAGCATAGATATATCATCCTCAAACTCTTTACTTCCTCGCCATACCCGAATTTGCCTGTCAAGTTCGCGCATGACCTCGCTTACGGCCAATTCCCGTGTTTGTTCAACAAATAAGCGCAGCCGCTCGGTGCCGAACATTTCACCAGCGGGTGATTCACATTCGGTGATACCGTCGGAATATAAAAACAAACGGTCGCCGTTATGATAATTAAATTGCATCGATTCATAGTCAACGTCTGCGATAATGCCGACCGGTAAGCCGCCATTGACGATAAACTTTGCGGGTTGCTGTGCTTGTAGGTGCAGCGGGTGCGGATGCCCTGCCTGGCATAAGTCGATAGTGCGGGATAGTGTGTCAATGACACCATAAATCATCGTGAAATAGAGGATATTGGCAGCGTCAGTCTGAAATTGCAGGTTCAGATTGGCGACCACTGCGGATGCGGATCTGACTAACTGGCAATGGGGGGCTTCGGGTAAACTAAGCTTTAAATGATGGCTATGGGTGTCCGGTGACAGCATGCGGCTCAAGGTAAACGATTGCATAGCGGAAGCGATGCCATGCCCGGCTACGTCGATGATATAAAAGATGACATGATGCTCATCTACCGGAAAAAAATTGAAAATATCGCCGGACAAATGTGTTGAAGGATGGAACAGCCAATCAATTGCAACACCTTGGCTTTGTGTCGCCGCACTGGGCAACAGGCTTTGTTGCATAGAAGCGGCCATTTTTAGGTCGCGGTTGATTATCTCATTGGCGGCCAATAGTTTGTTGCTGGTTTCCGTCAGGCGCAAATTGTTTTCTTTGAGTTTTTTTTCCAACTCCAAAACCCGTTGCCCGGCGCGGATACGGGCATGCAATTCATCGAGCTGTATCGGTTTACGGATAAAATCATCAGCCCCCGCATCCATACCTTGCACCAAAGATTGCGAGTCATCGAGGAAAGTCACCAAAATGATGTACGTGTAAGACGCGAAATTTGCCGCCCGCACTTGCTGGCAAAGTTCGGTGCCGTTGCCCCCAGGCATAATCCAATCGGTGATGACGAACTGGATATCATCGGCAAGTATAATTGTCATCGCCGATTTGATATTGTCCACCGCAAGCACATCGTAACCCCATTTTTTCAGGCTTCGTTCCATCATCAGGCGGGTAAGCCTATCATCTTCAACAATCAGGATACGCATGGCTCAATTTTTTGGTTCACAGGTTGGGATTTTTGGCGGTTTTTGCCTGTGTTAAAGCGTGGATTACCTCAGTCATGGCATTGACCAAGGTTTCGGTTAAGTTTTGGACATTTCCCCCATCGCCACTTCGGGCTGTTTGTTCAAGGGTATTGGCGCAATTTTTTGCGGTATCTGCATAAAAATGGCTTAAAGTGCCTTTAATTGCATGAGCCGTGTTTGCCAGTTTGAAACGGTCACCTTCTGCCAGGACTTTGGCCAATTCCTTGATTTGCTTGGGGGCTTCAGTTAAAAATAAACTGATCATTTCGTAGAGCAACTCTTCGTCACCATCCAATTGTTTGAGGGCTTTGCTTTCATCCCATATCAACTTGGCTTGGGTTGCCTGATCATTTTCACTTGGTTGATCCATAGCCACATCATCTTGCGCGCCAAAGCGACAGGCCAAAATCTCCAGCAATTGTTCGGAAACAATCGGCTTGGTCAAATAATCATCCATACCCGCCTCGAGGCATTTTTCCCGCTCGCCTTCCAAGGCATTGGCGGTAAGGGCAACCACGGTTTGATGCGCCCAACCGTTACGTTTTTCTAGTATGCGTAATTGGCGGGTAGCGGCGTATCCGTCCATAACCGGCATTTGGCAATCCATCAAAATCAAATCATAGTGGTTTTGAGCCAATATATTGAGGGCAATTTGACCATTTTCAGCGACGTCAGGAACGATAGCAAATTTGCCCAACTTGGCGATAATCACTTTTTGGTTGATTTTATTATCTTCAACCACCAACACTTTTTTGCCTTGGTAACTGGGCAATTCAATTTCAGGCTCTACCGGTTTATTGGCAGTGTCCACCCTACAATTTAGGGCATTGGCAATGACGTTGAAAAGTTGTGATTGACGCACCGGTTTCAATAAACGCTGTACAATCGCAGTATTGTCATAATCGGCAACATCAAAATGGTCACCTGACGAAATCAAAATTATCGGTATTATCGCCAAGTTTGGGATATGCCCCAGACATTTTGCCAGCGTCAAACCATCCATGATGGGCATTTGTGCATCCAACAATATCAAATCATAGACCTCACCGCGCAATGCCGTCGTTTGCAATTCCATCAACGCGGTACTGCCATTGTCAACTTCGTGGACGGATAACCCCCAACTGCCCACATAATTGCTCAAAATATTACGGTTGGTGGCATTATCATCCACAATCAACGTGCGTTTCCCGGATAAATCCCAGGACGGTTGCACTTTTTCGCGGTATTCGCTGTATTCCAAGGGTAAAGTGAACCAAAAACAGGTACCAACACCCAAAACGCTTTCCATGCCAATACTACCACCCATCAATTCGACTAGTTTTTTACTGATAGATAAGCCCAAACCAGAACCGCCAAATCGGCGGGAAGTTGCCCCATCCGCCTGTGAAAAAGGCTTGAATAACTGCAATTGCGTTTCTGGAGAAACGCCAATTCCGGTGTCATGAACTTCAAATCGCAACTCATCTTGCCCGTCCGTTATCGGGGAACGGGTGACTTTCACATAGACCTCACCACGTTCGGTAAACTTCACGGCATTGCCAATCAAGTTGGTCAACACTTGCCGGATACGCATGGGGTCACCGCGCCAACTCACGTTCATGGACACCGGTAAGGAACAGTTCAACTCCAAGCCTTTGGCGTAAGCCCGTACTGCCAGCAAGGCGCAAATGTCATCGACTAGGTCAACTAAATCGAAATCAACTTTTTCCACTTCAAACTTACCGGCTTCAAGTTTGGAAAAATCTAAAATGTCATTGATGATGTCCAGCAATGCTTCGGCGGAATTGTGCGCAGTTTCGACCCAATCCTGTTGGGTCGGGGTCAATTTCGTATCGCGTAGCAAATCCAACATGCCTAATACTCCGTTCATTGGGGTGCGTATCTCGTGGCTCATATTTGCCAAAAATTCGCTTTTGACCAAAGAAGCTTGCATTGCCATATCCCTGGCAGTTTCTAATGTGGTTTTGGCTTCTTCCTGATGCAAAGCCAAAGCCATCATCTCCCCCACCTGTTTCAACATGGTGAGGCGGCTCTCCGATTGCAACGGGTAGGGGTCGGTATAAAGGAACAGCACGCCCAAGACTTCACCACCGGCAACAATCGGGACGATATAATGCCCATGGGCTTGCATATCGGCAAACTGGTGTTCATGACGGGGATCACAAAAACAATCATCAGAAACCAACAGTTTTCCCGAAACCGCCACACGCCCACATAAGCATGAGCCATAATTGACGCACTGTTCTTTTTCGACGAACTCAGCAGAGAATTCCCCGCTCAACACAAACATCTTTAAATGGTTCTCACCATTCACGCAGAGGAACACCCCGCCTTTGCATTGCAGTTCAAATGATTTGAGCTTAAAAAGAATATCCAGAACTTGGACGAAGCGGTCTTTAAGCGGCGTTGCCTGTTGCAGCACTTCGGACACAGCCAAACGCACCACGCTATCGGTAATATCGCGCTGGATTTGCACATAGCCGGATAATGAACCTTCTTTATTGCGTACCGGGGAGATGCCGACATCGGCGTTATAGTAGCTGCCGTCCTTGTGCCTATTGATGATTTCACCTTGCCAATGCTCTCCGGCAATAAGTTTTTCCCACATTTTTGCATAGAAGGTTTGATCGTGGACACCAGATTTTAAAAGATCAATCGGTTTTCGCCCCAAAGATTCTTGGAAACTGTAACCTGTCAGTTGGGTAAATGCCGGATTTATCCATTCGATACGGCTATCGCGATCCATGATGAGAATGGCGTTTGAAGTGGCTTCTAATGCCGCCACCAATAATTGATTACGGGTTTCCACATCGGCGCGGTGCAAGACATAACGCATCGCCCGCACCAGACCTTCGTAACCCGCATCATCCTTGACCATGTGGCTTTTGGCACCAGCTTTCAGAGTGGTTTGTGCAAAATGTATGTCATCATTGTCAATTAAAACGATGATGGGTATTGAGTCAACCGCTTGTTTTATCGAACGGATAACCGACAAGCCTTGCGCGTCTGGCAACAACAAGTCCAAAAGCACGATATCAAAATGAAATTCTGATATCTTTTCCAAGGCATCAGCTAACGAACTGACTCTGGTCACTTCAAAGTTCATATCTCTAGAACGGGAATCCACTGTTTTTTGTGGAGCTTCGTTGGGGTTTCCCGCCCTTGTAACTTCAAAGGGAATTTCTTTAAATTGGCGCAGGCAAATTTGTATGCGCTGGGCAGCATCCAGCTCATTTTCGACCAGCAGCACACAAACTGATTTGAACCGGCTCATTCTTGGCTCAAATCAAACATATCCAATTTTAGTGTGGGCATCATCGTTACGCAAAGGCTTCCAAAGCGGCAGCTTGGGTCGGTAATATTTCAAAAATAGTATGTAGGCGGGTCAATTCAATCAATGATTGCACCACAGGGCTGGTGACCAAAATTAATCGCCCAGATTTTAATTGCATGGCTTTAAAAGCTGAAATGAGCACCGCACAAGCACTAGAATCCAAAAATGTCACTTTTTCCATGTCGATGACCAGTTTGCCCTGCCCTTCTTCAACCAACGTTTTCAAGCGTTCCCGTATCTCGGGGGCATTCGCCATCACAAAACGCCCTGATAAAAGGACAATATCAATATCATCCAGTTTTTGTTCTTCAATAATCATCTGATCATTCCCAATTAGTAAAAGATTAACTTTAAAATTGTTTAAGCATCGTTAAAATGTTGCTATGCGACTTGGCCTGGGATATAAGCACATTGGCATTTTTATCCCCAGGCCGCAACACGACTTCCTTATCAACGGATTCAACCACTTGGTAAAAATATTCATCGACACAAGCGTTGATGATCCACCAACCACGGCTGCCTTCCGCTTCAAAATCCGGCAATACCGGTTCCGGCAAAAAAGTCATGGATACACCGGAATCAATAATTTCAATCCGCAGTTGCCGATTTTCCTGATACCAGCGCAAAGTAACCTCATGTTCGGGTTGGTTATGATAAGCATGGATGACGACATTATTCAACGCTTCAACCACCGCCAATTGCACATCCAACGCGCACTTTTCGCTGCTTGTCGCATACAAGCACAAAGCATGCAAGGCTTCGCTCAATAAGGAAACTTGCTCTGCATTGCTGCTGATGGTCAGCGTGATGCCACTGGATTTATCTTGTGAAGCCAGCATTTAGAAAACTCCTCACATTTTGGTCTGCCAAACTTTGCGTGAAAACAGAGTCTGCACAGCTTGGAACAAATAGTGGAAATCTTGCTGGATACTGAAATTCGCCCAGTAATAGGAATCGCTCATTAATTTTTCTTCGTCGGGTGCGTCCGCAGGTATCATCAACTGCGTAGGCCCCAGCAAACCGGCAGGGGCTTGGTTGGCAAATTTTTCCCAGTCTTCGGTGCGTTGTGCAGCGGTTTCCTGGCTCACGGGCAAAGCACCAACCAAACGCAAATCACCACTAATAACCGAAAGCACGCGCGGCAAAAAACGCATGACGGGAATTGTCACGTTACATTCCCAAGCCGAAAACTCTGCCCGTTGCGGTAGGCCAAAACTATCCAAAACAATTTTATTGCCGCGCAAAGTGGATTTGACAAAAGGCTGTGCGGGATTTTGCACCAATGCCAACAAACCTGCCAACAGCCACAGCGGCAAACTCAGCAGTAACAACAATACACCAACCACCCGGTTATATAGCGTTCCCAAGCCTTTGTTGATGGGGTTGGTCGTCAAATCCGCCAGCAAGAAAGTGTCGCTAATTTTCAACACCGAGCCGCTGTCAACGCGGATCAAATCATTGCCGCGCACAATCGCGTTACGGACTTCCACCAATTCGCCGATATAACTATGCGGCAAAATAACCGAATTTTCGATGCTGGCACGGCGGTCAATGATCACGTTATCGCCAACCACCACTTCGCCAGTCAACTCCACGGACGGATGCAAGCTGCAATACGCACCGATCAGGGCGATGCCTTGTTTGATGTTTTGCGGATAAGCTTCGGTACCTCGCCCTTGGGTCAAACCCAACGCAGTTTGGCGACCTGGAATCAACAGCGCGAATCTACCGGCGGCGGCATCTAAATTGGCTTGATGAAAACTTGCCAAGGTATCCAATTTCGCCACCGCACCATCAATTTCAATAAGCTCAGCAGTGTGTTGGATTTCCGGCCAGCTTAAGTTATCAAGTTCCGCCGGGCGTGGCTCATTGCATAGCAGCACAAAACCATTTTCCCCACCGAATCGCGCTTGCAGAAAAGATGCGCCGTTCGGTTCGGCCTGCTCTATAAAGGCTTTTAAAGACCCGCTACGCACAACATCACCACGCAGAACCAAAAACGGCGTTGTCGGAGGGTTTTGTAAGCTTGCCATAATTTGCAAGGGCGATTCTTCGCCACGGCTAGTGCTGTAAGTCAACGCCAAGCCCCAGCGTTCACCCGTACCAAAGGCAACTTTCACCTGTTCAGAAAATGGCGATACGACGATATGCGCTTGCCGGAAACCTGCTTCCACCAAAGCTTCCAAGGTATGTTCCAAAACCGGCTTGCCCGCCAATGGCAGTAATGGGACGCAAGTGTCGGTGGTTAGCGGCAATAATTCCTGGCCTTTGCGGTCGGCTATAATAATCACATCCATCAGTAGGCCCCCCGACTCAATAACACCGCCGGAATGGTTTGCAGCAGCAATTTAATGTCCAGCCACACCGATTGTGATTGGATATATTGCACATCCAACTGCACTTGTTGTGGAAAAGGAATATCAGACCGTCCGGAAACTTGCCAGATACAGGTGATGCCAGGAATGACTTCCAAGCGTTGCCGGTCTTGCAAGGAATATTGGTTTACTTCAGATGGCAAGGCCGGACGCGGGCCTACCAAGGACATATCGCCTTTCAGTACATTCCATAATTGCGGCAATTCGTCGATGGAGGCTTTGCGGATGAAACGCCCGACCGGAATGATGCGCGGGTCATTTTTCATTTTAAAAATCACCCCGCCCGCCATTTCATTCTGCGCCATAATTTCTTTGAGCCGTTCATCGGCATTGAGGTACATGGAACGGAATTTCCACATCGTGAACAATTTGCCCCAACGCCCAACACGGGTTTGTTTAAAGAAAACCGGCCCAGGGGAGCTTTGGTAAATCAACACCATAATGACCAGAAAAAGCGGGGTCAGCAATATCAATAAAATGATGGACGCGACAATATCAATCAAACGTTTGGCTAAATACGCCCCGCTGATCACGCTTCGCCATAACCACCGCTTGATTTGCATACGCAATGAGATGGAACCTTTCAGATACCGCAAACGGCTGTAACGGTGCAATAATTCATCGCGTAGATCATGGCCTTGAGTGTTTTGGTTCATAGTTTTGCGCCTTGTTGCCGTTGCAACCAAACCCGATAAAGAAACAAAGGATTGCCGATCAAATAGCGTTGCCACATGCGCCCAGGCTCTTGCATCAACCGCCACGACCATTCCATGCCAATTTCCCGCAACCACACGGGGGCACGCGGAATACGGCCTGAATAAAAATCGAACAAACCACCGATGCCCATGCACACGGCGGGATTCAATTGCGCTCGGCAGCGCGCCAGCCATAATTCCTGTTTGGGTACGCCGAATCCAACCAATAAAACTGACGCGCCAGAGCGGTTAATCATGTCGATAACTTCTGGCTCTTTTTCATCACTAAAATAGCCGTCTTGGACTCCGGTAATGATCAATTTGGGATAACGTTCCTGCATCGCCGCAGCGGTTTTTTCAGCGATTCCCGCTTGCCCGCCTAACAGAAACAAGCTGTAACCACCCTCTGCGGCACGTTCGCACAAGCGCGGGAACAAATCCGTGCCGTTGACATTCGCCATCAAGGATTGGCCAAGCAAACGGCAACCAATTTTGATACCAATGCCGTCGGGCAAAACACGGTCAGCCTGCTGCAACACATGGCGATAGGTTTCATTGGTATAAGCGATATTCAGACAAGCTGGATTAACGAACGCAAGTACAGATTTTTGTTGATTCCTAACGCACTGTTCTATCCAATCCAATGCTTCCGCCATCGTGGTGTTGACGATATTTACTCCCCAAAAATGCAGCATTGGCGGTGTTGGTCTAGTTTTGCCACCACCTAATAACAAACCGATAATGGCACGGACACACAAAGCGATGTAGTTTTTAGTGGAGATATTGGTGAAAAACGCATGGTCGGTGACGAACTCGTCATCATAAGCCAAACCCACTTTTTGCTTTATGCTAAAAGCGGAAACTACGCCTGGCTGCAAATCAAAATGTTGGTTTGCTTCAATAGGAAGCAGTGCGGCCTCTGCAGATGATAAGGCTCGGACTCCCGCCCAAGCCAAATCACCACGCAATACATTGAATATCACCGCCAAGCCTTTGCCAATTTGATCACCAGAAAAGCTTAGCCAGTAAAACGGGCGTTGCCGATAGCCCAATCTAGGCTCACGGGTAAAAATGGTTTGGGTTTGTACATAAGCCAGCAAGGCGCGGTAGAGCAAAAACGGCAACAGCAGGATTAGCAAAACGCCACTGGTCAACACATCGAACAGACGGTTCATAGTCTTAATCCTGTGCCACGGGTTTACGCGGCTTAATTACCGCCGGAATGCCGACTGCCAAGGAGTTAGGCGGAATATCCTGCAACACCACGGCATTGGCACCGATCACAACATCGTCACCTATCGTGATCGCACCCAATATTTTCGCGCCTGTGCCAATATCCACGCGATTACCAATGACTGGCGCACCCGCAATGCCCGTGTTTTTAAGGCCTATGGTCACGCCATTGCGGATCACCACATCATCGCCCAGCACAGTATCGCCGCTGATGATAATGCCGCCGAAGTGTTCGATGACCAAGCGCCGCCCAATTTGCACTTCGCAGGGCAAATCAATGCCCGTCAGTATTTGCGACAGTAATTTCAAAATCTTATAGATCAAGGACAATGGCAGACGTAACCAACGTTGCTGGATACCATAACGCCAGCGTCCAAAACGGTATACCAGCATCACCCACAAACCTTGGCGGCATATATCGCCTTCGTAACTTCGCCAGTCTTCACGAATATTTTCAAACATCAGCTTCACCAGGGTTGGGGTGGGGAAATACGGCCGCCTTGCGTTTCTTGCCAAGCTTGCCGCCAAAGTTGCACGATATGCTTGGATTCGGCGGCTTTTTCGGGGGCACGGCTGGCGTTACGCCAAGCCCGCAAACCATGCCAGCCTTGTTCCAAGCCTTTGACCAGCCAGCTATAAACCAAGCCATGCCATTTTCGGTAGTAGAGAACTTGGCTACGCATCCTCCATAAGGTCAGTTGCTTTCCTGAACTGGAAAACGCCAATTCATCAACCGTTTCTGACGATGCGCCACCAATATGGGTGATCACCAAATCCGGCCAGTAATACACTTTACAGCCGGCCTGATGGATACGTCGGCATAAATCAACTTCTTCGTAATAAAGAAAAAAACGCGGATCGAAAAGACCTATTTGTTCAACCAAACTCCGGCGTATGATCGCAAAAGCCCCTGGCACCCAATCGACTACGGTGGCTTGCATCGGATCAGCCCAAGTGCGGTCAAAACGGCCAAAAAAGCGTGATTTAGGGAAACGGTACGCCAAACCCGACAGGGTCAAACCATCGTTTAACAACGAAGGGAATTGCCGGGCCGAAGGTTGCCATTCGCCTTGGGTGCCTTGCAACAAGCCACCAGCCATGCCTACGTCGGCGTTAGCTTCCATGTGTTTTACAGAGCGTTCCAAGGTATCGGGAGGCAAAACCGCATCGGGGTTTAACAAAACGATATAATGGCCTTTGGCTTGAGTCAAAGCGAGGTTGTTGGCATTGCCAAAACCCAAATTAGTGGGGTTGGCCAGCAAATGCACTTCGGGATATTCACTGCGGACAATGCCCACCGTATCATCGCGCGAGGCGTTATCGACAACAATGGTTTCAAAATCAAGCAAAGTTTGCGCCCGCAAACTATCCAAGCAAGCGCGTAGCAACGGCCCGCTATTGTAGGTAACGATAAAAACGGATAAATCACTCATAAGGTTTCCCGGTCAGTACGTTGCCATTTGGCATTATTACGGGAACTACGTAATAAGCTAGGCATTAAAGTCAGTTTCCATAGAATATAAAACGGCACGGTAGCCAATGCCTTGATATCTTCCCAGCCGCCGCCCGCCCAACGGATAGCGATCAGGACATGGGCAATGACCAACAATAAGCCTGCCACCGCATAGTATTGCAACACGGGTGATGGCATCAATAAAGTAAGCAGCAACAGCAAGACATGATAAGCCAGCGGCAACAACAACAATTCCGCCAACGGCTCCAGCAAACGTGATTTACCACCCAAAACGCCCATAAAAAGGGTTGGGATATGGTCTATCATCAACCGGAACCGCCCGCCTTCCCAACGGCTACGTTGCACAGCAGCATTTGCGCCTTGGTTGGGTGCGTCTGAAAGTACGGTCACGGTATCAAGAAAACGCATGGTAAAACCGGCATTGACCAAACGCAGATGGTATTCCATATCTTCGGCAATGGATCCGGCTTCATAAGGCACGGCCTCCAACACGGCACGGCTAAGCGCGAAGCCATTGCCCAAAATGCCCACCGAAACCCCAAGCTTTTCACGCCCCAGCAAACGTAGCTCATTAAACGCCAGCCAAGCGATGTATTGCAACCTGGCGCGACGGGAGGCTTCAGGATTAGCGATACGATAGCGGCATTGCATAGCGTTTATACCTTGGGCAAAAGCGTATTGGAATTCACTGACGAAAGCCGCATCGACACGGCTGTCTGCGTCAACAACAATAAAGCCATCAAAATCCTCGGCGAGCAAGGTCTTGAACGCATAATCCAGCGCATAGCCTTTGCCGCGTTGTACCTCGTTGTGCCGAACCAAAACCCTTGCTCCCGCTGCTGCGGCAAGTGCGGCAGTGTCATCCTGGCAATTGTCGGCGATGATAATGAGTTCACAGCCAGAGGTTTTGTTTAGGCTAGTTTTAAGATTTGCTATACAAGCCGAAATGCCAATGGCTTCGTTGTGTGCAGGCACGACAATTGCCAAACGGGGTAGCGTATCAGGTACAACATGATTGATTTTTAGGCATTTTTTTAAGAAAACAGCGGATAGCGTTAAGAACAGTAGCTCTATGGTTCCAGGCAAAGTCAAGCAAAGCAACAAAATCCCCACCGGGACAATGGCAAAAGAAATCATAAAATCCCCATTATTTTTGTAAAGCTACTAATAATTATTAAAATCATGGCTAGCCATTAGGTGGGTTGACCGTAGCTCCCTATAACGCTCCTTGCATTGGGGAGTTTAGCGTTCAAATATCCCATTAAGTGTAAGTAATTGCAATAGCCTTTGTTTGATCAACAGAGTTCAATTACCAAATCATATTGTCCATTAAAATCCTTTTAGAGCATGTATCCATTTATGTCAGCGAATGTATTTTGAGAATATTAAGCCAGGCAGCTTTGACAAGCTTTTAAAAGCCGATAACTTAATTTACAAATGATCCAAAACAGTAACAATAATGACGAGAGATAAGGATATGAAACAACATTCTAAAATGTGTATTTTGATTTTAACGCTGCTGAGCAGCAGCTGTTGGGCTTATGGTGGCAGCGGGGGCAGCAAATCTTGCACAAAACCCAAATTTACTGATTTTGTACCGGCTGAAAATTCTGAAATCGCCGCCAATGCGGTTTTTTCCTTCACCGCATCGCCAAACACTTACCCGACCACCATAAAAGTTACTGTTAAAGATTTGCCCGTAACCATCCAAGTCAATACAGAAAACGAAGGTGGCTTTAAAGTCAATGGTATATTACCGCCATCATTAACAAATACTTACGCCAGGATAGCTATATCCGCTAAAGGGCAAAACAATTGTGTCGGTTCGGGCGGCTGGTTAGTAAAAATAACCGAAGCCGGTCACAAGTAACGGAATTTTTTCATTGATATTCAGCCATACCAATGGCTTAAATATCTCGGAAAACTGAAAGATTTCATCCATTGTTGCCATGTATTCTATTTAGATTTATTAGGTTAGATAGTGTTTACCGATATGTTTGCATGTCGGACACATGTTGCATAAGTCGCATCTGGTATTTCAGAAGCCACTGCTACTTCCAAACAAGCTCGTGAAATATTCAGATATTCCTCAGCATTGACTCCAGCGTTAGGAAGATGCCCTGCATATTCCATACATAGGCTAAATAACTCCGCATCATGGCCAATAGGGACTTCAACAACCGTCATGGTCTTGTCGGTAGGGGCTTTTAACGGCACTTTACGTACCGAAGTTCGGAAACAGCCTGACGAATCTGAAAAATATCCAATTACATCAGAGTGTTGTTCCGAAGCATACCCCCACACAACCCTGCAACAGCAAAGAGAACAAAATAATGGTCATTTTAAACATATTTTGGACTTAAAAGTTTGATTTGCTGTGGGTGCATTTTAAAAATGAATCTGGCAATAAAAACTCAGGCTAGAGCCTAGCAACTAGGCGTGTTATAGTAAACATGTCTGCAATCTAAGGAATACGCATGGAATAAGTTCGTGGATTAAGACCTTTCAGGTTTTAAAAACCTGAAAGGTCTGGCGGGTTTTTGTCTACATTATTTCATGCACATTCCTAACGGGCAATAACACTTAAATCTTTTTTGCGACTTTCTGATATTTAATTAATTTCCAACCACTTTTCTTGCCTATATCCGTTATCGGCTTGATAAAACCCTTTTATGGAAGGTAAAAATGAACATTCAGCAACACTCTGCAAACTTCACCCAATTTTTTTGGGGATTAGGCATATTCGCAGTTTCGGCAAGTACTGTGGCCTTGGTCACCGACCCCTACGTCATGGCGGATGTTGGATTGGCTGTTCTAGGCATTTACTTGATGGTCACCGGCCTAAAAGCGCGCAAGCTAGGGTAATAATTTTCTCGGCAGTGATACACTTTGATACTGGTCATTTGCTGCTTTAAGGCTCAGCAACTATTAACTTCCTGATCTAAGGCCTTGCTTGTTTCAAAAAACCTGTAAAGCTTAGTCGTTTCGGCAACAACAGTTTGGGAAGTTTTTTTCGTAAAAAGACCTTGAAACCCATGCAGCCTAATGTTCTTGCTATTGTCCACCTACATCAGGCACTTTTAACTGAAAAACAGCAGTTTACCTGTTTTTAGACTTCGCTCCCAAAAGTTTGGTGCAGGTCTGTTTAGCTTCAAAAATCAGCCCAACTTTTGTTAGCTTCAAATAACAAATCGTAAAGGTATAAAAAATTTTAATTACGATTTTGTAAATCTACCAAGATAGGCGTCAAATTCCTGTAAGCGCTCTGGTGTACCTATATCCATCCAAAATCCGCCATAATGTTGCCCGCTGACGTGCCGTCCCACCATCGCTTCCCGTAACAATGGCGCTAGTTTGCTTTTGCCTGGGGCTTGCTTGCTGAACAGCTCAGGCCGATACAAACCAATACCGCTAAAAGTAAATTTTTCACCGCCCTCTTCCATGACATAAGCGTCCGCGTCTAAAACAAAATCACCTGTTAGGTGTTGCGGGGGATTGTTGATTAGCACCAAATGAGCGAGTTCAACGGCTTGGTTTTTTAGGGTGGCGAAGGGAAAATCGGTGGCGATGTCGCCATTAACAACCAGAAACACCTCATCACCCAGCAAAGGTAATGCATTAACGATACCACCTGCGGTTTCCAAGGCTTCAGTTTCTGGGGAATACACGATATTTGCGCCCCACGCTTGACCGTTGCCAAAATAATCTTCGATCTGCCAGCCTAAATGCGCGTGGTTGATGACGATATCAGTGAACCCGGCATTCACCAATTGGCTTAGCGTATGTTCCAATAAGGGTTTACCGGCGGCTTTCAATAAGGGTTTGGGGGTATGGTCGGTCAACGGGCGCATCCGTTCGCCGCGTCCGGCTGCCAATATCATGGCTTTCATGGCTGTACCGCTGCTTTTTGGAGGAATCCGTGGTAAGTGGGCTGAGCTTGTTGACGGATAAAATGGTCAAATTCTGCCAGCTCAGGATAGATGGAGGTAATTGCTTGTACATAATCTAAAGTGCGCGGTATATCATGAAGATAGTTGGATTTGCCATCACGCAAGTGTAGCCTCGAAAAAATGCCGATGGCTTTTAGATGACGTTGCAAACCCATCAAGTTAAACCAGCGGCTAAATTGCGGCAAATCAACGCTTACCAGTCCGGTGGCTTGCAAACGTTGCCAATACTGCGCAAGCCAGTGTTCGATTTGTGGCTGGGGCCAAGCAATGTAGCAATCGCGCAATAATGATACCAAATCATAAGTGATGGGACCAATCACGGCATCCTGAAAATCCAAAATCCCCAGCGTTAGGTCATCTAACAGCATGAGGTTGCGCGAGTGGTAATCCCTATGCACAAAAGTTACAGGTTGTGCCAAGGCTGAGCTTATCAACAAAGCGTTTACGTTTTCTGCCAAGCTGTCGGGAATTATCAAATCAAGCAATTCGCTGACAAACCACCCACTAAAAATCCCCAGCTCACGATTTAGCAAGGCTTCATCATAGCGTGGCAACGCAAGTGTTTGGCTATCTGTACGGGTTTGTATGTTGAACAAGCTGTCCATAGCCAGTTGGTATAAATGATCAGCGTTGCCGTGGGTAACGGCGTCCAAAAAACATTGGTTACCAAAATCTTCTAATAATAGAAAGCCATCTTCGAGATTTTGCTGGAAAATAGCGGGGGATTTTACACCTACACTGGCCAGCAGTTTGGCGGCGTTGATGAATGCGGGAAGATTTTCTTTGTCTGGCGGTGCGTCCATGACGATCATCGTAGCGTCTGGCGTCGTCACCCGGAAGTATCGGCGGAAACTGGCATCGCTGGATGCGGGTTGGAAATTTTCTATTGTCAGCAAGAGGTCATTTTCCAACCAGTCCAATAAAGTGAGGGTTCTAAAGTCTTCAGACATGGTCTTGTAAGCGGGCAGATTAGTTATCTAGCGGTTATAAATTGAGGTAGAATGCGCGGTCAGCATTCTATTCGATTTACCAACTATCGCGCTAATAAACTTGATACCGCCTATGCTTCGCCGCTTATTCCTGGTTTTTTTACCGTCTTTGACCACCGCCAATAGTTTTGCAGTCGCATCCGAGTGGTCATGCCAGCAAGACAAAAACAGCAATGAATGGGTGTGCTTAGGAAATGATAATTCGCCTGTGCAAACGGATTCCGTCCCCGCTCCGGTACAGGACACAAACAGCAGGCCAGATACGTTGGCCGAACCAGAAAAACCGACACCCGTTGTGGTTGCCCCCCCTACAACTGTTTTACCGCCGCCAAAACCAGCGGCAATCGCAAGCCCAAAACCTGAACCCACGACCCTAAATCAACCTATTGCCACAACTGGAAAATTGCCGGAAGCCACGACTAAGTCAGTGGTAAAACCTTGTACGAATGGACAACAATGTGGGGAAGGAAACTACGAAGATGATTCAGAAAATAGAGTTATTAGCCTACTGGCCCCCGTTTTTGACCACCAAGAAGAACTGATTTTCCGCTCTTTAGCGGGACAATTTGCCAAAGACCCTTGGGCTAACTGTATGGCGGCGGTGGGGACACAAAAAAACTACACCCCTGTCAACCGATTTCGAGAACGTTTTCCCTTAGATGTCAAATCCAATTATTCAGAAATATTCGATAATGAAATCGGCAATTACTCAGGCAATGTCGAACTGAACCGTGCTGACCAACATGCCCAGTCCAACACGGCAAATTATGACAGCGTTTCTGAGACGCTGGATTTACAAGGCGATGTGTATTACAGCGATGATGAACTGGCTTTGCATAGCAATTCGGCAACCTTGAAACTGGCCTCAGACCAAGCCAAACTGCGTGACACCTTGTTTATTTTTCCGGCGACACCACTTCGAGGCTACGCAAAAGCAGTGTATCGGGACAACAAAGATTTGTCCCATTACCAAGACGTGACCTATACCAGTTGCCGTCCTGGCAACCAGGATTGGGCCTTGCATGCTTCCGAGTTAAAACTGAACAAACTCACCGGCAAAGGCTCGGCAAAAAACGCCTGGGTGGAATTTAAAGGTATGCCAGTTTTTTATTCACCCTATTTGGGTTTTCCAATTGATAATCGGCGCATGTCCGGTTTTCTTCCTCCTTCATTTGGTAATACCCAAACTGGCGGATTCCTTTTATCGACCCCTTATTATTGGAATCTGGCTCCTAACTATGACGCCATCTTAAGACCTAAATATTTTTCCAAACGCGGTATTTTGCTAGGCAGTGATTTTCGCTATATCAGTGAACAATCAAAAGGAAAAATCAGCCTAGAATACATGCCCGACGATGAAATCCTCAACACATCACGCTACCAAGGTTCTTTAAAACATTCGACGCAATTCACACCCAATATCAACGCCAACCTGGACCTAAACTATGTGTCCGATAAAAACTACTTTGCAGAATTGGGCAATGCCCTGAGTTTCCCCAATTTCAGTTTCGTGAGAAGTTCGGCGGATGTGAATTATTTTGGTGAGGGTATCGCATTTACCACCCGGGTGGAAAATTACCAAACCATTGACCGTACTTTATCTGGCTTGCAAATCCCTTACCGCCGCTTGCCGCAAATCAATTTGAATTTAAGCCATTCATTTAATCGCCTACCTTTGGACGTCCAATTGCAAAATGAATCGGTGTTTTTTCAGCATAATGACCTAGTCAATGGCCAACGCCTTAATTTCAGGCCGTCGGTCAGTTTGCCATTACAAACCGCTAGTACTTACGTCACACCTAAAATAAGCTTGCAACATACGGAATATTTTTTAACTGATCAAATAGCGGGCTTACCGGAACAAATATCGAGAAGCTTGCCGATATTTTCGACCGACACTGGCTTGTTTCTGGAACGCGATATCAATATCGCCCATACCAACCTGACCCATACCTTGGAACCCCGCTTATTTTATTTGTACATACCAAAAACTGACCAAAGTAAAATCCCGCTGTTTGACAGTTCGATTTACGATTTCTGGTACAGCAGCATGTTCCGCGAAAACCGTTTCAGTGGCTCGGACAGGGTGCAAGATGCCAACCAAGTCACCACCGCATTGACCTCGCGCCTAATTGATCCGGTTAGCGGATATGAACGGCTGAAGATAAGCCTAGGTACAATTTTCTATTTCCAAAACCGCGAAGTCACCTTATGCGGTGATTATCCGTCCAATCTGTGTGCCATTAGCCCTGTTGAAAAATCGTCGACATCGCCGCTGGTGGCCGAACTGGGTAGCCAAATTACTCGCCATGTGTCTATTGATTCGGGCATACAGTGGGATCCTGACACCGATAAAATCGTCCGTGGCAAAGCCACCTTGCATTTAGTCAATGAACCGGGACAAGTGATCAATCTGGGTTATTTGTATCGCTTAAACCCGTTAGTCCCTAATCAAGCCAATGATATTACCCAAAGTGACATGTCTTTCCACTGGCCGATTTACAATAACTGGTCAGTGGTCGGACGCTGGCAATATTCTTGGTTGTATAATATTACCCAAGATGGCTTCTTCGGTCTGGAAAAAGAAAATTGTTGCTGGCGTTTCCGCATCATTGGACGGCAATTCCTCAATAGCATCAATAACTTCAACAATACTGACGTGCTTAGCAACAACACCGTCGAAGGCACGGCCTCAACTGGCATATTCTTCCAAATAGAGCTAAAAGGACTGACTGGCGTTGGCGAGCAATTGGATGACTTCTTCGTAAAAAGTATTTATGGTTACCGGAAACCTGGCAAATGATCAAACACACTCATAACATTACGGCTTTACTGTCGATATTGCTCATTAGCTTTGTGTCCGGCAGTTTAATCGCCCATGCAGAGCCGCTAGACCGTATCATCGCCATCGTCGAAGACGATGTGATCCTGGAGCGGGAATTGCAAAAAGAAATGACCGGCATTGTGCAACGCATGATCGCCAACAAAGCGCAAATGCCCCCAGAACAAATCTTGCGCAGACAAGTGTTGGAAAAAATGATCATGGACAAATTGCAAAGGCAAACTGCGGAAAGGGCTGGAGTTAGCGTCAGCGAGGAAATGCTTAATAGTTCGGCGGCCGATATTGCCCAACGCAACAACATGAATTTGGAACAATTCCGCGCCGAACTGGAAAAACAAGGCATACCCTATAAAACTTTCTTGGACAATATGCGGGATGAAATCGCTATCAACCAGTTGCGCGGCCGGGAAATTGGCAGCCGCATTAAAGTCACCGACCAAGAAGTCGCGCATTTTATGGAAACCCAAGGTAAAGTCGGTGACGAAACTATCCAGTACCACTTGGGACATATTTTGATTGCTGTCAAAGAGGGCGCGTCCGCCGATGACATCCAAAAAGCCCAACGCGAAGCCGACGCGTTGGTAGCAAAATTACGCCAAGGTGCAGATTTTGCCCAAGCTGCAATCAGCCAATCCGATGACGACAATGCACTCAAAGGTGGAGATTTAGGCTGGCGCACCCAAAGCACCCTCCCAACCATTTTTACCGAAGGCGTCAGTAAAATGAAAGCTGGCGATATTGCCGAACCGATCCGTAGCGCGAGCGGCTTTCACATCATCAAAATGTTGGCGATTAAGGGGCTGGATAACCACATCATCACCAAGACTAAAGTCCGGCATATCTTGATAAAAACCAATGAACTGGTAGATGACGCCGAGGCAAAAAAACGCTTGTTCGCCTTGAAGGCAAGGGTTCTTGACGGCGATGATTTTGCCGCCCTGGCGCGATCGCATTCCGATGACAAAGGTTCAGCACTCAAAGGTGGCTCGCTCGATTGGGTGTCCCCTGGCGACTTAGTGAAACCGTTTGAAGAAACCATGTCGCAACTTAACATCAAAGAAGTCAGCGATCCGGTACAAACCCAGTTTGGTTGGCATTTAATCCAGGTCATGGATAGGGAAAATAAAGACAATAGCGTCGAATACCGGAAAAACTTAGTCCGAGAAGCCATCAGAAAACGTAAAATTGAAGAAGAAACCGAGTTGTGGATGCGTCGCTTACGAGATGAGGCCTATGTGGAAATCAGTCCGGGCAATTTATAAGGGTTTGGCGAAAATAACTTCCCGAATTGTGATGGTAGAAAAAGTAGGGGCACATCAAGTTTCTGAAACCTTGGCTTAAACCATAAGTATCTACACAAGTTTTGCAACCATTTGATTTTTAAGTAATTGTTTCTTTTCGTCAAATCTGCTAACTATTTTTTTACAACAACTAATCAAAGATGTGTAGATACTTATGCGTAACTGGGAGGAAGATAACTGAAGTGATGAAAGCATATATTATCAAAACTCCTACAAATTTTTAATTTTCCTGAAAATTTTTGCACGGCCTCATCACCATTCCAACAACTTAATAAAAATAACAATTGCAAATCAGGATGAACAACAGCCACAAAGCCCCCGCGCCTAGCCCCAATTTAGAGCTGTTGAAAGATCGCCTACAACCGCTGCTTGCAAACTGCTTAGATAGCCAACGCACACAAATACAAACCTTGGCCACTGAATTAGGCACAGACGTGCTGTCGTGTGCCGCCGCCTTGTTATATTTAGCCCTGCCGCCAACTCCCGCAATTATCTTGGTGGAGCCAATCAACACCATAAAAATGGTGCGTTACCGTCTGGATGTGGGCAGCGAACACCAAATATCCGAGGAAACCTTAAAAAAAGTCTTGGTGGAAGAATCAGGCGTTGATAAAAACAATATCAACAACATCAACATCCGGGGCTTATATACGCTGATCGATTTGCCTGATTCCATGCCGTCGGATATTTTCCAACATCTAAAAACGGTGGAAATCAACCAACGTCCGCTAGCGATAAAACGCGTAAAATCCCGTTTTAAGAAACGTAGCAACCTGCATCGCCGTCGAAACAAACCCCGCAATCCAAAATCCGGCATTAACCCTAGTGAGCAGCACGCAGACTGATTATCGGCGCAAGCTGCTTTTATTCAAGCTACGGTTTCCTCAACGAATTTTATTAACTATGAACACCATCAAATACATCAACACACCCGAAAAGCTCACTGACCTATGTGTGCTGATACGCGAAACGACTTGGCTGGCCCTAGACACCGAGTTTTTGCGGGAAAAAACCTATTACCCGCAATTTTGTCTGCTCCAAATCGCCACGCCAGATTGGGTCGCGTGTGTCGACCCAATTGCCCTGCCGGATTTGACTGCGCTATTTGAAGCCATCTACCATCCGGCTATAGTCAAAGTTTTCCACTCCTGCCGACAAGATTTGGAAATTTTTTACCAAATCACCGGCAAATTGCCCTCGCCTATTTTCGATACCCAAATCGCTGCGCCCCTGTTGGGTTTCCAAGACAATCCTGGTTATGCAATGCTAGTGTCAAGTTTTCTAAATATCAATTTAAGCAAAGCCCACACCCGGGCAGACTGGAGCAAACGTCCGTTGACGGACGCTCAAATTGAATATGCAGCTGATGATGTGATTTATTTATGTAAAATTTATCAAGTCATGCTAAAAAAACTAGCCGAATTGGGGCGTAGCAGCTGGTTGACTCAGGATTTTTCGGAATTGTCAAATCCTGATATTTATCACATTGACCCATCTAAAGCTTGGTTGAGAATCAAAGGCAAAAACAAACTGACGGGAAAACAGCTTTCCATCGTCCAAGCCATCACCGAATGGCGGGAAAAAAACGCCCAGCGCGAAAACCGTCCGAAAAGTTGGCTGTTGCGTGATGAGTTAGTGTTTGATATTGCTAAGCTCCAACCGGAAACCATTGCCGATCTTGCCGCAGTGCGCGGCATCAACGAACGGGTTGTCAACCGTTATGGCAAAGAACTGTGCGAAATTATCAAAGTCGCTAAAAACCAGCCGCCGATTCCCCTGCACGAACAAGGACGTCCAGCTAAAAAATCCCAGCAACAAGAAGCCATACTCGATATTCTCACGGCCTTGGTTAGGATACGGGCCGAAGAAAATTCGCTAAACCCTAGCATCCTGGCAACACGCAAGGATTTGGAAGTGCTGATGTTTGATGTCGATGACGAATGTCCATTGTTGCATGGCTGGCGGTACTCGATGGCGGGCAAGGAATTGGTCGGCCTGTTGAAAGGCGAACTGCTGCTGGGTATCCAAGCGGACAAGCTGGCGATTATCAATGCCACCGAGTAGAATTTCCCCGATAATTTTAAGACAATAATAACGCCTAACATATCAAGATGAACCCAAATTGGATAACTTTTCTGCTGTCAGCACAAGCTGATTTTCTCACGCCGACGGACATACGCTTTCCACTGGCCCATACCGAAAATCAGCCGCATATTTGTCCGCTGGTTTACCTAGGCGTGCTGACCTTAAGTGGCAAGGATGCCGCTAACTTATTGCAAGGCCAATTAACTTGTAATATCAATGACCTGAGTGAGACAAAAAGTAGCCTAGGGGCATTATGCAATCCCAAAGGCCGCGCTATAGCCACTTTTTTGCTGATCAAACAGGCCGATGTTTATCACCTGATCGTTCCCGTTGAATTGCTAGACACGGTAAAAAAACGCTTGAGCCTGTTTATTTTGCGCTCAGATGTGACGATCACCAACACGAGCAATGATTATTGCCTGTTAGGGCTATCGCCTTCAATATTGCCATTGGCTGAATGGTTAGACACCACACCAGTCCCCGTTACCAGCGTCAATTTCGGTGACCGCTCACTCATTCTCGCCACTCCGGATGCAGCCTCTTTATTCTGGTCGGCAAAAATCCAACAAGGTTTTCAGCCAGAAAATACCAGCCAATGGCGTTTACGCGATATTGTTTCTGGAATTCCGTGGTTGACTGGCGCAACCTCAGAAGCCTTTGTCCCGCTAATGCTAAATCTGGATAAATTAGGCGGCATCAGCTTTAACAAAGGCTGTTATACGGGTCAGGAAGTGATCGCCCGCACCCATTATCTGGGCAAAAGCAAACGCGGCATGTTCTTGGCGGAATCATCCGCACCTGCCCCGCAACCGAACGCCAACATCCTGAACGGACGTGATGAACCGATGGGACAAGTGTTGGCAGCACAAGCTGATGGAAATGGTTGCAAGATGCTGGTCGTTATCCAGCTTGCCGAGGATAACGGTTACCAAGGTAAACTCGCCGATAGTGCACCAATAAGGCTTTTACCGTTCACGGGCAGCCCATACCTGGAAACTATTACTTGCTAAGTTTTTATAAGCTGGCAAGACTATTTCTTTAAACCATAAATCTGAGCGATTGTTATGCACTCAACCATAGATAATGATGCCGTCCTTCGTTTCCGCCGCTTGGGCACCATCACCATTTTTGCGGTTTATCTCGTCATCCTCGCCGGCGGCATCGTCAGAGCTTCCGGTGCGGGTATGGGCTGCCCCGATTGGCCGACTTGTTTTGGGCAATGGATACCGCCCACTGATGAAGCGCAGCTGCCCGCCAATTACCACGAAATCTACGCCCAGCGCGGTTATGAAAACACCCAATTCAATCCGGTGAAAACCTGGACGGAATACACCAACCGTCTAGTCGGTGCAAGCATCGGGATATTGATTTTCCTAACCGCTTGGTCATCGCGAATTTTTCTGAAAACGGACAAAACCATTTTTTATTTGGCAGTCAGCAGTTTTTTTCTGGTGGGTTTCCAAGGTTGGTTGGGTTCCAGCGTCGTTGCCAGCAACCTCAAACCGTTCATGATCACCCTGCACATGCTCTTGGCGTTAGGTCTCGTGGCCTTGCTAATCTACACCATCACCCGCTCGCAGCGCGACTTCATTGGTCAATTTGAAACTGGGCAATTGCCGCCAATCGTCCTGACGATTTTAAAAGCGGCTATGGCGATGACCTTATTGCAAGTGGTTATGGGTACTCAAGTTAGGGAAACGGTTGATTTTATTTCCCACGAACATAGCTACATCGACCGTAAATTTTGGCGCGATGATTTTCCGATCATTTTTTATATCCACCGCTCGTTCTCATCCATCATCCTATTCACCAATTTATGGATAGTTTGGAAACTACGCCAGCACGTCGCCAAAAACGGCTTATTACTCCACACGGCTTATGTTTTGGCTGGATTAGTCATTACGGCAATCTTGGCCGGCGTGTCACTAGACCGTTTGGGTATGCCACCCATCGCCCAACCCATCCATTTATTAATGGCAAACATGATTTTTGGGGTACAGTTTTTTTTGGCGATGTCTTTGAATTATTCGGGAAAGCATCCTGCCGCTTTATGACATAGTGGGATAATTTATCATCTGCTTTCAACGCATAAACCAGCCCAAACAACTTTGCTTACATACAAACTGAAGCTACGCAGACATGTTCCACCGAAAAAAACACAACACAAATAATCGGTCGCTATCGCAACAATTATTTTTTAATCGGGTTCTCGCACCTGAAGGCGAGATACTCTGCAAAACCATCCTTGGTTTTGCGGGTATTTCCGTGCGGCAACAAAGCTGCAAAATGGCAGATTACCAACAAAGACTATGGGCACACTTGCTAGCCTAAAATAATCATAATGGACTTGATTTAAGCTTCTTATCCAGGAACATTTTTTAGAAAACCTTAGGCAAGTTGCAATGGAATGGAAGAAGCAGAACGTAACACTTCGTTTTTGTGATTAAAATAGACCAATACGGGTTTAAATCGGTCGGCTTCTTCTTGACTAAAGCTGGCATAGGCACAAACAATAATCAAATCACCAGGACATGCTAGACGCGCCGCCGCGCCATTGACGGAAAAAACCCCAGAACCCGCTTCAGCCCGTATCGCATAAGTGGTGAAACGTGCGCCGTTATTGATGTTGTAAATTTGGATCTGCTCGTATTCCCTGATGCCTGACAAGTCAAGGATGGCACTATCAATCGCGCAAGAGCCTTCATAACCCAGTTCGGAACGGGTCACTGTCGCTCTATGTAACTTCGCCTTAAGCATCGTAATTTGCATAATTAAACACTATAAAATACGTTAAAAAACGGGAAATTATCCCTTAATTCAAATACTGCATCAACTTTTTGACTGACATCATTGGATTTGCAGCAAAAAGCTGAGGTTGTCAATCAAACGCGTATTACCCAATTTTGCTGCTGCCAGTATCACCAATTCGGCATCTTCCGGTGTCGCCGCCCGTAAATCTTGGCGGCGGCAAACGCTAAAATAATCTGGTTGAAATCCGGCTTCTTGTAAAAATTGTAAGGCTTGCCGCTCAATATCAGAATACGGCTGATTGTTTGCCAAAACCGCATCTCGTGCCATACACAAAGATTGATACAACAAAGCGGCAAGATTTTTTTCTTCTGCAGTCAGGTAATTGTTTCTTGAACTCATTGCCAAACCGCTAGCTTCCCGAACCGTCGCGGCACTGCGAATATCAACAGGCATATTCAAATCCCTGACCATTTCACGTATCACCACCAATTGCTGAAAATCCTTTTCGCCGAACACGGCAATGTCCGGTTGTATGATATTGAATAACTTACACACGACAGTGGCGACACCGGAAAAATGCCCCGGCCTTGAAGCACCGCAATACTTTTCGGAAATATCGATAACAGAAACGACAGTGTGTGCATTAGGCTGATACATTTCATCAATAGCAGGCATAAATAGCAAATCAGTGCCGATTTCTTGAAGTTTTTGCTGGTCTTCCTGTTCGGTACGCGGATAGCTATCAAAATCCTCATCTTCACCGAACTGGGCAGGATTGACAAAGATACTGACAACAACCCGATTCGCGTGGGTTTTCGCATCTTCAACCAAGCTTAAATGGCCATCATGCAAATTACCCATGGTCGGCACAAAAGCGATGGTTTCACCGGCTTGCCGCCATATTTTCAGAGCGGCTTGCAAAGCGGGGATGGCTTTTATAATCTGCATAAATTAAAAACTGTGTTCAGCAGCCGGAAATTGGCCTTGTTTGACTGCTTGGTGGTAATTTTGCAGCGAAGCTAAAATATTGCCCGCATCCTGCAAAAAATTCTTCGAAAATCGTGGAATTTTACCGATGCTAATGCCCAACATGTCCTGCAACACCAGCACTTGCCCGTCACAATCAACACCTGCACCTATGCCAATAACGGGTATTTTTAGGCTGGCAGAAATAGTTTTCGCAAGAAGTGCAGGCACACACTCTAACACCAGGAGTGCTGCTCCAGCTGCTTCCAATCCTTGCGCGTCCGCCATAATTTTATCGGCGGCAATAGGTTCTTTGCCTTGTATGCCATAACTGCCCAGTTGGTTGATCGATTGGGGCAATAATCCAAGATGACCACACACAGGGACACCCTGTGCCACCAAAAAACTGACAGTTTCAAACCTAGGCCCTTCCAGTTTGACCATTTGCACACCGTTTTGCATTAATTTCGCGGCGTTTTTTGCGGCATTTGAGGGGGTGCTATAAGTCATGAATGGCAAATCAGCAACCAAAAACGCCCGTAGCCTCGCCTGGTTGACACAACGGGCGTGATAAGCCATATCATTAATGGTCACTGGCAAGGTACTGCTATGGCCTTGTATAGTCATGCCCAAGGAGTCACCGACTAGCATAATGTCGATACCCGCCTTATCAATCAACGCGCTAAAACTGGCATCATAAGCGGTCAGGCAAGTGATTTTTTCACCGCGCTGCTTCATTGCCGACAAGTCTTTGATTGACAATGATTTTATGATAGATTGAGTCATTTCAATTCAAGCGTTGAAGTCCGGTCAACGGACAATTATCCAGCAAATTTTTAATACAGCCCATACCTGGAATAATCAAGTCAGGGGCTATTTCCGACAAGGGCATCAGCACAAAAGGCCGTTCAGCGATGCCGTTATGAGGCACGACCAACTCCGGTAAATCAATAAAATGGTCGCCATAGAGCAAAATATCCAAATCCAATGTCCTCGCTCCCCAGCGTTGGCCTTTACGTTCACGGCCTTGAGCCTTCTCAATGGTTTGCAGATTCCGCAACAAAGCTTGGGGCGATAAACGGGTGTTTATTGCCATCACGGCGTTGATATAATCCGGTTGGTCTTGTGGACCCATGGGTAAACTGCGGTATAAACTGGAGCAAGCAAGTTCTTTAACATCAGTTATCCCAGCTATAGCGCGGCGTGCAGATTTGACCTGCTCAATCGGTTCGGCAAGATTGCTGCCCAGACCCAAATAAACTAGGATCGTATCAGAATTGGGTTGGTTCATGATTCAATATTTTGGATATTTACTGGCTTGTAACAGTATGCAGTCATTCTGATAAAAACTTTTAGCCTTGCACTTCAGTGCCAGTTGGGATGGTAGTGGTTTTTTTCCGGTAACTTCTTTTGCGTCCCGACTTAGTAGTTGGACTCTTGCGGGATGGTTGGGTCATTTTCCGTTGTTCGGTTTCACTGGCATTTTGGTAAATGTCCCACCACTGTGCCAATTCAGGATCAGCCCCACCTGTTGCCGCCCGTAGCAACAGAAAATCATATCCCGCCCGAAATCGCGGGTGCAATACCAGACGACTAGGTTTGGAACCAGTACGGTTATTAAATTTAGGTTGCAGGCTCCAAACTTCACGTATAGCAAGGCTAATATGGCGGGGCAATGCAGTAAATCTAAGCTGTCTGGCTATAATTTCACTAGCCGCATCTTGGTAGGCCATATATTCGACCTGGCCTTCGGACATTTTTTGGGTCGCCAGCAAACGTACGGATTCCCATAAAAAAGCCGCAAACAAAAAATAAGCTGTCACTGATTTACCATCGGCTATCCGATTATCAGAATTCTCCAAGGCTTTGATTAAAAGTAAGCGTGGAAAACCGTTTTCCTCATTGGCAAGGCTACGTTCAGTGTCTGGGAACAATATCTTAAACAAACCATAATGTCTTAATCTTTCAAAAGTTTGTAAGGCATGTCCATACAAAAACAATTTCAATACTTCATCGTAAAGCCGTGCAGCAGGAATGCCCGCCAGCAAATCGGCTGCCCCGTGCAATGCCATTTCACACTCAGCTTCCAGTTTAAAGCCCAATTTTACAGAAAATCGCACCGCCCGTAGCATTCTCACCGGATCTTCACGAAAACGGGTGTGGGGATCACCGATCAGCCTGAGGGTGGCGTTCCTGTGGTCTTCCATGCCCTGTACATAGTCCACGACGGAAAAATCTTTGATATTGTAATAGAGGGCATTGACGGTAAAATCCCTGCGCCAAACATCTTCTTCAATCGTGCCGTAGGCATTGTCGCGCAATAACCGGCCTTCGTTGTTTAACACCTGACCGTCATTTTGTGGCTCGCCAGCACCACGAAACGTCGCCACTTCTATCACTTCCTTACCAAAATGGACATGAGCCAGACGAAACCGACGTCCGATAATACGACAATTACGGAACACTTTACGGACTTGTTCAGGGTCGGCATTGGTCACTACATCAAAATCTTTAGGTTCACGCCCCAGTAACAAATCACGCACACAGCCACCTACCAAATAAGCATCGAAACCTTCCTTCTGAAGGCGGTACAACACTTTTAATGCATTTTCACTTATTTGGGCGCGAGAAATATTATGCTCCGAACGTGCATAAACCCTAACTTTATCAATCTCTGGGGGTGAAATCTGGCCTATGGCCGATTGAATTATTTTTTTGAACAGACTTAAAATGAGTGTTACACCAATGTTAATTTTTTTAATTGTATTAATCATATCATTTGAACGGATTCTAGCCCACCATAGCAAGTTTGTTTTCTTTTACATATCCCTTTTGATTATAGTAGAATCATTGTTCTGATTTTTTACAAATACGCTGATTTTTAAAGCCTAGCGAGCATTTAACCAGATAAAAGATCAGCGAACCATTTTTTTACACTCGCACACTTAGAATGTGCTTGACGGAATTTTTATGTTTAAGAAAATTATTTGTGGTTTTATTGACCACCCCGTTTTAACCAGTATCTTTGCAGCAGATTTTTTTATCCTTCTGTTCCACAGGCCACCTTTCCTGTTTTCTCTGGCGATGCTTGCGGCGTTAATTGCTATGTGCATGTATTTTGGTCAGAAACTTGCTTTGTTTAAGAACTGATTGTTCCTCAAAATCAAACCCGAAGCGTCATTTTCAGGTTCAACTTTGCAGCCTTGCCCAGGCTTTTGGCGCAGATTAGCAGCAGCTATTTACGATCTTATCCTACTGATTGCTGTTTTTTTTGTCGCCATCGCCTTACTGCTACCACTCACATCAGGTGAGGCCATCACCTGCAAGCCCTGTCTCTATGTCTATTTACTGACCATCAGCTTTCTTTTCTACGGCTGGTTCTGGACTCATGGCGGACAGACCTTAGGTCTAAAAGCTTGGAAAATCCGTGTTTTGACACTCGACCAGAAGCCGATAAACTGGAATCAAGCTTTTATTCGTTTTAGCGTTGCCCTGTTGTCCTGGGGAATGTTCGGCCTTGGATTTTTGTGGATACTTTTCGACAAAAACCGATGCGGCTGGCATGATCATTTGTCCCAAACAGCGGTGTTTTTCGACGCACAAAATAAATAATCAAGCGTCTATCATTTTCGCACTTAACACAACACCGCGACCTTAGCCACATGAATAACCCATTGCTCTCCGACAGCCTTTTGCCTATATTTTCAGCAATAAAACCAGAACACGTAGAACCAGCCATCGATCAATTACTGTCAAAAGCCCGTGCAATTATTGAAGAGCGGCTGCTAACCCAAGAAAATTACACTTGGGATAAACTGGTTGCCCCAATAGCCGATGCCGAAGATCGCTTGAATAAAGCCTGGTCTCCAGTAAGTCACCTTAATTCAGTCTGCAACAACGAGGAATTACGGGAAGCGTATAACGCTTGCCTACCTAAACTCAGCGACTATTCAACTGAAATAGGCCAAAATAAACGCCTGTTTAACGCTTACCAGACCATAGCCCAAAGCCCAGAATTTGCAACACTTGATACCGCCCAGCAAAAAATCATCGACAACGCCCTCAGGGATTTTCATTTGTCCGGCGTTGATCTTGACGATGAAAAAAAACAGCGTTACAAAGAAATTTGCCAAAATTTAAGCCAACATACCAGCCGATTTGAAGAAAATGTCCTCGATGCCACCAATGCTTGGACCAAACAAATCAACAATTCGGATGATTTGGCGGGCTTACCGGAATCTGCCTTGGCACAAGCTAAACAAGCCGCCATACATGCAGGTAAAGAAGGCTATTTGCTGACCTTACAATTCCCGTCCTTCAATGCCGTTATGACTTACGCAGACAGCCGCGAACTACGGCGCGAAGTCTATGAAGCCAATGTCACCCGTGCCTCTGAAATTGGCCCATATGCAGGGCGTTGGGACAATAGCGATCTAATGGAGCAAATTCTAGGTTTGCGCCATGAAAAAGCCCAGTTGCTTGGATTCAACAACTTCGCCGAATTGTCACTCGCCACCAAAATGGCCAAAAAACCTGGAGATGTGATTGCATTTTTGGAAGATTTGGCGACCAAATCCAAGCGGCAAGCGCGTAATGATTTAGCCCAGCTCCAAGAATACGCCAAAGAAAACCACGGTTTTAATAGCCTAGAAGCTTGGGACATCAGCTATTTTTCAGAAAAAATGCGCCAGCATTTCTACCAACTCTCACAAGAAGAAGTCAAAAGTTATTTCCCCATCACCCGTGTCCTGCCCGGCTTGTTCTCCGTGGTCGAACGTTTGTATGGCTTAAAAATCACTGAAATCAAAGAGTTCGATACTTGGCATCCTGATGTGCGTTTTTTCCAAATCCATGACAAACAGGGGGAATTGCGTGGCCAATTTTACATTGACCTCTATGCGCGTGTGAAAAAACGCGGCGGTGCGTGGATGGATGATTGCGTAAGCCGCAAAAAATCTGGCGATGAAATCCAAATTCCGGTCGCATACCTGACTTGCAATTTCACGCCACCTACAATTGACACGCCTGCCTTGCTGACTCATGACGAAGTCACCACACTGTTCCACGAATTCGGTCATGGCCTCCACCACATGCTAACCCAAGTCGATCATTTGGGCGTTTCTGGAATCAATGGCGTGGAATGGGATGCGGTGGAATTGCCTAGCCAATTTATGGAAAACTGGTGCTGGGAAAAAGACGCGCTGGCGTTAATGTCAGGGCATTATCAAACTGGCGAGCCGTTGCCCGACAGCTTGTTTGCAAAAATGCTTGCTGCCAAAAATTTCCAGGCGGGCATGTTCATGGTCAGGCAATTGGAATTCAGCCTGTTCGATTTTCGGATACACCTGGAATACGACCCAGACAAAGGTGGGCGCATTTACGAAATCCTCGAACAAGTCAGGAATCAAGTTGCAGTCTTCCATCCGCCTAAATTCAACCGCTTCCCACACAGCTTCTCGCATATTTTCGCAGGCGGCTATGCGGCGGGTTATTACAGCTACAAATGGGCGGAAGTCTTGTCCAGCGATGCTTATTCATTATTTGAAGAAAAAGGCATTTTTGACCAAGAAACGGGCTTGTCATTACTGAACAATATCCTTGAAAAAGGCGGCAGCCAAAACGCAATGGATTTGTTCATCAACTTCCGTGGACGCGAACCAAATATTGACGCACTACTCCGACACAACGGCATTGAAGCATGAAGTACCGAGACTTGCGCGACTTCATCGCGCAACTGGAAAAACAAGGCGAGCTAAAACGCATCACCGTCGAAGTTGATCCGTACCTGGAAATGACCGAGATTTGTGACCGCGTTTTAAAACAAGGTGGCCCGGCGTTGCTCTTTGAAAATCCCAAAGGCTCACATACACCAGTCTTGGCAAACTTGTTCGGTACGCCGCGCCGTGTGGCGATGGGCATGGGCGCAGAAGAAGTCAGCGAATTGCGCGGTATCGGTGAATTGTTGGCGTATTTGAAAGAACCGGAACCACCCAAAGGCATGAAAGATGCGTTTGAAAAAATTCCGGTGTTCAAACAAGTGCTGAACATGGCCCCGAAACTGGTCAAATCACCGCCATGTCAAGAAATCAGCCGTATCGGTGATGAAGTCGATTTGGGTGATTATCCCATCCAAACCTGCTGGCCTGAAGATGCCGGCCCATTGATCACTTGGCCCTTGGTCATCACTAAAGGCCCGCACAAGGATCGGCAAAACCTTGGCATTTACCGCCAGCAAGTCATCGGCAAAAATAAAGTCATCATGCGTTGGTTGGCACACCGTGGCGGCGCTTTGGATTTTAAGGAATGGCAACAAACCCATCCGGGCAAACCGTTTCCGGTGGCGGTCGCGCTGGGTGCTGACCCGGCAACGATACTTGCCGCCGTCACCCCCGTACCCGATAGCCTGTCAGAATACGCTTTCGCCGGATTATTGCGCGGCAGCAAAACCGAAGTCGCCAAATGTTTGACGCATGATTTGCAAGTACCCGCCAGTGCGGAAATCGTCTTGGAAGGTTTTATCTATCCTGGCGAAACCGCCCCCGAAGGCCCGTTCGGCGACCACACAGGCTATTACAACGAAGTCGATGAATTCCCCGTGTTCACGATAGAGCGCATCACCCAACGCACCTCGCCGATTTACCACAGCACCTTCACGGGCAGGCCACCTGATGAACCCGCCATTTTGGGCGTGGCGTTGAACGAAGTGTTCGTGCCAATCTTGCAAAAACAATTTCCTGAAATCACCGATTTTTACCTGCCACCGGAAGGCTGTTCGTACCGCATGGCGGTCATCAGCATGAAAAAGCAATACGCCGGACACGCCAAGCGTGTCATGCTTGGCACTTGGTCATATTTGCGCCAATTCATGTACACCAAATTTGTGATTGTCGTCGATGACGATGTCAATGTCCGCAATTGGCAAGATGTGATCTGGGCCATCACCACGCGTATGGATCCGGCGCGGGATTTGACGATATTGGAAAACACGCCGATTGATTATCTCGACTTCGCTTCACCCGTGTCCGGCTTAGGCTCCAAAGTCGGTTTTGATGCGACCAACAAATGGCCTGGCGAAACCCACAGGGAATGGGGGCGCACCATCACCATGAACCCTGACGTCATCAAAAAAGTTGACGGACTTTGGGCGACATTATTTTGATGGGCGGGTAAAAAGACAATCCTGGAGAAGTTTGCAGCTTCTATGAGTGATAGATTTGGATTTCTTTAACCATTAATTCAGATATTGCAATGCCACATCCCTACCCCTATGAACCGTAGCCAGTCCACGAAAACTACGAAAGACACGAATGAAATCAGAATGTTGTATTGATCTGGCTATTAACCCTTTGGGTGACGATCTACCGTTCGTTATCTCTTTGAAATTTCGTGTTTTTTGTGTTTTTCGTGGATGAAATGATTTTTCAAAGATAAATAGCATTATGAAAAGATTCTTCTTGCTGATGCTGTCGCTCTGGAAACAGCAGCTTAAACTTTACCTTGCCGCCGCCCTCGTCGGTGCGGTTATCGGCGTGTTTATTCTTGCCCCCAGTTACAACTTCATTTATTCCCGCGAAAATAATAATAACAAGCTCTCGTCCTTGGAATATGTGTTCCATCAATTGGCCTCAATTTTCCAAGGCAATATCGCCGAAGACAACCTAATTTTGTTTTATGCAGAAATCGGAGCAATGCTGGGTTTATTGACCGTCGGCATTTACGGTGTCTTGCATAAACGCCTTGTACGCATAGATTATTTAAAAACCGAATTGCAAAAAGACTTAGCTTCGATCATTGCCATGGGCGAAGGCCCATATCTGGAATTCAAATCGTCGTTCCGTTGGGATTTAGAACAATCCCGCACCAACCGTTTGCTGGAAGGGGTTGTATTGAAAACCTTGGCGGGATTTTTAAATAACAACTACGGCGGGACTTTGTTGATAGGCGTAGCCGACGATGGTACGGTCATTGGCTTGGAAAAAGATTACCAATCCTTGAAAAAACCTAACCAAGACGGCTTTGAACAAGCCATCATGACTGCCATTTCCACCAATCTCGGCGCGGACGTATGCAATTCCGTACACGTGTTGTTCCACGTCATCGACCAAAAAGACATCTGCCGCCTCATCATCAGCCCCGCCCACCGTCCGGTCTTCCTCACCCAAAGCGGCACACCGAAATTGTTTGTCAGGACTGGCGGTGCAACGCGGGATTTAAATATCCAAGAAGCCTTGGAATTTGTACATATCCGTTGGAAGGGTAAATCGTAAACAGGCAAAACACCATATCGCCAAACTCCCATACACGCCAACTTAAGGAAACGCCCGTCATGTCGACATGACGACTTAACTTTCACTTGCAGCATACTATGGACGCTAAGTTGGCGTGTATGGGACAATCGAACAGTACGCTAAAACAATTTAACGGATTTTATAGTTCCCACGCTCTGCGTGGAATTCATCTAGCAACGCTCCGCGTTACCAAACGCGACGCAGAGAGTTTGGAGCGGCAACGATACCAACAAAAATAGCATCGTAGTAGGGTGGACAACTCTTTCTGTCACCCTACAAATCTGAATCCCCCCCCCACGAGTTTCGTATTATTTCTTATATTCTGAATTGCATAATTAAGCCATGGCTCGCAATTTTTGATTCTAGCTCGTTCGCAAAGATCAATAAAAATTTGTTTGTAGCATTCATCGTTATCACTTTTTCGCCCAGCTATTTCTAGCTGACTTGATAAGTTATGTAAAAAATCAGCAATCCTAATCAAACCAATATGTGGTTTTTCTTCATAGGCATTTACTCTAATATCTAAAAAACCCATATATAAAACTTTAAATAGGAGGGTTCTATCGTCTATTTCCATTAAAATCCTTAATTTTGTCGAAAAAACGTTAACCATCTAGTGCGAAAAAATGGCAAAAAACAGAGTCAGGTCTTGTATTGAAAATCATTCCCACACTCCGAACCCCTACCGTGAAGTTAAGGATTTTTCCGTTCGTGCTGAGCCTAGTCGAAGCATGAACGGAAAAATCCGACCCCCGCAAAGTAAACCGTTCACCCTTCGACTAAGCTCAGGGCGAACGGCTTACTTTGCTTAAGCGTCACCAGAACGTGATAGTAATAAAATATTTTGTGGCTTTCGTGTTTTTCGTGGACATCAGCTTCTAAACCCACGTCCCAAACGGTCAAACGCCAAATAAATCACTGGCGTGGTAAACAAGGTCAATATCTGGCTAAACACCAAACCGCCCACCATCGTAATCCCCAAGGGATGACGCAGTTCCGATCCCACGCCGCTGCCTAGCATCAAAGGCAAGGCACTCAACAAAGCCGCCATCGTCGTCATCATAATGGGTCGGAAACGCAACAAACAGGCTTGGTATATGGCTTCAAACGCGGGCTTGCCCTGTTTGCGTTCGGCTTCTAAGGCGAAATCAATCATCATAATCGCGTTTTTCTTGACGATGCCGATCAGCAAGATGATGCCGATAATGCCGATAATGCCTAGGTCATTTTCAGACAACATCAAAGCCAGCAAAGCCCCGACGCCCGCCGACGGTAAGGTGGAGAGTATCGTCACTGGATGGATATAACTTTCGTACAACACGCCCAAGACGATGTAGACCGTGACTATCGCGGCGATAATCAGCCACACGGTGTCGATCAAAGACGCGCTGAATGCCAAAGTCGCTCCTTGGAATTGGCTTTGGACGCTGATCGGCAAGGCGATGTCTTGCTTCGCTTGCTCTATGGCTTTGACGGCATCGCTGAGGAATGCGCCGGAAGCCAAATTGAAGGAAATGGTCGCCGACGGGAATTGTGCCAAGTGGTTGACAACCAAGGGTGCGAAGCGTTCGGACACAGCCGCCACTGCCGATAGCGGCACTTGTGCGCCGTTGCTGGACGGTACGCGCAAGTCGCTGAGGGCAGCGACGCTATTGCGGAATTCGGGCTGCACTTCAAGCACGACGCGGTATTGGTTGGACTGGGTGAATAGCGTCGAAACTTGCCGTTGCCCGAAAGCGTTGTATAGGGTGTTGTCGATGGCAGCGATGGATACGCCTAAGCGGCTGGCGTTGCTGCGGTCCACATTGACGAAGACTTGTAAACCTTGATCTTGCACGTCGCTGGTGACATCGGTCAGCAAGGGCGATTGCGCCAATTGATCGACCAAGGCCCCAGTCCAAAGGCTCAGTTCTTGTTGTTCGACGGCTTGCAGGGTGAATTGGTATTGGGTGCGGCTGATGCGGTTTTCTATGGTCAAATCTTGGATGGGTTGCAAAAACAGGCTGATGCCTTGCACCTCGGCGGCTTTCGCTTGCAGGTTTTGGATGACTTCGCCGACGGATGTTTTGCGTTCCGCTAAGGGTTTCAGGTTAATCTGCAAACGTCCGCTGTTTAGCGTGGCATTAGTGCCATCGACACCAATTAATGACGTGACACTGGCGACGGCTGGGTCTTGCAAGACCGCTTCGGTGATCGCTTGTTGCCGTTCCGCCATCGCCGCAAACGAAATGCTTTGCGGGGCTTCGGTGATGCCTTGGATAACGCCTGTGTCTTGGCTGGGGAAAAAACCTTTTGGGATTTGGATGTACAACACCACCGTCAGCACCAGCGTGATGACAGCGAACAATAAAGTCACTCCTTGATGACGCAACACCACTTGCAAGGTTTTGCCGTAAGCGTTGGTGAGTTTAGCTAGGAATTGCCCGCTTGCCCGATAAAACCAGCCAGCCTTGTCTTCATCGACATGGCGGAGCATTTTCGCGCACATCATTGGAGTGAGCGTCAGCGAAATCACCGCCGACAGCAAAATTGCCACTGCCAAGGTCACGGCAAATTCGCGGAACAAGCGCCCAACCACATCGCCCATGAACAACAAAGGAATCAGCACGGCGACTAAGGAAAACGTCAATGAAATGATGGTGAAACCGATTTGCTCAGAACCTTTCAACGCCGCTTGCAAAGGCGTGTCGCCTTCTTCCAAATAACGGCTGATGTTTTCGATCACGACGATGGCATCATCAACGACAAAGCCAGCGGCGATGGTGAGGGCCATTAGCGTCAGATTGTTGATGCTGAAACCCGCCAAATACATCACCGCAAACGTCCCGACCAAAGACAGCGGCACGACCACGCTGGGAATCGCGGTGGCGGACAGGTTGCGTAAAAATAAGAAAATCACCAAGATGACCAAGCCCAAAGCCAGCAATAATTCGCTTTGCACATCTTCGACCGAAGCGCGGATAGTGGTCGTGCGGTCGCTCATGATTTGCACATCCAAGCCGCTGGGGAGCGAGTCTTGCAATTGCGGCATGAGTTCTTTAATTCTATCAACCACTTCAATGACATTGCTGCCAGGTTGGCGATGGATATTAACGATCACCGCCGCCGTTTGGTTGGCCCAAGCGGCGAGGCGGACGTTTTCGGCATCGTCTTTAATGGTGGCGACATCGGACAACAGCACCGGACGGCCTTCGCGGTAAGCCAGCACCAGGGCTTGATAATCGGCGACGGTTTTTAGCTGGTCATTCGCATCCAAAGTTGCCGAACGGCTTAAGCCATCGAACATACCTTTGGGTTGGTTGACGTTAGCGGCGGTGATGGCCTGACGCAAATTCTCTAAACTCAAACCATAAGCCGACAAGGCCGCCGGATTGGCTTGTATACGCACCGCCGGACGTTGCCCGCCACTGATGCCGACCAAACCGACACCGGACAATTGCGAGAGTTTTTGCGCCAAGCGCGTGTCCACTAAATCTTCCACCTTGGTCAAGGGCAAGGTGTTCGAGCTGATTGCCAACGTCATAATCGGCGCGTCAGCGGGATTGACCTTGCTGTAAATCGGCGGCATCGGCAGGTCGTCGGGTAAGAAATTGGACGCTTCGTTAATCGCAGCTTGTACTTCTTGTTCGGCAATGTCGATGTTCAAGTTCAACGTGAATTGCAACACGACCACCGATGCGCCCGATGAACTGGTGGACGACATTTGCGTCAAGCCCGGCAACTGGCCTAGCTGGCGTTCCAGCGGCGCGGTGATGAGCGAGGACATCACATCTTGGCTGGCACCAGGATAAAGCGTGACCACTTGTATGGTGGGGTATTCGACCTGGGACAAAGCGGAAACTGGCAATTGTCGGTAGGCCAGAATGCCGAGCAGGAGCAAGGCCAGCATCATGAGGGAGGTGGCGACGGGGCGGAGGATGAAGAGGCGGGAGGGGTTCATCAAGCGGCGGCTTCGTAGCGTTTGGCAATGACAAATTGATATAAGGTTTTCGGTTCTATATCCACTATGCCATCATTAAATTCCAAACAGCCCCAATCAGCATCTATTCGCGCCGTACGGACAGCATCCAAACTCAGATGGTCAACAAGCAATTCTTTTAAATCGGTTTCTTGAGTTTCACCATTTTCAAATACCAACAGGAAACGGTAACCCCCCTTATGTTCAAAATGTTTCAGCTTCATTTGTCACTCCAATGGCGCAATTTTGTGAAAGTTTTGTGTTTGCCATTGATCTATCAGTTCTTCCTGATGTAATTCCGCCCATTCACGCACTAACTGACGACATTTTTTCGGGATTGTCCCTTCAATGATGTTGAGATTTTGTAGTTCCATCACTGCTTCAAATTCACCGTATTTAATGTGGATATGGGCGGGTGGGTATTCCTTATCAATTAAATACATGCGGATAATAATTCCATAAAACCTACAAATTTCAGGCATAACTCCCCCTAATGTTTCTTGAATTTAATGGGCGTTGCCACGCTCAATCAACTTAACCTTAGCCCCTTCCCGCAATTTATCCGCACCCTCAACCACCAACAACTCACCCGCCTTAACGCCCTCCAGCACAGCAACCTGCTCCTGATAAACCGCGCCTAATTTTACCTGCCGCATACTGACGTTTTGCTCCGCATCAACTACAAAAACAAATGTACCATTATTGCCCGTCTGTACCGCCGCACTCGGAACTATCACGGCATCACGCAAGGTATCGACTTGCATTCGGATATTGACGAACTGGTTCGCGAACAATGCAGTGTCATCGTTGGCAAATTGGCCTTTGAGTTTTACTGTACCTGTGTTCACGTCGATTTGATTGTCTACCGCCAGCAATTGGCCTTGCGCCAGTTTGTTCTTGCCGCTGCGGTCAAAGGCTTCAAGCACCAAGGTTTTGCCCAAATGGCGTTGCTTCATCACAACCGGAATTTGGTCTTCCGGGACGGTGAACACCACGGCAATAGGTTGGGTTTGGGTGATGACGACAATGCCGTTAGCATCGGAAGCTTTGACGATATTGCCTTGATCGACCAAGCGCAAGCCCAAACGCCCGCTGATTGGCGCGGTGATTTTGGCGTAACTGAGCTGGAGTTTAGCGTTGGCGACCATCGCCTTGTCGGTTTCGACGATGCCTTGGTATTGCTTGACTGTCGCCGCTTGGGTGGCGGTTTGTTGGGAAGAAATGGAATCTTGTGCCAACAAAGTTTGGTAGCGTTGCAAATCCAATTGCGCGTTGTTCAGCAAGGCTTCATCACGCATCAATTGCCCTTCGGCTTGCATGAGCTGGACTTGGAAGGGGCGCGGGTCGATTTCAGCAAGCAAGTCCCCTGCCCTAACCTGCTCACCTTCTTTAAAATTAATTTTCACTAATTCGCCGTCGACGCGGGATTTTACTGTCACCGTCATTAAGCCCGTAATCGTTCCTAAACCATTCAGATAAACTGGCAAATCGCTTATCACTGCGGCTTTAGCCCTCACCGAGGTGGTGTTCCGGCCTTGTTGGCCGTTCCTTACGGTTGGAGTTTGCTGCTGGGGGGCTACATAAAAAGACCGTATCAAGTAAACGGCGATGAAACTAAAAAAAATTAATGCCCAAGTCAACCAACGGAATGATTTTTTCGATTCTGTAGTCAGCGTCTGGGGCATGTTGGTGGTTTCTTTGCTCTCCAAAGGATATTCCGGTTTCATTAAAATTTGGTCTGACTCAGTTCTTTAAACAAATGTCCACATCTTTTGGCATTCCCACATAATTCTTAAATTTTGTAAGAAACTTTATAAATCAAGCCATTCTTATCATCACTAATCAACAGCCCGCCATCCGGCAACGCCAAAATATCCACAGGACGCCCAATTACCTGACCGTCCTTGTCCAACCATCCACTGATAAAATCTTCTTCTGCAATCACTTGACCCTGCTTGTTAAATTTGACCAGCATCACTTTGTAGCCCTGCGGCTCACTGCGGTTCCATGAACCATGCTGGGCAACGAATAATTGGTTTTTGTAGGTGGAAGGAAACTGGTCGCCTTGGTAAAAACGCATCCCTAAAGGCGCGACATGAGCCGGATATTTCCATACCGGGGCAGTAAATTCGGCACATTTTTTGTCGGCTGCAAATTCAGGATCAGGAATATCACCGCCGTGGCAGTACGGATAACCAAAATGCCCGCCTTTGCCAGCCCATCGGTTCAATTCATCGGGTGGAGCGTCATCGCCTAAATGATCGCGCCCGTTGTCATTAAAAAACATTTCGTTCGTTTGCGGTTGCCAATCAAAACCAACGGTGTTGCGTATGCCCCGCGCGAGAATTTCAAAATCGCTGCCATCAGGATTGAGCCTGACCAATGACGTGTAAATGTCTTTTTCAGGATTGCAAATATTACAAGGCGCACCGACAGCGGTATACAGCTTGCCATCCGGCCCGAAACGCAGATATTTCCAACCATGATGTTTGTCGTCAGGAAATTTGTCATACACAATCACGGGCGCGGGCGGATGATCCAGATGTTGGACTATGGCATCGTAACGCAGGATACGGCTGATGGCGGCGACATACAACGCACCATCTTTGTATGCCACGCCGTTAGGCATGGTCAAACCGCTGGCAATTAACTGGTGCGGCTCGGCAACACCGTCGCCATTGCTGTCTGGAACCGCATAAACCTTACCTTCTTTGCCCGTGCCGACAAACACCACACCTTTGTCGCCCAAAGCCAGGCTGCGCGCATTCGGCAAATTCTCGGCGTAGACCGAGATGCTAAAAGCTTCAGGCAAATGCAGTTTTTTTAACAACTCCTGATGATTTTCCATCGCCCAACCCGCACCAGCCGTTGCCAACAACACACCAGCCACCAAACATTTCAGAAAATATAAACGCATATCAATGATCCCCGTTACTAAATTTTAGGCTATATAATACTCCCGAATGGCACAACCCCGAATGACATCATTCCGGTAGATGATTGAATTCACCCATTCCGTCCCAATATCCAAGTAACTGTTTCCACCACAACTAAGAGGATTCTTACTATGATGCGACTTTTCCTGTTTTTAGCAACCAATGCGGCAATCATGATTGTCGTAACCCTGATTTTTAATCTGTTTGGACTCCAAAGCACGCTCGATGCCCAAGGCGTAAATCTTAACTTGAAAAGTTTGCTGATGATGTCTGCGGTTATTGGCATGAGCGGTTCGGTGATTTCTCTGCTGATGTCAAAATGGTCTGCCAAACAAGCGATGGGCGTTTATGTCATAGAAAACCCCAGTAACGAAACTGAACGTTGGCTGCTTGATACTGTGCGTCGCCAAGCACAACAAGCGGGTATCGGCATGCCTGAAGTCGGTATTTTTGACACGTCCGCACCTAACGCCTTTGCCACAGGCATAAGCCGCGACAACGCGCTGGTCGCCGTTAGCACCGGCTTGCTGCACAACATGAACGAAGATGAAGTGGAAGCTGTTATCGGGCATGAATTGACTCACGTCGCCAACGGTGACATGGTGACGATGGCCTTGATGCAAGGCGTAGTCAATACCTTTGTGTTCTTTTTCGCCACCATTATTGGGCATATCGTTGACCGCGCCGTCTTTAAGACCGAACGCGGCAATGGCCCAGCTTATTACATCATCCAAATGGTCGCCCAGATCGCTTTAGGGGTTTTAGCGAGCATATTGGTGATGTGGTTCTCCCGTCGCCGTGAATTCCGTGCCGATGCGGGCGGGGCTAAACTTGCAGGCCGCGAGAAAATGATCGCCGCCCTGCAAGCCTTGCAACGTGTCCACGAAACGCCTGAGATGCCAGCGCAATTGGCGGCTTTTGGCATTAATGGTGGGGGTATGAGCCGGTTGTTCATGAGCCATCCGCCATTGGAAGAACGGATTGCGGCATTACGCAACGGCCAATAATCGCGCTAGAATCCAAACCTTTCAGGTTCAAGAAGCCTGAAAGGTCTCATTAATCAGTTATTCATTTTTAAACCAATAGCGTAAAATCAAAAATTCTTTAATTCCATTTATCCTATATTTAGGGAAAATCATGAACAAAATATTTTTCTTGTTAGCCGTCATGCTCGTCAGCATGAATGGGTTCGCTAACGATGCCAAAAACGAATGGCACAACACCGAATTATCAAACACCACCATTGCCAACATCCAAAAAGCAAAACTCGAATATAAAAAATGTGTCTCCGACGAAATGCAAAAACCGGCTTATAAAATGATGGACACACGCCTAGCAACCGACACCATCACCAAAATGTGCGAGCCAGTGCTGGGGAAAATGCGGGAAGTGTATTTGGCGCAAAAAGTCCCTGCAATTATTGCTGACCGCCACCTCAAACAAATGCGTATTCATGTTACCCGTAATGTCTTACAAAATCTGATGTTTGCAGAAGCGGCACGTAAATCGGGCCAACCGCAGCAACAATAAACCCCACTTAGCCATGAATACTCAATACACCATAGATTTGACCCTGCAACCGACAACTTTCGACATCTGGCATGTGGGACTTGCCGGTGCGGTTGTCTTGTTATCTTTCACACTCGTCATCATTCTTTTGGTGATGGTCATTAGCCTGTCACGCCGTCGGCAACCAAACACCGGATCAGCCATCATCCAATCGGCGGCTGAACCGATTGTCAAAGTGGTCGAGGTAGAAAAATTAGTGGAAGTAGAAAAAATCGTCGAGGTGGAAAAAATCATCCACGCCCCCGCACCTGAACCCGTGGTGTTAAAAGAAGCAACACCCGACGCCGCTTTACAATTACTGGGATTATTACAAAAAGAAGCACGTTTCCTCGATTTTATCAAAGAAAACATCACCACCTACAGCGACGCCGATATTGGCATCGCTGCAAGGGTGGTTCATGAAGGCTGCAATAAAGCCCTCAATGAGCACTTTACCTTAGCTCCGGTACGTCAAGAACAAGAAGGCAGCAAAATCACCATACAATCAGGATTTGATGCTGGTTCTGTGCGCCTAACTGGCAATATTGTCGGCAAAGCACCCTTTACCGGTACGCTGATCCATAAAGGCTGGCAAGTCACCAATATCCGTTTGCCCAAATTGACGCAAGGCTATAACGCCGCAATCGTCGCTGCTGCCGAGGTGGAATTATGAGTTTGTTTGACCATATCAAAAAAATCCAAGAAAACCTTCAGGAAGCCAAACCCGAAGCAACGCCAGTCAATATACCCGCTACATTTGAAACAGAATTAGCCGCTCCCGCTAACCAGTCCGAAACCTTGCAAGAGCCGCAGGAAACACCTGTCCAGCCAGCCGAAACCAATCCGACTTTTAACCAGCAAGCCTTTACACCAGAACCAACTGCCACTTTTAATCCGCAAGCATCGGAGAGCCAACGCTTTGCCGTCGGTATTGACTTGGGCACGACACACTGCGTTTTGTCATATTCTGCTATCGGCCTTGCTGATGATGAATTTTCCCAGCAAGTCATGGCAATCCCGCAATTGACCGCGCCAGGCATGGTTGAAGACAACTACCAACTGCCGTCTTTTTTGTACCAAGCTCATGAAGCCGAATTGGCAGATGGTTCCACCGCATTGCCTTGGACATCCAAACCGGAATTTCTGGTCGGGGAAATTGCCCGCAATATGGGCAGCAAAACCCCTATCCGCTTGGTTGCCAGCGCTAAAAGTTGGTTGTGCCATGCCGGAGTCGATTGCAAAGCACCGATATTGCCTGCCGACTCGCCAGAGGAAGTCACCCGTGTTTCGCCCTTCCAGGCTAGCGTCGCTTATTTGCAGCACCTGCGTGACGCCTGGGAATATCAACATCCCAATGCGCCATTATCCGAACAGGATTTGGTCATCACCGTCCCTGCGTCATTTGATCCGGCGGCACGCGAATTGACCGTGGAAGCCGCCCGCAGCGTCGGGTTAAACCAAGCCATTCTGTTGGAAGAGCCGCAAGCGGCGGTCTATAGTTGGATAGAAAAAAGTCAGGGTGACTGGCGTAAACAAGTCAATTGCGGTGATATTATCCTGATCATTGATATTGGCGGTGGCACGACTGACTTGTCGCTGATCGCCGTAACCCAGCAAGACGGTAATTTGGAATTGACCCGTGTTGCCGTCGGCGACCATATCCTGCTCGGCGGCGATAACATGGACTTGGCCTTAGCCTACACGGTCAAAGCCAAATTGGAAAAAGACGGGCAACGCCTGCAACCCTGGCAAATCCAAGCCTTGACTCACAGTTGCCGCGATGCCAAAGAAAAACTGTTCACCGACCACAGCGTCGATACCATCCCCTTGGTCGTCGCCAACAGAGGTTCTTCGTTAATCGGCGGCACTTTGCGCACCGAACTGACCCGTGAAGAAGTCAACCGTGTGCTGGTCGAAGGCTTTTTACCCACCGTCGCCATAAGTGACCGACCGGTCAGCCGCACCCGTGCCGGCTTAAGGACAGCGGGTTTGCCTTACGCGCAAGATGCGGGTATTACCCGTCATCTGGCGGCGTTTTTGTCCAAACAACAATACGCGACCAGCGACTTGCCTGATGTCAACTTGCCGGAACACGCGACTTTCCTGCATCCCTCCGCCGTGTTGTTCAACGGTGGCGTGCTAAAAGCCGATGCCCTTGCCGAACGCTTGATGCAAGTGCTCAACTCTTGGCTTATCGCCGAACAAGCACCTGAAGCCCGTTTGCTGGGAGGTGTAGACCTCGACCTCGCCGTAGCCCGTGGTGCAGCTTATTACGGCTTCGTTCGCAAAGGCCGGGGAGTACGTATTAAAGGCGGCACGGCGGCTTCTTATTATGTCGGCATCGAAAGCGCGATGCCTGCCGTACCGGGTCTGCCACCTGAATTGGAAGCCTTGTGCATCGCGCCGTTTGGCATGGAAGAAGGTACACAGGCAGAATTGCCCGATGATGAATTCGGTTTGGTGATCGGCGAACCCGTACGTTTCCGCTTTTTCGCCTCCAATAGCCGCCGTGAAGATCCGGTTGGGACTCGTTTGGATTACTGGAGCGATGATGAGCTTTCTGAACTGGCGGAAATCGAAATCACCCTGCCAGAAGCAGGCCGACGGCCCGGCGAAGTCATCCCCGTGCATTTATGCGCCGCCGTCACCGAAGTGGGTACATTGGAATTGCATGCCGTATCGCAAAAAGACGATGGACGCTGGAAAATTGAATTTGATGTTCGGGCTGGTGAACAATAGTTCTGCCAATCACCACAACTCCAGGACCTTTCGGGTTTTCTATATCTGAAAGGTCTGGCTGGATAATGGACAACATCACTAAATTCGCAGTGCATTGGAGAAATCATGCTAAATAAAGTCATGTTAATTGGGCGCTTAGGGGCTGACCCTGAAATCCGTTATATGCCATCAGGAGCGGCGGTAACCACCATCCGGCTGGCCACGAGCCGCCGCTGGAAAGACAAACAAACAGGCGATAACCGTGAAGAAACCGAATGGCATCGGGTGGTGTTTTTTGCGCGTCTAGCGGAAATCGCTGGTGAATACCTTAAAAAGGGCAGCCAACTCTATGTTGAAGGGCGCATACGTACCCAAAAATGGCAAGGCCAGGATGGTCAAGACCGTTATACAACCGAGATTGTCGCCGAAGAAATGCATATGCTGGGCAGCCGTAGCGGTGGCACGGGCGAGTTTGGCGCAGATACCCAATCAGCTCCAAATCCAAAGCCTACTTACCAAGCCAGCCCGTCCACACCACGGTCTGCCCCTCAACCCGGCAGCACTGCCATGCCACCTGCTCCACCAAATTATGATGACTTTGATGACGACATCCCTTTTTGATCTACATTCAAAGATGTTTTCCAAGCTGGTAGAAACGCAATAAGCTCTTTATAATCGGGTCTTTTTTATTCACCGTATCAAACACCCGCTTCTGTCCAAAATTTTTACGGGAGTTAGATCGCTTGGATGCAACCATTACATGCTAACCCAACGACTTTTTTTTATTTGTACATTGTCAGTTTTTGCCTCGGCTTGTACCCAAGATTTATTCCATCTCCGGGAGCCCGCACCTGTCTATGAAAACCCTCCCGTGGTTTACGAAGATTTTCCAGCAACAGAGCCCCAACCTGAACCGGCTCTTGAAAACTCAGATACCAAAATCGAAATCAAGCCTATAGAAGAAACTGCAACAATCCCTGTGCCGATAGAATTAACACCAGAGCCCGTTCCTTTGGAACCAACACTGGGACTGCTTACCCCAGAACAGGAAAAGGAACTGGCGGATTTAGAAAAAGGTGCGCTTACTGATTTGGGCAACACTGGCACAAGCACTCCCCCCTCGCCTACTCAATCAGAAGAACTTGGAAAATCAACGCCTGTAACAATTACACCACCAGAACAATCGGCAACTGCTGTTGTTCCTAACGGGCAAGGAACGCAGCCAGCACAACCCTTTTCGGCACTTGGACAAAATCCTACTACACCACAACCGCCAATTTCTCAACCCGTGGTTGAAACTCCGCCACCGCCACCCCCAGCACCTCCACCTCCTCCACCATTTGAACCCTTACAGACTTTCGCACCTTTATCGCCGGTGGTCGGCACCCTAGTATTAGCGGCCAATAAGAGTTCCGATAAAGGTAATGTTGAATCAGCATCAATGACTATCGAGCGGGCGATCAGAATCGAACCTAAAAACCCGACCTTATTCTATAAGCTGGCACTTTTGCGTTTGAAGCAAGCCAAGCCCAAGTTGGCAGAAGATCTGGCAAAAAAATCACTCCAATTGGCCGCTAACGACAAGCAACTGAAAAAACATAGTTGGTTGCTCATTGCCCGCGCAAGGGATATGCAAAACAATCCTGAAGGTGCCAAAGAAGCGCGGAAAAAGGCGGAAAAGTTTTGATCCATCCCTACATTTGGACCGAATAGGCCGTTATGAAAGCATCCTTTAAGTTTTGTGACCTTTATGTCTACCCTGAAACTTAATAAAAAACCATTCTCGAAGCGGGATGGGGTTTCATACTCGCCAAAGGTGCTGAAATCGTTATGTAACGGGTGAACATGGCACACCGATACGCGCGGCTCTGTCCATAGCCTCTTCTTGTAGTGGCATCTATGCAGCCGATGCTTTTTGATGGAACAAACCCATTACGGCTCGCGTTACCAAGCCGAAAATGGCTAGGGCTCATATCAAGTTGCCGCAGTGTGCTCACGAAGGCCTTAGTGATTTTTTTTCGTGCTTTTCGTGTTTTTCGTGGACAATGCGTAATATCAGAAAATAATTTACCCAATCAACACCTGACATCATGCAAACATCCCCTACAGAAGTCTTGACCACCCTAGCCACCCTGCGTGACTATATCCGCTGGGCAGCTAGCCGCTTTTCCGAAAACCAAATCAGTTTTGGACACGGCACCGTAACCGCCCTCGATGAAGCCGTAGCGTTGGTTCTTAACACCGTTTATCAGCCATACAACCTTGCCGAGAGTTATCTTGACACCATCTTGACCTTGGACGAACGCCAAAAAGTCATTGAAATTGTTGACCGCCGCATTAACGAACGCCTACCTGCCGCTTATCTGACTAACGAAGCGATTTTTGCAGGTTTGTCATTTTATGTTGACGAACGCGTGCTTGTACCCAGATCACCTATCGCCGAACTCATAGAACACCGTTTTTCACCTTGGGTTGATGAAGATCAAGTCATGAACATTTTAGATTTATGTACGGGTAGCGGCTGCATTGCCATTGCTTGTGCTTACGCTTTCCCAGAAGCGTATGTCGATGCCGTGGATTTATCCACTGACGCGCTCGCGGTTGCTGATAAAAACGTCTATCAACATAAACTCACCGAAGCGGTAACTTTATACGAATCGGATTTGTTTGAAGAACTGCCGACAACCCGTTACGACATCATCGTCAGCAATCCACCCTACGTCAGCATCGAAGAATGGCAACAATTACCCGCCGAATTCCACGCCGAACCCGAACTGGCCTTAACGGCGGGTGAAACAGGCTTGGACATTGTCATCCGCATTCTCGCCGATGCCGACAATTACCTGACCGACACTGGCATTTTAGTCGTCGAAGTTGGTAACAGTGCCACCACTTTACAAGACCGTTTCCCCGAAATACCTTTTTACTGGTTGGATTTTGAACGCGGCGGCGACGGCGTTTTTTTGCTCACAGCCGAGCAAGTCAACCTTTACCATCAACAATTTTTAAAAGCATTGCCATAACATGTCTGGAAATACCCTAGGAAAACTATTCACCGTCACCAGTTTTGGCGAAAGCCACGGCCCTGCCATCGGCTGCATCGTTGATGGCTGTCCTCCCGGCATGGCTTTGACCGAGGAAGATTTGCAACGCGATTTGGATAGACGCAAACCCGGCACGTCCCGGCACACCACGCAACGCCGTGAAGCCGATGAAGTAAAAATATTGTCCGGCGTATTTGAAGGCAAGACCACTGGCACACCGATAGGTTTGTTGATCGAAAACACCGACCAACGCTCAAAAGATTACGGAAAAATCGCCCAAACTTTCCGCCCAGGCCACGCCGATTACTCGTACCAACAAAAATATGGCTTCCGTGATTACCGTGGCGGTGGCCGCTCATCGGCCCGCGAAACCGCGATGCGGGTAGCGGCAGGGGCCATCGCCAAAAAATATTTGTTTGAACAGGAAGGCGTGTTAATCCGAGGTTATTTATCGCAATTAGGGCCCATCAAAATTGAGAAACTGGATTGGGCCATCATCGACAGCAACCCGTTTTTCTGCCCCGACATCGACAAAGTTTCCGAAATGGAAAGCTATATGGATGCGCTGCGTAAAGAAGGCGAGTCCATCGGCGCAAGGATTGAAGTGGTCGCCAGCAATGTACCGCACGGCTTGGGCGAGCCAATTTTTGACCGCCTGGATGCCGAATTGGCTTACGCGCTGATGAGCATCAACGCGGTTAAGGGCGTGGAAATCGGTGATGGTTTTGGTTGTATCGAGGCTAAAGGCACTAAATTTCGCGACGAAATCACCCCCGAAGGATTCTTAAGCAACCATGCTGGCGGCATTTTAGGCGGCATTTCCAGCGGTCAGAACATCCGCGCCAGCATCGCACTAAAGCCAACTTCCAGCTTAAGATTACCGGGACGCACCATCAACACCCGCGGTGAAGCCACTGAAGTCATCACCGAAGGCCGCCACGACCCCTGTGTTGGCATTCGCGCCACACCGATTGCCGAAGCGATGGTGGCGATGGTGTTGATGGATCATTATTTACGCCATCGGGCGCAGAATTTTGGTGTGGATGCAGGATTAGGCATTTTAAGATAATTTCGTTAATCGTTGTCACTGCTCCGCTGGCCTAAACAATTTTACATTCTGGTTTTCTTGGTACTTGCTGTTAAAGCATTAGGCCTGATTATACGATTGTAGGTTTATGTGTTTATTGATCATTTTAAATAGCATTACAAGCAATCGCTTAAATTAAAGTAACCCGCCATCGAGCAAGTTATAAAAATTCAAAAAGTATTTTAATTACAATGGTTTGTTAATAAACCGCTTGGTTAGCAATGATTAAAATTTAGGCGATATTTGCTAGCTACGGAATCAGGTTATTTTTCGGAAGAAAACATGTCAAATGCCCTAACTAACAAGTAAATTAACATAGTCAATTTCGGCATTTTGTAACAATTGCACAAGACAGCAATTCCGTATTTTTTTATATAGAATGCGCTCGGAATAACCACGTGACTTAATACTTTTCAGGATTTAACACCTAAGTCAAAAGAAACCTGAAGTATCTCGCTGGTGTATCTAAAAATTCAATGATTTAGGTACTGTCTATTCGTCAGATTATCTCGTATGAGCCCTTTCACCACCAAAATGCTACAATAGCGGCTTTTTTAAATCCCCCTCCCCCATTCCCGTGCAAGCCAAACCGGACATCCCCGTTTACAGTTGGAACCACATCAAAAAAATCGCGCTTGAACATAAAAAAGCCTTGGCTTACTCGAATGTGATTGCAGTTTTGGCGACACTTGCCAGTGTGCCAGTGCCGTTGCTGATGCCCTTGTTGGTTGATGAAGTATTGTTGCATCAACCGGGTATGGTGATTGGGTTCATCAACCGATTTTCACCCGTGGAATGGCAACAGCCTATCCTGTATATCGGAGTGGTGCTGTTTGCCAGCGTGTTGTTGCGGTTATTGGCAATTATCTTCAACATAATCCAATTGCGGCAGTTTTCGGTGATTGCCAAAGACATCGTATTCCGTATCCGCAAAGATTTGATCGGGCGGCTACGGACAATTTCGATGGCGGAATATGAAAGCTTGGGTACAGGGACCGTCGTAACGCATTTGGTCACGGATTTGGACACGCTAGATAATTTTATCGGCAATACCATCAGCAAATTATTGATTGCGGTTTTGACAACCCTTGGCACGGCGGTGATTTTGCTGTGGATGCACTGGCAATTAGGCCTGTTTATTTTATTGCTGAACCCAATTGTGATTTATTTCACCCGTGTTGTTGGCGCGAATGTCAAGCATCTGAAGGCCAAGGAAAATTCGGCGTATGAAGTGTTCCAACAAGCGTTGACGGAAACCCTGGAAGCGATCCACCAAATCCGTGCCAGCAACCGAGAGGGACATTACTGTCAACAACTGATTAATGCCGCGTTGTCAGTAAAAGACACCACCATTGCTTATGCGTGGAAAAGCGATGCCGCTAACCGTTTCAGCTTTTTTGTGTTCCTGTTCGGTTTTGATGTGTTCCGCGCGGGTGCTATGTTGATGGTTTTTTATTCCAATTTGTCGATGGGGCAAATGTTCGCGGTGTTCGGTTATCTGTGGTTTATGATGGCGCCGGTGCAGGAAATTTTAAACATCCAATACAGCTTTTTTGCTGCCAAAGCCGCGTTGACGCGGATTAACCGCTTGCATTCGCTAAAACAGGAACCGCAATTCCCGCACCTAGTAAACCCATTCATAGGCCACAAAACCGCGACGGTGCGTGTTGAGGATTTGCATTTCAGTTACGGTGAAGAATCCGTCCTCAACGGCATCAATTTGACTATCAAAGCCGGTGAAAAAGTCGCGCTGGTTGGAGCTAGTGGCGGTGGCAAATCGACTTTGATCCAAATCTTGATTGGTTTGTATCCCTGTGAAGCTGGACACGTTTATTTTGACGAGGTGCCAATTGAACATATTGGTTTGGATATCGTCAGGGAAAATGTCGTCACGGTCTTGCAACATCCGGTGTTGTTTAACGACACCATCCGCGCCAATCTGACCCTAGGTAAGCCAGTTTCGGACAACATCCTCTGGGATGCCTTAGAAATTGCTCAATTGACCGATGTCGTCAAAGACTTGGCGCACGGATTGGATACGGTAGTTGGGCGGCTTGGAATGCGCCTGTCAGGCGGTCAACGGCAACGCATGGCGATTGCCCGGATGGTGGTTGCCAACCCCAAAGTGGTGATTTTAGACGAAGCAACTTCTGCACTCGACAGCGAAACGGAATATAATCTGCATCAAGCACTTGCGGACTTTTTAAGAGGCCGCACCACGCTCATCATCGCGCACCGCCTGAGTGCCGTTAAACAAGCAGACCATGTCTATGTGTTCGAAGACGGCGTGATTTGCGAACAAGGGCGGCACGAAACCTTAATCCAGCAAAATGGCCTTTATGCCAAACTTTATGGCGAGTACCAATAACCATGCCCGAACCCTCATCACCTGATCCCGATCTATCCCAGATTTATGACCTACACTGCCACTCAACCGCATCAGACGGTTCCTTATCGCCCACCGCTTTAGTGCAAAGGGCGTACGAACGGGGGGTCACCGCACTTGCCCTAACTGACCACGACACCACTGCCGGACTACTAGAAGCACAAGCCAGCGCCGATGCCACAGGCATTAAGTTAATTTCAGGGATTGAATTGTCAGCGGATTGGCAACATCAATGTTTCCACATTGTCGGTTTAGGGATTAACCCTGACTACGCGCCGCTAGCAAAAGCTACCCATCTTCTTCAAGGCACGCGCTTAAACCGCGCCGAAAAAATTGCTGAAAAATTGGCGAAAAAAAACATTCACGGCGCACTGGCCGCAGTGATCGCGGCGGCAGGTGACGGCATGGTCACCCGCAGTCATTTTGCCGATTTTCTGGTCGCTGGGCATCATGTCGAAACCCATCAAGAAGCTTTCGACCGTTATCTCGCCAAAGGCAAACCCGCTTATGTCGCAACTCCTTGGGCTGAATTGGCACAAGCGGTGAGTTGGATCACCGAATCCGGCGGCGTGGCGGTATTGGCGCATCCCTTACGGTACAAGCTCAGTACCAATAAAATGAGAAGGCTATTAAGCGAATTTAAAGAAGCGGGCGGACAGGGCATTGAAATTGTCACCGGACGGATTAATCCTGATGAAATCAACCGTGCCGCCCAGCTTGCCAAAAACTTTGCACTTTACGGCTCTATGGGATCGGATTTCCACGCGCCCGACCAGTGGGTGGAATTAGGCCGACTGGCGGCTTTGCCGGCAAACATCCAACCCGTTTGGGAATTGTTGAATTGATTGTTTACTGAAACAGCAATTGTCCACGAAAAGCACGAAAGACACGAAAAAAAGGTACGGGCTGTAAAAGTAGAACATATTTTTAGACATTTCAGGTTTCTTGTGCCTCTGAGATAAAAACTGAAATGTCTATTTCACAGGCTAAGTCTATCTGCATTTTCGTGTCTTTCGTGCTTTTCGTGGACAAATCTTCCCGTCGTTTGTAGTGGATCAGGGCAGGTAAATGTTCATGGCATAGTATCGCCACTTCTATTGCGTTAAAATACGCTAAATTCAACCTACTAAAGAACTCAAGATTATGCAAATCGTACTCGCAAACCCCCGTGGATTCTGTGCTGGTGTAGACCGCGCCATTGAAATTGTCGACCAAGCCATTGAAGCGTTCGGCGCACCGATTTATGTCCGTCATGAAGTCGTGCATAACCGCACGGTGGTGGATGGCCTGAAAGAAAAAGGCGCGATTTTTATTGAAGACCTGACCGATGTCCCCGTTGGTTCGTATTTGATTTTCAGTGCCCACGGTGTTTCCAAACAAGTACAACAAGAAGCCAAAGAACGCAACCTGACCATTTTTGATGCCACCTGCCCGCTAGTCACCAAAGTGCATTTGCAAGTCGCCAAACATGCCAAATCTGACCGTGAAGTGATTTTGATCGGTCACGCCGGACATCCCGAAGTGGAAGGCACGATGGGCCAATACGAAAAATGCACTGAAAACGGCGGCATTTATTTGGTGGAAACGCCTGAAGACGTGGCGAACTTGAAAGTCAATAATCCTGACAATCTGGCTTATGTGACGCAAACCACTTTGTCCATGACTGACACGCAAATCATGGTTGATGCCTTACGCACCCGTTTTTCATCCATCCAAGACCAGAAAAAAGACGATATTTGCTACGCCACACAAAACCGCCAAGACGCGGTGCATGAGTTGGCAAAATCTGCCGATACAATTTTGGTGGTAGGATCACCGAACAGCTCCAACTCCAACCGTTTACGCGAAATCGCCGAACAACTCGGCAAGACCGCGTATTTGATCGACACTGCAAAAGACATGCAGAAAGATTGGTTTGCAGGAATTGGAGTTGTGGGCGTCACGGCCGGTGCTTCAGCACCCGAAGTATTGGTGCAAGAAGTGATCGACCAATTGAAACAATGGGGCGGGCAATCGACAATTGAAATCCAAGGCATTGAAGAAAAAGTGGTGTTTTCTTTGCCTAAAGGCTTAAAAAAAGCCAGTGCCGCCTGAACTGGAATCCATCCGGCTCGATAAATGGCTGTGGGCGGCGCGGTTTTTTAAAACGCGATCGCTTGCCGCTGAAGCCATCAACGGTGGCAAAGTCCATGTCAACAAGCAACGCGCCAAACCCGGCAAAGAAATCAAAATCGGTGTGCTGTTATCCATCAGCAAAGAGCAACTACGCTGGGAAATCACCGTCACAGCGTTATCCACACAACGCCGCGCCGCCAAAGACGCGGCGCAGCTCTACGAAGAATCCGCAGAAAGCCATGCCCAGCGGCTCAAACAAATCATCCAACAACGCGAACAGCGGGAATTTATGGCGAACAATGGCATAGACCATAAGCCGAATAAAAAAGAACGGCGGTTAATTCATCGGTTTAAGGAAGGATAAGCTGCTTCAACAAAATATTGGAGTGAAACTTTGAGCGGGTCGAGGTTTTGTAACCCCGTCCTTAACGTTTTGAAATATCGTCAATCAATTGAATTGTTATTGAACGGGATTGCAAATCCCGTCCCGCGTAGTAAGTGACTGCGTAACATCAGGTTTTAACACATTTGGCTTTGGCTCTACACCGACTCATTTTCTTCATCAACCAAAACCTTATCGTAAACTTCGCGCAAACCTAGCACACAACCTATGCTTTCCAGCGATAAAGCCGCATCAAGTCCCAAGGCCTCGGAAAATATCCAAACCTCACCTTGACGCACATAGCGTTCAATAGCCGCCTGATCTTGCATGACTAAAAGGTACTCACGCAAGCTGGTAATTTTCCGGTAATGGGCAAACTTGCAGCCCCTGTCATAAGCCTCAGTGGAAGGCGACAAGACCTCAATCAACAGCGTCGGGTTGAGCAAAGTGTCCACATGGGCATCCTCAAATTCAGGCCTGCCGCACACAACCGCAATATCGGGATAATGGTAATTACGAACGTCGGCAGCCTTAACCCGCATATCGTTGACGTAAGCTTCACAGGGTCTTTTTTTGAGTTGTTGGCTAAGCTCTCGGTAAATATTTCCTGAAACCAGATTATGCTCCCGACTCGCGCCAGTCATGGCAAAAATCTGACCGTCCTGGAACTCGCTTTTAGACAACGCGCTACGTTCCATTTTTAAATAATCTTCGGCAGTAATATAGGTTTGTTTAAGTACGGCGGACATTGATCACCTCGAAAAAGCGTAATTTTTAATGTTCAAGCATATCACGTCATGTAATGCTTAACATATTGCGAATCCGCACTTATCGGATATGGCAAAAAAATTACTTCCCTAAACTGTCACTGCAAGCTACAGACCTAGCAGGTTTTTAAAACCTGCTAGGTCTTAAGTCGGGAAGTTATGGCCAACCTTAAAAATGCCAAGCGGGCGTACATCCTCCCCGCAAAGCCAGTTTGCTTGCCTATCTTTTGTCCGTGTATTGCGGCCAAAATGCCCGTGCTACAAAGTAATTGCTTTTCAAAGCCTATCCCAATAGTACACAGCTTTTTACATCATTTAGATAGTTATCCAATAGCAAAAATACTCCACGAACGGCACGAATACCCTTATATCTGGATTCTGGCTTTCCAAAGGGCAAAAATCCCCGACTGATCATCGCTAGGATGATGGAGGGTGCAGCGTTAAAGCCCTAGGGTTGAACCTAACCGACGACGTTCAGGACGCACAAGTGCTTCGGTAGCCAAAACCATAAGTATTTACACAAGCTTTGCAACCATTATATTTTTACGAAACTGGGGGCACTTTTCTATGGCAGGGAAGTGAAACGGTCGGTAGCGGATGTCATCCATCCCCACCAGTCAAAGCTTTTTTCTGACAAATCGAAAGTAAGGATTTGTTGGACAGGCATATAACAAACACCGACATTTGCACAGCCTTGGAATGTGACTTCCACAATTAGCGTCTTAAGTTTTAAATCCTGACGCAGCAGAGGGACTTCGACCGCCAGATTATCCTGGTATATTTCCACCTCACCGAAAAATTGATCCAGTTTAGTATGTCCAACAGGAAAAACTGCATCCTGCACTTTTATGCCTGGAGTCAGTGAAATTAATTTTATTTTATGGCGGTAGAGATAATAGCCGTCCGCGATATACCAAGATAACAGCAACCTATCCGGTCGTTTCACGCCAGATGTTAGTTGAAATGCCTGTTCAGGCGACAAGAGATTGTCTGAATCAACCGCGTTTGCCGGCCTGATGGTCAGAACCAGCAGGCCAATCATCAGCAAGTTAAGAATGCCGCACACAAGGGGAGTACAAAATTCGTAACTGTTCGCCCTCCTCCTTGGAGGAAAAAAGGGGGCTGAACGTTTATCAAGTTCTCGGTTTTGTTCTCCCAGAGTGCGATAAGCCATTATCAAACACAAATCAGTAATCTGGAGCACTACGGAAAGTCCAGACAACAGAGATGTTACCAAAGAAACCTTCACCTAGCTGTACCTGAGTGAACGGCAACCCCATAGCATTTTTCATATCCCTAGAATTCAAGTCTTCGTAAATCGGTAAGCCGATCGAGCTACGCAACTTGAAATTACCGCCAAAGGCATTGAGGAATCGCCAATCGGAAACAACTGCCAAATTGGTGGCCGTGCCACCGGAGTTGCCAATTTTGAAGCCACGGTCTTCAATTTTTTCGGTATAGCTGGCATCCAGTTCAACACCTAACATCAGATTATAGTTAGGTGTGTAATGCAGCGCCAGACCTAAAGTGGCTACATCGCCATAGGCATAATCATCATCATTTTCAGGATTGACAGTGTACTGTGCTGAGCTGTGTAACCAAAAATCTTTCCAACGTTGTGAATACAACAATCCTCCAGTAAAGGTTGGCGTATCTTTGCCGATTTGTAATCCGGGACTCTTGGTAATCAGGTTTGTTTTAGCCAAGGGATTGACTACAGGGTCGCGTGTTCCGTCGAACGCACCAGTTGGCAACGTAGTTCCAAGCAATACGCTGCCAAATTTATCCCAGCGGGTGCTGCGCCAGAAATTGTAACGTCCTTCCAAGGTAATATCACCAAACCCATCATCCTCAGCAATTTTTTCCTGAACAGCACCGCCAGCAAGCGGATTTCTCTCAAATGTACTTTGCCTTTTCTCGAACCACGGCAAATTCATAAATAGAGCAAGATTATCGGTAGGCGAATAATTTAAGGTGATAGCCTGCTGCATCATTTGGCTTTCATTAGGCGATCTAGGCTGTGCTTTATTGGTACTGATAAATTGACTGGGATCAATCCCGCTGTCGCCATTTTTGACCTGATCTTTTTGATTGTAGCCATAAACAACGCCCGCACTAAAATTGCCTTTACCCGGTGTGACTGCGGTACGGATACGGAACGGTGCGGTGGTGCCAACGGGTGAGACATCATCGTAAGCGATGTTGAAATCAATCACCTCGCCGCCTTCTTTGCTTACAAAGGCTTCGGCCTCCTCGCGCTTGGCGAAAGCGATATAGTTGGGGACCATGTCAGGAATTACCTTGCTACCCAGCACATAAGTCGCAGTCTGTGCATCGACCAGATTGCCCGTGACCCAGTCATGCACCTTGACTGATTTGAAAGCATCAATGCCACCTTCATCATCGACCATACGCAACATGCAAGCAACTCCACAGGAAGACTCTTTATGCCCGTCTTTGTAGACCAATTCGGCGGCGCTTTTTTGGTATTCATCGATCCACATGCCACAAACGCGGCAGCTTGGACGTTCCTGCGGCTCGTGCTGCTCATGCGCTGACACCTGAATGGACATTAGCATGAGAAAAAATAACGCCATGATCAACGGTTGCTTAATGACCGTTCTCATAAAATTCTCCTTTGTTTAAGATTGTTGTAAAAAATTTTTCAAATTCTTCGCTACCTGCTTCCCCGGTAATCTTGTCCCGCACAATCCCTTGCCCGTCGATAACAAAAGTAGTGGGCAAGCCGATGACACCAAAGCGTTTGGCCACCAGGCCGTATTCATCAACCAGCATGGGATAAGTTAAATGATCATAGTTTTTCAGCCGTTCATCGGTTTTGACCAGCTGACTTTCATTAACCGCCACCGGAATAAATCCTTGATCTTTATACTTTTGATAAAAATCCTCCAAGACTGAAAGCATTTTTTTGTCGCAAAATCCGCAATCAATCGACCAAAAGCGCAGGAGTACGACTTTACCTTTAAAAGCTTCAGGCATTAATACTGTCTTACCATTAAAATCGTTGAGCGAGACGGCGGGAGCTTGGTCGCCGATCTGAAATCCTGATGGCTTATTACATCCGCTGAGCGGGACACTGACCAATAAGGCCAGTATCGGCAGTTTTAAATACTTGATCACTGTCATGTCCGGTGATCCAGAGACTCGATGATGACCGGTGTCACATCCTGAAACCGTATGATAGATTTGCCTTTGTGGTCTTCGAGGAATTCCTGTGCAGATTCCTGGTCTTTGAAGGGCAATAATTCATGACCCATCGGGCCTAATACATCCGAACCAATGACATAAAAAGCCGATTTGGCTTCTATCAACTCTACTTCGTAATAATCCGTGACGAAAATATCTTTCATTGCTTCCGCTGATTTTCCTGGGGTATACTTGGACGTGTCAAAGATATGCTTGAACATATCCTTAGCGCCGTCGTAAAAATACGACGTGCCGTCCTTAAAGACGATTTGGGCTACCCATTTCGGGTATTTGTAGACAAACATACCGCACACTGGGCAGCGGTCGGTTTTCTTGATGGTGATCGGCTCATCAGCGTAGCTCCTGTCCATACTAAAAACCAGAATGAGCAGGGAAAGGCTAAGAATTATTTTAGGCAATCTCTGAACTGGTTGATTCCATTCCTGAGTGTAATTTTTGGTTTGCGTAGATACTGGATCAGATTTAATAGACGACTTCATAAGAAATAACCAAGCTTGAGGAGACGATTTCATAGGTGACTAGCGCGGTAAACGCAGCGTATAAAATGACGGAGGCCAGTGCTAGTTTACGGATGAACCCGCCCAACATGAATTGCAGGCTTTCCACCCGCCTAAACGGAATCAGCGCACCGGTTCCTATACCTGATACCACCGCGCCGAATAGCAGCAAATAAAGGAGGTAGCCGAGATAATGGTACTCTTCCATAATGATGCAGAACGGGCAGTGGTGGGTAGGTAATTCATAAATGTACAGCGATATAAAGGATACGATGGATATGAGCGAAATAATGAACATCAACACGCTCAGCACAGTAAAGAGATAGCCACCAGCATTTTTTAGATAGAAAAAAATTCCGCTGGTTAGGGTACATGCCATAGTGAAGTAAAAAACCCACATCATAGGCCGTGCCGGCAAAGAAGCTATTTCAGAGCCTATGCCCGTTACCCGCTCACTACTAAACAAACTGCCGCAGCAGGAGGTAATCACATCGGCCTCCATACTGAGAAAATAAGCACTCTCCAAAATCGTCTCCAAGATGATAAAGGGCGCGACGAAAGCCAGCAGCAGATACTTTTTTTTGATTAGCGGGTAATCGTAACCTTGGTTGTCGGCATAATTCAAAACCAGCCAGAGTCCGGCTAGAATAAAGCTGAAAATTTTCAGCACCAGTGTTGGATAGCCGAAGGCATCGACGTTTAATGTCCCCGCTGCGCACATCGCACCAACAAAAAGCGGGGTCAGGCTATCGGCGGTAAAGATGAACAAAAAGAGCGAAAGCAGTTGCAGACCGAAAACATACGATAAGATGGTGGAAATCAGATAAGTTTTGCGTTCAAGCACTAACTGCAATTCATGGCCATTCTGAATATCCCAGTGTTTTAATATTTGTACACCATAAAATACCGCATACAAAACCATGCCGCTGGAGATATAAACGGCCAACAAATTGGCAATGACGGTGGGGTGCAATATCACGCCAGCTAGCCCTCGATTTGACCATCGCGTAGGTTAACTACACGGTCCACCATGGAGGATTCATAAACAAGCGGGTCATGGCTGGTGATAATGACGGTTTTGCCCTGCGATTTAAATTTTTCGATAATTTCCATAAACCGGTTGGACAGTTTAGTATCGAGATGGGCAGTCGGTTCATCGGCAATGATGATGTGCGGGTCGTTAATAAGCGCCCTCACGATAGATGCCCGTTGCGCTTCTCCACCAGACAGCCATTCCACTTTCGACGCGGCCTTGTTGTCGATATTAAGTTCGGACAGGCTTTTCATCGCCTTGATTTTCAGGTGCGAACGCTTTTCTCCCAGCGGGTAGGCCGGTAACATGACGTTGTCCAGTACGGAAATGCCCTTGATGAGATTGGGTTGCTGAAAAATGAAACCGAAGGTCTTGCGGCGAATGTCAGTCAAAAAACGTTCCGGTAGACTGGTGATCTCACGTCCTTGTAGCTTCACGCGTCCTGCCGAAGGCCGACTCATGCAGCCGACAATACTTAATAAAGTGGTTTTTCCTGAACCGCTTGGGCCTTTAAGCACGGTAACCTGGTTTTCTTCTATCAACAGATTGACGCTGTTCAGTGCTGAAAACTCGCTAGGATTTCCGGCGTTAAATACTTTATTTACATTTCTCAGTTCGATCATGACTTATTCTCCAGTAAAGCGCATTGCCGAATCAGGATCGATGGTCGCGGCCCGCCAAATGGGTACGATAGTCGCTACGGTGTAGGGGACGACAGTCAGAAAAAAAAGCGTGGTCAATTGTTCGAGATTAACAAAAGGGGTCAGCTCGAAATTGGGATAAAGATTCGACCACCCCTTCAACGCCGGTTCGAACACCATTGAACCGGTAAAAAAGACATGCACATAAGCCAAAATAACACCAGTGAGAAAAGCCGTCAGAGAAACCATCGCGCCTTCCCAGAATTTCATCTGAATGACATCAGAGGTTTCCCAGCCCACGGCCTTAAGTATGCCGATTTCGCGTCTTTCGCCCGCACTTAGTCCAGAAGCTTTGTCCCAGGCAAAAATAACGAAAGCCAACACGGCCGCCGAGAAGATGACAATCATCATGCCGCCGCGCCAATTGAAGATGGAATCGTAAGTTCTCAGAATCTCGTCCCGTATAATCGGGCGGGCTTCAGGCAGGCGTTTTTTAATTTTCGATGCCACCGTAGCCACTTCACTGGGATTGTTGACCGAGACGGTTAAATCGGTCACATAACGCTTGTCGATACCGAAGATTTTTCTATAGTCTTCTTCGGTAATCAACATCAAATCCGACGAAACCAGTTCCGATTGGGAAGATAGCGTACCTGCAATTTTAAGATTCATAATCTTGCCGTCAAATGCCATAAACGGCATGTAGTCACCTTTGCCGATATTACGAAGTCGTGCTATGCCGTTACCGATTATCAGCGTTCCAGGCTCAAGCACGGCACCGTTAAGCTCAAACAGTGGTTTTGAAGTATCGACGCCGGATTCAGTTTCAACTATAGGGGTTTTAGCGAATGACTTGGTGTCGCTTTCGCGGGCCGGTGGCGTGAGCAAGGTGTAGTTGGCACTAACCAGACTGTCATAGTAATAACCCCATAAGCGACTTTCGACGGCGGCAACACCGCGAACGTGTCTAATGGTATCGACGTAACTGACCGGAAACAAATCGTGCCGCCCCGCCACTATTTTTTGCACCACAATTTCCGGTGCGTCTTTTAGGATAAGCGAGGCTTCTTTTTTGATGGAGTAAGTAAAGAACATTGTCGAGGCCAATATGAAAACGATGAGCGTATACAAGGCCAGCAAGCCAAAATTTTTCACCTTTCTGCGCAATAGCGAAGAAATAGTGAAATCTATGATGTAACGTTGCTTTTCAATCCAGTGTTTCATGGGCGTTCGCGAATTCTTTGGGGTGGCTGGGTGAACGAGCCGGACGGAAAATGTTCAAGTGAGATGGGGTGATCTTGGAATGCCGTATTCAAATCGGCTTGGGACAGATGCCGCGTATAGCGGGCTTCAGTGAAAAGACACAGATCAGTCAGCTTTAGCGTTTTGACCAACGACGCTTTTTCCTCAAGATATTCTTGCTGGGCGTATTCGCTAAAAGATGCATGAACCAAAAGTAGGCTCAGTAAGGCAGCACCTGCGGACAGGTACAAAAAAAATAACGAAGAATTTCTCATATCGCAACAAAGATCGTTATTTTGGACATTTTAATGGCTTGCTTAGCTTGTATTAGATGGTGAGATTCTCTTTTTTCTTGCTGGCTTAAAAAAGGCATAAACCTAATTTGTAAAGAATTGTTTCACAGAGAAAATAGGGTTAGCAAGCCTTAATAGTTGAATACACTTAAATTTGAAATTAGTGGGCTTTTGGAAAAATTAATATGCATTATTAATGCCAAAAAAAAATCATTGTTTTATTAATCAATTAGTTGATATTTTTTCCGCAAAATATAAAAATAAAAGTGTGTGATATGACACACTAAACTGTGTTATATCACACACCATGCTAATAATGTCTAACATACAAGATATTCTGATTTTTGCCGAGTTGTTGAAAATTTTCGTTCAACTCCGGCAAGCATTGCGCTGTTATAAAACGCAACCCGTTTTACCCGGTTTCGTCTTCAAGCAAGCCAGCGATTAAGAACAGGATACACGCAGAAATAGTTATCAAAGTAGACAGGCAAGAGTTATTGTTGTCTAGCTAAGGTATCTCGATAAAACCTCCCCACGCCTTGCCAAAACTGCTTCAACTCCCGTATCAAGCGTTGTTGGGCAGTTTCTGTTGCAGGAATTTCCTGCTCTACAGGCGGCGTTTCAATCGCTTTTTTCTCTTCAAGCTCTGGTGTGTTTTCAACGACAATAAAAGTGCCTGGAATCATACCCATCCAGCAACTCCAAGGCACTACTCCGACTTCTGGCGGGGTAAATTCAATGATTTGTTTGCCAGGCTGTAACTTGATGTCAAGCCCATACTGTGGCACCACAATGGCCTTATTGCACTCATTCAATTCCTTGCCATTAATTACCCATTTGACCGGGACACCTTTACGCAGCGTAAATTGACTGGGCGAGTAGCCCTTTTTAAGCACATCCATATTGATGGTTTGTACGGCGTCGCATGACGGCGTTTCTGCCATGGACGGTGAAAACATTTGTGATACACGCGCAACCAAAGTGTTGAAATCGACACCGGTGCCTGTTACCGCCAACCCCCGGTTGAGCATAATCGCCCCCAAAATCATAACAACAACTCCAGAAGCTTTTAACAGCTTGGGGGTCAGATTTGCAGAGAGCATGCTGGTCAGAAACCCGAAACCCAGCAATAAAGGTAAGGTACCGATACCAAAAAAGAACAGGATAGCCGCGCCTTCCGACCAACTGCTGGTGCCGGCCGCCATGACATACATGGCTTGCAAAGGGCCGCAAATAATCATCAGGCCGTTTAAAAGGCCAATATAAAAAGGATTGCTGTGCTTGCGATATTCCTTTCCGACAAAACGCATGACAAAAGCCGGTGTCTTTAACTGGAAATGGCTCAGTACAGGAAACACGTCAAGCATATGTAGGCCGAACAGGAACAGAAAAACCCCTGCGGCTACACCCACGATACCTTGTGTGTAAGGCGTAAAAGCAATGATCGAGCCGAATGCCCCAAACATTGCGCCTATAATGGTATAAGACAGAGTTTTACCTATTCCGTAAAGAAAATGGGGGCTATAGGATTTGTAGCCCTTTGTGGCGTTTTTTGCGGCATAGCCTAGGATCAAAGGCCCGCACATGCCGACACAATGAAAACTGGTCAAAAAACCGACCAGGATAAGCAAACCATAATTCATGTCACGACCCATTTTAGGCATATCAGCATGATCCATGAACCAGCTATCGAGCCAGAGGATAAACCCAATCCCGATAATGGCAAAAACAACTAAGGCTGATCTTCTCAATGCACTGCGAAAATTAAGCCTAGGGTTATTCGGAAGGCGATTAATCGGGTTATGGGTATTGGAAAATGCCTGGTACCCTTGACTTTCAATGCGGGCGATAATCGTATCGATAGCAGTAAGCTCATCATCAAAACGAATACTCACCCTGTCCAAGCCATAATCAGCTATAACTGTAATGATGCCTGGTAGTTGCCGAACTGCGTTTTCAATTACGGCTTCGCAACCGGCGCAGTGCATCCCGTGAACAAGTATTGATTGGGTTTGTTGTGTCAATGAAGCCTCGCGGAATGGGTAAACAAGGGATATGCCTGGAATAAATTCGTAGACTAATACCTTTTAAAAATTGAAAGGTATGAATGGTCAGTGCGGTGATTCAACCATGCCTGTTCTTAAGTAAAAGTGCATAAGTCTTTTAACATTCCTTCAAGCAAATTCGATAGGTTAAGTATTGCCAATGTTGGTGATTATATCAAACTGGCTTTGCTTTAGGGACTGGAATAGGTGGTACGCAAAAAGGCATACACTCGATCTTATTTTCCGCCATAGGCTTTCTATGAGGTTCAATTCTGGTCAATTGGGTGCGATGGGCAAGATCGTCAGATTTTGTGACTTCCATCGTTCAAGGTTGCCCTTAAATTCATGGTAGGTATGGATGGTGGCGTTGTCGATCATCAACACGAAGGGGGCGATCCAAGGCGGTTGAGACTGTGAAAGAATTATTTTATGTCCACGAAAGTATAAGATTAGCTCAACTATAAGTTATTGAAAGTTAAAATTTAATTTTTTCGTGATTTTCGTGTCTTTCGTGGACAATTATTAATTTTTAGAGCATTTCGCAATACTTTCACAGTCTCGATTGCGAAGGGGTCGGTACAGCGTATTTGTAATGGCCAAGCATATCAGGCATTTAGTCCTTAACCTACAATCGAGTCTACACTAACCGCGAAATCCATATCGCCCATTTCCACGCCATAGTCCCCGCCATCCAGGGTTACGGGCATCAATTAGCCAGTTATAAGTGTTTTCACACGATAAAAATCCCACGCCTTATATGATATTTATCCGCTACTCTATATAATCACAGCTCGGTTATTATTTTTTCGGCTTTGTCTATGAAAAATTACCATAAAAAATTTTATATTTTCGCGTTGCTATTTTTGTCTGCGCCGTTATCTGCCGGGCAAATACAAGTCAATTCATTGGCTTATGATGCTCGCCAAGGGCGTTTGTCAGTTGCCGTTTCTGCCTCGCCCAAACATCGCGTTTTTGTCATGGACAATCCTTCGCGTCTGATCATCGACATAAAAAATGCCAATTGGGTTGGGGCATTGAGCCAACCTCCTGCGGTTCACCCTTTGTTTGCCAAAGTCAAGTTAGCCGCCCAAAATACTGCTGGATTTAGGTTGGTTGTTGATTTAAAAAAACCGATTAGTCCTGAGAAATTTTCCTTAACGTCCAATAACCGTGATGAGCATCGTTTGATGGTCAATCTTGCCAGCAAAACGGGTAGTGAGGCGAACACGGTGAAAACTAAACCTGATCAGCCCGTCAAGCAAGTTGCAAAAACCAAATCAATCAAACAACAACCCGTTGCCAACAAAGGCAGGGATATTATTATCGCGATAGACGCAGGCCATGGCGGCAACGATCCTGGGGCGCATGGACCTCAGGGTACGGAAGAAAAGGTCGTTACGATGGCTATCGCGCAAAAATTGGCGGCATTGGTTAATGCCCAAGATGGTTTGAAAGCGGTGATGGTGCGTAAAGATGATTATTATGTGGGTCTACGTGAACGGATACAAATAGCCAGAGCTGCAAAAGCGGATTTGCTCATCTCAATCCATGCTGATGCGTTTAACGATACGACGGTACGAGGGGCTTCGATTTTTACGTTGTCTACCCAAGGGGCATCTACCGAAGCTGCCCGTTGGCTGGAAAAATCAGAAAATGCCGCTGAATTGGTGGGCGGGGTTAGTTTGAGTGACAAAGAAGACGTTTTGGCATCGGTGCTATTAGATTTGTCACAGTCTGCAACCTTGTCCGCCAGCCAACAAGTGGCGCAAAGTGTTTTGAAACATTTTCATAATATCAGCCCATTGCATCGAGATTCCGTCCAAAAAGCCGGATTTATTGTCCTAAAATCTCCTGATATCCCGTCCATTTTGGTGGAAACGGCTTTCATCTCTAATCCTTTAGAAGAGAAGAACCTGCTTAGCCGCCGTTATCAAGATCAAATCGCAAAAGCCATTTTCAAAGGCGTTTATGATTATTTCAAAGAATCCGCCCCTGTCGATAGCCGTATGGCGGCATTGTAAAAATGTTGCAACTGCCAGGAATATCACTTTGTTTGAATGCCTGATTTGTATGCCTAGTTTGAATTCCTGGCGGTTTTTCGTTTGACTAAGCAGTAATTCCTACCTTTCCGGCCTAATCCTAGCCAAGGCCGCACTCAAATACTCATGCGTATACGCTCGCTCCCTACCCAACTTGTCAATCAAATCGCCGCTGGCGAAGTCGTCGAAAGGCCGTCATCGGTCGTTAAAGAACTGGTTGAAAATAGTTTCGATGCCGGGGCCAATCAAATCCATATTGACATCGAACAAGGCGGTATGAGGCTCATCAAAATCCGTGATGATGGTTGCGGCATGGTCAAAGACGATTTGCCGCTGGCCTTATCGCGCCATGCCACCAGCAAAATCGCGTCTTTGCAAGATTTGGAGCAAGTCGCCAGCATGGGGTTTCGCGGTGAAGCCTTGCCTAGCATCAGCTCGGTATCGCGTTTGACCATGATTTCCCGAATCCCCGACGCCGAGTGTGCGTGGCGCGTTAATGCCGATGGTTCAGAAACAAATGACATTCCTCAGCCCGACCCGCACCCGCAAGGTACCACCATTGAAGTGCGTGATTTGTTTTACAACACCCCAGCCCGCCGCAAGTTTTTAAAAACCGAAAAAACCGAATTCACCCATATTGAAACCTTGATCCAACGCATGGCCTTAAGCCGTTTTGATATTGGCTTTACTTTGCTGCACAACCAAAAAGAAATCCTCAAATTAAAACCCGCGCTAACCGAAGCCCTACAAACCCAACGGGTGGCGGGTATTTGCGGTAGCGCGTTTATTGACAATGCCGTAACCATTGATTTTGCCGCCTCCGGTTTACAACTTAGGGGCTGGGTAGGTTTGCCGACGTTTTCACGCAGCCAGCAGGACATGCAGTTTTTTTATGTCAATAACCGCTTGGTTAAAGACAAGCTAGTTGCCCACGCCGTCAAACAAGCTTTTCAGGATGTGCTGTTCCACGGACGGCATCCGGTGTTTGTACTGTATTTGACGTTGGATCCGACTTTAGTGGATGTCAACGCCCATCCCGCTAAATTGGAAGTGCGGTTTAGGGAAGGACGGTTAGTGCATGATTTTCTGTTCAGTGCCTTGCACCGAAGTTTGGCGGATTTGCGTCCGGGTTTTCAAGACATTGCCGCCACTAAGCTTGATTTGCCGGTAGCCGACATTTTGCCACCTACGTACACGGCTGGCACGTATCAATCCGCGTATCAATCCAGGCCACCCCAACAAGCCTTTGTTCCTCTGCAAGTCGAAGAACAAATCCGCCACTATGCCAAACTCGCGCCTGAACCGCTGGCGGCTGCCCGCATGGATACTCAAACGCCAGATGATTTTCCACCGCTAGGTTATGCCATCGCCCATTTGCACAATATTTATATTTTGGCGGAAACCCGCACTGGCATCATCTTGGTCGATTCCCATGCCGCCCACGAGCGGGTCACATATGAACGACTGAAACAACAATACCAACAAGGCACACTTGCCAGCCAGCCGTTGTTACTGCCGATTAAAATCACTGTCAGTCCGGCTGAAGCCGAATTAGCCGAACAATCCCAAACTATCTTCAATTCACTGGGATTTGAGCTGAATCGTTTTGGCCCCGAAACCTTGGTCTTGCGCTCAGTCCCCGCTTTACTGCGTAATACTGATGTGGAAACCTTGTTACGTGATTTTCTGGCGGATTTGTCCGAACACGGCATGAGCCAACGGGTGCAGGAACATATCCAAGATTTGTTGGCGACAATGGCCTGCCACGGCTCTATCCGCGCCCAACGCCGTTTGACGGTTGATGAAATGAACGCCTTATTACGGGACATGGAAAAAACCGAACGTAGCGGGCAATGCAATCATGGTCGCCCGACTTGGATAGCGCTATCAACAAACGATCTGGACAAGTTTTTTTTACGTGGTCAGTAATCAATTTTCATGACGGCAACGCAACCCCCTGCTATTTTTCTAATGGGCCCCACCGCGTCCGGCAAAACCGCCTTAGCCGTACAATTGGCGCAACAGCTTAACGGCGAAATTATTAGCGTGGATTCTGCTTTAGTTTTTAAAGGCATGGACGTAGGCACTGCTAAACCCACGCTGGCGGAGCGCGGCGGCATTCCGCATCATCTCATCGATATTCTTGACCCTTCCGAAGCATTTTCTACCGGACAATTTCGTAGCCTAGCCTTAGCGGCGATGGCGGACATTACCGGACGTGGCAAACTGCCAATTTTAGTCGGTGGCACGATGTTGTATTTCCATGCTTTAAGCAAGGGCTTGGCACAATTGCCAGAAGCCGACCCTAAAATCAGGGCGCGTCTTGATCAGGAATTGGCGGAGTTTGGCAAAGACGCCCTGCATCAACGTTTGGCAATAATTGACCCGAAAGCCGCCGCACGTATCCATCCGAATGATCCGCAACGGGTGCAACGGGCGTTGGAAGTGTACGAACTAAGCGGACAAGCTTTATCGGATTTTTTTGCCGATACGGGTTCGATTTTGCCATACCGTGTCAGTAAATTAATCATTGCCCCAGCAGACCGTGCCATTTTGCACGAAAAAATTGCCGCACGTTTCCGGCAAATGCTGGAACAAGGCTTTCTTGACGAGGTGCAAACACTGTATCAACGGGGGGATTTAAATGAATCGCTGCCGGCCATCCGCGCCGTCGGATATCGGCAAGCCTGGGCGTATTTGCAAGGGGAAATGGATTTGCCTACTATGGCCGAAAAAGCCATCGCTGCGACACGGCAACTGGCGAAACGGCAGTTTACCTGGTTACGAAAAGAAATCGATGCGCTGCATTTTCAGACGGATGAAAGTGAATTGTTAAAGAAATTGATGGCAAGCATCAGAGAAGTGAATTGATTGTTGCACCAAAGCTTTGGCAGATGTTTAAAAGCAGTAAGTTTTTGGGAGCTTTGGTTAGCGATTAAATGAAAAGCTTGAGTTGTAAATGTTGGGTAACTATAAAAATCCCAAGTGATTAGCCCATTTAAGTTTTTGCTTTGCTAACCACTTGGTTTTACGTAGAGTTTTAGTTTTTCAAAAGTTATTCTTTAGTCCATTTAGCAGCCAGTTGTCCTGAAAGCTGACCCAAATAAGTGCCGACAACTATAGATATTGAGATGACCAGCAGCGGGTTATTGAGGGAAATATTCAACAATACGTCTTGGGTCAATTTGTCAGGAGTTTGCAGTAAATACGCAAAAGTTGATGAATAACCCAAAACGCTGGCAGGAATAGAAGCAAGCATTGGGCAGCTTGCGGATAGGCACATGACAATGACGGCAACAGCAACAGTGATTGCCGCCATGAACGGAAAGCCGAGCATGGTGTCGGGTGCAATTTCAGTCAAAAGTAACGCGGTAATCCATGCCATAAACACGCCAAAGATACCGCAGACTATGGTGTTGACTAAGGCTTCTTTGTTGCCGCCCAAAAGAAAGTAAGCCGCCCAAGCAATTGTTGCCGCCCAGATAAAAAAGACGCCGCTTAAGGGGCCGACAGCCAAAAAGGTTGCAAGTCCTGCGAGGACGCCGATGCTGACGGAAAGTGCGGTTAGTTTGTTCATATTTGTTTCTCCAATTGTGGCCTCAGTGAATTATTTTAGCCGGATCATCTAGTGAGGTAGTCTGTTTGACCCGTCGTTCGGCTAAAGGGAAAGGGGAAAACCGAACTTTTCTGATGTTAGCAGAGATTAATCACAAGAGAAAATGTAAATGCAATGCTTAACTTGAATTGGCTTCAGTTTGCCCGCATTTTCGTTAATTTTGGTAATATCGGTTTTGAATGAAAGCTAGTGTAGACAATTTCTGGCTTTCTTTTGATAAGACCATGTAGAATTAATAGGCTATTTTGATGGTTTTTAAGTTTCGATACTTTTAGGATAAAAAACGTGTTTAGAGGAACAACAATACTTTCTGTGCGTCGTGGCGGCAAAGTGGTGATCGGCGGTGACGGACAGGTGACGTTAGGTAATACGGTCATGAAAGGCAACGCCCGTAAAGTGCGGCGTTTATACCATGACAAAGTGATTGCCGGTTTTGCAGGTGCAACGGCGGATGCATTTACTCTTTTTGAGCATTTTGAAGGCAAATTGGAAAAACACCGCGGGAATTTGACTCGTGCGGCGGTGGAAATGGCAAAAGACTGGCGCACTGACCGTGCCTTACGCAAATTGGAGGCCTTGTTGGTGATTGCCGATGCCAAAACTTCTTTGATCATCTCAGGTACGGGTGATGTGATTGAACCGGAGCATGATTTAATGGCCATAGGTTCGGGCGGCGCTTTTGCCCAAGCGGCGGCGCGTGCCTTGTTGGAAAACACCAATTTGAGCGCGCGGGATATTGTCGAGCGGTCTTTAAATATCGCCGCTGATATTTGTATTTACACCAACCACAATCTTCGTATTGAAGAGCTGGATGCAGAACCTAACGAGTAAGACGAGCAAAACCATGACCCAAATGACCCCCAAAGAAATTGTCAGTGAATTGGACAAACACATCATCGGCCAAACCAGTGCCAAACGTTCGGTAGCTATTGCCTTGCGTAACCGCTGGCGGCGGCAAAATGTCGACCCCGCGTTACGTAACGAGATCACCCCAAAGAATATCTTAATGATAGGTCCCACTGGAGTCGGTAAGACCGAAATCGCCCGCCGCTTGGCACGTTTGGCGAATGCGCCGTTCATCAAAATTGAAGCCACCAAATTTACCGAAGTCGGTTATGTGGGACGTGATGTTGAGTCCATCATCCGAGATTTGGTCGAATCGGCGATTAAAATGATGCGTGTAAACGAAATGGAAAAAATGCAAATCCAAGCCGCCGACTCAGCCGAAGAGCGTTTGCTGGACATATTATTGCCTTTGCCTTTGTCACCTTCGGGCAGCTTGTCCCAATCCGAAGAAAACACCCGAATGAAAATGCGCAACAAATTGCGCGCAGGGGATTTGGACAACCGAGAAATTGAAATTGATGTCCATATCGCCCCTATGGGCGTAGAAATTATGGCCCCCCCTGGCATGGAAGAGATGACCAGCCAATTGCAGGGCATGTTCCAGAACATGAGTTCAGAGCGCACTAAAGCCCGCAAGATGAAAGTCAGTAAAGCCTTGAAAGTGTTGCAGGAAGAAGAAGCCGCGAAATTAGTGAACGATGAAGACATAAAACTACGCGCCGTTGAAGCCGTTGAGCAGCACGGTATCGTCTTTTTGGATGAAATCGACAAAATCTGTAAACGTGGCGATCATGGCGGCGGCAGCGGCGAGGTGTCCCGCGAAGGCGTGCAACGGGATTTGTTGCCTATTGTCGAAGGCAGCACTGTCAGTACCAAATACGGCATGGTCAAAACTGATCATATCCTGTTTATCGCTTCTGGTGCGTTCCATGTCGCCAAACCGTCGGATTTGATTCCCGAATTACAAGGCCGATTTCCTATCCGCGTCGAATTGAACCCATTGTCAGCCGAAGACTTCGTCCGCATCCTGACCGAACCCAATGCGTGCTTGACTGAACAATACAGCGCGTTGCTGGCAACTGAAGGCGTGTCACTCTCCTTTGCACCTGACGGTATCCAACGTATCGCCGAACTGGGCTGGCAAGTCAACGAAAAAACCGAAAACATCGGTGCCCGCCGTTTGCACACGATTTTGGAACGCTTGTTAGAAGAAATTTCATTTGATGCCCCAGATTTACAAGACAAAACCATCGTGATTGACGGCAATTATGTCGATAAACACCTGAGTGAATTTGTTGAAGACGAGGATTTGAGTCGGTATATTTTGTAGCCTTTCTGTAGCAGAGCCTAATACGGGATTTGTATACGTGCGGATACAAAAGAACCCAATCACCCGAATGATTCAATTACCCAGCGTTTGCGTGTTGTTTCCACGTTGGCGTGACGGCGGCAATCTGGCTAGCCAACGAATTGTTGGCATCCCACAGGGTTTTGAGTTGGCATCTTTTGTCCAAGTGTAAATTCTGACGCTTTGGTTCAGCATCAGGGCAAATAAACCCCCCACTTCATACCGCCTAAGGCCTGGCTCTTACCGCCTTCCAATTTGCCGCCCAGCAAATTGACCAGTTCATAAACCACGCTCATGCCGATACCATGACCGTGGATATTTTCGTCCGCCCGAACGCCGCGTTTCAAAATCTCATTGAATTTGCCGGGTGGAATGCCGGGGCCATCGTCTTCGATTTGTATCAGCACGGAAAAATTCCGGCGGTTGTTGCGGATATTTAAGGAAATGGTGATTTTGACATTCTGCCTGCACCATTTGCAGGCATTATCAAGCAAGTTGCCAACGATTTCGTACATATCGCCCTCTTCACAATAAATCGGCAAAGATTCCGGCATAACAGTGGTGATAGCGATGCCCTTTTCAAGATAAACTTTGTTTAAAGAGGCTATTATTTTATTGCTTATCTCCGGCAAATCGACGGTTTTGATGGTTTTTTGCTCACCTTTGGCTGCAGCCCGGTGCAATTGGTATTCGACAATTTCATCCATGCGCGAAATTTGTTCCTTGACCGTTTCAGTATTGGCAGTAAAACATTCGACACAGCCGCGCAAGATCGCCAACGGCGTTTTTAAGCTATGTGCGAGATCAGCAAGGTTATTGCGGTAACGTTCCAGATGCGCCCTCTCCATGCTGATAAAAGCGTTAAGGTTGCCTACCAAGCCTTTTAATTCTAAGGGATATTCGCCGTCCAAATGAGTTTTGTTACCTTTTTCAATGGCTTCCAAATCGGTGGCGATGGAACGCAAAGGCTTTAAGCTCCAACGCAACAAAGTAAACTGGATGGTGACTAAAACTATGCCAATAAACAATAACCAAGCGCGCAGGGTTTCTTGCAATTGTTCAACTTGATTCCTGACGAATTGGGCATCTTCGGCGACGGTGAAGGTATATTCACGCTCGCTGCCTGAAATGTTTTGCCAGAACACTTCATAATGCAGCACATATCGCCCATGTTTGTCGAAAGAAAAGTACGAGTCGCCAACATTTAACGGCGGCGGAGTGATGACATCCAAGCCAATGGCGGACGGCGAACGCCAGATCAATTGGTTTTTTTTCTGCTGGATAAAACCATAAAGCCCGGAACCCGGATTGATAAAACGTGGTTCCGGCAAATGTTCGGGCATTTTCAATTCGCCCGCATGATTGATTTCCGCCGATGACAATAAAGAATATATTTGCACTTGCAAACGTTCTTCCAAGGCTTTTTCGGCACTGTCACGGAAGCCTTGTTCAAGAATAACCGCAACCAGTGCAAAAAACACGGTCAGGGCCGTCCCTTCGGCAATCAGCAAACGGAAACTTAGGGATTTTAGCCGCAAGTGCGATACCTGTATCAGGAAGTTGCCGGGATTCGGTAGCCGCGTCCGCGCAAGGTTTCTATCGGTTTGCGGCTTCCGTCGGGATCAAGTTTTTTGCGTAAACGCCCGATGAACACTTCGATGACGTTGCTGTCACGGTCAAAATCTTCGTCGTAAATATGGGCGGTCAACACCGATTTGGAGATCAGCTCGCCTTTGCGGAACATCAGATATTCCAACACCTTGTATTCGTAAGCAGTGAGTTCCAATTTGACACCAGAAACACTGACTTCTTGGGCAACGGTATCAAGTTCGATATTGTCATGGGTCAAAATCGGATGCGCCTGACCTGCCGAACGGCGGATCAGCGCATTTATCCGCGCCAGCAATTCTTCGTAATGGAAAGGCTTGACCAGATAATCATCGGCACCGGCTTCCAGACCTTCGACTTTCTCCTGCCAACGGCTACGCGCCGTCAGAATCAAAATCGGAATAATAATTTTGTTTTTGCGTAGACGTTTGATCAGTTCGATACCGGAAAAATCCGGTAAACCAATGTCTATTACAGCGGCATCAATCGGAAATTCTTTGCCCATATAAAAACCGTCGGCACCGTTATAGGCGATATCGACAGCAAAACCCCGATCGGCAAAAAAATGTTGGATTTGCTCACAAAGGGTTATTTCATCTTCTACAACTAAAATACGCATAATCAAAAAACCAAGGTGTGGTGGTGTTAGTTGCCAAGCAATTGGCCAGTGTCGGCATCAAATTTAAAATGCCGGATATGGCCTTGTTCGGTCAGCACTTTAATGACGTGGATTGATTTATCATCGATCTGTTCGGTTTCAGCACCCAAGACGCGATTATGTTGGTCTTGGATCACTTGGTTGGCAGCCTTCTCCAGGCTGATGGTTTGGGTTGCTGGTACGGAAATGATGTTACCGTCTGTGGCAAAACAGTTGTTTCCCAGAATCAGCATCCATAAGATGGTTTGTATGAGGTTTTTCATAAAATTTCCTGCGGATGGTTAATCGAAGCCATACAAAAGAAAAAATAACTCTTTTGTTATAGCAACAAAATAATCGATAACCCTGAACCCGCGCTTAATTGCCCAATCATGCCGCTAAAATAGGTAAAGGTACCCGCTCTCAACGTAGAGCTGGCGTTTGCAACACACTACTGATTGCGCGTTCAAATGCTGTACCCAATTTCCCCGCCAATTTGTCAATAAAGGCTTCCCGTTGCGTAAAATCAACGCGCTTTTCGGCACCAATCATTTCGCGGGCGACAGTATCTTCATTGGCAAAATCATCGGCAATTCCCAATTTTACGCCAGCCTCACCGGTCCAAACCAAACCAGAAAATAGTTCCGGCGTTTCTTTCAAACGGTCGCCACGGCCGGCTTTTACGGCAGTGATAAATTGTTGATGGACTTGGTTCAGCAATTCTTTCATGTACGCAGTTTCATCTTCTTTAGGGGGGGAAAACGGGTCAAGCATGGCTTTATGCGTCCCGGCCGTCAACAAGCGCCGCTCTACACCGAGATTTTTCATGGCGTCAACAAAGCCAAAACCATCCATCAACACACCGATAGAACCGATCAGGCTGGCTGAATTGACGAATATCTTATCGCTAGCTGAGGCTATGTAATAACAACCGGACGCACAAATGTCACTAACAACGGCATAGATTGGTAATTGGGGATGCTCTTTCTTGATTTTGCGGATTTCATCGTAAACATAAGCCGATTGCACCGGACTGCCTCCAGGGGAATTGGCATGAATGATGATACCTTTGGTGTTTTCATCTTTAACCGCATCTCGCAAGCTTTCGATTATATCTTCGGCATTGGCATCTTTACCTTCAGCAATCATGCCAACTAGCTCGATGACTGCGGTGTGCTGGCTCGATGAAGAATTGCCCAATTTCATTTTTGGGTAAATCGCTACCCCCAACAACAACAGCAAATATAAAAACATTAACGATTTAAAAAAAATCCCCCAGCGACGGGTGGCTCTTTGTTCGGAAAGCGCAGAATAAGCCAGCTTTTCTAATACCGCCCGCTCCCAATTGGGTTCATCGTTAGTGTTTTTTGAGTTTTCTTTTTGATTTTGCATTATTTTTTACCTTAGAATAAATCCAGTAATTGGGTAGGTAACTGAAGACAGTACAAAGGCTGGTATTGTTGCAAAAAGTCTTCACTATGGGCGCCACAAGCCACGGCGATGGCAGCAATTTTCGCGTTTTGGGCCATTTGCAAATCGTGGATGGAATCGCCAACCATTAACACCCTGGCCCTATCTACTTGGGTTTGTGCCATAATTTCATGCACCATGCGCGGGTCTGGTTTGGAAGCGGTTTCATCGGCGCAACGCGTGGTGATGAACAAATCCCCAGTACCGGTGCCAGCGAGTGCTTGATCAAGGCCAGCGCGGGATTTGCCGGTGGCGACGGCAAGCAAATAACCGTCGGCTTTTAATCGCACCAGCATGTCAAAAACACCTGTAAACAAATCCTCTTGACTGGGTTGTTTGGAAAAATATTCTTCCCTGTAATGGTGTACCAGATTAACGATTTTTTGCTCATCGGCTTCGGGAAACAGAGCCTGCATGGCTTTATCAATGCTTAGCCCTATCACATCTTTAGCGGCCTGCTGCCCAGGGATGGGGCAATTGCACAATGCGCCCGCTTTTTGTAAACAATGGACTATCCAGTCTATTGAGTTGATTAAAGTGCCATCCCAATCGAATATGATCAAATCAAATGCGTTCTTCATAAGCTAATAAATTGTCTAATTGTTGAGGTAAAGGAGCTGAGGCGGCCAATATTTCTCCTGTGACCGGATGTACAAATTGCAAGGTGGCGGCATGTAAAAACATGCGTTTAAAACCACGGTTACGGAATGCCTTGTTGACGTCGTCTTGACCATAACGCTCATCGCCAACAATTGGCAGGCCTAAGCTGGTAGCGGCATGAACACGGATTTGATGGGTACGCCCCGTTTTTGGTAAAGCTTCGACCAGCGTGGAATCGGCAAAGAGTTTTATCCGCCGGAACAAAGTTTCTGCATCCTTACCGGTTTTGCTGACGAACACCATGCGTTCGCCGCCCTGACTGATGTTTTTTTGCAGGGGGGCGTTGACGACCAATTTTTTTCTAAGCCATTGCCCAGCCAGCAAAGCAATATAGGTTTTCTGGACTTGGTCTTCACGGAACAAGGTATGCAGTTTTTTTAAGGCACTGCGTTTTTTGGCTATCAGCAAACAGCCGGAAGTGTCTTTATCCAGACGATGCACCAGTTCCAGAAACGGCGCGTTCGGGCGGATGGAACGTAAGCCTTCGATAATGCCGGAATTGACCCCGCTACCGCCATGCACGGCGTAACCGGCAGGTTTATTGATAATCATGAAAGCGTCATCTTCAAACAACACACCTTGTTCAAGCGCGTCTTGCAAATGTTGGCCGACAAACAAATCGGGGGCTTTTTCCGCAACCCGCACAGGCGGAACACGCACAACATCGCCCATTTCCAACCGATATTTGACATCCACCCTACCCTTATTAACGCGCACTTCACCTTTACGGACGATCCGGTAAATATGGCTTTTGGGCACACCTTTCAGGAAGGTAATTAAAAAATTGTCCAAGCGTTGGTCGCATTGTTCTTCGGTAATTTCGACCAATTGGACTTTTGGGGACGCGCTTTGCTCTGTTGTAGTCATTAAAAGTAAATAATATCAGTATTATGATCTGGATTGATTCTTTAAATTGCTGTAGGTCGATAAGGTTGCTATATTAGTCAGGTTTTAAAAAACATACCCGCCGATTAACCATAATTCCGGCTTGGGGCAAACCAATGAAGCTGAAGGCAAACATAATGCCGAAACATTTAGGCTTCATAACACAAGATTTTTGGGTTCATCGCTCGACCCTAGATGCGCGATTTTAATCTCCTGCTGAAAACAGAATTTACCCCTAAGACTGATTTGACTTAGTGTTTGTGAGCGTCGTTATTGTTGTCATCTTCCGCTGAAGATCAACATACCGACAATACGCGCAGAAAAACAACAATGACACTTTAAGCCAAATTGATGGTGTTTTTCACCCACTATCGCCATATTGTATTGACTACTCACATTGCACTAGGAATTAAGCCAGTCTCAAAAATAAAGTCTGACCATGGAGCAGGACACCACAAGGATACACAATGAAAAGAATGCTTATCAACGCCACGCAAGCGGAAGAATTGCGGGTCGCATTGGTAGACGGTCAAAAACTGTATGATTTTGACATAGAAGTACCATCAAAAGAACAAAAAAAATCCAATATTTATAAAGGCATCATCACCCGCGTAGAACCTAGTTTAGAAGCGGCATTCATCAATTACGGCGCAGATAAACACGGTTTTTTACCTTTTAAAGAAATTTCCCCTGCTTACCGCAATACCCCTGAAGGTGCCGAAGAAGGTCGCCGTTCTTCTGTAAAGGATTTGATTAAGGAAGGCCAAGAAATTGTCGTGCAAATTGAAAAGGAAGAGCGCGGCAACAAAGGCGCGGCTTTGACCACCTACATCAGTTTGGCCGGAACCTATTTGGTGCTGATGCCGAACAATCCCAAAGCGGGCGGCATTTCCCGCCGAATTGAAGGTGACACCCGCAGTGAATTACGCGAAGTTATGGCTTCCTTGACCATCCCTGAAAATATGGGCTTGATCGTCCGTACCGCCGGTTGTGGCAAAAATGCCGAAGAATTGCAATGGGATTTGAATTACCTGATGCAATTATGGGAATCCATCGAACGCTCGGCCACCGAACAAAAAGCCCCGTTTCTGGTGTTTCAGGAAAGCAACGTCATTATCCGTGCCTTGCGTGACCATTTGCGCGGTGATGTCGATGAAATATTGATCGACAACCAAGAATCTTTTGATTTGGTGCAAAAATTCTTGAAGCAAGTCATGCCGCATTTCTTGCCCAAAGCCAAGTTGTACCAAGACGCCGTACCATTGTTCAACCGCTACCAAATCGAAGCCCAGATTGAGGTGGCCTACAATCGCGAAGTGTCGTTGCCTTCTGGCGGCTCCATCGTCATCGACCACACTGAAGCCTTAACCTCCATCGACATCAACTCGGCACGTGCGACCAAAGGCAGCGACATTGAAGAAACCGCGCTTAACACTAACCTAGAAGCGGCGGAAGAAATTGCCCGTCAGCTCAGATTGCGTGACTTAGGCGGCCTATTTGTCATCGACTTCATCGACATGATGTCCAACAAAAACCAACGCAGCGTCGAAAACCATCTGCGGGATGCGATTAAAATTGACCGCGCACGCATCCAAACCGGAAAAATCTCCCGATTCGGCTTACTGGAAATGTCACGGCAGCGGATGCGCCCGTCACTGGGTGATTCTACACAAATCATCTGCCCTCGCTGTAAAGGCCAAGGCACAATCAGAAACGTAGAATCGGTGGCCTTGTCGGTGTTGCGTTTGATTGAAGAAGAGGCGATGAAAAAAGGCACAGAAAAAGTCATCGTGCATTTGCCGATAGAATCCGCAACATTCCTGTTGAACGAAAAACGCACCGCCATAGAACAAATTGAAAACCGCTTGAAAGTCGGCATTGTCATTCTGCCTAGCAAGCATATGGAAACCCCTGCCTACGAAATTGAACGTATCAAGGAAAAAGAAACCGCTGCTGATGAAAGGCCCAGTTATATCCAGATAAAAGCTGAAGAAATCGCCATCCCTGACTTTGCCCAGCAAATGAAAAGCAAAGTGGAAAAACCGTTTATCCAAGAATTTACCCAAGATATTCCTGAGCCTATAGTGCACAAAAATGAAGCCGCGGGCTTGATCAAACGCTTCTGGCATAAATTGGTCAGCGTGGTTGTCAACGAACCCGAAACCAGCGGGAACAGCTCACCCGAAGTTGCCGCCGAACCCGTGGAAATGGTTGAAACAAAAACTAATGATACCCAGCCTTCCAGCCGCAGCCGGAGTTCCAGCCGGAAACGTAACCGGAACAAAAATTACAATCGTGACCGCGACCTATCGGCAAATCAGGAATCCGACAAGCAAGAGAAACCCATTTCAGAAAAACCAGCTGTTGGGGCATCGACCCAAACACCACGTCAATTTAGAGCGCCTGGACGTAATGTCAGACCAAACATTATTCTTCCTCCTTTGGCAACACCCAAAGAAGTATCCGAAGAACCGCAAATTAATGGCACTCAAAATATCACCAGTTATGACGGCAACGAAGAACCCGAATTGCTGGCATCGCTGGCTCAATTTGAAAATGCTGCCGAAACCCCCGACGGCGATCAAGCAAATAAGATTACTTCTCCAAAACGTTCGAGCAGACGCGGCCCGAACCGCAGAAGACCGCGTAACCCTAATTACAAAAAGCCAGAAGAAAATGGCGAAGCAAATGCAGATATTGAAGAAAGTACAAGTACCTTAGAAAACGTAAGCGATGCCAGCGTTAAAAATTCTGAGCCGCTTATGCCTGAAATAGCCAGTATGTTAATAGAAAAAACCGAGGAAAACTTACAAATTGCCCAGCATCTTGATAACGAAGTAAGAAACTTTGCTGCATCTGTGCAAACTGTTTACGAACCTATTCACCATTTTGAACCTGCTCATGAAGAAGCGAAGGCTTCAGTTCAAACAACTGAAAATTTTGAACGGGTAGTCCCAACCATTGAAGCCGCACCACCCTCTGGGACAGAGCAAACTTCTGAAACGACTGTTGTTCAAGATACTATCCAATCAATTCAACAGGAATCCGTTCCGCAGCAAAGTGAAGACGGGCATCAGGTGAAAACCAGCCAGCCTGTGGCCGAAACAATTGCAATAAACGAAAATGTGGCGGCCAATAAGCCCGACTTCGAAAACTAAGCGATGAAATAGGGGTGAAAACCCTTTTGCACTCCTATTCTGCCTAAAACACGGGCTGTTTAGGAAACAATATATAGACTTCACGGCTAAGTTTTTGGTTTTTGGATCGCGTTTCTATGGGGCATAAAGTCAAGATGCCCTCGCTCCATCCCACTTAAGTGCGAAAGTGGCCGTTGAAATATAAATGCATTGTTGGGATTCCATCTACTTATCTAAATTTGGAGTTGCTATGTTGAAAACAGCGCGTGCAAAGTCTTTTATACTATTGGCTTTTGCTTGTCTAACTAGCCCAAGTGTCCACGCTGAATGGGTCGAATGGTTGATTGATAGTAATGTTTCAAGCAAATTTATCAGCAATATCAACAGCTCATTTTTTTCTGCCCAGCAATTGGATGATTTTCTGAGTAAAGCTGTAATATCAGCAGGACGTGCTTATCAGTTTGGCGATTATACCCGTGGTTACTTTTCCGCCGACTGGAGTGGCGAAACTTTCGGGCGTTTCGAAAAACTTGACCAATACGCTGTTGGAGGCAAGGTAGTGTTGACGCACAAGTTTGGCTTGGGTTGGCAAGCCCCAATGCTACATTTGGAACTGGCGGATGCGGAAATATTTTCCGCCAGCCAATTACGTTCGGGCAACCAACTCTCCGCTGGACTTCGCCTGTCCTCCTGGTGCAATGAATTCCTGCAAGGATACATGGCTTATCGTTTCGATGACCGCAATGCCTCACCAAGAAACCTATGGTTGGGCTCGACAGCCTCAGCTTTTGACATACAAGGGCATACTCTTGAAATTGGCAGCCGCTACTCCATTGCCGAGCGGTTGCAATTGAATATCGGCTATAACCACCGTTGGGGTGGCGTTATCAGCAACAACCTGCCAAATACTTTAGCCCCCGCTATATTGTACAAGGTTGACACTATAGCCAATGACGATGCGTTTCCAGGTTGGATTTATCGGACGCAAGGGGAAACCAACAGTTACAAACTCGGTTTAAGTTATGCCTTATTTGAGGGACATGCCGCCACATCATTGAATTACGGTTACCTTGAAACGGAAGCCGTCGGGCTAAACTATGTTAGCCACCAAATCCAGCTTAGTGTCCATTACAGTTACTGAGGTTAAGCTTATGCAAATTAAGCTGATAGCATTGTTTCTGGGGCTGTTGGGTACTGCCCACGCCGGCCCCCTACAAGTTAAAGTGCTTGATGGTGATGGCAAGCCTATCCTGCAAGCTGCCGTTTATGCAAAACCCAGCGTACCGAATACTGCCAAACTAGTTAAACCCAAAACCCTCATCATTGACCAAATTGACAAGGAATTTGTCAACCATCTCACCATTGTCCAAACCGGAACGCCCATTTTATTCCCTAACCACGACAAAATACGCCACCATGTTTATTCCTTTTCAGAGGCAAAAAACTTTGAACTTCCGTTGTACGAAGGTACGCCGTCAGTCCCCGTGATATTTGACAAGCCAGGTGTGGTTGCATTAGGTTGCAATATCCATGATTGGATGTCGGCTTATATCGTTGTCGTAGATAGCCCTTATTTTGCCTTGACCGATAAACAAGGTATGGCACAACTCAATGTGCCAGCCGGGCCCGATTATGTCATTTCCGCATGGCATCCACAGTTAAAAAAACTCGAGCCTAGCGAGGTGTCAGTGACCGCCGTTACAGACAACCCCAAGCAATTGACATTGGTCATGAGTTTGAAAAAAAGTTTCCGCGCCTCCCGTATGCCCGCCACTGCCGATGCCGGTTACCGTTAATTTTTTCCGGCATTTCAGACGGTTCCGTAGCCGTTTATTGTTTTATATCATTGGCTTATTGCTTTTGAGTTTGGCGGGCGTATTCGCCGTTGTCAACCAAGTGTTCAGGGACAATACCGAAACCACTATCCGCCAAGAATTGTTAGTGACCGAACGGGTGTTTTTACGCCTGTTATCTGAACGTAGCCAACAATTGACCCAGCAAACCACAGCCCTAGCCAGCGATTTTGCGTTTAAACGTGTCATCGCCACCCAAGATAAAGACACGCTGGCCTCCGCATTGGTCAACTTAAGCACAAGGGTGCAAGCCGATGCCGCATTTTTAGTCTCGATTGACAATGACGTACTGGTCAATAGCCTAGACACCCAAAAAACCGGACAACAATTTTTTGCCCCGGAATTGCTAGCCCAAGCCCAAGCCGAAGCGGAAGGCACGGCAAACCGCTTGATGTTAATCAACCAAAAACCCTACCAATTGATCGTCGTGCCCGTGTTGGCGCCCGAACCGATTGCTTGGTTATGCTTGGGATTTATTATAGATAATGCCGTGTTGGCGCAACTCAAGCAACTAACGCAAATGGAAATCAGCCTGTTAAGCGTGCAAACAGAAACTTTACTACGCCTTGCTTCAACGATAGAGCCATACCAACCGCAACAACTGCCACTATTCCAAACCGATGCCGACGGCTTTTTTTGGCATACCGATAAGGACTTGTATTTAAGCCGCTTGGTGGTTTTAGAACATCGGCAACCGGGCAAATTGGTCGCCCTGATCGAACGCTCCTGGCCTAAGGCCTTAGAAAACTTTTACCGCCTGCAATGGCTATTGCTGACCATAGCACTGTTAAGCATCGGCTTGGCCAGCCTAGCCGCAGCCTGGCTGGCAAAAACCGTCAGCAAACCTGTACAAAACCTAGCACAAGGCGTTCAGGCGATTGGCCAAGGCAATTACCATGTCCAAGTCCAAATCAACAGCCAAGATGAAATAGGCCAACTTGGCATGGCGTTTAACACTATGGGTACACAATTGCTGGAAAAGGAAAAAATCCGCACCTTGCTGGGAAAAGTCGTATCCCCCGTAGTGGCAACGGAACTGCTTAGCCATGACGTGGTGCTAGGCGGTGAAACGCGGGAAATCACTGCATTGTTTACGGACTTGGCGGGCTTCACCAGCATCGCCGAACACATGCCGCCACAGGCATTAGTCGCATTGCTCAACGGTTATCTGACCGCAATGAGCAGTGAAATCAGCCGCCATCAAGGGGTACTGGACAAATTTATCGGCGATGCCATCGTCGCGTTTTGGGGTGCACCCGTAGCAGATGAGACCCACGCCCAGCAAGCCGTATCCTGCGCCCTAGCCATGCAGTGCAAACTAAAGGGTTTGCGTACGGTTTGGCGGCAACAGGGCTTGCCCTTATTATTCATGCGCATCGGCATCAACACCGGCGACGCCGTAGTCGGCAATATTGGCTCCATCGACCGCTTGGACTACACGATGATAGGCGATACCGTCAATTTGGCGGCACGTTTGGAAGGGGCGAATAAACACTACGGCAGCGAAATTTTACTCTCGGAACACACCTACCAACGGGTTTGCCACATCTTTGCTTGTCGTGAATTGGACAAGGTGCGGGTTCAAGGCAAGCAACAGCCTGTGGCGATTTATGAAGTCATCGCCAAACACAGCCAGTTGACCCCCGAACAGCGGCAGGTTTGCCTAAATTTTGCCAATGCCTTAGCTTTTTTCCGCCAGCAACAATTTCAACAGGCCAAAATCATATTCGAAGAATTGCTTGAGCAACACCACGACGGTGTCAGTGCCCTGTATTTGCAACGTTTGGCAAAATTGGAGGCGCAAGGGACACCAGCGGAGTTTGATGCAGTTTATGATTTGGCGAAATAGCCCAGAATCCAGGTCGGGCATGCTGTTTATGCCCGACGCTCGCCCGCCTGATAATTCACGGGCAATCGGTTTCATTGCAACTTCCCGTCATCGGGTGCTTGAATGTCGGGCAACGATACGGCTGTTGCCCGACTTGGCTACAATCGACGCATTTTTGAAGTTAGGGCGCGGCCTTAATAAAAAGTAGCGAAATGGCGGATTTTTTCAACTTTCCAGACGGATGGGACTTTCGCCACGTCCGCATGCTGACCACAGGTATCGACGTACCGAAAATTGGCAATCTGGTGTTTTTGCGCCGTAAGCGCACAACCCGACCGCGTTGATTGTCAGAGCTTGTTATGTTTAACGGTTTCAAGAAATGCTGGATCTAGGGGCAGCAGTTCGTCGATGCGGCTGTTGGGCCAAGTGGGCAGCTTTTCCAA
>Ga0247835_1000193_pt1 | contig 84371 bp, 85 predicted proteins | sample LaCtaG_3_FD_189912 | JGI IMG/M metagenome (GOLD analysis project Ga0247835, IMG submission 189912) | Freshwater microbial communities from meromictic Lake La Cruz, Castile-La Mancha, Spain - LaCruzMarch2015_13.5m | ecosystem: Environmental > Aquatic > Freshwater > Lake | place: Spain: Castile-La...
CCCTGGAACTGATGCACCGCGGCAACCAGTTCAACTGGGCACTGATCTTCAACATGGCACTTGCGGCGGTGGTGGGGATCCTGATGGCGCAGATCGCCACTTGGGCGCTGTGGCCTCGGCAGCCCCTACAACAGCTGCCCGCCCTAGAAGCCAAGATCGCCAGCCAGCTCGGTGCGCAGATCACGGCGATGCAGCAGTGGTTAGGCAGCGGCGGTGCGCCCCCTGCAGCCCTGCGTTCCCAGGATCTGCTCCCCAGCATTCAGCTATTGCAACAGCTGCGCAACCAAAACCAGGGCCTTCCCATGCCCGCCCACAGCAAACAGCTGCTAAACCGCTGGGCCCAGGCCGGTAGCCTCTGGCGCCAAGTGCTACGCCAGTGGCTGCTGCTGGAGCCGCTGCTGCGGCAGCTGGCCACCCCACTGCCAACAGAAAATCCCCAGCCGCTGCTCCGCAGCTCGCTCGCCGATCTGGCTGCCCGCATGCAAGCCCATGCCGTGCTGGTTCCTTTGAGGCCGGCAGAGCTCTGGCTGGAGGAAGCCGGGCGCCTGGGCGCCCCCCAGCCCCTGCTGCTGGCCATCGGCCAACAGTGCCAAGACCTGCAACAGCTGCTGCACAGCCGAGCCCTGCTGCTGCAGCGATTGGAATCGAGCCGATGACCAGCCCAGCCCTGCGGGACACGGTGCGCCTCGCCGCCACCGTGACAGTGGTGAACGGCTTCGCCAGCCTCACCGGCCTGCCCTTTGCGCTTTACGCCTCCCTGGCGGTGCTGAGCGTCACCGTGGGCAACTACGGCAACACCCTCGAACTCGGCCGACAGCGCCTGGTTGGCACCACCGTTGGAGCCGTTGTGGTGTTTTTCGGCTACCGGGCCTGGGGGGATCTGCCGCTGGTGGTGGCGCTGCCTTTGGCGCTGCTGCTGGCCCGGTTGATCGCCGGCTCGTTTCGGCTCACCGTGGGCTACACGGTGTGCTGCTTCGTGGTGGTGATGGGCTGGCTCACCCACGACCAGCAGCTCGACAGCTGGATCCCGCTGCGCTTGCTCTGGACTGCGTTCGGCATCCTGATGGCCCTGCTGAGCCTGCGCCTGTTCTGGCCCACACGGGCCCGGATCCAGCAGCGGGAGGGACTGCTGCAGCTGCTGGTGGATCTGGGACAAAGCCTGCAGCAGGCTGTGCAGCCCCAACCCCAGGTGCAACGCCGGCTTGAGCTGGGGCAACAGGTCCGCAGCCTGCGCATCGAGCTGTTGAGCCTCCGCAACCAACGCCAGGGCGCCCTGCTGGAGCTGGGCAGCCTGGCTAGCCAGCATCCAGTTGCAAAGATGTGGACATTGCTGGACCAGGCCAGCGAAGCCCTGATCCTCGATCTCGATGAACTGCGGCGCCTGCCCAATGTCGACTGGCAGGGTTGGGGTCTCCAGGGCGACTACTCCATTGGAATTTCCTTTGTGCAGGGGGTGGCCCAGCGACTGCTGGCCTGGCAGGAGCAATTGAGTGATTCATTGCAGCTGCAGCCGCCGCCGAGCTCCCCTCGATCAACACTTCCCCTGGAGGCCCTGCAGTCGCCCGAATCCCTGGCTGCCTATCGGCTCCTCAACCCCAAGCAACTCCAGCGGGTGGCCTCACGATGGATGGTGCTCAACCGCATGGACGAAACCATCGCAAGCACAGAACGCCAGTGGAGCGCCATCCTGGGCTGAGTGCTTAGGCGTTGGGCCGCGAAGACCACCAACGCTCAACCCGATAGAGCAGCACCACCACCATCACCACCAGCCAAAACCACAACTCCGGCGGGTTGGCATTAAACAGGATTAACAGCAACACCACCTCGCTCACCAGCCAGGGAAACTCCTGCCGCAGCAAAGGGTTACGGATCCGCGACAGCGACCAAAACTTCTCAGGGCGACTCATGGCAAGGTGTTGGGTTGACGCAGGGAAGGGCGGTTCCAGCGCAGGTCGATCCAGGGAGTGCGGAAGCCACCGGTGATGGAGCGCAGGCCAGGAATCACGTAGCTGATCGGCGAGCGCCACTCCACATAGGCATGGGTTGACACGGTGAGACCATCGCGGATCGGAAACACTCCACTCCCCCCCGAGAGGGTCCATCGGTAACCATCCACGCTGGAGGGATCTCGCTCCAGCTCGATTTCACTGCGCATCACAGGGCCGTTTTTCGTGAGTTCTTGGGCCAACTGCGCGTTGCCGGTGGTGGTGGAGATGTCGTCTTGGGTGGCGGGCAGGGTGAGCACCTGCGTCACCTTGCCCACAATGCCGCCGAAGCGGCCGCGCTGATTCCACTGTGGCACCACCTCCACGGGCAACCCATCGGGCAGACGGCGGGCATCGGCGGGCGCGAAGTAGGCAACCACCCGAAGCGGGCGGGTTTTTGCATTGGCTTGCTCAGTGCGGCCAATCGTGCCCAACCGCTGACCGGTGCCCACGGTTTGGCCGGAGATCACCTGCAGATCCAATACTGTGCCGTTCCGGTCGGCATGTACCTTGCCGTCGTAGTTGATTTTGGCCTTGGTTACCTGGATCTGTCGCTTGAGATCATCGATTTGATAGCGGCGCTGCAGGGCCTGGGTTTCAATGCTGAGCTTCACCTGCTGGTAGTTCGTCACCACATTCTTTTCGTTGATTTTCACGTCGTCGAGATTGACGCTGGTTGTGGTGAGCCCCTGCTCCGACGTCACCACCTCAGAGGAAAGGGGCGCCACCACCTCCCGCTTGGCCAGCCAATCCAAGTTCCGCAATTTATTGGAGTAGGTCGATTGCAGTTCGCCGTAGCGGCGGCGATCGTTGGAATACTTGGCTAGGGCTGTATCCAAAGCCCGCTTCTCAGTGAGTAAGCGCAAGGAATCTCGCCCATCGAGCTGGGCGTTATCCCGTTGCAGCTGGCGCAGGTTGCCGCGCTGCTGGTCGAGCTGGCGCTCCAGCACAGGCAGGTATAGCTGCATCAGCACCTGGCCGCGCGCCACCAACTCACCCTCCTTTACAAACACCTCCCGCACCTGGCCGCCGGCTCGGGCGTTGAGGATGCCAGCGTTATTGGGGTAAATCAAAACGCCCATGCCTTCCACCTCCGTGGGCACGGGCCAGAACAGGGCCCACAGCAGCAACACTCCGCCAACTCCCGCCAGGGTTACACCCACCTGGTTGTGATCGCTCAGCTGCGAGGAGGTGGGGCTGGCCTGAGACATGGAACTCAGTTTGCAGGTCAAAAAAGCACCTGCCTAATAAATCAAGCCTACTCAGCAATTGTTAGATCGCAGGCAGCCGCTCTGGCAACAGCTCCAAGTTGCTTAGCGCTTCCATTGAGCGCTTCGGATCTAAAATTGCAGCTGCTAGCACTGGTGCTAAGCCTGGCACCAGGGAAAAAGCGGCAGAAAAAGCGGTAAAAACCGATAGGCCCTTAAAGCGGCTGATGGGGCCCACCAGAGCAAACCCATCACGGCTGAAGGCCACCGGTTGCAGCGCCATGGGAAGTTCAGCCAAGCTCGGCCACAGCTGCTGGGGCAGCAGGCTTTTTGCCGCTTCCTTCAACCCAGCCCGCATAACGGCAGGGTTGGGCTTATCAATATGGCCAATTGGTTCGCCAAAAAAGGAAGCCTGGCCAAACACCTTTGCCTTGCCCCAAGGGGCAATTCCCCCATCACAAATGAGTTGAGCGCCGCTGGTTGAGCGTTCGCGCTCCATGCGTTTTAACTCCATGGGCATCACGATCGCCTTGGGTTGATCGCTGGCTTGCCCACAAAAAAAATCATCCAGCAAACCAGCTTCCAATTGCAACAACGCAGCCCAGCTGCAATCCAGCAAGGGCAGGCTGCAACCGATGCTGGCCAGGAGTGGGGCCGTGGCTGCACCGGCCGCCAACACCGTGTGCTGGGCCAAAATCTCCTCCCCCGCCTTTGTTTTGCAGCCGCGCACCACCCCCTCCTCCAGCAGCAGGCCTTGCAGCAGCAGATTGCGCTGTTGCACCCCAGCTGCTGCAAGGGCTTTTGTTAGTTTTTCAGTTAGAACAAGGGGGTCAACCCTGGCGTAGGGCATGGCCACCACACCGCCTAGGGGGGCATCCACCAACAGCGGTTCCAGGCCGCGCCATTGGCTTGGCTCCAAGCGCTGGGCCCCTGGGGGAATGTTTGGTTTTTGATCTTCCAGCCAATAGAGCAAAAGCTCAGCTGGCTCCAAACCCAAAAATCCATGGCGCTTTTCAAGGCGCTGCCATTGTTCAAGCGCTGCCAGCTGCACCCCCCCATAACTGATGGGGGTTGCCATGGGCGCCGTTGAAATAATGCATACCTTGGCGCCGCGGTCAGCTGCTTCCAGCGCTAACAAGCCGCCCGCCAGGCCAGCTCCCACCACCAGAAGATCGGGTATCAATAGTTCAAGGTGAAGGAGCTAACAACACTGCGAAACATCGTTGCCACCCGATCCCAACGCACCTCATTGGTGCTAGCGGCAAGGGTATAAAGCTTGCCCTTATCAGCCACCACCGTGGCAAATTCATGGCGATCACGATCGGCCAGGTGCACTTTGTATTCCAGGTCGTAGAAGGTGCGGCCCTGGTCGGCCCGTTCGCTTGCTTCCACTAAATCCGCCTCACGGCCGCTGCCGGCAGGGGCGATAACCGTGCGTCCCAGTTTTTCTCCCACCGCCACTGCACTGCCTAAATCCTCAAGCCGTTTATCTGGATCAACAGGAGCGATCACAAGGCTGAGGGTTTCATCGCTATTGATCAGATCATGGAAAACAACTTCAGGGCCATCGCTGATGGCCACCCGTATCCAACCGGTTGGATACAAAAAGGCGTAGCGGCCATCGGCGCTGCTGTAGCGGTTTAAGCCAGCCGCCGCAGCTGAACAGCCCACCAGCAACACCAACAGCAACACGCAGATCAGGCGGGGGATCCCCCGAAACAAAGCCGAAACCTTCATGGGAGAGCCAAGCAACAGGAAGCTGCTGCCATTCTTGCGCCGCGGCCTGCCTAGATTCGCGATAATTGCTTTAGCCAGCTGTCTGCCTTCACCCGCCCCTTGGCTCGGCTGATTGAGCAGTTCGAGCGGCTGCCGGGCATTGGTCCCCGCACGGCCCAAAGATTGGCCCTTTATTTACTGCGCCAACCTGAAGAGCAAAGCCAGGCATTTGCTGAAGCGCTCCTGGCTGCCAGGCAACAGGTGGGGCAATGCCAACGCTGCGGCCACCTATCGGCAGAAACCCTTTGCAACATTTGCCTAAATCAAGGGCGCAACATCGGCCTGATTTGTGTTGTAGCCGATTCCCGCGACCTGCTAGCGCTTGAACGCACTCGGGAATACAAAGGCAGTTACCACGTTCTTGGCGGCTTGATCTCACCCATGGATGGCATCGGCCCAGAGGCTTTGATGATCCAGGCCTTGCTAAAACGCCTTGATCCAGAGGAGGTTAAAGAGGTGATTTTGGCTTTAACCCCAAGCGTTGAAGGCGACACCACAAGCCTCTACCTGGGACGGCTACTGAAACCATTTTGCCAAGTAACCCGTATTGCCTACGGCCTGCCCATGGGTAGCGAATTGGAATATGCCGATGAAGTAACCCTGGCTCGGGCCCTTGAGGGGCGCCGGGCCATGGAATAGGCAAACTGCCATGGGAAAAACAAGTCGCTACAGCCACATCCCCCCGCAGCAAAGATTGCCAAGTTGGTTGCGGCGACCGATCGGAGCTGCAACTCAATTAGAAGCGGTGCAAGCTGTGGTTAAACAGCAAAGGCTTCACACCATTTGTGAAGAGGGCCGCTGCCCGAATCGAGCTGAGTGCTATGCAGCCGGCACTGCAACTTTTTTACTGGGGGGGCCCATCTGCACCCGCAGTTGTGCTTTTTGCCAAGTGGAGAAGGGATTACCACCAGCAGCAGCTGATCCCCTAGAGGCGGAACGGGTGGCAGGGGCCGTTGAGAAATTGCAGCTCAAATATGTGGTGCTCACAGCCGTTGCTCGCGACGACATGGAAGACCACGGCGCAAGCCTTTTTACAAACACCATGGCAGCAATTCGCAAACGCCTACCGCAAATAGCAATTGAGGTATTAACACCCGACTTTTGGGGTGGCCAGCGGGATCTAGAGGCTGGCTTAAGCAGTCAACGGCTACGGCTACGCCAGGTGTTGAGCGCCAATCCAGTGTGCTTCAACCACAACTTGGAAACGGTGCAACGGCTCCAGGGGGAAGTGCGCCGCGGTGCCACCTGGTGCCATTCGCTTGGGCTGCTGGCTGCTGCCCACGAGATAGCCCCAAATATTCCAACCAAAAGCGGCTTAATGCTTGGCCTAGGTGAAAGCAAAGCCGAAGTAGTGGCGGCGATGGAGGCTTTGCGGCAAGCGCAGTGCAAAAGGCTCACCCTGGGGCAATACCTAAGGCCTTCCCTTGCCCACATCCCCGTAGCTCGCTACTGGACACCCGCTGAATTTGCCGAATTGGCTGCCATTGCCACTGGCTTAGGTTTTGCACAAGTGCGCAGTGGCCCCCTAGTGCGCAGCAGCTATCACGCCGAGAAAAACTAACTACATTTATCGCCCTTAGAAGAAGAATTTCACTGAAACTTCAGGGCCATATTGATAACTGTTGTAGCCATTATCAGGTGTTGCTCCATTATTCCAAGCCTGGCCAAAATATCGCATCGAAACATTCAAACTTGTGTTATTGCCAACGGCATAACCCAAGCCCAATTGGGCGTTCCCAGTGAGGTCTTGCTGGCCTGCCAAGCCAAAACCAGCAATATCAGCGCGGCCAAATGCCCGCAAGCGCTGAGTTAGAAAGATGCTTCCCTGTAAACCCAAAAGTGGTTCCGCCCAGGTGCGGGAAAGGGTTCCTTGGTTTAGATAAGTTCTTTGGCCTTGGAGCTGGGCCGCCACAAGCAATTGGGCTTGAACTACCCGCACGCCGGCATAGGGAATCAAACTAAATTCACCGGGCGCCCCCACAGCTGCTTCCTTTGCGCCAAGGCGATAGCGCAGCGCTAAATCATAGATGCCATTAATAGAAGTAACAGTTGAATTTCCGTTTAACAAGCCCCGGCTTGTATTAAATGATTTCTGCGCACCAAGCTGGGTGTAGCTCACATCGCTGAGCAAGCCAAGCCGCTTATATTCAACACTTGCACGCATTGCAAAGGCAGATTGCAACTGCTCCGCAAAGATCAAGCTGGGATTTAAATAGGTATTGGCGCTGAAGCCACGCACCGTGGTGGTTGAATCAGCCCAGGGGATCAGAGCGTAAAATTCTGCGGTTGCAGCCCAATTATCATCAGCTGCTGTTATTACGGGTGGAACATCAAGCATGAATAAAAACCGAGAGCGTTGGGAAATGAAAACTTGCCAGCACCCAGGCTAATGCAAATGCTTAATTTGTCACGGATTCGCATAATTGCAATCGGCAAACAGCGGCCCGGCTGGTTGCATGATGGGGCAGCAATGTATTGCAAACGTTTAGTTGGCCTTGAAATAATAGAACTCAAAGATTCAACGCCAGACAAGGAGGCTCAGGCGGTGCTGGCAAGTTTAAAAAATAATGAGAAATTATTACTTTTAAGTGAAGATGGCAAGCATTTTAGTTCACGCCAGCTAGCAAATGAATTAAATGAACTTAGCTCCAATCGCTTGGCATTTGTTATTGGTGGTGCCGATGGCCACAGCCCACAGTTAAAGGCTAAAGCAGATCAAATAATCAGCCTTTCAGCACTTACCTTTCCCCATGAATTAGCAAGATTAATTTTGCTTGAGCAAATCTATAGAGCTAGCACTATTATTCAAGGAGGGCCATACCATCGCGATGCGGCCACTGCTGCGGGCAAGGCCCTCGGTGCAATCACCTCGCATCAATAATCCAGAACCACCCCACACCAAACGCAGGGGTAAATCAATTGGGCTGGCCGCCAATTCCCTATGGGCTGTGAAACCAAGTCTACGGAAATAACGAACAAGTTTTTGATGTTGCTTACTGTTATCGCGTATTGCAAGTAAATTAGCTCTACGGCATGGGGTTTGCTCCAGGGCCCAGGCAAATGTTGCAGCCCAAATTAAATCGGCCACCCCCTGCAGCTGATTGCCTTGCACTCGCAGGGTGTCTAGGTGCAAACCATTGGCAAAGGGTAAAGACCAGCCCTTAAGTTCACCCAGCAGCAAAAGGCGCCCCGCATCACGGCGAGCAACCGCCACCCGCAGGGTTTTTAGTCCTAATCCACCGCCAATTTGCAGGCGCAAAATCAGCCCCTGCTGGGCAGCAAATGCTTCCAAATCAGCCAGGGACGGCATCTGCTTATTTGATAGAGAATTAGAACCTAAATGATTTTCACCACGGGCCGCGGCCAATTGCATTTGTTGTTGACGTTCAGCAAAACGTTGGCGATCAGCTTCACTAAAATTCTCTTTGCAGTGGCGGCAACTAACCCCCGCCACATAACTTGATAAGGCCCGATCAGCGGCGGCCAGTGGCATGCCACAGGCATAACAAAGACTGTATTCACTGGGGGCAAGCTGGTGGTTTAAAGCAACCCGCTGATCAAATACAAAACAGTCCCCCTGCCAGCTACTGCGCTCGGCTGGAATCTGCTCTAAATACTTTAATATTCCGCCTTCTAAATGATGAACATCGCTAAACCCCTGGGCAACCAAAAGAGCGGTTGCTTTTTCACAGCGGATGCCACCTGTGCAAAATAAAGCAAGGCGTTCTGCCTTGTGCTTTTTCATTAATGGCTTCAATTCTTGTTCTACCCAAGCTGGAAAGCCACGGAAATTATCAAGGCCGGGATCGATCGCACCGGGGAAACTGCCAACGGCTATTTCATAATTGTTGCGCGTATCAATTACCAAGGTATTTGGCTGCTTAATTAAATCATCCCAACGCTGCGGCTGCACATAATTACCCACCTGCTGCTGGGGATTCAGCTCAGGAATGCCAATGGTTACGATCTCACTCTTGATCCGAATCTTAAGGCGGTGAAAACATTTTTTTGCACTCCAGCTATATTTAACCTCCAATTCATTAAATGCTTCTTCTTTTCGCAGTAAATCAATAAAATCTTTAATGCCAATTTCCGAACCACACAATGTGGCATTAATACCCTCTGCCGCTAAAAGCAAGGTGCCTTGCAAACCACCTATTTCGGCGTTTTTAAGCAGCTTTTGGCGCAAGCTCTCGAGATTATCGAGTTGTGCAAATTTATAGAAAGCTGCAACTAGGTAGGTCAAGGGCAGCTCAACTAAGGCTAAAAGGTTGCACGCCTGCGGCAGCCAGCAATGCCCTATCTGCTTCCACGGCGGGATTAGATGTGGTGAGCAGAGTATCACCGTAGAAAATTGAATCGGCCCCAGCCAACAAACAAAGAATTTGGGCTTCTTGATTCAATTGCTCCCGCCCTGCGCTAAGCCTCACCCGGCTGTGGGGCATCAAGATGCGCGCAGTGGCCACCATGCGCAATAAATCAAGGCTTTCATAGGGCTGTTGGTTTTCAAGGGGCGTTCCCTCCACTGCCACCAAACCATTGATGGGAACACTTTCAGGCTGGGGATCAAGGTTAGCTAACACCTGCAACATCGAAGCACGATCTTTTAATGTTTCACCCATGCCAATAATGCCACCGCAACACAAACTTATCCCCGCTTTTCGTACCCGTTGAAGCGTTTCTAAGCGATCTTGATAGGTGCGAGTGCTAATTATTTCGGCGTAGTACTCAGGGCTCGTATCTAAATTGTGGTTATAGGAGGTAAGCCCCGCTTGGGCCAAACGATCCGCCTGGCCATTGCTGAGCATGCCGGCGGTAACACAGGCTTCCATCCCAAGCTGTTTCACCCCAGCAACCATCTCCAACATCGCTTCAAACGGGGCACCATCCCTGATTTCCCGCCAGGCCCAGCCCATGCAAAATCTTTGGGCGCCTGCTTCTTTTGCCGCCTTAGCCCGCTCCAACACCGCTGCCACTTGTAATTCCAACTGGGGCCCACCGCTCACATCACTGCTGTTGTGCATCGATTGGGGGCAATAGGCGCAGTCTTCTTCGCAGCCTCCGGTGCGCACGCTCAGCAGAGAAGCGAGCTGCACCTGATAGCCGGGGTTTGCTTCCCGGTGCACCTGCTGGGCTTGCCAAAGCAAATCAACTAAAGGCAGATTTAATAGAGCTTCAATTTCGGTAAGCTCCCAATCATGGCGCAGGGCAACTGTCATTTAGCACTCTCCGGTACACCACCAAAGCGGCGGCGGCGACCTTGATAATCCAGCAGAGCTGCTTCCAGTGCCGCCCCATCAAAATCAGGCCAAAGAACGTCTGTTACATGGAATTCCGCATAGGCCAGCTGCCAAAGCAGGAAATTACTAAGCCGATATTCGCCGCTGGTGCGTATTAATAAATCAGGGTCGCATTCACCGGCGGTGTGCAATTCAAGCCCCAATAGATGCTCGTTGATTGCCTCTGGATCTAATTCGCCACTTTTAACGCGTCTGGCTAGGGCTTTTGCTGCTTGCACAAGTTCGTGGCGGCTGCCGTAGTTGGTGCAAACATTGAAATGAATGCCACTGTTATTTGCGGTGCGGGCGGTGGCATCAGCAATCAAATGCTGCAATCCCTCGGGTAAAGCGGTGAGATCCCCCAAGAAACGAATGCGCACCTGCTCCTTTTCAAGAGCTGCCAATTCCTTTGCTAACACCCGCTCAAACAGGGTCATTAAAAAACTCACCTCCTCTCCCGGACGCGACCAGTTTTCAGTGGAGAAGGCGTAGGCGGTGAGCGTTGCTATGCCCCAGTTGTTGCATAGGCGCAGGGTGTTTTTTAATGCTTCCACTCCCCTGCGGTGGCCCATCATCCTTGGCAAGCCCCGCTGGGAAGCCCAACGGCCATTGCCATCCATGATTAATGCCACATGGCCAGGCAAGCGACTGGGATCGAGGCCTTCAGGTAAGCAGAAATGGGAGGTGGGGCTGGGGATCGCCACCAGGGGCCGGCTCATGGGCGGTTCTTGGCAGAGGCTTCGGCGAGATCGCCAGCGGTTTGAGCTTTGGAAAGCGTACGCGCCTGGCGCTTGCGGCGATCACCAGATTGCAATTGCAGGGCTTCACCAAGAAGGGCGCGCAGTCGCTCCCTTGTGATTGGCCGTTCAAATTTGCCTTGGCAGGCAAGTGAAATGGTGCCTGATTCTTCACTTACCACCACGCATAAACAACGTTCATGCCTTTCGGTGAGCCCAAGGGCCGCCAGGTGTCTGGTGCCATGGCGGGTGATGCTTTGCCGCGAAAGTGGCAAAATCACACCGGCGGATGCAATTCGATTGGCCTGAAGCAATACCGCGCCATCGTGCAATGGGGTTTCAGAAGAAAATAAATTGAGCATCAAATCAACTGAAAGCAAAGCATCGATTTGAATGCCTGGATTCAAAAAGTCTTCGGGCCGCAAATCACTGCCCAAATCCAACACTATTAAGCCGCCACAGCGGCGCTTGGAAAGCTGGCCCACCGTGTCAACCAAAATATCAACGGTGCTGGAATCTTGCCTACCCGTTTGACGGCTACCGAGCAGCACATCCAAGCGGCCAGTGCCAAGTAATTCCATCAGGCGGCGCAATTCCCCCTGCAGCAAAATTGCGAGCGCAAGGCCACACACCAGCACCAGCGCCTCCATTAATTTGGAGGTGAGGGGTAAATCGCCATAACGCTGCAGCAACCAAGCCACAGCCACCAGTAACAAATAGCCGCGCAACAACCAGAGGGTGCGGGGTTCAGTAACCCGGCCAAGCAGCAGGAAGCCGAGGCTGCCGGCAAACAGCAGGTCGAAACTCAACCGCAGCCAGAACACCTAAACACCTCCCCTTAATTAATTCAACTTACCGATTTCAAGCGTTCTGGCAGTACGTCGTAGCGCAGCAACTCGTCTGGCCGCTCCCGCCTTTGCACCAATTCAGCTCTACCATCCGCCACCAAAACAGCTGCCGGCCTGGGTATGCGGTTGTAGTTGGAAGCCATCGAGGCGTTGTAGGCGCCTGTAGCCAACACCACCAACACATCACCGGGTTTACTTAATGGCAAAGCCAGGTTGCGCAGCAGCACATCGCCGGATTCGCAATGCTTTCCAGCCAAAGTAACGCTCTCAACTGCTGGGGCATTGGCCTGATCGGCCAAGCAAGCCGTGTATTGGGATTGATAGGTAATCGGCCTGGGGTTGTCGCTCATGCCTCCATCAACCGCCACATAGGTGCTGAAGCCGGCGATCTCCTTGCGGCTGCCGATTTGATAGAGGGTTACGCCCGCCGCTGCCACCAGGGAACGGCCCGGTTCACACAACAGCCGCGGCAATTCAAGGCCCCGCTCCCGGCAGGCCCCTGCGATTGCCTCTGCCACCACCTGCACCCAGCGTTCAATGCTGGGGGGATCATCGGAGCGCACGTAGCGGATCCCAAGGCCACCGCCAACGTTTAAATCGCTGATGGTGTGGCCTAGGGAATGGGCCAGAACCATGGCATCGGCAAGTACCGCCGCCAGGTCGCGGTGGGGATTTAGTTCAAAAATCTGTGAGCCGATATGGGCATGCAATCCCCTTAGCTTTGCCCAGCTGCAACCAGCCAAATGGCGCAACACCGCCTCCAGCTGGTCGGGATCAAAGCCAAATTTGCTATCTAAATGGCCAGTGCGGATGTATTCATGGGTATGGCATTCAATGCCAGGGGTAAAACGCAGCAATAGGGGCACCTGGCCCCCATGCCCCTGGCAAAGCTCCTGCAACAGCTCAAGATCACGCCAGTTGTCTACAACAACACAAATGCCATGTTGCAGGGCAAGGCTTAATTCCTCAGGGGATTTGTTGTTGCCGTGGAGCACGATCCTTTCCGGCGGCATCCCCCCCTCTAGGGCAGTGAGTAATTCACCAGCGGAAACAGCATCTAAGCCCAAGCCCTCAGAGGCCACTAGGGCAGTAATTGCCAAACTGCTATTTGCTTTTGATGCGTAGATGGCCAGTGAAGGGCCGGGGTAATGGCGCGCCAGGGCTTGGCGATAGGCGATGCAGGCCTGGCGAAGGCTGAGCTCATCAAGCACATATAAAGGTGTGCCAAAACGGGCCGCCAGGTCGCTTAAAACACAGCCACCCACCCGCAGGCGCCCCTGGGCATCCAAATCGGTACTAATCGGGGCAAGATTGCGGTTGGGGCTTTCAAGATCAATAGCTCCATCAGCCCAGGGCAACCCGGGGGTACTTGCCATTGCCATCGCTATGCAGTTGGAACCGATCCCCTATCTTTTCAGCCCTTCGGCCCCAACAAAGCTTGGGTTGAACGCAAAAGCAGCATGTTTAGCCCTGGATCAAAGGGCCCTCGGCGGCTTTTGGAGCGAAAAACAGTGGCAGGAGGAATTGGAGCGGCAGGCAAATATTTGCATTGGCTACTGGAGCACCCCAGGGGCAGAAACACTGCTGGGCTTGATCTGCGGCTGGGTGGTGGCAGATGAAATCCAAATCAGCATGGTGGCTGTGGAGCCGAGCAAAAGAAGGCTTGGCCTTGGCACAAAGCTGCTCCAAAATCTCCTCGCCAGGGCAAAGGAGCAGGGATGCCTGCGGGCCAGCCTTGAGGTTTCAGAGGCAAATCAGGCCGCCATTGCCCTGTATGAAGGGGTTGGATTTTCTACTTGCGGAATCCGTAATAACTACTACCGAAATGGCGACAATGCCCTGATTAAAGTAAAAGAACTTTGCGAAATTTAAGCTAAGTATTTTAGCGACAAATTTTTTTAGCGGTACGGTTTTCCGGCCAATGTAACCAGTAGCAGCCAAACTTGCGTTTGATTTTAAAGCATTAAAAAGCAGCTAAATGCAGTTCAGGCCAAGTTATCGGTTTTCCCCCCACAGCCCCCCTTCAATTCCTGATAGGTTGGGATCATCTGCAGGCTCTGCCGCCAAACCATGTTCGAGCGGTTTACCGAAAAAGCCATCAAAGTGATCATGCTGGCCCAAGAAGAGGCCCGCCGTTTGGGTCACAACTTCGTTGGCACTGAGCAAATCCTGCTGGGTTTGATCGGTGAAGGCACTGGTGTAGCGGCCAAGGTTTTGAAATCAATGGGGGTAAACCTCAAAGATGCTCGCGTTGAAGTTGAGAAAATTATTGGCCGAGGTTCAGGTTTTGTTGCCGTTGAAATACCTTTTACACCCAGGGCCAAACGCGTTCTTGAACTCTCCCTGGAGGAGGCGCGTCAGCTGGGCCACAACTACATCGGCACTGAACATCTGCTGCTTGGTTTAATTCGCGAAGGCGAAGGTGTAGCCGCAAGGGTTTTAGAAAATCTTGGCGTTGATCTAGCCAAGGTTCGCACCCAAGTAATTCGCATGCTTGGTGAAACCGCTGAGGTGAGCGCTGGGGGTGGCAGCAAAGGCTCCACCAAAACACCCACCCTCGACGAATTTGGTAGCAACCTCACCCAATTGGCCTCCGATGGCAAACTCGATCCAGTGGTGGGTAGGCAAAATGAAATTGAACGGGTAATTCAAATACTTGGTCGCCGCACTAAAAATAATCCCGTTTTAATTGGTGAACCAGGTGTTGGTAAAACCGCCATCGCTGAGGGCTTAGCCCAGCGCATAATCGATGGTGAAGTTCCCGATATTTTAGAAGAAAAGCGTGTTTTAACCCTTGATATCGGTTTGCTTGTAGCAGGTACTAAATACAGAGGTGAATTTGAAGAGCGGCTTAAAAAAATCATGGAAGAAATCCGTGGTGCCGGCAATGTGATCCTTGTTATTGATGAGGTTCACACCTTGATTGGAGCGGGTGCCGCTGAGGGTGCAATCGATGCTGCAAATATTCTCAAACCTGCCCTTGCAAGGGGGGAACTGCAGTGTATTGGTGCAACCACCTTAGACGAATACCGCAAACATATTGAGCGGGATGCAGCCCTTGAGCGCCGCTTCCAGCCCGTGATGGTTGGTGAGCCATCAGTGGCCGAAACCATTGAAATTTTGCGGGGCCTAAAAGAGCGTTATGAAACCCACCATCGCCTAAAAATATCCGACGATGCCCTAATAGCTGCTGCAACCCTTGGCGATCGCTATATCTCCGATCGATTTTTACCTGACAAGGCAATTGATCTTGTTGATGAGGCCGGCAGCAGGGTTCGCTTGTTAAATTCGAAATTGCCCCCTGCGGCCAAGGAATTAGACAAGCAGTTGCGGGCAGTTCAAAAAGATAAGGAGTTGGCCGTTAGGGAGCAGAACTACACAAAAGCTGGTGAGTTACGCGATAAGGAAGTTGAGTTGCGCGAACAGGTTCGTGGCATAACCCAAGCCCGCCGCGATGAAATTGCAGCCAGCAATGAAGCCCCAGCCGATGGCGAACAAGCCAAACCAGCTGAAACCACAACAGACGGCACCCCAGTGGTGAGCGAGGAGGACATTGCCCAGATTGTTGCCTCCTGGACAGGCGTTCCAGTTCAAAAATTAACTGAAACAGAATCCGCCAAATTGCTAAATATGGAGGAAACTCTCCATCAAAGGTTGATCGGGCAAGACGAAGCCGTTAAGGCTGTTTCAAAAGCGATTAGGCGCGCCCGTGTTGGCCTTAAAAACCCAAATAGGCCGATTGCCAGCTTTATTTTCTCAGGCCCAACAGGTGTTGGTAAAACCGAGTTAACAAAAGCTTTAGCCGCATATTTCTTCGGCAGTGAAGAATCCATGATCCGCTTAGATATGAGCGAATTCATGGAACGCCATACCGTTAGCAAATTGATTGGTTCCCCCCCCGGCTACGTGGGCTTTAACGAAGGCGGACAACTCACGGAAGCCGTAAGAAGGCGCCCCTATACGGTCGTTTTGTTTGATGAAATTGAGAAAGCCCACCCAGATGTATTTAATCTGCTCCTACAACTACTTGAAGACGGCAGATTAACCGACTCAAAAGGTCGCACCGTTGATTTCAAAAATACACTTATTATTATGACTTCTAACATCGGTTCTAAAGTAATTGAAAAAGGTGGCGGCGGCCTCGGCTTTGAATTTGGCGGTGGTGATGTTGAAGAGAACCAATACAATCGAATTCGCTCCTTGGTTAACGAAGAACTCAAGCAATATTTCAGGCCTGAATTCCTCAACAGGCTCGATGAAATAATTGTATTCCGCCAGCTCAACCGCGACGAAGTTAAGCTTATTGCCGATATCATGCTTAGGGAAGTATTCACCCGCATGCAGGAGAAAGGTATAAGCCTTTCTGTTACTGAATCATTTAAAGAGCGCTTAGTGGAAGAGGGTTACAACCCCAGCTATGGAGCACGCCCCCTAAGGCGTGCCGTTATGCGCTTACTTGAAGATTCCCTTGCGGAGGAATTCCTCTCTGGGCGCCTTAAAGATGGTGATGCCGCCCTGGTGGATGTAAACGAAGACAAGCAGGTTGTAATCAGGCAAACAACCCTGCCCCAAGAGCAGCCCGAGTTGGCTAGCGCTGGTGTTTGATTAGGGGATGACAACCCCTGCCAGCAGCCAGCATTCCATCGCCCCCGCCCAACTGTGGCGGGGGCCTGGGGTATGGCAACAGGCCCAAGCGGACATCAAAAAAATCTCCAGCAAACCACTGCTACTAGGCCGCAGTCAAAATACCCGTACCCTGCGGAGGAAATTAGCCCAAAATCTCACTAACAACGGCCTCACTGTTGAAAGTGCTGAATTAAAATTTGATTGCTGTGAAATAGATTTAGCAGCATTAGAATTAAAAGTTCAACAAACAAATTGTGATGGGGTAATTGCCAGCGGTGGTGGCAAAGTTTTAGATGCCGGAAAACTACTAGCTGATCGCTTGGATCTACCATGTATCACTGTGCCCACCAGCGCTGCCACCTGCGCCGGCTGGACAGCCCTTGCGAATATCTACAGCCCCGATGGCGCTTTTCAAGCTGACGTAAGCCTCAAGCGCTGCCCACAACTTTTGATATTCGACCATCAACTAGTGCTTACGGCACCAGCACGCACCCTTGCAAGCGGCATCGCCGATGCCATGGCTAAGTGGTACGAAGCCTCCGTGAGTAGTGGTCAAAGTAGCGATGGTTTAGTGCAGCAGGCTGTTCAACAGGCCAGGGTTTTGCGTGATCAATTACTGATTGAGGGGGTGGCTGCCCTGCAGGATCCTGGTTCAGAGGCCTGGGTTCGGGTGGCCGAGGCGAGTGCCCTCACCGCTGGTTTAATCGGCGGCCTCGGCGGTGCCCGTTGCCGCACCGTTGCTGCCCATGCCGTGCACAACGGCCTCAGCCAATTACCTGCCTGCCACGCTTCTCTCCATGGCGAAAAAGTTGCCTTTGGAGTGTTGGTGCAACTGCGCTTAGAGGAACAAATTGGCGGCAGCCAATTGGCGGCCCAAGCGCGCCGCCAACTAACACCTTTTTTCAAACAACTGGGCTTACCGGTGAATTTGGCAGATCTCGGCCTTGCTAAGGCAAGCCTTGAGCAATTGCAACAGGTGTGCAGCTTTGCCTGCCAAACAAATTCCGATTTGCATCACCTACCTTTTCCCGTGGCTGTTGATGATCTACTGGCTGCATTGGTAAGCAGCACCCAAGGATGCTTAGTTCACTGAATTGGGCTGCCCAGCAGCTCAAGGATCCCCAGGGCAGGGCCCTAGCCGCATCAATTCGCTGGCTAGCCCTCGATCTGCCAGGGAAACTGGCAGATTTGGAATGGCCCGTAGCCGTAGTGGGCCAAGGGAAACCAATACTGATGCTGCATGGTTTCGATAGTTCATTTCTTGAATTTCGCCGCCTCGCCCCTTTGCTTGCAAGCTCCCATCAACTTTGGATTCCCGATCTTTGCGGCTTTGGTTTCTCCCCAAGGCCCCCTGGCGCCGCCTACGGTCCCCAGCTGGTTTTAAGTCATCTCAAGGCGCTACTGCCATTAATTCAGGCGGCTAATCAATTTGAAAAAATCGGTTTAATCGGTGCCTCCATGGGGGGTGCCGTGGCATTGCAGTTGGCCATGGCATTAGAGCAAAGCAATCCTCAATTAGTGGATAAAATGCTTTTGCTTGCTCCTGCGGGCATCACCGGTAAAGCAAGGCCCCTGCCAGCACCATTTAATAAATTTGGCGTTGCATTTCTTGGCCTGCCAGCAGTGCGAAGGGGGCTATGCCGGCAGGCATTTGCTGATCCAAAGGCCAGTGTTGGGCCTGCAGAAGAAGAGATTGCCAGTTTGCACTTAAAAACACCTGGCTGGGCTGAATCTTTGGCCACCTTTGCCAGCAGTGGTGGCTTTGCCGAGGTAGACGGTGCATTGCCAAGCTGCGAACTGCAGGTGCTTTGGGGTGCAAACGACCGCATCCTGCCGGCAGCGCAACGGCAAGCGGCCGCAACTCGATTGGGCGATTGCTGCACGGAACTCAAAAGCTGCGGGCATCTGCCCCACCTAGATCAACCAACCCTGGTGGCATCCCATTGGCGGCAAAGCCGATGAGCGGGCCCCTAATGCAGCTGCTCAGCCAGGGCATGCGTTTATGGCTTACCAGTGTTTGCAGTGAATTGGAGCAGCTTGATTTGGATTTGGATGGCTCGGCCCTTGGGCTATTGGCTGGGCACCTGCAGGGGGGGAAACTAACGGCTAAGGGTGTTGTTTTTCAAAACCTAGCCCTTGCCAATGTGGAACTCCAAAGCGATCCGATCGATTTTGAAGTTGGCGGTTTAATCAAAAAGCAAAAATTACAACTAAAACATAAATTTCAGATTCAAGGCTGCGTAACTTTTAGCGCTGCCAATCTAAATAAATCCCTTGCAAATCCCCATTGGCTTAGCTTTAGCAACAATATCGCCAGCCAGCTATTAGGAGCCAACAATTTAGCTAGTTACGCAATAGCTGAGAACAAACTAAGTTTACATAGCGGCGATGGCAGATCCATTCAATGCAACCTAGAAGTATTAGATGGCATGCTTTGGTTGCAACCCATAGATTCCAAATCAACAGCGGCGATACCAGTGCCCATGGATCCTGCGATTAGGCTTGAGAATGTATTAATTGAGGGCCAACAGTTGAAGTTAACGGGCAGCTCAATTGTTAGCGCAGGAGCGGCTGGATCAAAGTAACAAAATAGAAAACAACTGCTGGTGTAAACAAATAACTATCCACACGGTCTAAAATACCCCCATGGCCTGGAATTAAGGCCCCTGAATCCTTCACCCCCGCATCCCTTTTCATCATTGATTCAGTTAGATCTCCCACCAAAGCAAACAGGGCAACCAAGGCACCTAAAACCGCTCCCACGGCCCAGCCCCATTGCCAACCAAGCAAAACACCACCGCAGGCGCCGCAAATCAAGCAGGCCGTGAGGCCCGCCAGGGCGCCCTCCACCGTTTTATTTGGAGACACCTCAGAGAGCATCGTGCGCCCATAGCGGCTGCCCCAGAGGTAGGAGCCACAGTCGGCAGCCCAGATCAACACAAATGCCAACAGGGTGATTGCTAAACCATCGCTGGAAGCCCTGAGGCGCACCCAATGGCTGGGTAAAAAGCCCAGGTAAAACAAACCAAAAATTGAAGCGGCAATATCGGCAATGCTCCCCGTGATCGGCTGCAGCAACAACCAACCGCAGATCACGGTGCCCGCAAGCGGCAAAATTGCCGCCGCAAGGGCACTACCTGGAAATAACTGGGTGGTTATCAACAGCAATTGGCACACCACCAAGGTGGTTTTTGTGGCAGGCCTTATGCCCTTGAACTGGGCTAAACGAAAAAATTCCAGCAGGGCCAAATGCACAATCACCCCAAGGCTGAGGGTGAACCACCAGCCGCCAAGCCAAATGATCACTAGGGCAAAAAGGGCTGCTGCTAAGCCGCTCAACCATCTATTCATCGCGTGCTCATTGGTGGCGCTCTGCTGCGATCAAAAAGAGCGGTTCCGCCGCCCCCAACCTTGTTTGGTCGCCCCGCCGTTGCATGCGATGAACCGTAGCCTGCACCACCTGTAAATCAGAGGCCTCCAGCTGGCCTAGATGGTCGGTGGCATCCACCAAACCCTCCAAACTTGAGGTGCTGATCACCAGTCGCCCCCCCAAGGCCAACGATTCCCAAACAGCCCTGAGCACATCCCCAAGGGGGCGCCCCACCTCAAGCAACACCCGATCGGGATTTGGGGCAAGCCGTTGCAAATCAACGGGGGCTTGCCCCTGCAACACCTCCAAATTATTTATGCCAAAGCGGGCCCGATTGCGTTCAAGTAATTCCACCGCCTCTGGATCGCGCTCTAGGGCCTGCACGCGACCGCGGGGCAGCAATCGGGCGATTTCAAGGGCAAGGGCGCCGGTGCCGCCACCCACATCCCACACAACGGAATCAGGCCTGGGCCTCAGGTGGGCCAAAAGCATCACCCGTTGTTCCATCGGCGTGGGGCTAAAACCGGGCGCAGCCTCAAAGGCCCCATCGGGTATCCCGGGGGTAACAAAATCCCACTGATAGGGGGCCTGGATAAACACCAGCCTCAGGCCAGAACCTTCACCGTATCAGCGATCTGCCCCCCCCATAACAACAGTTGTTGCTGCAACCAATCAATCCGTGCTCGATCCAAGCGTTCCCCCGGCAGCAGCAATGCAATCCCTGGCGGGTATGGGCAGATCGTTTCTGCAGCAATTCTTCCCTCTGCTTCAGCTAGCGGCAAATTGATCGATGCCAGGCGCCAGGCCTCTGCAAGGGGCAACTGCAATTGAGCCACAGCGGGGAAAGGTGGCGCCTGCAATGGCCTTAAGGGCAAGGCACTGCCCTGCAGGCGTTTCAATTGGCGCAGCCCACGGCGCAAGGGGCGGCTTAAGGGCGCCACAGGGGCTAGGCCAAGGCAAAAGGTGAGTGTTAACGCCTCTGGGCATTCAGCCACAATTCCCCTTGCCATCAACCATTCGTCGGCGGCAATACCGCTAAGGCCCCAGCGGGCTGAGTGAAAAATCAGCCGCAGGGGGTCTTGGTTTTGCAGCAGGGGAACCCCCTCCCGCTGGAGCGCTGCCGCCAGATCGCCCGCCTGCTTTAAACAAACCTGCAGCTGGCAACGGCCCGGGGCACTGGAACTGCGGGCTACCGCCTGTTCCGCAGATAGCAACAACAGGGCACTGGTACTACTGGTTTGCAGCCAAAGCAGGGCCCGCTCCAATTGCTCAAGCTGCACCCTGCGGCCCTGCAGATGGAGCGCCGCCGTTTGGGCAAGGCCCCCGAGGGCCTTATGGAGCGATTGCACCACAAGATCAGCCCCGGCTGCTACGGCTGCAGTTGGCAGGTTGCTGGCAAAACTGAAATGGGCTCCATGGGCTTCATCCACCAACACCGCTATCCCTTTGCCATGGGCAATCGCCACCAAGGCAGTTAAATCGGCGGCAAAGCCCTGATAGGTGGGCGACACCAACACCAGCAAAGCAATCGGACCCACCTGATTTAGTAGCTGCCCTAGCCACTGGGCAGGTAGGGGCTGGGCCAAACCACTGGCTTGATCAAAGGGAGGGGCATAAAAAATTGGCTCCAAATTCCCCAACAGGCAGCCATGCAGAAGGCTGCGGTGGTGGTTGCGCGGCAACAACACCCGCCCCCCAGGGGGTACCGCCCCCAAAAGGGCTGCCTGCAACAGGCCACTGGCGCCATTAACCCCATACCAACTGCGCTCGGCGCCAACACAATTGGCCAGGCGTTGCTGGGAAGCAGCTATCGCCCCATCGCTAACTAAGGGCCCCCCCAGGGCGGGTAGCTCCGGCAGGTCGAGCTTCCAAGGCAATTGATGCCGCAGGCGATCGCCAGCCCAGGCGCGGCCGCGGCCGTGGGCGGGAAGGTGTAAAAAAACGCCGTGCCGGCGCGCCTCTTGCCCCAGGGCAAGGGCGATGGGCCATGGGTCCTTGGCTGGAGCTAGGGGATTCCACACCTGCCCAGTCTTCCAGTTGAGTGTTCCGCTTTCTAGAGTTAGCGGAGCGAAGGTTCAGTTATCTACAAGCGCGCCGCTGTTCCCCTGCATCAATTGCTGGCTCGCCTGGTGGTGGTGCTGTGGCAACTGGGCAGCTTGAGCCTCAGCCTTCTGAGCCAAGGGGGCAGCGAAAACCCTGAGGTGCAAAAGCGCCTGGGCCGCGAATTACTCCATACCCTTACGGATTTAGGGCCTTGTTTTATTAAATTAGGCCAGGCACTTTCCACTCGCCCTGATTTGGTTAGGCGCGACTGGTTGGAGCAACTAACGCGCCTACAGGATGATCTACCAGCTTTTGATCACAACTTAGCCCTTGCAACAATCGAAGCTGAGCTGGGGGCCCCTGCCCATAGTTTATTTGCAAATTTTCCAAATAAGCCAATCGCAGCTGCAAGTTTAGGGCAGGTATATAAAGCCCAACTCCACGATGGCCGCTGGGTGGCGGTAAAGGTACAACGTCCAAATTTGCAAGAGCGTTTAGTACTTGATCTAGCGGTAATCCGCTTGTTAGCCCAAATGGTGGGCCCGTTTCTACCCCTGAACCTGGGCGACGACCTCAGCGCCATAGTTGATGAATTTGGCAACACCCTATTCAGGGAGATTGATTACGAGTTAGAGGCTGATAATGCGGAGCGATTTGCCAGCCTATTTAAGGAGGATCCGTCCATAGTTATTCCAGGAGTGGAGAGGTTGTTGAGTGCAAAAAAGGTGCTAACTACAGATTGGCTTGATGGGGTGAAACTGCAGGAAAGATCGGTGCTTGAAAGCAATAATTTAGATCCCACAACCCTTGTTAAGGCAGGGGTCATAGCGGGCTTGCGCCAACTGCTTGAGTTTGGCTATTTCCATGCTGATCCCCACCCAGGCAACCTATTTGCCATGGCTGGTGGCAGCGAAGGCAATGGCAGGTTGGGTTACGTTGATTTTGGCATGATGGACATGCTCAGTAATGATGATCGCCTTACACTTACGGATGCTGTTGTTCATTTAATCAACCGTGATTTCAAGGCCCTAGGCCACGACTTTGTGCATTTAGGTTTCCTGCAACCCAATACGGATTTAAGCCCGATATTACCCGCATTGGAAGAGGTATTGGGCGGTCAATTAGGTGAAACAGTTGGCAGTTTTAATTTCAAAACCATCACAGATCGATTTTCTGAGTTGATGTTTGATTACCCCTTTCGGGTGCCGGCGCGTTTCGCCTTAATCATCCGAGCAGTGGTTAGCCAGGAGGGTTTAGCCCTACGGCTGGATCCAGATTTCAGCATAATAAGAGTTGCCTATCCCTATGTAGCTAAACGGCTTCTTGCCGCAGATACTGAAGAATTGCGCAATAAATTATTAGATGTTTTATTTGATCAAGAAGGCAAATTACAGCTGCAGCGTTTAGAAAATTTATTGGATGTGGTGGGTCAAGATGGCAGCCCCACCGATTTGCTGCCAGTTGCTGGGGCAGGGTTGCGCCTAATCCTTGGCCCCCAGGGCCGCGACCTCAGGCAAAGGCTCTTGCTAACCCTCGTGCGCGATGGGCGACTTAACACTGAAGACATAAGCAATTTGGCAAAACTGCTGCGCCGCCGCTTTGGGCCAAGGCGCCTAGCCAGCGACCTGATGCAGCGGCTCAGCCTTTAGCCTGCATGCAGTGCAAACCCAAAGGATATTGAACTACGAAGACATTGATTTTGAGTTGCCCTATGCGGTGATCCAGCAGCCCCCATACCTGCTTAGCGGCATCGGTTTAGCTATTGGCGTGCTTTGCGGGCTTACCTTTGCAAAATTGATCGAGAACCGCCTAGAGGCCTGGAAGCAAGATCGTTTGCCACTACTGCCGCTTGGCAATGCCGAAACATCGATTGCTTTTGCTGGCACCTTGATTGGCATCACCCTATTTATTGGTGGCGCCCTGCAGGTATTTGGCTTTGCAGCTGGGGCAGCACTGTTGGTTTCAATGCTGCTTTCTTTGCTAACCGGCGGCGCCCTGTGGGTGCAGCTTGAACGCCTGATGCAACAGGTGGAAGAGGGCCGCTTTAAGGCAGTGGATTTTGATAATTTCGATCAGTTCTTCTAACGGGGCAAGCTTTAATTTAAAGACAACTGCCGCAAGTCCCACTAGCCTTAACCATAAAGAAGCCTTTTTTATGGCCGTCAGCCCTCCAAACCAGGCCAATCCAGCTCGCTTGCTGGTGGTGGAAGACGACGACACCATCCGGGAAACAATTTCAGAAGCGCTCACCAATGAGGGCTTTCAAGTTGATGCGGTGGCCACAGGTAACGGTGCCCTTGAACGCTTTAAAGGCAACCCTGATCAACAGCCATTTGATCTGGTGCTACTCGATTTAATGCTGCCAGGGGTGAGTGGTCTTGATGTGTGCCGCTACGTGCGGCGCCGCGGCTTTTCTACGCCGATCTTGGTGGTGAGCGCTAGGGACACCGAAACCGATCGGGTGGTGGGCCTTGAGGTGGGCGCCGACGACTACTTAATCAAACCCTTTGGCATGCGCGAATTGGTGGCCAGATGCCGCGCCTTACTGCGCCGCACGGGCCGCAATGGTGATGCCGGTGCCAAGCAGGTGCTACGCCATGAGGGCATCACCCTTTACCCAGAGGAATGTCGAGTTACTAGAGATGGCAATGAGGTGAATCTTTCGCCGAAGGAATATCGCCTATTGGAAATGTTTATGCAAAATCCAAAACGGGTTTGGAGCAGGGATAAATTACTTGAAAGAGTGTGGGGTATTGATTTTATGGGTGATAGTAAAACCGTAGACGTTCACATTCGCTGGCTCAGGGAGAAATTAGAAACCAATCCAAGCGCTCCCGTATTTATTCTCACCGTACGTGGTTTTGGTTATCGGTTCGGATGATTTTTGGCTTAAGTAGATTATGGCGGCGGCCCAAGCGCCTAAATGCGGAACAATTACTCAGCTGGCTGGAGGATTCGCCCCAGGGGCTTTTGGTGCTCGATCCCTGGAATAGGTTGCAGCACATCAACAGCAGGGCGAGGCGGTTGCTCCATTTAGCAAGTGGATCCCCATTACTTAATCGATATCTATTGGAGGTAGTGCGCTGTCACCAATTGGATCAAGCCGTGCAAGAAGCGCGATCCAGCAATAAAAGCCAAAGGGTTAATTGGAGCATTAGTGCCGTTGGCGCCTCTCCCCTTGAACCAGAATCGATTAGCAGTGAACCACTGGAGGCAATTGCCATTCCTGGTTCACATGGCTGGATCGGTGTTTTTATTCAGAGTTGTCAATCATTGCAATCCCAGCAGCAACAGCAAGAGCGCTGGGTGAGCGATGTGGCCCACGAATTGCGCACTCCGCTCACAGCCCTATCGCTTGTTACCGAATCCCTTGCCCTAAACCCCAGCAAGAAACAGGTGGTACAAATTGAACGGCTGCAAAGGGAATTACAACGGCTGCAGCGATTAGTATCAGATCTATTGGAGTTAAATAGGCTTGATAATCCATCGCCTAAGAGCACTGAAACCAACCAACAAAAAGTAGATGTTCCTGATTTAGTAATAAAGGCCTGGCAAACCATCGCCCCATTAGCTGAACAGCGTCAGGTTGATTTAGTAATTGAAAGCAGCGGCAGCCACTGGGTAGTTGGCGATCCAGCCCTATTGCATCGCGCCCTGCTCAATCTGTTGGATAATGCTTTGCGCTTTAGCCCAAACGAAGCCGAAATAAACGTGAATCTCTCCACCGAAGGGCGTTGGCAGCGCATTGAAATTCGCGATCAAGGCAATGGCTTTAGTTCTGAAGATCTACAACACATGTTTGAGCGTTTCTATCGGGGTGACCCCTCCCGCTCCGGCGGCAAACGGATTGGTAGCGGTTTGGGTCTTGCGATCGTGCAACAAATAGCCGTGGCCCATGGGGGCCACATCCGCGGCCGCAACCACAGCAAGGGTGGAGCTTTGTTGGTTTTGTCGCTGCCGGTTGCACCATGAGCCGCCAACGTTTGCAAAAATTGCTTGCCGCCGCAGGGGTATGTTCCAGGCGCCGAGCAGAGGAGTTGATGCTTCAGGGGCGCATATTGGTAAATGGTGTGCGGGCAAAACCAGGTGATCAAGCTGATCCAGCCCTGGATCGCATCGAGGTAAATGGAAAACCCCTGCCGGCTAAGGCATCAAGTTGCACCCTGTTGTTGCATAAACCCAGGGGCGTGCATAGCACTTGCCACGATCCCATGGGTCGCCCCACGGTTCTAGATCTGTTGCCCCCAGATATTGCCAGGGGTAAGGGGCTACACCCGGTGGGTCGGCTGGATGCCTTTAGCCATGGGGCATTACTTCTCAGTAATGATGGCAACGTAACGCTAAGCCTCACCCATCCTCGCTTTAACCACCCCAAGCGCTACTTGGTGTGGGTGGAAGGCAACCCCAGCCCCCAAGTATTAGAGCGCTGGCGTAAGGGTGTACCCATGGACGACATCGCTAGCCGCTCAGTTTTTGTGGCAATGAAGCAACAGGAAAAAAGACGCTGCCTGCTTGAACTGGAAATGAAGGAGGGTCGCCACCGGCAAATCCGCCGCACGGCAGAACTATTGGGGCACCCTGTGTTGGATCTTCAAAGGCTATCTGTGGGCCCTGTGCAGTTGGGGGATTTGCCAGCTGGGGCCTGGCGCTGGTTAAGCGAAGCTGAAAATACGGCAATCACAAAACTGATCGAATCCCCCTAGGTAAATGGCAAAACCAGCAGCAAAGCCCAGCAGCCCAAACCCAAAAGAATTGCAGGAGGAAGCCCTGCGCTGCTTTGGCAAAAGGCTGCAACAGGAAAGGGAGCGCCAAGGCCTCAGCATGCGCCAATTGGCCCTGGATACAAGGGTGAGCACAGCTGTGCTGGAGGCCCTGGAGAAAGGTTGGCTCCAACGTCTACCGGAAGCCGCCTTTCTCGGCACGATCCTGCATAAATTGGCTGAGCGCCTATCCCTACCTGGAGCTGAAATCGATCAGGAAATAAAAGCAGCCCTACCGCCTCTCTACAAAAGTAATAAGCAAGCAAGCGATCGGATCACTGGCTTCACCCTGGGATCGATTGAATTATTCAGCACCTGGCAGGGCACCATTGCCTATGGGGCGATGGTGTTGGTTTTGATCTATGGCCTAAACCTGCAACAACGGCAACTTGCAAGTGCCAATGGAATCAGCATCGCTCCAATTTCGCCAAACCCAACGCTTAAAAAGCCAGAAACCCCCACGAAACAATTGCTCAAGCTCTACCCCGAGCTGCGGCCCCTGCCATAGAGCTGGCCCTGTTGCTGTAAACCTTCCATGTGGCCGCGCAAATTAGCGATGGGTTGATCTAAACGCCAACTCCAATTGCCACTTGCCGTACCTGGTGTGTTGAAGCGAGCACTGTCATCAAGGCTCATCAGGTCTTGCAGGGGAACCACCGCCAAATCGGCGGTGGAGCTAAGCGCCAACCGCAACAACTCCCAACCGGGCGATTCCACTGGATGGCCCAACAGGTTTTGCAGTTGTTGCTTCACCTGATCAGATTGATCTTGCCACCAGCCCCGGGCCGTGGCGTTGTCGTGGGTGCCGGTGTAAACCACCCAACTACCAGAAGCAAAGTTTTGGGGTAGGTAGGCATTGCTGGCATCGGCCTCAAAGGCAAATTGCAAAACCTTCATGCCTGGCAAATCAAATTTTTCCCGTAGGGCGTCTACATCAGGTGTGATTACACCGAGGTCTTCCGCCACCAAGGGCAGTGAACCGCCGCATCTACTGCTCAAGCGTTTCAAGATTGTTTTGCCCGGTGATGGCAACCACTCACCATGTTCAGCGGTGCTGCTTGCACCTGGCACACTCCAAAAACCAGCAAAGGCACGGAAATGATCCAGCCGCAACAAATCAAATAATTCCAGTTGCCTTTCCAAACGCCGCAACCACCAGCGGTAGCCATTCAAACGATGACGACTCCAGCGATAAACAGGGGTAGACCAAAGCTGGCCGGTGGCCGAGAAATAATCGGGGGGCACGCCGCTTTGTTGGGCAAGGCTGCCATCGGGGTTGAGGCTGAAAAGGCCAGGCCTACTCCACACATCGGCACTGTCGTGGGCGCCATAGAAAGGCAAATCACCCAGCAACTGCACGCCCCGTTCGCGACTATGGGCACGTAGGCCTTGCCACTGTTGCTGCAACTGCCATTGCTGCAGTGCTTCCTGGTCAATCGCAACGGCTTCAGCACGATCAAATTCTTTAATAACCTGCCTATGGCGCCTGGCATAGGGCTTGGGCCATTGCCACCAGGGGGCACCCCCATAGCGACGGCGCAGCACCATGAAGCGGCAGTGATCCTTCAACCAAAAGCGTTGCTGCTGGCACCAGGTTGAGAAGCCATCAACGGCGCTGGTTTCCTGCAACTGATCCGGATCTAAAAATTGCGGATTTAGGGCAAAACCACTGGGGGAGCTGTAGGGAGAACCAGTGTTATCGGTGGGGGCGAGGGGCAGCACCTGCCACACCTTCACCTGATGATCAGCCAGAAGATCTATCCACTCCAGGGCAGCGGCGCCGAAACAACCGCTGCTGCCAGGGCCCGGCAAGCTTGAAACATGCATCAAAACGCCGTATTGGCGCTGGCCCCCCAAATGCTTTAAGAGATTGCTCATTGCTGAGGCAGGCGATAGCGATTCACAATCTTGCGGGCAAAGGGAGGGAGGTGTTTATCCACCATGGTTGGATGATGACGCCTTAGCCAGAGGGCATTTCTGGTGAAGTGGGAATCGATAGAGAAACGCGCATATTCCAATCCCTTAGGACCGAATTTTTGCACCACAAAACCGATCAGTTCCGCAAGCCAAGCCGGCAGCCTTAGGGCTTTGTCGTAGGCCTCAATGCCTTGCTGCACCGCCTGGCTGCGATTGCCGGCACTCATCACAGGCTGGGTTTGCAACTCCTTTTCCACTAGATCCAGCAGCCTCTGGCCGCGATCGTTACGCACCACTAGCCATTGCCATTGGAATGGTGCCCCCATGTAACCAACAACCAAATCTGCAGCTGCATTCACGTAGTCGAAACAACTGAGGCAACTGGGGGCAAATACCTCCTTCAGTTTTGGCGTATCGAGGCCAAAAAATGGCACTGTTTCTTTACTGCCGTCGCTATGGCGAAAGTGAATACGAAAATCCTGCATGAATTCGTAGTGCACCACCGTTTCAGGAGAGCGACTGGTGGAATCCAAGAAGGTTTGCAAACCAGCCCTACTCACGTTGTCTACGCAGGGCAAACCGAGCACATAGAGCTCATCAAGGCCCAAGCTGGCCTGCACAGCCCGCAACGCTTGGGTTTGACAGCCCACACCAATCGTTAAAAGGCGGCGAATGCCACTGCCGGGCAATTGCTCCAGCACCGATAGGTTGTTGGAAAGGGTTGGCTTATTTACCCGGGCAGCCCGCACCTCTGCGGGGCTACGGGCTAACACCGGCACGGGCGTGAAGCGATCGCTTGGGCTTTGCTGTACGCAGAGCACCGCATCCACAAGCCCTTGGCTTAGGGCCCTTTCGGCGATGGTGGTAACAATCCCAGTCCATTGCGCCCCCTCAAGGGAGGGCTCCAATCGACCACAAAGCATGCGCTGAAAAACGCCGAAATAAAGCTCATCTTCGTTATCCAACTGGCGGCTGCGGCCGTGGGATTGGGTTTCTAGGTGGTCGAACTGTTGATGCAAAAAAGCGCATGCCTGGCGCACATAGGCCACCCAGCGGGTGTCGCAGAGGCCGCAATCACTGCACAGGTCTTTAGCTGGTCTTATGGTGCCCCGCGCCATGGGGCGGGCCCTTTCGTGGGGGGCAAACTTCAATGAACAGCAACTCGCGCTCAGGCTCCAAACTATCTGGCATGGTTCCCCCTAAGCCGCCCCGATTTGCCACCGCAAGGCTGCTTTGGCGCCTAGGCATGGTGGCCATTGGCATCTTCCTTGGTTCATCCCTGGGCGGTGTATTGGTTCCCCAAAAAACCGCCGGCCCCCTGGAAGACCTGCGACCGGCCATCAGCCGCCTCGCCGACCCCCCAGGCCGCCCCCAAACCGTGCTGCTGCTCGGCCTTGATGGCAGCCAACTGAAATCGCAAACACCACCCGCCCAGGTGCAATTGCTGCTCATGGCCCGGGTGCATCCAGGGGGGGGAGTGGAGATCATCCAAATCCCCACGGAATTGAGCGTGTTGCTACCGGGCCAAAAACAATTGCAACCAATATCAAACCTCTACGGCCAGGGGGGGGTTGCCCTAGTGGCTGATGTGGTTGCTCAACTAATGGCCAATGGCGGTGAACCGGTGCCGCCCGATCGCTACCTGCTGCTCAGCCGTGGTGGCCTAAGGGAAGTGATTAATCGCATTGGCGGTTTGCCCTTCGATATCGAAACACCGCTCAGGTATCAAGACAAAGCAGGAAAATTAAAAATTGAATTAGACGCCGGTCAGCAATGGCTTGGCGGCAAAGAATTAGAACAGTTTTTACAATTCAAAGGCCCGGATAAGGGCGACGGGGGCCGGCGACAAAGGCAGCAGCAATTGCTATTACCCCTGGCCGATCGCCTCGCCGATGCTGCCGTTGCCCCCCAATTGCCGGCGCTGCTCAGCCAAATGCGGGCGCAACTGAACACAAACCTTGGCCATGGGGAACTGCTCAGCCTGCTGGCAGCGGGCCTTAAAGATCCAGATTTAATTCAACTCAGTCGCCTGCCACTCAGCGGCGATCAAGCTGCCCGGAGGCTGGATCAAATCCGGGCCGAACCACTTTTGGAGCTGTGGCACCAGGCGCAAGCACCCAGCGCCAACAACCCCCAGGTAAACGTGGAAGGAATCGAACCAATCAGCACCAACACTGCGGTTGAGCGCCTTCAGGGGGCGGGGCTGGCGGCCCAAGCAAGCTTTTTAGATGCTGAATTAATGCGGCCGCGCACCGTAATCCTGCACGGCAATGGCAACAATTTGAAGCAAGCCCAAGCGGTGCGCAAGGCGCTTGGGCTTGGCGAACTGCAACGGGGACCCCTCAGCCCTGGGGCGGGGGTGCAGGTGTTGCTTGGTAAAGACTGGCAACCCAGCAAGCCCTAGCTGAAATCAACTAGTTCAAATCAAGCTGAAGCAGCCGTTCACGCATCAGGATTGCCAGGGGGCCGCTGAGGTTTAGGGCCTGACGATCCCCCGGCTGCCAGTGGCCAAGCCAGGCCAAGTTGTCTGCTCGGCGTTGCTGTGGATCCCAGCTGTCACCCACCTGTAATAGGCCCAACAAAGGCACCCCCGCCTGATTCAAGAGGGCCTGGTGCAGTGCTGCTTCCGCTTTAAGCCGGGGGCCGCCTGGCAAAACCAGCAGGGTGGGCAAACGGTGGGCAGCAAGGGCATCCACCCAATCCACTAATTCCTGGTCGTCTGGCAACACCCACAGCCTCTCCTCCGCAGGCTGCAGCTGGGGATCAACAGCAGCTGATCCCAACCAGCGCAATGGTCCCCAGCCCATGGAGCCGCAGGCCCAAGCAAAGGGGGCCACCACGGCACTGCCAAAGGGGGCGCAGATCAACAACAGATTCATTTGGGGCGGGATTGGGGGCACGCTTCTACCATCGGTGTTAATCATCCCAATCACAGCCCCCGGCGCCGTGAGCAGATTTTTGCTAACCGAACGCAGCAGCCCAAGCCTCCACCCTGGTGATGGCAATCGATTGCGCCTGTTTAGCGGCAGCGCTAACCCGGCCCTTGCCAATGAAATCGCTGGCTACCTCGGCATTCCAGACGGCCCCAGGGTGAGCAAAAGCTTTGCCGATGGCGAGATCTACATCCAGATCCAGGAATCAATCCGCGGCTGTGATGTGTTCCTGGTGCAGCCCACCTGCGCGCCGGTGAACGACCACCTGATGGAACTGTTGATCATGGTTGATGCCTGCCGCAGGGCATCGGCAAGGCAGATAACAGCGGTGGTGCCTTACTACGGCTATGCCAGGGCCGACCGTAAAACAGCAGGACGCGAATCGATTGCAGCTAAATTAGTTGCTAATTTATTGCTTGCTTCAGGTGTGGATAGGGTGCTGGCAATGGATCTGCACTCAGCACAAATTCAAGGCTATTTCGATATACCTTGCGATCATATTTACGGCGCTCCGGTTTTAGTTGATTACCTGGCCACCCGCGACCTGGGTGAAGTTGTGGTGGTTTCACCTGACGTGGGCGGTGTGGCGCGGGCCAGGGCCTTTGCAAAGCGCATGGACGACGCCCCATTGGCGATTATCGATAAAAGACGCTCCGCCCACAATGTGGCTGAAAGCCTCACCGTGATTGGCGATGTGAAAGGAAAAACCGCTGTGTTGGTAGACGACATGATCGATACCGGCGGAACGATATCGAAAGGCGCCCAACTGCTGCGCCAAAGGGGAGCTGAAAGGGTGATTGCCTGCGCCACCCATGCGGTGTTTTCACCACCGGCATTTGAGCGGCTTTCTGAACCGGGCCTATTTGAAGAAGTGCTGGTTACAAACAGCATTCCAATCCCACCAGATCAACGCTTTCCCCAACTGCAAGTACTCTCAGTTGCAAATATGTTGGGCGAAGCGATTTGGCGCATCCATGAAGAGAGTTCCGTGAGCTCGATGTTCCGTTAAATAATGAAATTCAAAACACCACATACGCTTAAATCTAAATCAAAAACTAATTTTTTAATCAAACATTTAGTGGTTTTGCTCGCCGGATGTGCAACCCAGCTGCCTCTGGCTGTGGTCGCAGGAGCGAACCGTGTGGGGGTGTGGCTAACCAATAGCCCCAGCCCCCTTTATTACGATGCTGGTCGCATTGATCGCGCCGTAGCTGAATTAGCAGATGCCGGTTTTAATACCCTATATCCAAATGTGTGGAGCCGCGGCACTACTTTTTATCGCTCTAAATGGGCACCGATGGAACCAGCTTTAGCTGAACGCTCCCCCGACTTAGATCCGATCTGCCGCATCACGGCCAGGGCCCATCAAAGGGGCTTACAGGTTATTCCCTGGTATGAATACGGCCTGATGGAACCTGGAGATGCAAAGGTTGTTAAACAAAATCCGGATTGGATCCTTAAAAAGCAGGATGGCTCTCCCTACTATGCAATGCATGGCGCTAATCTGCAAACCTCACCCCTTAAAGACCTAAGGGTTTGGCTCAATCCAGCCCACCCGGGTGTGCGGCAAAGATTTATTGGTTTAATCACTGAAATAGTGGAGCGCTGCAAAGTTGATGGCGTTCAGTTAGATGATCACTTTGCCTGGCCAGTTGATTTAGGCTACGACTCCTACACCAGCGCTTTATATAAACAAGAAACCGGCTTAGAACCACCCGCTGATTACACAAATCGCGCCTGGATGACCTGGCGACGCAATAAACTAACCGAATTACTTGTTGAGCTGCGTCAAGCGCTACAACGCAGCAATGGCAACAGTCGCATCAGTTTATCACCAGGCCCTTTTCGCTTTGCTTACAACAAATGGCTGCAGGATTGGGAGATCTGGTCGGTGCGCCGTTTAGTAGATGAACTGGTGATTCAAAACTATGCCTATTCAGTGCGCGGTTTTGAACAAGATCTAAATCAATCGGCCATCGAACGGGCCCAGAGCTGGGGTATTCCGATCAACATTGGCGTGTTAGCTGGTTTTGGCGGCCGCACTACCGATGCAAACACCCTGCGTAAAAAGGTTGAGCTCAGTGCCAGCAGGGGCTTTGGTGTTATCTATTTCTATTGGGAGGGTTTATGGGGGCAATATGCAGGTAGAGAGGGGGCGGAAATTCGTAAATCAATTTTAAACCAAGTGCACCGCAGCCTCTACCCAGATCCATTCCCTAATTCAAATAATCTACGCTCCATTCGTTAACCCCAAATTTTTGTTATTCAAAAACCTAAACCCCTAAACACTGGCGCGTAACTTCTAAACTATTGGCAGACTGCAAATGCTCCAGCAGCCAACTTAAACTGTCTTTCATTTGTTCTTGGCGTTCTGGTGCATATTTTTGCCAGCCCATAAACAATTTCAAAAAGCGTGAAGCCGCAATTGGATTGCGTTTATCCAACTCCACTAATTGGGCGGCCAACCAGCGATAACCCTTCCCTTCTGGCTGGTGAAAGGCTTGGGCGCATCGGGCAAATCCACCTAAAACAGCCCTCAAACTATTGGGGGCCTGGGGATCGAAACGGGGATGCTGCAGAAGCGCTTCCGCCCTAGCGATGGCATTGCCAAAGGGGGTTGAAGCTTCCAGGGCAAACCAGTTATCCAATATCACGGGCTTTTCAAGCCAGCGCGCTTGAAAAGCCTCCATGGCCAGGGTGCGTGCCTGGCAATCCCATGGCTGCAGGGCTGCGAGGGCAGCCCGGGCAAGGGTCATGGAAGGGCCTTCCACCGCAAGGGCAACCTGATGGGCAATCTTGTTTTCCGGAGTGCTGTTTTCTGGAGTGCTGTTTTCTGAATTAGCTGCCACCAGCCAACTCCAGGCCATTGCTAATAGTTGGCGCTCGCCAACCGCCGCAGGCCAGGGCTGATCCACCAATGGATTAAGCCGCTCAACCAATAGCTGCAACTCCGGCCCTAGGGCATTGCCAAGCCAAACCCGTCGCTGCAGAAGGCCCATCTCCAGCTCTGGAGGATTTGGCACTAACCCCTGGGCTAAACAAGCAGCCTCCAGCTCCTCAATGGCAGGGGCCTGGAGCAGCGCCACCAGCAAGCGGGCATCAAGGCATTGCTGATTTAGCAATTGTTGGCAGATGGCAAGCATTTGGCCCCGCCCTTCGGGGCTGGGCTGTAGCAGGCAGCGTTGCCATAGCTGCTGGGCGCTATCCCAGCGGCTGAAGGCATCGCTTTCAAGCAGAAGCAACCGCTCTAATTCCTGGTTGCTGCGCTCCCATTCCAAGCGCACAGGCGCTGAAAAACCCCGCAGCAAAGAAAGCAATGGCGGTTTTTCCCCAGGGGGCAAATTGTTGAATTGCCACTGGTTCTGGGCGCGATCCAGCACCAGTAGTTGCTCCCGAAGCAGCTCGCCATCAGGGGCGATCAACGCCATAGACACCGGAATCGGCAGTGGTTGATGGGCCTGATTTGTTTCTAAATCTGATTGTGCACGCAACCCGTTATTTGATTTGGTATTTGCTTGGCTTAATTGCAATTCTAAACTGCCACTTTCCGGATCCCATTGCTGTTTAAGCGTTAGCGTTGGCGTGCCAACATGGTGATACCAAAGCCGAAATGAAGTTAGCAACTTTCCAGAGCCATCCTCAAGGGCCTGGATAAATTGCTCACAGGTGGCAGCCTGGCCATCATGGCGTTTTAGGTATAGGGAAACCCCAGCCATAAAATCTTCCTCACCGAGCAAAGTGCGCAGCATCCGGATCAGTTCCGCACCCTTTTCATAGATGGTAGTTGTGTAGAAATTATCGATGGCAATATATTGATCAGGCTGCACGGGATGGGCTGTGGGGCCGTTATCTTCCGGGAATTGGTGGGCCCTTAGCATCGCCACATCTTCAATGCGCTTCATGGCCTTGCCATGGAGATCGCCACTAAATTCCTGATCTCTAAATACCGTTAAACCTTCCTTCAAAGAAAGCTGGAACCAATCGCGGCAGGTAACGCGATTACCGGTGTAATTATGAAAATATTCATGGGCGATAACACTCTCCACCCGTTCAAGTTCAGCATCGGTTGCTGTTTCCGCGTCAGCGAGCACTAATTTTGAATTAAATATATTGAGGCTTTTGTTTTCCATGGCGCCCATATTGAAATGACGCACCGCAACAATATTGAATTCATCCAGGTCGTATTCGAGGCCATAAATCTCTTCATCCCAGGCCATGGAACGCTTCAAACTGGCCATGGCATGGCCGCAAAGCTGCTGGTCGCCGGGTTCCACGTGGATCCTCAAGCGCACCCGTTTGCCAGAGGCGGTATCAAAATGGCTCACCACCTCCACAAGGGGGCCCGCCACTAGGGCAAACAGATAACAAGGTTTAGGGAATGGGTCTTCCCATTCGGCGTAATGGCGGCCATCGGCTAAATCACCGCTGGCAATGCAATTGCCATTGCTCAACAACACCGGCGCCCATTGGCGAGCGGCTTCAATGCGCACCTTGTAGCGGCTCAGCACATCCGGTCGATCAAGGAAAGGGGTGATCCGCCTAAAACCCTCGGCTTCGCATTGGGTGGTGAACAAATCACCGCTGGCGTATAAACCCTCGAGGCTGCTGTTTGAGCTGGGGTGCAGGCGGCAAACGCTGCGCAGGCTGAAGGGTTGTTGGGGCAGCACTTCTGCTGCTAGTTCAAGCCGGCCAGCCGCCAGCTGCCAATGCTGATCTGCCACTGGCAGCCCATCGATGCTGAGTTCCAACAACTCCAGATCAACGGCCTGAAGTTGAAGTGTTTCCCCTGGGGCTATGCCATTGGGCGTAATGCTCAGCTGAGCTGTTACCAGGGTGTGGCTCGGGAATAGCTGCACCAACAGCTCTACCCGCTCAATCAGCACCAGGGGCGGCCTGTAATCAGCCAAGCGAATTGGAAGCGCCCCGGGGCTAGCCATCCTGGTTACTTAGCTGGCTTGGCTTGGTTCTGGAGAGCTTGTTTCACCTTGTCGCGCACGTCGGCGGGCATCAAATCAGGGCACACCTGGGAAACACCGATCAACACTGAATTAATCGAACCCTTGCGCAATTCCTCCTGGGGTAGCGGCTTGGCACCTAATTGCTTGATGGCACCTCCGTTTTGACCTTGAATCACCTGGGAAAGGGTTTCACCAGCGATACCAATCGACTTATTGAAATCCACACCATTGGCAGCTGCGATGCAGGCGTTGAGGGCTGAAATCCGTGTGTAGAGGGTCATCTCAGCTTCAGTTGCCGGCTGGGGTGCCGCCTGCACTGGCAGCGCCGCAAAGGAGGTGAGCGCCAGCAGGGCAGACGCGGGAATCAGCTGACGCAACACAACAGTTCGATTCTTAATTACCAAACCATGTTGCCTTATTCAGGCTGCAACTCCGCACCACTGGTTTCGATGCGAATTTCGTGGTGAACCTCAGCCACTTCCAATTCACCGTTGCGCCAGGAATAAATGGATCTGCTGCGGTAGCGGTCTTGGGCCACTAGGCGAATGTGCTCGAGAATGTCCCATTCCTGGTAGTGGGATTCAAAAACCACTTCATGTTCATCCACCTGACGTATTTGGCTCTTAATCGGTGAACCATTGAAAAAGCCGCGGCTGCGCCGCAACTGATGGCCGCAGAGATAGGCCTCCATGGTGCCGGTGGGCACATAACGAGGTTGGTTTTCAAAGAAGTTGTAATCCTTCTCCGGCCACCAACTAAAGCGATAGGCCGCTTCACCCTCCACCGGTTCGCTAAAGGCCTCAATGCGCAAGAGCACATCCACCTTGAGGGATTCGTCGTCGCCAAAAACGTATTGGCGCCGGGAGCGCCATAGGCCCAGGTTGCGGGAAAACCAACGCCTTAGGGAGCTATCCAATTGAATGCGGCTGGGTTCAGCCATCGATGAACCCTGGGGCAAACCCTTAAGCATCTTTAGCTATGAACTGTTTCAGTGATAGCTAGCTCGGTAGCAAAAGGCGAACATTGCAGCGGATTTACCTTTTTTTGACAGGAAAATCAAATTTTTTTAATAGTGTGGTGCAGCTCTCTGAAGTTTGCAGTGCCGGGCCAGGGAGAAATAAAACAACAACAGGTGCTGAACCTGCTCCTGGTGGCCAGACCCCAGCATCTGGCCGGGCCAGATTTGAGGGCATTGCTGGAATTTCTTGAGGAGCAAAAGGGCAATTTCGAGCTCACCCTCACCATTGCTGATCCGCAAAAACAACCCGAGCTATTGGAGTTGCATCGGCTGGTGGCAACACCTGCATTGATCAAGCTGGATCCATTGCCGAAGCAGGTTTTTGCCGGCAATTCAATCCGTAGGCAAATGGAGAATTGGCTGCCCCGCTGGCGCCAATTGGGCTTGGTGAGCGGCCTTGGCATGGGCCTGCGCACGGCAGAACCAAGCGGCGGCCAGAGCCAAAGGGAATTACAACTCGAAGATCAACTGCTGGTGCTGCGTCAAGAGAACGAAACCCTCACCTCACGGCTGGGGGTACAGGAACGTTTATTGCGCATGGTGGCCCATGAATTGCGCACCCCGCTCACCGCCGCAAATTTGGCGTTGCAGAGCTACAGGCGCAATCAAATCGATAGTGAGCGCTTTTTTGATGTGGTTGATCGGCGTTTGGATGATATTGAGCAACTCTCAAAAGACCTACTGGAGGTGGGCAGCACCCGTTGGGAGGCCCTTTTCAATCCCCAGAGGCTGGCGCTGGCCCCAATTGCAGCCGAAGCAATTCTTGAACTAGAAAAACTTTGGGTAAACCGATCACTCGAATTGCATACCGATGTACCTGGAGACCTTCCAGATGTGTATGCCGACCAAAGACGAATGCGTCAGGTTTTGTTGAATCTGATTGAAAATGCACTCAAATTCACCCCTGATGGGGGCCAGGTAAATCTTTCGCTGTTGCATCGCACCAGCCAATGGGTACAGGTGAGCGTTAGCGACACCGGCCCCGGCATTCCCATGGAGGAACAGCAAAGAATTTTTCAAGATCGGGTGCGCTTACCGCAAACGGCTGCCCAGGCATCGGGGTTTGGCGTTGGCCTTTCGGTATGCAGGCGGATTGTGGAAGTGCACGGCGGGCGCATCTGGGTTGTGTCTGCCCCTGGGGAGGGGGCCTGCTTTCACTTCACCGTGCCCGTGTGGCGCGGTCAAAGTGATTGATTGATTGCTTGACTCAAGGTGGTTTGGCTGTATAGGTTGGCTTCTTGCCAATACGGCCTCGCCCCCATCGTCTAGAGGCCTAGGACACCTCCCTTTCACGGAGGCGACAGGGGTTCGAATCCCCTTGGGGGTATACCTTTTTCAGATGGTATTGGCATACCAAAATCGTTCAAGATTTCCTCAAAATATTATTAATATAGATTTATTAAATCCAAAACAATAGCTTAATGATATTGATTTAAATGTTTATAATTTAAGTATTTATAATTTAAATAATTATAGTGGGCACGGCACAGCCACTTGGGCGCGGCGCAAAGCTTCTAGGGCAACACATCTCAAATTTGTGGCCAAATCTTCCCTAAGGCGCTGCTCGATCAAGGCGATGGGCATTCCAATGCAGGCCTGCACCAGCAATTCGTAGCGCAAACGCACCCCCTCATCGGTTTTAACCAGGGTCCAAGCCCCTTCAAAACGGCGGAAGTCGCCACTCACCATCCTGAAACCAAGTATTCCCTCCTGGCTGCGTTCCTCCAGCTCAAGCCGCACGCTGGCGGTGAAATTAAGGCCCACAAACCTTTGGCTGCCGATTTGTTCCAACAACACAGTTGAACCTTCGCGGTTTAGTAGGCGCGAGCTCATCAGGTTTGGGATGAAGCTAGGCAGGCTCTCGTAATCGGTAAGCACCTCCCACACCGCCGCTTCAGCAAGGGGCAGCCTGAGTTGAGCAGCAAGGCGGCGGGTGGCCGAGGGCAGGCGCTCGATCTCCTGCTCAATGGGCTCTGAAGGAAGCGTAGGTAGAGGGGGGGGCTGCAAGATCTGAATAGCGGCCGAGGGGCATGGGCTGCAACGTTGATCACATTAACTGTGTTTTCTTCCTAACTGAAGGTTTCCCCTAATAGGGATACAAGCTGCCGCTGGCAGGGCAGTTCCTATAGTCGCAGCGCGTTACCTCGAACCATGCGCGTCCCACCAGCTTCCTGCACCCCTGGCGACAGCCGCATGTTCACAATCGAGGTGAGCCACGCTTCCGGCGGCATTGTTCGCCGCAGCCTGAAGCAAATGCTGGTTACCTACAGCTCTTTGAGTGCAACGCTGCAGTTGATCAGAAACAGTGGTGCCCGGGTATTGCGCATTACCCCCCACCAGCAAGCCAACAATTCTCCATCCACCCCATCAGTAGCCGTGACGGAAACCCCAAGCCCCAAAGCCAAAGACCATGGCCAGGTGCCAGTAAATCTCTACAAACCAAAGGATCCCTTCCTCGGCACAGTGCTCGACAACTACTCGCTTTTGGCCGATGGGGCCATCGGCCGGGTGAATCACATCACCTTTGATCTTTCAGGGGGCAATCTCCACTACGTGGAAGGCCAAAGCATTGGCATCATTCCCGATGGGGAAGATGCAAACGGTAAGCCCCATAAGCTGAGGCTCTACTCAATTGCCTCCACCCGCCACGGCGACAACCTTGAGGGAAGCACCGTTTCCCTCTGTGTGCGGCAGCTGGAATACAAAAACGAAGCCGGCGAACAGATCTACGGCGTTTGCTCAAGCTTCCTTTGCGACATCGAACCAGGCGCAAAGGTAAAGATCACAGGGCCTGTGGGCAAAGAAATGCTGTTGCCCCCCGATGAAGATGCAAACGTGATCATGCTGGCTACCGGCACGGGCATCGCTCCGATGCGGGCCTACCTGCGCCGCATGTTTGAACCGGGTGAGCAGGGCAAAAATCCCGAATACAAATTCAAAGGCAAGGCATGGCTGTTTATGGGTGTGCCCAAAACTCCCAACCTGCTCTACGAAGACGATTTCAGCCGTTACCTGAGCGATTACCCCGAAAACTTCCGTTACACCAAAGCGATCAGCCGTGAGCAGGAAAATCCAAGCGGTGGCCGCATGTATATCCAGGATCGTGTTACCGAACACGCCGATGAGATCTTTGCCTTGATCGAAGATCCCAAAACCCACGTTTACATGTGCGGTTTGAGGGGCATGGAACCAGGTATCGACGAAGCGATGACAGCGGCAGCAGCCAAGAGCGGCCAGGATTGGAGCACCCTGAGGCCAGCCCTCAAGAAGGCCGACCGTTGGCATGTGGAAACCTATTAAGGGCCACTCAAATCTGCAAACACACGGTCCATTCACCTTCTGTTCATCTCTAGCCATCAACCTGTAGGGACACGGTTAGCGATGCCTTTCCATGACGGCCACTCTCACCAATCCCCTACGCGTTGGTTTACGGCAAGAACGGGTGATTTCACCCCAATGCCTGGTGATATTCGGAGCTAGCGGCGATTTAACCCACCGCAAATTGATACCAGCCCTATTTGAATTGTTCCGTCAGCGGCGCCTGCCCAGTGAATTTGCGGTGCTGGGCTGCGCCAGAAGGCCATGGAGCGACGAGGAGTTCCGCGCCAAGATGGAACAAGCCCTGGCGCCTGTGATCGCCGAGGATCCCGCCGCCTGGACCACCTTCTGCGGCGGGCTTTTTTATGAACCGGTAGACCTGCAGAAAGATGAAGATGTGGTGCGTTTAGGCAAGCGCCTAGAGCAGATAGATCGCCAGCGGGCCACCCGCAGCAATCGCACTTTTTATATGTCGGTATCGCCCAACTACTACGGCAGCGGTTGCCGCGCCCTTGCTGCTGCTGGTTTGCTGGCCGATCCAAAGCGCAGCCGGGTGGTGATCGAAAAACCCTTCGGCCGTGATTTCGCCAGCGCCCAAGACCTAAACCGCATCGTGAACAGTTGCGCCAAAGAAAATCAAATTTTCCGAATCGACCACTACCTAGGCAAGGAAACCGTTCAAAACATATTGGTTTTGCGCTTTGCAAACACGATTTTTGAACCGATCTGGAATCGCAACTACATCTCCAGCGTGCAGATCACCGCTGCTGAAACCGTTGGGGTTGAGGAAAGGGCCGGCTACTACGAAAGCGCTGGCGCCCTGAGGGACATGGTGCAAAACCACCTCACCCAGATGCTTGCCCTCACCGCGATGGAACCGCCGGGCCGCTATGAACCCGAATCAATCCGCAACGAAAAGGCCAAGGTGTTGCAGGCGGCACGGCTTGCAGAGGAAGCTGAACCTTGGAAATGTTGCGTGCGCGGCCAATACGGCCCCGGTGGCAACAGCGCCGATCCCTTAGCTGGCTACCGCCAGGAGCCTGGGGTGGATCCAAACAGCACCACCGAAACCTATGTGTCGATGAAATTATTTATCGACAATTGGCGTTGGCAGGGGGTGCCCTTCTATTTGCGCACGGGCAAACGCATGCCCAAACGCCTCAGTGAAGTGGTGCTCACCTTCCGTGAGGCACCGGTGCATTTATTTGATTCAGCCGGTGCTGGCCCCACCGCAAACCAATTAATTTTGCGAATTCAACCCAATGAAGGGGCTGATTTCAGATTTGAGGTGAAAGCCCCAGGTTCCGGCATGCGCAGCCGGCCTGTTGACATGGATTTCTCCTACGACGAATCCTTTGGTGAACCCTCCGATGAGGGTTATGTGCGCTTGCTGGCCGATGCCATGCTCGGCGATCCCACCCTGTTCACCCGCAGCGATGAGGTGGAGGCAGCTTGGAGGCTCTACACCCCATTGGTGGAGTTGATCGAACAGCAGCCTTGGCAATTGCCGGTTTATCCCTATGAAGCCCGCACTTGGGGTCCTGCCGCCGCCGACAGCCTCCTGGCCCGCGATGGTTTGCTCTGGCGGCGCCCCTGATCAGATCTGTTTTTCTAGGCATCATTAAAAACAGAATTATTTCCAAATCAGCTTTTTACCCCTAACCCAATTCCCCTAAAACCATGGCCCCCCAACTAACCCTGCAAGCTCCCTTGGAACTACCACCCCAGGAGGTGCCTGATTATCTGGGTCGCCTTTGGGAGGGTGAACAGGAGCAGGCCAATGGGGCCAGCACTTTCTCGCTAGTGGTTTGGGAACCAGCCTGGATAGAGCAGCAATTAGTGCGTTTAGGCCGCCTAACTGGACCCATCAATGGCCTCGAGCGACCTGAATTGCTCCAAGCCGCCAGGGAGGCCATACCCGTTTGTGGTTTGCCGCCATCCACCTCACCCCTCGCCCCTGAATTGGCTTGGCAATTGGGGCAATTACCAGGTGATGCCTCAGCGGAAGATCTCAGAGGTCAACAGGTAGATGCAGCGATCAGCCGCCACCAACCGCGCCGCTTGATCACCCTTGCCCCCACCCTTGATGGCCATCGGCCCCTCGAAACCCTTGTGGCGGCCTACTGCCCCCTGCCTGAAGAAGGCCCCATGACGAGTGTGTGCGGCGATGTGGTGGTAATGCGCGGTGGCCTGGGCGCCCTGGAGCATGGCTTGCAGATGGTTAATCCCTTGATTTCAGCCGAATTGCCCTGCTGGGTGTGGTGGAACGGCTGCCTTGATGAGGCACCGCAACTGTTTGAAGCCGTGAGCCAAGCGCCGCGGCGCCTGGTGGTGGATACCGCCATCGGTTCCCCAGCTAGGGCTTTGGAAGTGCTTTGTAGCCGAGCAGCCAGCGGCCAAGCGATCAGCGATTTGAACTGGTATCGCTTGGTTAGTTGGCGCGAAAGCCTTGCCATGGCCTTCGATATGCCTAGCCGCAGGGATGCCCTAGCCCATGTGGTTCAACTCGATATCGATGTGCAAGGTCATCAGCCCGTGCAGGGTTTATTGATGGCGGCCTGGATCGCAGATCGGCTCGGCTGGCAGCTGGAGCACACCTCTAAGGCTGAGGGTGATGGCATTTTGGCCAGCTTCCGCCGGCCCGATGGTGTTCCTGTGCGTTTTCGGCAAATGCCCGTTCCCGTTGGCACACCAAGCACCCATCCAGGCAGCTTGGTTGGTTTGCGGCTGGTTTGTGAGCCAGAGGGTCGCACACCCCTTTGCGTAATTTTGTGCGGCGAAACCGGCGGTTGCATGCGCCTTGAGGCCGGGGGCATGGCCCGGTTGGAATTGGTTGAGGAGGTGGTAGCAACAGCGGTGGAATCAGCCCAGAAAGAGGTTTCCCGCACCCTCAGGGGTGGCCACGACAGCACAAATCCGCTGTTGTGTGCTGCCGCACCCCTTGCTGCCAAGCTGCTGCCAAATTGATTTGTGCCACTAATTGGCCCTTCTGATCGCGGCCCCCTGCAGCAGCAGCGGCAAAACCCTGCTCTGCTTGCTCCTGGCGGCTGCGGCCCGCAGCAGGGGCATAGGGCTGCAAACCTTCAAGGTGGGCCCCGATTACCTCGACCCCCAATTGCTGGCTAGCGCCAGTGGTCGCCCCTGCCGCAACCTTGATTTATTGCTTTGCGGTGCCCCATGGGTGCGGCAAAGCTTCCACTGGTGGAGCAACCAGGTGCCCCTCTCCCTGGTGGAGGGGGTGATGGGGCTCTACGACGGCCGCGGCCCCAGCAGTGAAGGCAGCAGTGCCGCCATTGCCCTTGAACTAAATCTGCCGGTGCTTTTGATGGTGGAAGCCAGTCGCCAGGCTGGGTCCCTCGCTGCTCTTGTGCGGGGCTTTCGCGACCATGAACCCAAATTAAATATTGCTGGGGTGGTGCTCAATGGGGTTTCCACCAGTCGCCATCAGCAATTGCTCCAGGAGGCCATGGGCAGCATCGCCATGCCGGTGCTTGGGGTGATTCCCCGCGATGAAAGCTTGGAATTACCCAGCCGTCATTTAGGCCTGGTGCCCCCTGCAGAGCAGGAGGCTTGGCCGCAACGGCTTAGCCAACTTGGCCAAAAGGCAAGCCAATGGTTGCAGCTGGAAAAGCTTTTGGCGCTGATGGCAAACCCAAATCAAAACACTCCTCAAACTCAAAACCAAACTAAAAACCCAGCTCAAAACCCCATCAGCTGGTCCCTCGGCACAGTGTTGAGCAAACAAAAAGCCCACCAGCAAACAACTCACCAGAAATCAGAGCAACGGCCCTGCGTGGTTATCGCTAGAGACAAGGCCTTTCACTTTTGTTATCCGGAATTACCAGAGTGGCTCGAGGCTTTGGGCTGCCAGGTGCAGTGGTGGGCACCGCTGGAAGATCAAGCGCTTCCCGAGGCTTGTGCTGCCCTTGTGCTGCCAGGGGGCTACCCCGAACTTCAGGCCAAGGAATTAAGCCAATGCAAACGCAGCCTTGGGGCAATCAACCAGCATTGCCGCCTTGGTTTACCGCTCTATGCCGAATGTGGCGGACTGTTGCTGCTCGGCCAGGAGCTCCTCGATGCCGATGGGGAAGCCCATCCCATGGCTGGGGTGCTGCCCTTTCGCGCCCAACGGGGTGCCTTGAGCCTCGGTTACCGAGGGGCCACACCATTGCGGGCTGGTTTGGTGCTCAGGCCAGGTGAACAATTGCAGGGCCATGAATTTCACCGCTGGCAGCTGCAGGTGGCCCCCGCTCAAAAAGCTGCTGAGCAGGCTTGGCGGTTGGAAGGTTGGGGGGTGCTGGCTAGGGTTGAGGGATGGACCAACGCCGCTCTTCACGCAAGCTGGCTTCACCTCCACTGGGGTGGATGCCCTTCGATACCCCTTCGGCTGCGGGACGCAGCAGTAGCCGCGAACGCCAAGAGGCAAACGACGCAGAATTAAACCGGCAACGCTTTGCCCCTAAACGCCACCCACTCACCCCAGAGCGTTGGCGTTTGTTAGTGCGCGGCCACGTGCAAGGGGTGGGCTATCGGGCGGCCTGTAAGCGCAGGGCCACGGAACTTGGTTTGGCTGGTTGGGTGCGTAATTGCGCTGATGGCAGCGTTGAAATCCAGGCGGAAGGTGTGCAGCAACACCTGGCTGAACTACGGGTTTGGTGCGAGGCTGGCCCCACGGCCGCCCGGGTGGATTCAGTGCTCACCAGCATGCTTGCCCCCACAGGCGCCGATTGGTTTGAAATTCGCCCCAGCCAAACCAACCCCAGCCAAACCAATGCAAACAAATAAACAGATCTGGCTGCTGCGCCATGGGGCAACCGAGTGGAGCCGCAACGGCCGTCACACGGGCAGCAGCGATATTCCATTGCTGCCAGAGGGGGAAGCGGAAGCCAAAAGGCTTGCACCAATGCTTGCCAACCACCAGTTCAAACAGGTGTGGGTGAGCCCGCTGCAAAGGGCCAGGCGCACCTGTGAGCTAGCAGGGCTTGGCGGGCAGGCGCAAATCAACGAGTTGCTGCGCGAATGGAACTACGGCGCCTATGAGGGCATCACCACGCCTGAAATTCGCCAAACCGTTCCTGGTTGGAGTGTTTGGAGCCATGGCTGCCCTGATGGCGAGGATGCAGCTGCCGTAACCGAACGCTGCAACCGCGTGATTGAAGCGCTGCTGGCAGTTGAGGGAGATGTGGCCCTATTTGCCCATGGTCATATCCTAAGAAGCCTTGCAGGCACTTGGATTGGCCAGGGGGCTGTGGGGGGCAAACACCTGGCCCTTGGCACCGCCACCAGCAGTGTGCTGGGTTTCGAAAGGGAGAATCAGGTATTGATGCGCTGGAATGCCCCATGCCCATAATTCGCACCATCACGGAATTAACCGCCTGCGGTTTGGCGGTGGCCTTGAGTCCGTTGGATATTGCCCTGGTTTTTCTGTTGTTATTGGGGGCAACACCATTCCTGCGCTCGGGCCTATTTAGCCTCGCCTGGTTTTTTTCAAACAGCGCTGCCATTGCCCTATTGCTCACCGTTGGCCGCTCCCTCACCCTTTCGATGGAAAGGGGCAGTGTGCAACAGGTGGGGCTTGATCTATTTGCCGCCGGAGCCCTGCTGGCCTTGGGTATTCGCGAATTGGATCCAAAACCTGAGGGTTATGAAGACCTCTCAGAGGGTTGGATTCATAAGTTGGAAAAAGTGGGCCAGCTGCCTTTGCTGGTGATGATGCTGGTGGCACCTTTAACCCTGCTTCTGAGCCCAGATAATTTATTTTTGCTGGCAAAAGGCGCTGCCCTCGTTCAAGGCGGCAACTACGAAACCAGCAGTGAAATCGGTTTAATCATCTACTTCAGCTTGATCAGCAGTTTGTTTTTATTGCTGCCCATTCTTTTACTGCTTGTGGGCCGCCAGCAGGTTTTACCACTCCTGCAAAAAGGCAAACAATTAATTGAAGATCGCAGCAGCTTGATCCTCGGCGGCTTAAGCCTTGGCCTAGCCGTTTATCTGGCTTGGCAGGGCTGGACGGGCTTAGGCAATTTTCAAATCATCACTTAGCCATTGGCTCCAGCGCTGCTGCTGCTCAATGGCCAGATCAGCCCGTCCAACTAACCACACCCGGCGCCTTGCGCGGCTTACGGCCACATAAACGAGTTGACGGCGCACCTCCTCCTGCTGGGGCCAATACACATCAGGGGCAACAAATACATCGCTAAAGCTGCTGCCCTGGCTGCGATGCACCGTGAGCACAGCAGCTGGCCCCACGGCAGCAAAGGCATCACGCAACAGGAAATACTGGCGCCACAACAAACTTCTTTGCTTTCCAGTGGCTGCTTTAGCTCGATTGCGGAGATCGCTAAGGGCTAAATCCAAGCGCTGGCGCCCATCACTGCCGGGGGCAGGCGCCAATCGCAATTGCAATTGGGTTTCCCCTGCCTCCACATCAACCCGCAAGGTTTCAATTACTGGCGCATCAGGCAAGCCCAGATCAGCCAGGTCGCAGCGATCGGGTGTTACATCACGCACCACCAATTCCCGGTTGGAACCCAACACCAGATCCGCCTGCTCACTATTGGCTAAGCCTTCCTGGCAGGCGGGAGCCATCACCGCAGCCCGGGTAATCAATACCTCCCCAGGCAACACGGAGAGCTGATCGGCCATCTCCCCATGCAAAGCGCGGCGAGCAATCGGCACTAATCGCTCCAGGGTGCGATTAGTGAAACAAAGCAAACGGGCATGGTCGGGATCAAAATTTTCACTGCTCAAGCGCAAGGCCGCCTGGGCTTCGGCTATCCACTCATCACGGCCAACCACCGCCACCTGGCCCTCGGCAGTGTTGATGGCAGCCAGCAAAGGCGGCTGGCAACTGGGCAGCGCCCCGCTGCGCAATCCACTGGCCAGCTTGAGCACAGGTCCACCGTGGCGCACCACCTCTGTTAGCTGCAGTTGAACAGCCCGTTGCAGGGCAAATACGGCACTGGTGGTTTCACCAACTGGCGGCAACTGGGCGGGATCGCCCACAAACACAAGCCTTGTGCCAAATGGATGGGCGCATTGCAAGGCGATTTCCAAGAGCCTGCTATCCACCATCGACGCCTCATCAAGCAGCACCAAACCGATTTGCTCCAAGGCGGTGGCGGTTTGTTCGGTGGGTTCGCAGCTTTCCCGTTCCTCCATGCGGCTGAGCTTGAGGCGCAACAGGCGGTGGATTGTTGAGGGGTACCAGGTGGGCCGTAGTCCCTGGGAATCCAAAGCGGCCCTAAGCACGCCCACGGCCTTATGGGTGGGGGCAGCCACGGTCCAGCAGAAACCCGCCCCATCAGCAATCTCAAGAAAGCGCACCGAGAGGAAGGTTTTACCGGTGCCGGCATAGCCACTGAGCACAAATGGCTCACCGCTGGCCGGTTGGCTTAACCATGCCTTGAATGCTTCAAGGGCTGCTGTTTGTTGGGCGGTTAGAACAAGGCCATCGGAAGTTGTCAGTTCAACCAACCCCCACAAACAAGCCAAAGCGCTGGGCTAGGGCCAGGGGGCTGCCAAGAAAGGCCTCACCCAAAATCGCCACCAGCGGGCCCAACAAACTGCCCACTAACACCTGCGGGCGGCTATGGCCAAGGCTGGTTTTAAGGCTTGCTAAACCTTGGGCTTCCCCGAGGCTATTAAGCCGTTCCGCCATCTTTCCAGCTGCCCTGCGCACGCCGCTGGCGTCGTACATCACCACAAAAGCCACCGTTACGGCAAGGGCAAACAGGGGCGAATCCAAGCCGTTTTCCCAAGCGATTGCCGTTGCCGTTCCAGTTACCAAGGCGGAATGACTGGAGGGCATGCCACCGGTTTCAAGCAACACCGCTGGCCGCCAACGGCCGTGTTGGAGCAATTCAACAAATAATTTTGAAAGCTGGGCCACACCGCAGGCCACGAGCCCCCAGGTGAGGGCGCTGTTATTAAAAAATGCAGCGGCAATTGGGGTTGTCATCGGTCGCGGGCGGTGATGTAGCCCGCCAGAGCGAGCAGGGGCTTCGCTGCTTCACTCCAGGGCTCGAGCACCTGCTGCGCTTCCTGCACCAGGCTATCGGCACGATTTCTCGATGCCTCAAGCCCCAACAGTTTCGGATAGGTGGTTTTATCTGCGGTGAGATCTTTACCGGCGGTTTTACCCAACACTTCACTGCTGGCGGTTAGATCGAGAATGTCGTCGATGATTTGAAAAGCAAGCCCTATGGCACGGGAATAACAACGCAGGGCCGTTAATAAATTCTCTTCAGCCCCAGCGATAATCGCCCCACTTAAAACCGCCGCTTGAAGCAAAGCGCCGGTTTTATGCAAATGAATGTATTCAAGCGTAGCTAAATCAACCTCCACCCCTTCACTGGCTAGATCAACGATTTGGCCGCCAACTAAACCTGGGGCGCCAGCCGCTAAAGACAATTCGCCCACCACCTGCAGCAACCGATCCGCTGGCACCCCAGGGCTGCGCAGGGCAACCATTTCAAAGGCTCTTGTTAGCAGGGCATCACCGGCAAGGATGGCTGTGGCTTCCCCATAAACCTTGTGGTTGGTGGGCCTACCACGGCGCAGGTCGTCGTTATCCATGGCCGGCAGATCATCGTGGATCAGCGACATGGTGTGGATCATCTCCAGGGCGGTGGCCGTTGGCAAAGCCAGGGCTGGATCACCGCCCGCCAATTCGCAACTGGCCAAGCAGAGGATTGGCCGCAGGCGTTTACCACCGGCCAATAGCGAGTAGCGCATGGCCTCCCGCAGGGATTCAGGACGTTCCGGGCCAAGGGCCTGCCCTAGGGCCGCCTCCACCACTTCACGGCCCTGGAGCAGGTATTGCTGAAAATCAAAGCCACCAACCATCACTCCACCACACGCTGCAGTAGTGCAGCCATAGCCTCGGGCAATTCCACCACCAAAGTAACGCTGGCAAATTCGCTCACTTCTGGGCGATTCCAGGGGATCGCCCCATGGGCTAGCTCAAGGGTATGCATTAAATCCAAACCGGAAAGGCTGCGCAGCTGTTCAGCTGAGGGCCCAGGAAATGATTCCGGCGAAAAAGAGGAAGGGGCGCAAACCATGGGCCCACCAGCGGAGAACATAAAAAAAATATTAAGACGGCGGCGGGTTGTTTTCCTAGGGCTCTTGGTTGGCATCGTTTAGTTCGAGGCGCAAATTCCAGGGTCGCTGAATTCCTCCAGGCCGATTCCACACCCCCACTCCCAGCTCCCTAGCTGTGGTTTCAGCGGCCCCATAGGGCAGGTCATCGCAACGGCCCAGGTAACCGTCATGAACAAAAAGCATGCCGTTTTTCAACATTTCAGGCGCCACATCAAAACCACCGCGGCGCACCACGCCAACAATCCGGTCGTACACATCCCTTGCCCGTAATTCAACCGTTACCGCAGTTCCCACTGGTAATTCACTGGCAAGGGCGGCTTTCGACTGCTGCGCCCATGGCTGCTGACTCTGCTCCGGCGCATCCACGCAGGCAAGCCGCACCCTTCGATCGCTGCGGCCAAGCCGCACAACAACCACTTGGCCATTTTCAACAGACATCACGGTGCCCTTTTGAAGCGGCAACACTTGCAGCGGCAGGGCTGCCAAAAGCAAAGCAATCAAAGTCCCTGGCATGGCTCAGCTAAAGCATGGCGTTGCGCCCACATCCTCAGCGTATTCAGCAGCAACATCGTTACGGTCATGGGGCCCACACCACCGGGCACCGGCGTGATGGCCCTAGCCAAGGGTTCCACCTCAGCAAATCTCACATCACCGCATAAACCGCCCTCCGGGCGGCGATGGATCCCCACATCCACCACCACCGCCCCTGGGCTCACGTGGTTTGCACCGATCAAACCAGGCTTACCAGCTGCCACCACCAACAGTTCCGCATCGCGGCAAATGCCCTCCAGGTTGAGGCTGCGGGAATGGGCAATCGTTACGGTTGCGTTGGCCTGTTGAAGCATCAACGCCATCGGTTGCCCCACCAAAATGCTGCGGCCCACCACCACCGCTCGCATGCCCTCCAAAGGGAGCTTGGCCTGTTTCAAAAGGGCCATTACCCCGGCGGGAGTGCAACTGCGGGGCCCCACTTCCCCCCGCAGCAGGCGACCTAAATTGAGTGGGTGCAGGCCATCTGCATCTTTATTGGGATCTAAAACTTGAAGCAATGCCCTGTCGTTTATGGAAGCTGGCACGGGCAATTGCACCAAAATTCCATCAACGGCTGGATTTTTATTTAGTTCATGCAGTTCCAACTCAAGGGCAGCTTGGCTGATATTTGCAGGTAGATGGCTGCCAAAACTTTTGGCACCAATGCGGGCACAGGCCTTTTCCTTATTAGCCACATAAACAGCACTGGCTGGATCATCACCAACCCTCAATACAGCTAAACCTGGGGGCCTACCAGCCTTGGCCAAGCCTGCCGCGATAGCAGCCGCCATGCTGGTTTCAAGCTGGGCCGCCAGCAAGCGGCCATCCAAGCGTTGAGCGGCCATGGCAATTGCAGGAGCTAGCGTCAGTCTGACGTCCGGTGCGTCGGTGTCTTTAGTTCCCCCTCCAGTTCAGCAAAACAAGCTTCCACAGCAATGGCGCACAGCTTGTAAATTCTGGCGCCGTTGGTTGCGCCAGGAAATGCCTTGGCGCCTCAGCAGCCACTGGAGCAAACAAGACGGCGCGCTGCTGCTGCTCAGCTGCATGCTGGTGGGGCTGCTATCGGCCTGGCCCTGGCTGGTGCAGCCCACCCTGCGGCCAGGGGTGCCGGCCCCCTTTGAGGTGCGGGCGCCGCGATCAAGCACCGTTGTTGACAGTGAGGCCCTGCAGCAAAGGCGCTCCCAGCTAGGCCCCCGCATTCAGGTGCAAACCACCGATGCAGCAGCCAGCCGGCAATTACAGGAACGGCTTGAGCGCCTATGGCAGGAATTGCTCAGCAGCAGCAGTGGCAACGAAAAGCAATTGGCCCCGGTGAATCTCACCCCCGCAGAGCTGCTGTTCTTAAAGGAATCAACCCCTGAAAGCTTGCAGATTTGGGGACAACAGCTCAGGCTTGCCCAACAAAAAATGTTGGCCCAAGGGGTAGTTGCAACCCTTGCCCATGGCCAATTGCTTCAGGCCAGCTGGCTGCAATTGGGGGAACTGCCAGAACCGAGCCGCAGCCTTGGCGCAAAACTGATTACTCGCTCCCTGCAGGGCAACAGCAATCTGCGGATCGATAGCAACCTCACCCAGCTGCTGCTCAATGATTTAGTGCAGCAAAATGGCATACCAAAATTTCAAGTGCGGGCGGGTGAAGTAATCACCCGCCGCGGCGAGCCCATTAGCCAAAGGGCCTACGACGTTCTCGATAATTTCGGCCTAATCAGCCGCCGGCCGGCAACGCAACTATTTGTGCAGCGCTGGCTTGAAGCCAGTGTTGGGGCGGCCCTATTGCTGTTGATCTGCCGCCGCTGGAAACCAAACCTTGAGGTATCCCAAGCCCTATTGGTGCTGGGCAGCCTTGCCTTGGTGCAAGCGGCAAAACTCTGGTTTGGAGCATCCGCCAGTGCCCTAGCCCTGTTGGTGCCCCCCAGCCTATTGCTGGCCGAAGGCTTGGGCCCTGCCTGCGGCTTGAGCTGGCTTGCCCTAGCCACCTTGCTCTGGCCGATCCCCTTAAACGACCTCGGCACCGTTCGCATGCTGGTGGCCACTGGAGTGGCAGTGGTGGCAACCCTCCTGGCGGGCCGCCAGCGCTCCCGGGCGGAGATGCTGCAAAACAGCATTTTGCTAACGGTTGCCGCCCTGCTGGTGGAGGCCCTTGGCCAGCAATTGCAGGGGAGGCCCCCCGGGGGGGAATTACTGGCGGAGGGGGTATTGATGGGGGGGCTATTGCTGCTTGGTTTACTGCTTGCTCCATTTGTGGAACAACTTTTTGGGCTGGTAACCCGTTCGCGCTTGCTGGAGCTGAGCGATCTGCAACGGCCGCTGCTGCGCAAGCTGGCCTCAGAGGCCCCTGGCACTTTTGAGCACACCTTGATGATTTCGAGCCTGGCGGAGGAGGGGGTGCGGGCGATCGGCGGCGATGTTGATCTTGCCCGTACGGGATCGCTATATCACGACATCGGCAAACTGCATGCCCCCCAATGGTTCATCGAAAATCAAAGCGGTAATAATCCCCACGAACACTTAAACGACCCTTGGCGCAGTGCTGAAATTCTCCAGGCCCATGTGGATGAAGGCCTCAAGATGGCCCGCCGCTTCCAATTGCCTAAACCGGTAACCAATTTCATCCCAGAACATCAAGGCACCTTGCGAATGGGTTATTTCTTCCACAAAGCCAGGGAACAAAATCCGAATGCAAGCGACAAACCATTCCGGTATCGCGGCCCCAGGCCCCAATCAAAGGAAACGGCTGTTTTGATGCTCGCCGATGGCTGTGAAGCAGCCCTACGTTCAATGCCACCGGAAACCAGTGAAGCCGAAGCGAAAGATGCCGTGCGACGCATCATCCAGGCCCGTAAATACGACAAACAACTGGCCCTAAGTGGCCTAGAAACAGCTGAAAGCGAATTATTAGTTGCTGCATTTGTGCAGGTGTGGAAACGAATGCGCCACCGGCGTATCCCCTATCCGATTCCTGCCCGCAAAGGATTTAGCGCCTGATCAACCCTTCACCGCATCGCCACTGGCGCTGGGCAAAATAAAGCGCTGCAGCAAAATAAATATAAAAAGAACCGGCAAAATAGACACAACCGAACCAGCTGCCACCAGCCGCCAATCAAGGGAAAAACTACTTGATAGTTGCTGTAATCCCAAGGGCAATGTGTATAGATTTGGATCATCTAATATCACCAAAGGCCAGAGGAAATCTCCCCAAGTACCAATAAAAACAAACATAGCCAATGTAATTAAATCAGCCTTTGCAGCTGGAATTAACACATTCCACCATTCGCCCAAGGGGGAACAGCCATCCATGCGGGCAGCCTCCTCCAATTCAACGGGCACAGCAAGAAAACTTTGGCGCAATAAAAATATGCCAAACGCCGTGGCAACATTGGGCAAAATTAAAGCCACTAATGTGTTACGCAAGCCAAGTTGAACCATCAACACATACAAAGGAATCATCACCACTTGAAATGGAATCAATATTGTTGCAACCACCAAAGCCAGAGCCATGCCCCTGCCGCGAAACTGCATACGCGCCAAGGGAAATGCAGCCAAGGAGCAAAACAACAGATTAGCTATCACACTAAAACCACTTACCAGGGCACTATTAAAAAGATATTTAGCCATCGGGCTCTGGCTAAATAAACTTCCGTAGGCCTGCAAACTTGGCTGCAATGGCCATAGGTTAGGGGGACTGCTGAAAATATCTTCAGCTGGCCCCTTTAACGACGTACTTAACAGCCATAGCAATGGCATCAGCATTACAAGGGCCAGCAATAGCAACAGCCCCAATTGCAAAGCAAGGGCTAAAGGGGCAGTGCGAAGCCTTTTCATAAAACCGGCAGGGGGGTTTGCTGGGGATGCAAAGGCTGGCTCTGCAAACTGCTCACCAAGCGGTTCAAAGCATTAACAAATGCCTGGGCCGCCGCCACCACCACATCAGTATCGGCCGCATGGCCGGAATACAAACGCCCATTCTGGCGCAAGCGAATTGTTACTTCACCCATGGCATCAATGCCCTCGGTAACTGATTTCACTGAGAATTCCACCAGTTCATTGGGCACTTGAACCAATTGATTCAATGCTCCACACACGGCATCAACAGGACCCGTACCAATGGAAGCAACACTGCGTTGCTTGCCATCGATGGTGCGGAGGGTAACAGTTGCGGTGGGTTGCAGATTAGTGCCGCAGCTAACCTGCACGCCAAGCAATTGATAATGGGCCTGTAACTGCTGCGTGTGGTCGCTAACTATGGCCTCAAGATCTCTATCGGTGATTTCACGTTTGCGATCGGCAAGTTCCTTAAAGCGAGCAAAAGCATCATCTAAATCGTCTCCACTAAGCGTGTAGCCAAGTTCCTCTAGGCGGGCGCGAACAGCGCTGCGACCACTTAATTTGCCGAGGCTAATGCGGTTATCGCTTAGGCCGATTGTGCGGGCATCAATAATTTCATAGGTGAGCCGATTTTTTAATACCCCATCTTGATGGATACCGCTTTCGTGGGCAAAGGCATTTGCCCCCACAATCGCTTTATTTGGTTGCACAGCCATGCCGGTTAGGTTGCTAACCAAGCGTGATGTTTTATAGATTTCTTCTGTGCGTATTGCAGTGAGCGGTTCTGGATTGGCCGCCTCTCGCCCCAGGAAAGGGTTGAAGTATGAACGCCGCACATGCAAAGCCATCACCAATTCCTCTAGGGATGCATTACCCGCCCTTTCACCAATGCCATTGATTGTGCATTCCAATTGACGGGCGCCATGTTTAACCGCCTCAAGGAAATTAGCAACTGCCAGGCCAAGATCGTTGTGGCCATGCACTGAAATAACAGCTTGATTGATATTTGGCACATGCTGATTTATGCCCGCAATTAAGCCGCCAAATTCAGCCGGGGTTGAATAGCCAACCGTGTCTGGGATGTTGATGGTGCTTGCCCCTGCATTAATCGCTGCCTCAATCACCTCATACATGAATTCCGGTTCACTGCGGCCGGCGTCTTCACAGGAAAACTCCACATCCTCCACAAGGGAACGGGCATAGGCCACCATCTCAGGCACGATCTGAAGCACCTCAGCTCGGCTTTTACGCAACTTGTGTTCCAGGTGGATATCGCTAGTGGCAAGAAAGGTGTGAATGCGTTTGTGGGCTGCAGGGGCAACCGCCTCAGCACAGGCCTTGATGTCGCCCTTGGTAGCCCTTGCTAGGCCGCAAATGATTGGGCCATCAGTGCTGCCAACGGCTGTGGCAATGCGCTGCACCGCATCGAAATCACCAGGGCTGGCAAAGGGGAAGCCCGCCTCGATGATGTCTACCCCTAAACGGCTTAACTGCTGGGCAATGGCAAGTTTTTCATCCAGGTTCAAGCTGGCGCCAGGGGACTGCTCCCCATCCCTAAGGGTTGTGTCGAAAATCAATACCCGGCCTGGATCCTTAGCCATTGATACGCCCGCGGAAACCGCGCCTCCCTGTTGAACTCTGTTGCAACTCTAAGAAGCGCTTGGGCCGTGAGTATCAAGAGCCGTAAACTGAGTACATCGATGAATGTCCATGGCCACTGGAGCTCTGGCCTTGGTGCTTCACGGCCATCTGCCTTATGTGCGCAGCCGTAATCCAGGGTCACTTGAGGAAGACTGGTTTTTTCAAGCGCTCGTAGAGAGCTACTTGCCCCTATTGGGCATGTTGGCCCGCTGTGATGCCAATGGTTTAAAGCCAAGGCTCACGATGAGCCTCTCGCCCACACTTCTATCGCTGCTGAACGATCCTGTGCTGCAGGAGCGTTTCCCCGCTTGGATCGAGCAACGCATTGAGCTGCTGCAGCGGGCACAACCTGAAGAAGAGCAAGCCGCCAGCCATCTGCTCCAGCATTTCAGCCTGCAACTGCAGGCTTTTAGCGATTTCAATGGCGAACCGATCCGCGCTTTTGCCGCCCTGCAGCAGGCCGGTGTGCTGGATTTGCTCACCTGCAGTGCCACCCATGGATATCTGCCATTGCTGCGGGATCCACCGGAGGCGGTGCGCGCTCAACTGCTAACCGCCGTAAGGGAACACGAAAGGCTATTGGGCGCAAAACCCCAGGGCATTTGGCTTCCTGAATGCGCCTATTACGAGGGACTCGACCAGCAATTAGCGGCAGCGGGCCTGCGCTATGCGGTGCTAGACGCCCATGGGTTGCTCCATGGCTTGCCGCGGCCCCGCTATGGGGTTTATGCACCTATTTGTTCACCAAGTTCGGTTGCATTTTTTGGGCGCGACAGTGAAGCCACCCTGCCGGTGTGGTCGGCCAGTGATGGCTATCCCGGCGATGGCTCCTACCGGGAATTCCACCGCGACCTCGGCTGGGATCTACCCGAAGAGGAGCTGCAGGCCGCTGGCATCTTGAGTAGCAGGCCCCTGGGTTTGAAACTGCGGCGGGTGAGTGGCGGCGATTGTCCACTAAATAAAAAGTTGCCCTACGACCCCGTTGCAGCCGCCCTAACCGCCCAACGCCATGGCAGTAGCTACGTGGCCGGCAGGCTGGAACAATTGCGGGGCTTGGGTGAATTGATCGATCGTGCACCGTTAGTGGTGGCCCCTTTTGATGCTGAATTATTTGGCCATTGGTGGTTTGAGGGCCCGCAATTTCTTGAACAGGTTTTCCTGCAAGGGGCTGCCGCTGGCCTTAATTTCTGCAGCCTCAAGGGCAGCTTGAGCAATGGCGCCCAGCTGCAGGTTTGCAGGCCATCACCCTCAAGCTGGGGCCAGGGTGGTTACCACTCCTATTGGCTAAGTGAAAGCAATGCCTGGGTTGTGCCCGATTGGCACCGCGCTTCATTGGCAATGGTGGAAGCGAGCGCCAGGGAACAACAGCAAAGGGATCCCCAACGGCAACGCCTGTTGAAACAGGCGGCACGGGAATTACTGCTGGCCCAATCATCAGATTGGAGCTTCATCCTGCGGGCTGGCACCACCACAGAATTGGCCCGCGAACGGATTCACCGCCATCTAGATCGTTTTTGGCGGTTGCTGGAATTGCTTAAGCCAAACCATTGCTCCAATGAAAAAGAACGCATCTGGCTAGATGCTGTGGAACAGGAAGATTTCCTATTTCCTTTGGTAGAGCCCAGTGATTGGCTGGCCCAATGACCCTGGCAGCAGCGCCCTGCTTTAACGAAAAACTAGAAAGCCCCTTGCGGCGCTCGCAGCACCTAAAGGTGCTGCAGTTAAACCTGGGCAAACTCTGCAATATGCACTGCAGCCATTGCCATGTGGAGGCAGGCCCCCACCAGGGGGCAAGCCAGATGCCAGAGCAGGTTGTTTTGCAGTGCATTGCAGCCATCGATCAACTACGGCCTGAAGTAGTTGATCTCACCGGTGGTGCACCGGAACTGCACCAGCAGTTCAAAACCCTGGTGCAGGCAGCTCGTGATCGAGGTTGCCAAGTGATCAACCGCAGCAATCTCACGGTGCTATTGCTGCCAGCCCTAGCTGATCTAGCCCCCTGGCTGGCGGCAAAACAGGTGCAAATTGTGGCCAGCCTGCCCAGCTGCGAAGCCTCAACAACCGATGCCCAAAGGGGCCCTGGCACCTGGGAAGCATCAATGCGGGCCCTACGCAAGTTGAATGCCTTGGGATATGGCCTTGGCGATCCAAACCTGCCGCTCTCATTGATGAGCAACCCGCCGGGGGAAGCCCTGCAACAACTCACCGCCTGCGATCAAAAACAATGGCGCGAATGCCTCGGTAAAGAAGGGGTGAGTTTTGATCATTTAATTGGTTTAAATAACATGCCAATCGCTAGATTTCTCGATGGCTTAGAAGCCAACGGACGCACTGATCTATACATGCAAAGCTTGGTGGATGCCTTTAATCCAGCCAGCATTTGCGGTTTGATGTGCCGCACAACATTATCGGTGGCCGCTGATGGCAGCATCTACGATTGCGATTTCAATCAAATGCTTGAATTGCCGCTGCTGGTAAAACAAAAACAGGTAAATATTGCAAATGCTTGCCTGGAGGATCTTGCGGGCAATCTAATTAATATCGGCAACCATTGCTATGGCTGCACCGCAGGCCAGGGCAGCAGCTGCAGTGGGGCAACAACTTGAAGCTAGCTTAAAGCTTTGCTTTAAAGCTTAGTTTTAAAAAAAGAAAACCCAATCAAACCCCATCGAACATTAGGAGGCGATTTAATAAATAGCTGCAGCATGGCAACTATCAGCTGCCACAGGCTAAGCGTATTAGTGAGAAAACCAAACCACTGGTGTTGAGCTAATGTAAAAAAACTGCTAAAAAATGCCTTGAGGTTAGCTTCATTAAAAGCAATTAATTTATCCAAACCAAAACTATAAATTGCATGCTTAAATCTTAATTCCAACGGCCAGAGCACCCGCCAGGTCCGTTTAGCAATCAAAGCAGAACTCAGCTCCGGCTGGCTGAGGCCAGCGGCGATCGCAGCAGCAAAACCTGGGGCACGGCGCAACATTGCGCCTATTAGGTAGCCAGAAGCGGGATGCACCATGCTGGCGGCAGAACCAAAAGCCAGCAGCTGTTGTTTCAAATCCGGCAAGGCTAAATTCATTGGAAATAAACAAAATTCCTCGTGCTGCACCTGAAGCGGCTCAATTCCCCGCTGGGCTAAACGCCGCCATAGGCGTTCTTTTAATTGCCCATAGGGCACAGGTGGTGCCAAGGCAAGGGAGGTTTCTTCCACAAAAAAGAGGCCCGCACCAAAATCCATGGCATATAAAAAGGTGGCGGGTTCGTTGTTACGTTCCTGCTCACTTAGGTGATTTGCTCTGTAATCCATCAATACAAATTGACCGGGCTCCACCGGCGGCGCCGAAAAGCGGCCAACAATGCCATAGGCCGCTTGGCTAGCCACTGGCTTGAGCTGGGTCCTTTTCACAAATGGGGAATGATGGCCGCTGGCATCTAACACCAACCGCGCCTCTAGGCACTCACCAGCTGCGGTGGTAATTGATGAATACTTGGAATCATGGGCAACTGAAACCACCTGGCCCAGCTGCCAATCAACAGCCCCTTGTAGGCATTGATCAAGCCAGTGTTGCTGAAGGGCTTGTTTATCAAAAAGGCCGTAGTTGATGGGGTGATTGATATCTATATCAAAGTAGCTATGGCAGTTGCTCCAGCGGTGCTCCAGCAGATGCTGAAGGCCCAATTGATCCACCTCAGGGCCCCAGATACCAAAGGTGTTTGGCCACTGATCGCTTGGATCATGGGGTGCGATGCCCCTAACCCTTAAGCCATGCTGGGCAAGGGCGGCTGCAATGCAGAGGGCCGCCGGCCCAGCGCCGATAACCAGCACATCAATGGTGGCTGCCATCAGAGCGTTAGATCTAAACGGGCTCGATTATTAGCCTGCTGATTTGTTGGCTCAATTATTTGCCCCTCTGGATCAGCTATCACCTCCAAGCAGTGGCTGCCGCTGGCAAGGGCAAGGGGCACTTCAAACTGCTCGCTAGCGCCTGCCGCAAGCCAAGGCATGCGTAGAAATAGATGGCTGGAGTAGCAATCATTCACCACAACGGCAACGCCCACATCGCTCACATCCATAGCACCGCGATTTACAACCTTAAAGCTGGCAACAGCAGCGTTGTAGCTAAGTGCTTCAATTGCTAGATCACTGCTGAGGTGCTGCAGTTGCTGCAGTGGGTAGATAGCAAAACGCTTTATTGCTTTTAAACAGCTGCCAGGGTGTTCATGGTGCAAATGGCCGCCATAGCGAAGATCACTACTGCAACCATGTAGATGTAAGTGGGCATCAGGATTTGGGATCGTAACTAAACCGGCGCTTGGGTTGGTATCGAAAAATCCACAGCAATCCCACTCCATTGAGTTGCCGAGATAGCGCACGGGATCATTGCCGTTACCAGGATCTTCAGGGGCAAGCCGGTAGTGCTGCAATAGGTCGTAGATGCTGCTGGCGGCAGTTCCCTCGCTGGTTTCGCTGCGGGCGATAGCTGTATTGCGCCGTTGCTGACCCATGCAGAGCTTAGAAGCCACAGTGATTACAAGGCTTTGCCACTCCAACTCCAAGCGCAGGCCGTAGATCGGAGCCGCCGCCAATCGCCCCTGCTCCTGCAACTGCTTGATTGCAGCAGCCACCAGCATTTGCAGTGGTTGCTCCCCAACACCAACAAGTTCAACGGGATCAAGTAAAACCTCTAGGGCAGAGGCATCAGCTGTAAAACAAACGTAGGGGAAGTGGGAACTGCCGTCGCCAGGCCGTAGGGCACGAATGCCCCCATCAACTGCCTCACATTTCCAAATGGTGGTGTTGCCACTGGAATTGCGTAAAAAGCTAAGTTCACCGTTATCAATGCTGGTGGTGGTGCCCATCCCCAACACATCGCCAGTTAAGGGGATTGCAGTAAGGGGGAGGTGTTCTTTAACGTCCCCCTGGATCAAATCTGCAATCGTATTAGCAACCCAGAAATCAACACCAGGGTTTGCCATCACTTAAGCCTCAGCTTCTGCGCCAACCTCTTCTTCCAGCTCTAGGGCCGGCGGCACCAACACCACTTCAGCCAATCGATCTCCGGAATCCAATTTCTGCAATCTCACTCCAGTGGCAGCCCGGGATTGCTGGGGAATGGCATCGGATTGCAGGCGCACAATCACACCGCGTTCACTCACTAAAAGCAATTCCTCCTCCTCGCCCATCACCCGTAAACCCACCAAGGTATCGCCATCACGGCGGAATTTGATTCCCCTTAAACCCATGCCAGCGCGTTTCTGAAGCCGAAACTGATCCACTGGCACCCGCTTACCAAGGCCGGAGGCGGTGGCAACCAAAACCCAGGGGCCTTCACTGGTGGTTGGCACATCTACGTCGGCATCGGCATCAGCTGCTGCATCGGCAATTTCCAGATTGCTATTGGCGATGCGATCGGCAAGATCCTTTGGCAACACATCCATGCTCATCAAGCTATCGCCAGCGCGCAGGGCCATGGCTCGCACACCCCTGGCGGAGCGGCCCAGGGGCCTTAATTCATCATCGGAAATCCGGAAATGAATCGCCATTCCCTTTAATGAACCAATCAATACACTGTCGCCAACCTTGGCTAAACGCACCCAACGCAGGGCGTCGGAGGGCTCTAAACCAATGGCGATCAAACCATTGGCACGAATATTGGAAAAGGCTGAGAGAAGTGTGCGTTTTATATATCCGCCGCTGGTGAGCATTAGTAGCTGCACCTCTTCTTCAAAGGCGGAAACAGCCAATATGGAGGTGATCTTTTCCTCCCGCGGTATTGGTAGCAATTGCACTATTGGCGTGCCTTTAGCAGCGCGGCTGGCAATCGGCACGCGGTAGGCGGGAACCGAGTAAACAACACCGCGATCGGAGAAGAGTAAAAGCGAATCGTGGTCGTTGCAGCTAATAAATAAACAAACCGCTTCCTCGCCTTGGCTCTTAGTGCCGGCTTTACCGCGGGTGCCGCGGCTGGTGGATTCAAATTCACTAACGGGCATCCTTTTTAGATAACCGTTTTCAGTGAGAAGCACCACCGAACGCTCATTAGCGATCAGATCAATGTCTTCAAGCCCCCCTTCTAAATCAAGGATTTCGGTGCGCCTGGGGGTGCTGTGTTTTTCCTTTAGCTGCTTTAATTCTGTTTCAATTATTTCGAGCACCCTTTCGCGATTTTCGAGGATATTTTTATAGTTGGCAATTTTAGCGAGCAAATCCTCATGCTCGAGCCTAATTTTATCTGCTTCTAGGGCGGTTAATCTACGCAATTGCATCTGCAAAATTGCGTCGGCTTGGATATCAGTTAAGCCATGTTGAGCAGTTAATTCCTGCCTGGCGGTGGCGGCATCAGCGGCGCCACGGATCAATTTAATAATTGCGTCTAGATCATTAAGCGCAACGAGCAAACCGAGCAAGATATGATCTCTTTCCTCTGCCTTGCGCAATAGATAACGGGTGCGCCGCTCGATTGTTTCGATGCGGAATTCAATGAACACCTGCAACATCCGCCGCAGGTTAAGCACCAGCGGCTCACCCTTAACTAGGGCGAGCATGTAAGCGCTAAAGTTATTTTGAAGTGGTGTTATTTTATAAAGGTTATTAAGCACAACCTGGGGGTATGCGTCCCTGCGCAATTCAATAACAATTCGCATACCATCGCGATCACTTTCGTCGCGTATGTCTGAAATTCCTTCTAATTTTTTATCATTAACCAGCTCTGCAATCCGCTCAATCAAAGCAGCCTTATTTGTTTGGTATGGCAGTTCGGTGATAATTACGGCATCGCGATCAGGCCTACCCTTCACCTCAAGGGTTTCAATTGCAGCAACGCCCCTCATCGTGATTGAGCCGCGGCCACCGCTGTAGGTTTCACGAATGCCTTGGCGGCCGAGGATTTGACCACCGGTAGGAAAATCCGGCCCCGGAATTATCGACATCAAGCTGCGATCGTCTAATTCTGGATTAGCGATCAGTGCCAACACCCCATCGATAAGCTCACCCAAATTATGGGGGGGGATATTGGTTGCCATCCCAACGGCAATGCCGCTGGAGCCATTCAGCAATAGGTGCGGCAGCCGCGCTGGCATCACCGTTGGTTCCTGCTGGGAACCATCAAAGTTGTCGATAAAATCGACGGTTTCAGCCTCGATATCCTCCAGCAGGCTGTCGGTGGTGAGCGACTGCAACCTGGATTCGGTGTATCGCATCGCGGCCGGTGGATCGTTATCCACGGAACCAAAGTTGCCATGGCCGTCGATCAACGGCGCGCGCATCGAAAAGCTTTGGGCCATGCGCACCAAGGCGTCGTATACGGCCGTGTCGCCATGGGGATGGTATTTACCAAGCACTTCACCCACCACACGAGCGCATTTGCGGTAGGGCCGATCGCTGGTTAAGCCAAGCTCATACATCGCATAAAGGATGCGGCGATGCACTGGTTTCAAACCATCGCGGGCATCGGGCAAGGCCCTACCCACGATCACACTCATCGCATACTCCAAATAGGAGCGCGACATCTCACTGCGTAGGTCGGTTTGGATGATTCGCTCGGTAGACCCTTCGGGGGAACCTTCCGGGGTGATCGATCCGGTGGGATCCGCCATGGAACTGCCTGCTGCGCTTGGCCGGGAGAACACCCAACATTACCTACAAAGCAGCCCCCCATGGCTTTCCAGCCCCGAACCCCAGAAGAACTGCGCCAAAAACAGCTGCTGGGGAAGCTGCGGGTGTGCAGCGCCCTGGAATTTCGCGCCTTGGCCAAGGCCCAAGGGCTGGAGGCGGCCTATGGCAGCACGGATGTGGTGGCAGCCGGCAGCTGCGAATTCACCGACCAGGGTCAAATTTGGCTGAGCCTTGGCCCCTGCGATCCACCCCTGCGCTTGCGCAGGGCAGTGCTGGGGGGGGTGGCCGCCGGTGGGGGCTACGGCCCCGGCGAATTGTGTTTACCCATTGGTGCTGGCCTTGACACACCTCGCCGCCGCGGTGGCGCCCATGTGCTCGATCAGTTGTTGGCCGGGGAGGAAGTGCCCCTGGAATTATTCGGCGAGGCCACTGCCCTGCACCCCCGCCGGGAGCTGCAAACCCGCCTTCAGCTCAAGCAACTAACAACGGCAAGGCTGCTGTTGAGCAGGGCGATCAGCGAAAATGGAGTGGTGGCCGTTAGCAGCGCTGAGGGTTTGCTAGCAAGCAGCATGGGCGGGCTCCTAGGCCCCTATGGCAACGCCTTGTTTAGTTGCAGTGGCGCCCGCAGCATTGGCCTGAGCATGCCTGGCTTAAGCCAACTGGGGCCAGGGCAACCCCTGCTGGTGGCGGGCAGCATCGGCCAGGTGCTAGGGCCCGGCAGTGGCCATCAACCGAATTGCCGCCGCCAGGCCAATGGCCAGGCCAGGGCGCCCGGGGCAACGGTGGCCGCCACGGTGAACCTGCACGGCTTAAGGCGCCAGTGGCTCAAACCCTGCTGGTTTGAAGGCCATGGAGCAGCCCTTTTGGTGGCGGTGGCTGCGCCGATTTTGCTGCTTGCTGAAACCCAGGCCCGGGCGGCGGCAGTGCCAGATGGGGCGTTGGAGGTGCCCGTATTGGATTTCTCCATACCGCGGCGAACTAGGCCCAGTTTTGGCACCGTGAGCTACGCGGCGCTACTGAGCGGCAGGATTCAGGTGGATGGCCAATGGGTGAAGGCAGCGCCGGCCTGCAGCCTCAAGCTTGGCGATAGCCACACGGCGCTGCTGGTGGAGAAATTGAAGGATGGCAGCTTCCCAATTCGAGCTTGGCAAGCTCCCCTCACTGGCGATGGCAGCCTGCAACCCCTTGATGGTTAAGGGAAAGTTTGATTATTTGTTTGCTCGGATAAAATCGGTTTTGCCATGCAGCAGTTCCATGGAAGATCCAGTTGTAAATCCAATTGATAGCCCAATTGCCAAAACGATTCTGGCCCCAGCCAACACAGCTGAAGCCAGCGAGGGTGGTGAGTGGCAAGAACTGATGGCCGTGTTGAACAACTGGCTCGGAGCTGGCAAGGCAAGCCAAATTTGGGAGCAAAGCCAACGCCCCCTGAAAGCAGCGGGGCTTGCAATTGTGCTTTTAATCCTCCTGCAGCTGCTCGGGGCAGTGCTGGGAACCCTTAATCACATCCCAATGCTGCCGCGGCTGCTTGAGCTGGTGGGACTGATCTGGCTAGGGATATTTGCAGCTAAAAAACTTGTGCGCAGCAGCGATCGCAAAACCTTTATCGGCCAGCTCAGCGGCGCTTGGAATTCATTTTCAGGGCGCCCATAGCCCCGAATACCACCTCAGCAATCGATTGATTGATAACTTGAGCCTTATCTAAGCAAAGGCCTCTTGGTGGACATTCAACTGGGGCGTTCCCGCATAGTGCGTCGCGCCTACGGGATCGATGAAATCGCTTTGGTGCCTGGCGGCCGCACCGTTGATCCAGCTGTTGTTGATAGCAGCTGGCGCCTGGCTGGTTTTGAGCGGGAAATTCCAATCATCGCCAGTGCCATGGATGGGGTGGTTGATGGGGCGATGGCGGTGGAGCTAAGCCGTTTGGGTGCTTTGGGTGTGCTCAACCTGGAGGGGTTGCAGTGCCGCTACAGCGATCCAAATCCATTGCTCGATCGCATCGCAGCCGTAGGGAACGAAGAATTTGTTCCCCTGATGCAGGAGCTCTACAGCCAACCGGTGCAGGAGGAGTTAATCCGCGCTCGCATTGCAGAAATAAAACAAGCCGGTGGCATCGCTGCAGTTAGTGCCACCCCAGCGGCAGCGCTGAAATTCGGTAAAGCGGTTGCTGAGGCAGGGGCGGATTTATTTTTTGTGCAAGCCACCGTTGTTAGCACCGATCACCTGGGCCCTGAAGGCCAAGAAACCCTGGATCTAGAAAATCTCTGCCGCAGCTTGGGGGTACCTGTGGTGATCGGTAACTGCGTTACCTATGAGGTGGCATTGCTTTTGATGCGTGCCGGTGCCGCTGCGGTAATGGTGGGCATAGGCCCTGGAGCGGCTTGCACCTCCCGGGGGGTTTTGGGCATTGGCATTCCCCAGGCCACTGCCGTTGCCGACTGCGCCGCGGCCCGCAACGACTTTGAGAAGGAAACCGGTCGCTACGTACCCATCGTTGCCGATGGCGGCATTGTTACCGGCGGCGACATCTGCAAATGTTTGGCCTGCGGCGCCGATGCCGTGATGATCGGATCCCCCATCGCCAGGGCCGCCGAAGCGCCTGGCCGGGGCTTCCATTGGGGCATGGCCACCCCCAGCCCGCTGCTGCCCAGGGGCACCCGAATCAAGGTGGGCACCACCGGCAGCCTCGAGCGGATCCTGCGGGGGCCTGCCAATCTTGATGACGGCACCCAAAACCTATTGGGCTGTATCCGCACTTCCATGGGCACCCTTGGCGCCCGCACGATCAAGGAGATGCAACAGGTGGAAGTGGTAGTGGCCCCGTCGCTGCTTACGGAAGGCAAGGTTTATCAAAAAGCGCAACAACTTGGAATGGGTAAATAAGGAAAAGATTGGCGAAATGAGGCATTAGCATGGAAATGTGTGGCTTCGGCCTCACACTCCTCACACCACCCGCCCGGCGCGTCCGGGCTTTCGTCTTAAACAACTCCGCAACCATTGGTATTTCTCAAACCAATGGGGTTTTTTGCAGCAGCATTGCTAGATTGGAACATCGTTTACCAACTAGCAATGTCGAGCGCCGCTGCCGTTACCGATGCCTCCTTCGACCAAGACGTGCTGCAGAGCGACGTACCTGTGCTGGTGGACTTCTGGGCCCCATGGTGCGGTCCGTGCCGCATGGTGGCACCAATCGTTGATGAAATCGCCAAGGAATTTGAGGGCCGCATCAAGGTGATGAAGCTGAATACCGATGAAAATCCAAATGTTGCCAGCCAATATGGCATTCGCAGCATCCCCACTTTGATGGTGTTTAAGGGGGGCCAAAAAGTGGATACCGTTGTTGGTGCCGTACCCAAAAACACCCTGGCCAGCACGATTTCTAAATACCTCTGAAGCCAGAATTAATCAGCTCCCAGATCGATTCCCTAGCTGCTGAGCTCAGCAACCATCCCCATAAAGCGGCAGCCGTTAGGGCGCTTCAAACCCTGCTGCAGATCAGTAGATCCGATGCAGATGCCAACGACTGGCAATTGATTGAAGGCACCTTGGCTGATATGGCCGCTGGATTTTCCGTATTCCATCCCCACCGCAGCACCCGCAAGTTGGCGGTGTTTGGTTCATCGCGCACCACAGCGGCAGAACCCGCCTATGCCCTTGCTGTGGAGCTGGCGGCGGCGGCGGTGGCCGCTGGCTTTGATGTGATGACTGGCGCCGGTGCTGGCGTGATGGAAGGGGCAAACCGCGGAGCTGGCAGGGGCAATTCCTTTGGCTTGGATGTGCAGCTGCCTTTTGAACATGAAACCAACCCTTTTATTGCCTCTGATCCACGCCTGTTGAGCTTTCGTTATTTCCACACCCGCAAACTTTTCTTTTTGCGTGAAACCGCTGCCGTAGTGGTATTGCCAGGTGGTTTTGGCACCCTAGATGAATTATTTGAAGCCCTCACCCTGATTCAAACCGCCAAAAATCCTCCGATTCCAGTGGTGTTGCTAGCCCCCCCTGGCGACAACTACTGGCAGCGCTGGCATAGCTATGTGGATGGCGCCCTTGGGGATCGGGGCCTAATTGCAGCTCAAGATAATTATCTTTATTGCAGCGCTGATAGCGCTTTGGCGGCAATGAACCACATCCGTCATTTTTATCGCGTTTTTCATAGCAGCCGCTTTGAGGCAGATAAATTGCAATTATTTTTAAATCATGCCATTAAAAAAACAGATATAGAATTATTAAATCAAAAATTTAGCCAGCTACTCTTAGGCGAAAAAATTACATTTAAACCTCTAAATCATAGTGATAACGCTGTTGCCGGTTGCCTTGAACTTTGTTTTGACCAGCGCCAAATGGGTGGTTTATATGCCCTAATCAACCATGTGAACAGTTTGGATTATTGAAATGATTGGCATAGTTGATTACGGCATGGGCAATCTGCACTCCGTGGAAAAAGCCCTCACCAAATTGGGCGGCCAGGTGCAAATACTGCATGATCCACAACAACTGGATGTGGTGTCAGCTTTGGTGCTGCCTGGTGTGGGCGCATTTGATCCAGCCATGGCCAAGCTGCAGCAGGGCGGCTGGGTGCATGCCCTCAAAGATTGGGACGGCCAAAACAAACCCCTGCTTGGCATCTGCCTTGGGCTGCAATTGTTATTTGAAGGCAGCGATGAAGGTGAATTGCCGGGCCTTGGATTATTGGCAGGCCGGGTGGAACCCCTACCACTAATGCCGGGGGAGCCAAGGCCCCATATGGGCTGGGCTCCGCTCACATCAGCTGCCCCCAGTGCCTTGTTTGATCACCAGGCCACGCCGGTTTGGATGTATTTCGTGCATTCCTTTGCAGCGGTACCTGCGGATCGCAGTTGCATCACCGCCCTAGCCCCCTATGGCACAAGCCAGGTGGTGGCAGCTGTGGGTAGGGGTTCATTGCAGGCAAGCCAATTTCACCCTGAAAAATCCGGAGAGGCGGGCCTGCTGCTGCTGCGCCGCTGGCTACAAACCCTGCCATGGGCCTGAGGCTTAGCAATGGCCAAAAACTACAAAGCCCCCCTGGGCTTGTGGCCCGCCCCACCCTTGCCCTAGTGCGAGAGGCGGTAATGAATAGCTTGAGGCCCCAAATACCGGGCAGCCGTTGGCTTGATCTATGCAGCGGCAGCGGTGCCATGGCCTGTGAGGCCCTGCTGCACGGGGCAGCATTTGTGCAGCTGGTGGAAGAAAACCGCCGCATTGCTGCCGTTGCCCGCAGCAACTTGGAGGCTTTGGGTGATGCCTACAGAAACAAGTGGCAACTGGCGGTTTCGGAGGTTGATCGCTGGCTTAACAGCAGGCGCAACCCAGCCAAAACAGAGATTTTTTCATTGATCTATGGGGATCCCCCCTATCGCTCGAATCTTTATGGATCAATTGCCAAAGCCATCTATGCCGGTAACTGGCTTGCGCCAACGGGAAGGCTGTTGCTGGAATGCTCCAGGGATGAAACACCAAGCTGCGAAGCACCCTGGCTAGAGCTAAGCCGCAAGCGTTATGGCCGAACACTTGTGCTGCAGTGGCAGCTCCTAGCCGCCGAGGGCACTGCCCCGGCGATATTGATTCCAGGCAGCAACAAAAAGACCCACCAGGGTTACGGGGATCAAGCCCAGAACGATGCCGCAAAGGAGAGGTTCGATCATCAGCCTGATTTGGTGGATAGAGTTGATTGAAATAATTTAAGGGAGCAGGTCCCGCCTTGCCCCCTTCCCCCAACTATTGAAGTGATCTGCATTGACGCAAACGGAAATAACAACTGCAGATAACAGGCGAGGCTTGATCACAGCCCTTGTGGGCCTTGCCCTGGTGGCGGCTTTGCTGCTTTCTGTTTTCCTCTACGGCCAAAGCCGTCAAGATCCCTATACCCGCAGCAGCTTGGATCTACAGGGGGATCAAGAGCGGGGCTCAAAGTTGTTTTTAATTAATTGCGCCGGCTGCCATGGCATCGCTGGCCAAGGCTTGGTGGGGCCAAATCTGCATGGTGTAAGCCGTCGCAAGGGAGATTCAGCCTTGATCCAACAGGTGGTTAGTGGTCGCACCCCACCTATGCCTAAGTTTCAACCGGATCCCCAGGCGATGGCCGACCTGCTTGCCCATCTCCATACCCTGCAGTGACCTGCCTAGCGGTGGTGCTGGTGGAAACTGCCGGTCCATTGAACCTCGGCAGTGTTGCCAGGCTTTGCGCCAACTACGAACCAAGCTGCTTAAGGCTGGTGAACCCCCGTTGTGAACTGGATGATCCCCTGGCCCATTTGATGGCAGTGCATGGGCGGCCCTGGCTCGGCAAAGCAGAAACCTATGGCGACCTAGCTGCTGCCGTTGCCGATTGCCGCCGGGTTGTGGCCTGTTCCGGAAGAATTGAAAATCAAGAACGCCCCCACCACAGCCCCAAGGAAGCATTGGAATGGTTGCTTGAACCCCAGGGGGGACCAAGCCAAGTGGCGCTTGTGTTTGGCCGGGAAGACCATGGCTTACACAACAACGAATTACTGCTGGCGGGCAGGTTGCTGCGCATCCCAACGGCGCCCACCTATGGCTCTTTAAATCTTTCCCACGCTGTGGCAATTTGCTTGGCCGAAATTCAACAGCTCCACCAAGCACAAGCGCCAAACCCCCAGGCCTCCCCATTGGCCCCATTAGCCGCCCAGGGGCAGCTTGAGCAAAGCCTGCAGGATACCGAGGCCCTGCTTTTGGAGGTGGGTTTCCTGTATCCGCACACCGCCAAGGCGCGCATGGCAAAACTGAGGCATTTATTACTGCGGGCCGAACCCAATGGGGAAGAGGTGGCGCTGCTTAGGGGAATGGTGCGTCAACTGCGTTGGGCTATTGGCCGCGATTCTGGGTAAGTTGGCCTGCGCTAGGGCAGGGTTTTGAGCCAACGTTTTTCTGCAAGCCAACCAGCCCTGCTATTGCTGCGGCTGTTGATCCTTGGGGTGGGCCTGGGGGTGTTAACGGGCACAGCCCTAAAACTTTTAGCGCCTCGATTTAGCGGCATCGGAGCGAGTAGCAGGAGCGCCATCGCAGTTGTTAACCGCTCCGACATGGGGGAATTCAAGCCAACCAATGAACTGCTGGATCTGAGCAAAAGATTCAGCCAACTAGCTGCCGCCCAACCAAACCTCAAGGCCGGTGCATTTGTGCTGGTGCTGGATACGGGCAGTTATGCCCAGCTAAATGCCGACACACCTCTACCGGCAGCCAGTGCGATCAAAACACCAATCTTGCTGGCTGCGTTTGAGGCAATTGATCAAGGCAAAGCAAAACTGAATGAGAAACTAACCATCAGCAAAGTTGTTGTTGGCGGTGGTTCTGGCTGGATGGGCAGCCAACCCTTGGGTAGCCGCTTCAGTTTTAATGAGGTGGCAACTGAAATGATTCGCGTTAGCGACAACACCGCCACCAACCTATTAATTCAAAGATTGGGTGGTAAAACCGCCCTAAATGCCAAATTTCTCCAATTGGGTTTAACGGGCACTGCAATCAAAAATTGGCTGCCAGATCTTGATGGCACCAACACCAGCACCCCTAGGGATCAAGCAAGAACAATTGCGTTAGTTGAAACCGGTAAGGAACTATCACCCCGCAGCCGCGACCTATTTCGCTCAACCCTTGGCAGCTCCAGAACAGACACCTTGATCCCCACGGGCTGGTTGCAGGGTTTAGGCGGTGGCAGTGATGAGGTGAATGCTGCCCTGCTCAGTAAAGGGGTGAGGGTATTCAATAAAACCGGTGATATCGGTATCGCCTACGTGGATTCCGGTTTGATTGAACTAGCAGATGGCCGCCGCGCTGTTGCCTCTTACATGGTGAAGGGTCCATTTAATGATCCCCGCAGCACCGATCTGATCCGAGCGATGGCAGCTGCCACCTCCCAGGTATTGAGATGAAATTGATGATGAAACTAAAAATGAAATTAACTTTTTGGCCCGCCGTATTAGGCGCCCTGTTGTTTGAAACATTGATCCTGCCAAACCAGGCCCAGGCCCAAACAGAGCAATTCCGTGCCGGCGTGGTGCGGGCCCTACCAGGCCAATTGGATCGCGGCTTGATGATCAACGACAACAACCCAGAAGTAGTGAAGGGTGCTGGGATTTTGTTATCAACATTTGATGGTAAAAATCGCCCCGTACCTGACGCCCATTTAAATCTGCCCCTCGATGGCAGTTTTGAATTATTTAGCCATCACATTTTTGCTGGCGTTGGGCCAAATCCAAACAGCACCCTTTGGCTTGGCATTGTGCTGGGCAATCGCACAAACAGGGCCATAACGATCCGAATGCCCTCTGGAGCCAGCTGGCTATCACAACCGGATGCCCCTTTTCTACCCCTTCCCCACCAACTTGAACACGATGGCTTGAGTGTTTACGCCGGGCCTGGCTCCCGGGCCGCCGGCGACCTAATCGCCGGCGCACCAAGGCCCAGCTGGTTGCCCGCCAGCATCACCCTGCCCCCCAATAGCAGCCAATTGGCTTTTAGTTTGCCGATCCCTGTGAAGGGTTTGGATCCATTGCTAAATGGCCGCAACTTGCAGGTGCGCTTCGAAAGCGATGGCCCTGTGGCCCTAGCAAGCCTTGCCTTGATCAGTGATAACCCACCCAGCCCGGAGCAATGGCTTGCCCTGCTTGATGGCGGTTTGAGCGAAAAGGAACACGTGCCCACCCCTAAAGGGGCCCCGGGGCCAATCATTTATTCGCGCGTTAGTGGGGTGCAACAGGGCAGGCGCTGGAAAGGTGTGCTCAGTGATCCGGGCAGCAAAGTGCTGCAGATTGGCGATCAGCCGGTTTCATGGCCAATCGCCAGCCTGCAAAAGGGAACCTTCGGCACTGGCCAGGTGCAATCAGCCCAATTGCTTGCCTATTACCCCAACACAGCTTGGGAAGCCCATGGCAACTACGGCGTGGAATACGACCTGGATTTACCCCTGCGCAATGGCGGCAAGCAAACCCAACAACTGGCTTTAAGCCTGGAATCACCCTTAAAAAGCGACCGCAAGGAAGGGGGCCTGCGTTTTAGAAATCCGCCCGGGCCAGCGATCTTTTTTCGAGGCAGCGTTGAGCTGCGCGGCCTTGATGGCAATCCAGGCCGCAAATATCTGCACCTGGTTCTACGCCAGGGCGATTTAGGTAAACCCTTGGGTTTCGTAACGCTTGCGGCGGGTGAACAACGCAATGTGCGGCTGCGCTTGATCGTGCCCGCTGACATCACCCCTGTGCAGGTGCTAACGGTTACACCCTTAGCTGTGAAACAATCCGAACCAGTGCCCGTTAATTAGTGGTGAGCCAGGTTCGTAAGCGCAGGGTTTATCCCTTTACCGCCATCGTGGGCCAGGCGGAGATGAAGCTGGCCCTTCTGCTGAATGTGATTGATCCACGCATCGGCGGCGTGATGATCATGGGCGATCGGGGCACGGGTAAAAGCACCACCATCCGCGCCCTGGCTGACCTGCTGCCAGAGATCGATGTGGTGGCTGGCGACCCCTACAACAGCTCCCCAAGCGATCCCGACCTGCAAAGCGCTGAGGTGCGCAGTAGGGCAGATAAAGGTGAGCTGCTGCCGGTGGAACCACGGCAGGTGCCCATGGTGGATCTACCCCTGGGTGCCACTGAAGATCGACTTTGCGGCACGATCGACATTGAAAAAGCACTTAGTGAAGGCATTCGGGCCTTTGAACCAGGGCTACTGGCCAAGGCAAATCGCGGCCTGCTTTATGTGGATGAGGTGAACCTGCTAGACGACCACTTGGTGGATGTGTTGCTGGATTCAGCCGCCTCGGGTTGGAACACGGTGGAACGCGAGGGGGTGAGCGTGCGCCATCCAGCCAGGTTTGTGTTGATCGGTTCAGGCAACCCAGAGGAAGGTGAATTAAGGCCCCAGCTACTAGACCGCTTTGGCATGAGCGTTGAGGTGCGCACGGTGCGCAATGCCCAGCAGCGGGTGCAGGTGGTGGAACAACGCAGCAGTTTTGATGGCAACCCCGACGGCTTTTTGCAGCAGGTGCAAACGGCCCAACAAGCACTGCAAACCAAGGTGGTGGCAGCCCAGGAACGGCTAGCCAATGTGCAGCTAGATCCCGACTTGCGCTTAAAAATTTCCGAGGTGTGCGGCCAATTGAATGTGGATGGTTTGCGGGGAGACATCGTTACCAACAGGGCGGCTCGGGCCCTTGCGGCCTATGAAGAGCGTTTGGAGGTGAGCGATGAGGATGTGGCCAGGGTGGTGGCCTGTTGCCTGCGGCATCGCCTACGCAAAGACCCCTTGGAGGCAATCGATTCAGGCGAGAGGGTTGTGAAGGTGTTCTGCCAAGTATTTGCAAGGCCGATGCCGAAGGATTTAAGTGAATTTGAACTAGCTCAATGCGAATCCTTGGCATAGATCCAGGCCTGGCGCGGGTTGGTTATGGCGTGATTGAAACCGGCCCACCCATAGAGATGTTGGATTGCGGCATGATCAGCACAGAAGCGGGCAAAAGTGAAGGCCAGCGAATGGTGGAAATCGCTAATGATCTACGCCAATTAATCCGCCGCTGGCAGCCTGATTTAGCTTCTGTTGAAAAGTTTTTCTTCTACCGCTCCAGCAACACAATTGCGGTGGTGCAAGCGCGGGGAGTGTTGATCATGACCCTTAGCCGCTTTCGAATACCAATTGTTGAATACCCCCCAATGCAAATCAAACTCGCCCTTGCTGGCCATGGCCATGCCGATAAAAGCGATGTGCAAGATGCGGTAATGCGTGAATTAAATCTTGATGAACGGCCCAAACCAGACGACGCTGCTGATGCTTTAGCAGTTGCTTTAACGGCTTGGTTTCAGCGGTGAAGGCAAGCTATCGCAGGCGCTTTCGTGAGCTGCGCCTGAATCAATTCAATGCTGAATATGGCAAACAAAAAGAACAGCTACTAATTAATGCCGTAGTGAAAACCCTATCGGAATTCAAAAGTAAACAATATTTAGGTATTTTTTGGCCCCTGGCTGGAGAGCCAAACTTGCTGGCCCTTGGCCAGCATTGGCCTGGTCCCCTGGCCCTACCGGCGGTGCTCGCCAAGAGCGAAAGGGAGGCTGCTCGCCTCAGCTATCTAGCTTGGCCCCCAGATGGGCCCCTAGTAAAGGACGCCTGCGGCATTCCAGCACCGGCATTCCATGGAGCCCTAAGGCCAGAGGAAATTGCCCTGCTGCTGGTGCCGGCTTTAGCGGTGGATCAAAGCGGCATTCGGCTCGGTTATGGCGGTGGCTGGTACGACCGTTTGCGCCAGGATCCAACTTGGCAACAGGTGCCGGCCCTAGTGGTGTTGCCCCAGTGCTGTGTGGTGGAGCAATTGCCAAGGGATCCCTGGGATGTGCCTTTTGCCGGCTGGATCACAGAAACGGGATGCCAGCGGCTGCAACCTTGAACTTCCGTTGCAATGAACACCAACGGGCTTTTGTTTTTGTAAGGATGCCTTGGTAACGGGTAAACAGCTTTGCTTTCCAGTTCCGCTTCCATGCCACAAAAAGGCAGCCATCAAACCAATAAAACCAAAAGCGCCGCTGCTGGTGATAAGCGCCCCAATCAAGCCCTAGAGCTGATGATTGGTTCATTGGTGGGAATGGTTCAAGTTGGCAGGCTTGATCAAGCCGGCAATGGCTTTACTGGCTTCTAGGCCCTAGCTAGATTTAAAAGAGTTAATAAATCCGAGTGATGCTTTTAAGCAACAGGCCAGCAATAACCCTTGGTTTAATTACTACTTGCTTACTTGTTGGCCAAGCGCTGGTAATTCCTAATGCCGCCCGAGCCCATGGGGTGGAAACCAACTTTTCTGGTTTAGAAGCCAGCGGTTTACTGCAATTAAATTCCCACTTCTCCACTGGTGAACCTTTAGTTAATGCTGAAGTGCGTTTGCAATCTCCAGATGGCAGCAAAACCCTGAAGCTGGGGCGCACCGGCAGTGATGGCAGCTTTAAAGCAAAAATGCCGGCCCAAGCCAACCGCGAATGGGAACTGGTGGTGGATGGCGGCCCTGGGCACCGTGATTATTTGGAATTAGGCCGCTCGTTACTTGGCATCAGCGCCTTAGGCTCATTGGCATTAATTGGATTCATTCGCCATGGCAAGCGGCAGCGCCGCCCTTGATGAAATTGTTGCCAAGTTAAAAGGCAGCAGCGATCCCAAACGTCGTTACGAATATGTGCTGTGGTTAGCCAAAAAATTACCGCCCGCCCCTGCTGAATTGCAATGCGAAAGCAATCGGGTTAAGGGTTGTGTGTCGCAGGTTTTTGTGCAGCCACAGTTAGATGAAGGCCTTCTGCAGTGGCAGGGTGATGCCGATGCCCAAATCACCAAGGGATTGCTAGCCCTTTTAATCACTGGTTTAAACGGGCTAAGCGCAGCAGAAGTGGTTGCCGTTGATCCAAGCTTCATGGCAGAAACAGGGCTCCAGGCCAGCCTCACCCCATCAAGGGCCAATGGCTTCCTTAATATCCTGCGCCATATGCAGGCTCAGGCGGCTGCCCTTGCAGCCACCGCTTGATTAATAGGATCGTTAAAAAAGGAACCATTTAGATGGCAATTGGCATTGGCTTAATTGGGCTTGGCACCGTTGGCAGGGGTGTGGCCGAGATCCTGCTTGATCCCAAAGGCAGGCACCCTTTGGTGGCAGAGCTCGAGTTGCGCCAAGTGGCGGTGCGCAGCCTGGAGCGAAGCCTTCCCCAAGGCCTAAACAAGGAATTGCTCTGCACCGATGCCGCTGCGGTTGTAGCCAATCCAGCGGTGGATTTAGTGGTGGAGGTGATGGGAGGGTTAGAACCAGCCCGCAGCTTGATTCTTGCCGCAATTGCAGCAGGTAAGGCGGTGGTAACAGCGAATAAAGCTGTAATCGCCCGCCATGGCGCTGAGATAGCAGCTGCCGCTGCTGAAAAAGGGGTTTATGTGTTGATGGAAGCGGCTGTTGGTGGTGGCATTCCAATTCTGGAACCCCTTAAGCAATCCCTGGGCGCCAATCGCATTGAACGGGTTAGCGGCATCATCAATGGCACCACCAACTACATCCTCAGCCGCATGGCCCTGGAAGGGGCCAGTTACCCAGAGGTGTTAGCTGATGCCCAAGCCCTTGGTTATGCAGAAGCCGATCCTGCCGCCGATGTGGAAGGCGGGGATGCCGCAGATAAAATCGCCATTATTGCTGGGCTTGCCTACGGCGGATTAGTTGATCGAGCTGCCATTCCAACGGAAGGCATTAATCAACTACAAATACGCGATATCAACTACGCCCGGGAACTCGGATTTGTGGTGAAGCTATTGGCTGTGGCTGAACGGCACAGCAGTGATAGCGATGGCACTGAGGTGCTTGATGTGCGCGTTCATCCCACCCTGGTGCCCCTTGATCACCCCTTAGCTGGGGTGAATGGCGTTAACAACGCAATCCTGGTGGAAGCTGATCCGGTGGGGAGGGTGATGTTCTATGGCCCTGGAGCCGGCTCCGGACCCACCGCCAGCGCCGTAGTTGCCGACATCCTCAATATTGCTGCAATCCAACAGGTGGCAGGTGCAAAAGCAGGCCTAGATCCCTTGCTAGCTGCCGGCAGTTGGCGTTCCTGCCGGCTAGTGGATAGCACCATCACCCAGCACCGCAATTACGTGCGTTTTCAAACCGCCGACAAACCAGGTGTGATCGGTCATATCGGTAGTTGTTTTGGCGCTGAGGGTGTGAGCTTGCAATCAATCGTGCAGTTTGAATCAAAAAATGCCGGCGCTGAAATTGTGGTTATTACCCATGTGGTGCAGGAAAGCAATTTCCAGCGGGCCTTGGGAATGATTTTATTGCGGCCTGAGGTGGAAGCTATTACCTGCTGCCTACGTACGCTTTAGCTCAATTGATAACTGGGTTCCCTCACAAAGGCAGCCCAGTGTTCAGCTCGAACCTTGCCTGTGGGCTTAGGTAAGGAATGATTCGATCAATCGCGAGAAGCACATGCGACTCCATCAGGGCGATTGCATTCACCTCCGTTGTGATCCCGATCTCTACCAAGTGATCGGCGTAGATGATCGCCAGGGCCGTTGTTGGGTGAGGCGCTGGCCTCTGCAGGCAGAAGGGTCACCCGTTTTTGAGGTTTCGCTAAATATTGTTGCCAGCACCCCAAAGCCATAGGTTGGTGCCGCAAGAGCAAACCACCTTGGTTAGGTCACTCAAAAGCTGGTTTTATATCCCCTTAAGCCTCTTTCTAGGGTTAGCTGGCTGCGCGAAAAAGCAGGAGCACGCACCTCTGGTGGTTGCCAGCTATGGATCGATCGACACGATCGATCCAGCCCAAGCCACCACCTCAAGCGCCATGCAATTGATTGCGGCCCTTGGCGACCCCCTCTATGGCATCAATGCCAGTGGGCAGATCGAACCGCGGCTGGCAGCAGCCATGCCTGAACTGAGCAACCAAGGCCTTAGGGCTGTGATCCGCTTGCGCCAGGGGGTGCATTTTCACGATGGCAGCGTTTTTAATGCCGAAGCGATGGCCTTTAGCCTGCGCCGGTTCATTGCAATCGCCAAACTTAGTTATGTGGTGGGTGATCGCATAACTGGCGTAAATGTGCTCGGCCCCTATGAGTTGGAGCTAATCCTGAGGCGTCCCTTTAGCCCCCTAGCTGCACTACTTAGTTCCACCAGCCTCACGCCGGTATCACCAAAAGCCTATAAAAATCATCAGCGCAGTTTTTTAACGGGCGGCTTCGTTGGCACGGGCCCCTATCAACTCAGTTTCTATAGCCCCCAACTGCAACGGCTAAAACCATTTAATAAATATTGGGGTGCAAAAGCACGAAATAACGGTGTTGCCTTGGTGGGTATGGGCAGTTCCACCACCTTGTTTGGCGCCCTTAATGCCGGTGATGTGGATGTGCTGCTCTCCAGCAGCCTGGAACCAGATCAACAAAGGGCTCTCCACCAAAAGGCCACCCGTGGTGTGCTCAAGGAAGGGGTGGGGCCAGCCCTTGAAATCGGTTATCTGAGTGTGCTCAGTGATCGCCCCCCCTTAAATCGGCTGCGTTTGCGTAAAGCCCTTGCCCTAAGCCTCAATCGCCCCCAGATCAGCGCAAGGGTTAGCGACAACATTCGCGACCCCCTCTATGGCCTAGTGCCGCCAAGCCTGCCCGGTGCCAGCGCCGGCTGGCCGCAACAAAACATTCCGGCCGCCCGTCAACTGCTTAAACAAGAGGGTTATTGCGGCACTAAACGGCTGGAATTGAACCTCACCTATCGCTCTAATGTGCCCACCGATCGCCTGTTTGCCCTTACTTGGCAGGAACTGCTGAGCACAAAATTGGCCGATTGCCTCCAGCTGAGTGTTACTGGCATGGAATCCACCACCGCCTATAAACAACTGGGGGATGGCGCTTTTCAGCTGATGATGCTGGATTGGTCGGGGGATTATCCCGACCCTGATAACTATTTAGTGCCGTTGCTGGCCTGTAAACGCGCCCAGGGCTATGTGTGCAAAGAAGGTGAAAGTGCGGCCAGCGGTAGTTTTTGGAGTGCCCCAGGGCTACAAGCGCAATTGATCGCCACCGAAGAGATCAGTGGGCCAGGGCGAATAAAAGCGCTTAAAACCGTGCAGCAGCGGGCCGCCCAAGGGGTTCCCTATCTGCCGATCTGGCTGGTGCGATCAAGGGCATGGGCAAGGCCCCCAGTGAGCACACCCCGCTTTGATGGCAGCGGCCGTTTATTGCTAGCTGATCTACATCGCCAGGGGGAAGCAAATTAGTTATGGATCGTGGCAACCAGCTCTTGCGATATGTGGGCAGCCGTTTGCTGCTGGCGCCGGTGATGTTGTGGTTGATCGCCAGCTTGGTTTTTCTGTTGTTGCGGGTTGCCCCCGGTGATCCGGTAGATGCACTGCTTGGCAGTAGGGCAAGTGAAGCGGCTAGGGAACAATTGCGCCAACAATTGGGATTAAATCAACCACTACCGCTGCAATATCTTGATTTTTTAACTGATCTACTTAAGGGCGATCTCGGCACATCACTTGTGAGTGCAAAGCCGGTGCTGAGGATCGTGAGAGATGCCTTGCCGGCAAGTATTGAATTGGGTTTTGTTGCCCTTGTGATCGCTGCCGTGCTGGGTTTAATCGCCGGCTTTAGTGGAATAGCAAAACCAGAGGGAAAGATTGATTTAGCTGGGCGCTTATATGGCATCGGCACCTATGCACTACCAAGTTTTTGGGCTGCCATGGTGTTTCAATTGGTATTTGCAGTGAATTTGGGCTGGTTTCCAGTGGGGGGGCGTTTCCCTCCCACCTTGGTGCCACCCAATGGCAGCGGTTTTTATTTAATAGATGGCATTTTTAGTGGTAATTGGCAAGTTATTACAGCTGCCCTACGCCATCTAGCCCTTCCTGCCTTCACGCTTGGCCTATTACTAAGTGGCATTTTTGATAATGCCCTACGCCTAAATCTGCGGCGGGTACTCCGTTCCGATTACGTGGAAGCAGCCCGCAGCCGTGGCATCAGCGAAACCCAAGTGGTGTTGCGCCATGGGCTGCCGAATGCCCTATTACCAGTGCTCACAATCGCGGGAATAACAGTGGCATCTTTGGTGGGGGGAGCACTGTTGATCGAAGTGATCTTTTCATGGCCAGGTATTGCCAATCAACTGCAGGAGGCGATCAACAGAAGGGACTATCCGCTCGTGCAAGGAATTGTTGTGGTGGTGGCCACACTTGTGGTGTTGGTGAGCCTGGTGGTTGATGTGCTGGTTGCAATTTTAGATCCGCGCATAAAATTCTAATATTTAACTTCTGTAATTTCAGCTAATGGCTGCAATTGTTTTAGCCAACTGCGATCAATCACATAGGCCTGCACTCCACCTTGATTGAACTTACCAATCAGTGGCGTTTGCTTAGCTGCGATGCTAGAAATAAAACCAGCTTGAATTTCCAATAGCATTGATTGCACCTGCAGCGGTTCTTTACCAACAAAATCGGCACCAAGTTGCATTATTGGCTGTTCCTTTTCGATGCGCACCGCAGAGAAATGACTGGCGCCTTCAATAACAGCTAAACGGTTGCGTTTATTAGTTAATTGCTGAAAAGGAAGCAGTTGTTCCCTTAAAGGTGAGGTAACTAAATCAAGGCTTCCACCAATCATCAACACAGGTAAATCAAGGGATTTCAAGCCATCTCGGCCCCACAGCAAACTGCCAAAGCCATTGATCGCCACAACCGCATCCAAACCCTTGGCGGGGTTTGCCATTGGCAAAGCGAGGTTGGTGAGTTGGCATTGCAACAGAAAGGAACTATCGAGCACAGGAATAGAGGCCATCGCCCTTTGGCAACGCTGCTCCAAACCTGGCTGCAACTCGGCGCCTGCCCACAGCAAACCAGCCACAGCCCCTAGGGAATGGCCGATCAGCATGAACCGCGGCGGTGTTGGTTGGCTGCCGAAATGAAATTGCTTGGCTTCGATGGCAGCACTAACTGCATCCAGGTCTTGCAAACGCACGGGCAGGCTTTCAATGCCAGGTAAGGCCTGGCGACCCCCCAGCAAACCCCGCACAGCATCGGCATCACTGCCTTGATGTTGGATAGCAACCACAGGCCAGCCCTGGGCCGCAAGGCCCCGCCCCAGCCAGGCCAATTGTTCAATTGAGCCACCGAGGCCATGGCTAAGCAACAGCCAATGGCTTGCCGCTTGGTTTGATTTTGGCCACCACAACTGCAACGGTATTGATGCTTCGCGGTGGGGTACCAAAAGGCTTTGCTGTTCTGAACTAATTGGCAGCGCAGCAGGCAGTGCCACAACCTCCTCAGGCAGAGGCAAGGCCTTCAATTTATTTTGCAAACTCACCTGTTGGCGCAATTGCCCCCTTAGCCGCCCCGCCAATTCGATCAGTGCATCTAAATCAAGGCGCAGTTCTGGTGTGGGGGCAGCCCGCAATAGGTTGAGGGTGCTGGAACCATTGTGTTGTTGCATCAAATTGAGCAGCAATTCACCGCCATCACCCTGGGGTGGCCGCAGCAACCTCCCCAGCTGTTGCACCAGTTGCTGCCCGGCCCAACTATTTAGCAATGGGCCAATCGAATTACCCTGCAGGGGCAATGGTTGCAGTAGCAAAAGGCGAATGTTTTGCTGAGTTTTGGCATCTAACAGGTTTAACCAGGGGCCCAGTTCAAGGTTGTTGCCGGGTTGGAGGGCCCAATCCTCCAGTTGCTGGAGCTCGAGCGGCACATCTAAACCAGCAACCCTCACGCTTAAACGTTCAGCCGCTACCCCTGGGTGTTGCCATAAGCACAGAAATGCCAACAGCAAGAAAACCTTGCTTGAAGGTTTGTAGAACAGGGTTGGCAGCCGAGGCAGAAACAACAGTGCAACTCGCCAGGTGGTGGCTGCAATTTCCCCGAACCCTACGCCGGGTGGCGCAATTTCGGGGTGTGGCAGCTCTAGGGGCTGGGGGAATTTTGTTCCTTGGCCCACTTGTATTCAACCGCGTTGGGCTTAGCAGTAGCCAAATTGGTTTTGCCCTTGCCCTTTCCAGTGTTGTTGGCCTGCTGGCCCGCGCTGGCAGTGGCATTTTGCTCGACCGTGGTTTAGCCCTAGGCACTCCACTGCGGCTTGGGGCTGTTTGCTCTATTGGCGCAGATCTAATCCTTTTCCATGCCCATAGTTTTCAAGTTTTTCTCGCGGGTGAATTACTACTCGGTTTGGCGATGGGCTTGTATTGGCCCGCGGCGGAGTTAGCCAGCGCCGAATTCAGCGCGCCCATGCCATCAAGCGAGGGCTTTGCCCTTGCCCGCAGCGCCGATGCTTTTGGAATAGCAACAGGAGCCCTACTGGGGAGTTGCTTAGCCTGGCGCCTGGGGCCTGAGGCATTGAGGCTGATCTATGGGGTTGACCTATCGGGAATGCTGGTTTTCCTGTGGATAACAAGAAAGCTCCCGGCCCGGGGGCTGCCGCCAGCACCAGCAAAATTACCCGCCGGGAAAGTAAGAACTTGGTGGGGGCAAACCCTATTGCCTGTTTTGATCGTTTCGCTCTTGGGCACAGGCCTACTCACGCTGCAACAAAGCGCCTTACCGCTGGATCTAGCCAATGGCGGCCTTGCTCGAGCTGGCTTACCGGAAGCTGGAGGCGGCCTATTAATTGTTTTGCAACTAATGCTGGTTTTAGTGCTGCAATGGCCAGTGGGCCATTGGTTAGCAAGTAAACCAGTGGCATTTGGCTTGCGCTTGAGTTTGATTTGTTTTGCTGCCGGCTGCCTGCTGCTTGCCCTATCGGCATTGCATAAGCATGGCTTGCTGTTGCTGCTGCTGGCCCAACCGCTACTGGCCCTTGCCACAGCTGCTTTTTTACCAACGATCACAGAAGCGGTGGTGGAATCGGTGAGCAGCAAAAAGCAAGGTTTGGCCTTGGGTATCTATTCACAAACCTGGGCGATTAGCGGTATTGGTTTGCCGCCTCTGGCCGGATTACTGCTGGAGCACCAGGGTCATGGATTGGGGCTTTGGCTGGGGATGGCTGGGTTATGTGTAGCTGCCTTGGGCTTGGTCCAACCCTCGTGGGGTAAGGGTTCTGTGCCGTATTCCCAATCGTCGTAATCGGGATCGTTGCGAATTTTTTGATGCAGTTCCTTTTGCACGTCAAAATCGTGGGGCAATGGCAATTCAGGAGAATCTGGGGATTTGCCGGAAGCGTTATCTGATTCTGCTTGCATTAGAACTAAAAATAATTTGAATGCAGTTTGACCCATACCGTAGTAGCCAAGCAAGTTATTTGAACTCTGGAACAATTGATAAAACGATGACCAGAGTCGTGACCATGGTCTTTGCTATGTTTAAAATTTAAAATCCCAGCCCAATGACTCAGATCAGCGCCAGCAAATTCAAGGCATGCTGCCTCAGCCTCATGGACGAAGTGGCTAGCAGTGGCAAAGTGCTCGTGATCACCAAGAACGGCAAACCCGTAGCAGAACTGCACCCATGCAGAGGTCAGCTCCGCTCCAGCCCCTTTGGCCTGCACCCGCAGTTGCAGCTGTTGGGCGATGTGATCAACCCCCTTGATGAACCCTGGGCCGCACTGCAATGAGCAAACCGTCGCTAATACTTGATACTCACATACTGCTTTGGCTGGATTGCAACGATAAGAAGCTGGGACCGGAATCCCGCAACACCATCAGCGCAGCCTGGCGAGAAGGCTGCATAGCCGTGAGCGCCATCAGTTTTTGGGAGGCCGCCATGCTTCAGGCGAGAAAGCGAATCGCACTGCCAGTGAGCGTTTCGCTCTGGCGCAGCAACTGGTTAGCCGCGGGGCTACAGGAGTTACCTTTAAGTGGAGATATTGCACTAGCAGCAGTTGAACTGATCGAGTTTCATTCCGATCCTGCAGACCGCTTCATCACAGCCACCGCCCAGAGGAACCAAGCTCAGCTGATTACCGCCGATAACGCAATTCTAAACTGGCCTGGGTTGCTGCCACGCCTTGATGCGCGGCAATAATTAGCTTCACACTTGGCAAGAACGATGCTAATCGGCCCCGGAGCATTGAACAAACTGGAAAAGGAGGGAGTTATCCAACGCTTTTAATAATGTTTTGAATTGGGCTGGCTAACGGTGAGGCATTGATAGCCATGCTTGATCATCGTAATTTGTTATTACACACCTACAATTCAGTTTTTACTTGAACAAGTGGTGGAAGCAATTATGGAGCTACATAGATCTTGCATTGGCTCTTGATAGCATCACATTCGAGCCATTAAACAGCCTCTTGCCTCAGAGTAGAGCCTATGCAATTGCAACGCCGCCACCGGGAAGCCCATAAAAGCCATCGGGCCGGCTGGTTGCGGGCGGCGGTGTTAGGGGCAAATGATGGCACTATTTCAGTGGCCAGCCTGGTAGTTGGGGTTGCC
>Ga0247835_1000196_pt1 | contig 83889 bp, 71 predicted proteins | sample LaCtaG_3_FD_189912 | JGI IMG/M metagenome (GOLD analysis project Ga0247835, IMG submission 189912) | Freshwater microbial communities from meromictic Lake La Cruz, Castile-La Mancha, Spain - LaCruzMarch2015_13.5m | ecosystem: Environmental > Aquatic > Freshwater > Lake | place: Spain: Castile-La...
GACGCAATAAGGTGACGATTTGCTCGGGTTTAAGACGCTGACCTTTTGCCATATTTAGCACTCCTTTGAGTGAGAGATTATCAAAAATCCTCTCTTTTGGAGTGGTACTAAAAATCAGGTCAGTTCAGCGACTTATTTACAGCCAGCAAATCCTGATCGGTCAGTACGGCTGCCTGTGCTTTAAGCTTAAGGGCACTCGGGCGAGATTGGCTAGACCGAAACTGCGTTTTCGAACTCGCGACCAACGGATTAAAAGAGTTATTTTAACGCCGACACACTCAATTTAGCAGAGATAAACACCATCGATTTAATATACTCATAGCAATGAAAAGTCTTATATCGACGATCGCCATTTCCTTCATATTTTCTGCATCTGTTGATGCCCAAGGGCCTAGTGAGAGTGATATTTTTGGGGTAGGAATACCTTTCTCGGCCGCTCCTATGGATTTTAGTATTGCTCAAATGGAGAATATTCAATTTCAAGCGGTAGCCACTGGAATTGGTATGGCCCAAATCAATCCAGCATCGGGAGACTTTAACTCATTAGCGGATATTTCGAATGCCCAGCTGATAGTGCAAAAAAACTCAGGATCGGTACAGTTCTATATTCAAGGCGGATATTATTCAACGCCATCTCTCGGTACCACCTATCAGAGGGCAAGTCTTCAAACGAAGGACAGTTTTGGTTTGGTGCCTTTGGCCAATGTTTCTTTTGCCCCCACAAACCAGTGGCTGTTGACTGCTGGCAAGATCAACTCCTTTGGGGGTAATGAAAGCACCTTTACTTATCAAAACAATAATATTGATCGAGGCTTACTCTGGAATCAGACGAGTAATGTCAGTAGGGGCTTTCAGGCATCTTATAAGCAAGGCGCCCTTTCAAGCTCGGTGACGCTGAATGATGGTTTTTACTCGAATAAACTCAGCTGGATGGGAGCATCAGCAAAATATCAGCTGAATCAGAAAAATAGCACATCATTTGTTTGGGCGGGGTCCATTAAAACTAATACAAGCGATACCTTTATCACCCCCATTGCTCAGAATAATTCTCAAATATTCAATCTGATACATACTTACGCATCTAGTCGCTGGAGTATCTCGCCTTATTTACAGTACACCTATGTCCCTGCTAATTCTTCCCTAGGAATTCTTGGTAGTTCGCAAACTACTGGAGCAGCCATGCTATCCAATTACCGTTTTTCTAATGCACGGCCCGATCTACTTAGTCTACCTCTTAGATTTGAATACATTGGGTCGGGGGGCAAGGGTAATCCCAATGCACCAAACCTCTTGTATGGTCAGGGCAGCGCAGCTTGGTCTGCAACCATCACCCCAACCTATCAATACCAAAGGGTGTTTATTAGGGCAGAGCTATCCTACGTACGAGCCCTAAATGCCCTGCAAGGAAAGGCTTTTGGCCCCTCTGGCAATGTCAATAATCAAACAAGATTGATGTTTGAAACGGGTCTTTTGTATTAATTTAAAAAAAGAAAATGGGGTTCAAAGACCCCATTAACTGCCACCAAAAAAGTACCGGCTTAATAGTTATACGCTCTCATAAACTTGCGGGCATCATCTCCGCCAAGGCCTAAGAAAGTTTTGCTGTAAACCTTAATAGAGCAGCCATTTATATTGACTTGATAAATATTATTCGCATCACTTGCTACGGCAGTATTTGCAACTGGAAATGCGACTTGCATAGAAGAGCCGCCTACCTCAAAATCACCAATAGGTGCATTACCGCAACTACCTTGAGTTGCAAATGTGTTGTAGTAGACATCATTCAGATTGATCCATGACCAAACACCTTCTTCGCTATTGCCATTAATAGTTTTAAATGAGCCAACATCGCTATAAAGAGCCCCATCATTCAATGTCGTAGTTTTAATATAGGGCTTCATGATGTTGTCATAAAAGTTAGTAATTTGAGCGGAAGTAAATGCCCCACCATTTTTAATGTCTTCAGTACGCATTCCCGCTGTTGCAAATAATTCTATCTTGACATTTCTTGCCGTTATAGCTGACGGAAGCTGTGTTGTGAGGTAGTCTAGTAGGGGCTGAAGTACGCAGGGACCCACTTGATCCTGACCCAGATTAGAGGTTCCGCTGCAACCTTTTGGTAGCAGCCCCCCAGGTAAGGAGGATTGGTCAATAGTACCCTTGCCACTCATAAAGTCATTAATTCCACTATCTCTGTATCTTTTTGTAAAGATTGACGTAATTTTTGCCTTTCCCCCGATAGTGGATGGAGTAACTTCATAGAAGGAGAGCCGTGTACCGCTGCTACCAGCATCAAAGATGGCGGTGTAGAAGGGTGTAGTGTTTATATAACTAGAGTAAATATTTAGTAAATATCCACGAGTCCAGGTTAAACCAGGATTTCCACCTACAGAATTTGAAGGCTGCACCCCTACAAAGCTAGCACTTCCATTATTTGTAAATAAGCCATTTGCCCTCCACAAAAAGTTATTCATGAAGGTTGCGTTAGGACATACGCCAGTAGCATTTAGACTAGTTCCAGTTACAGCACCATTGCAAGTGCTCTCTAGAGCGCTTTTGAAAGCGCTAGCAGTAAGTCCAATTGGACTTGAAAGAGATAAATTATCTGCGGCGTAATAGAAGGTATCTAAACCTACGAAATTTGCAGTACTAGTAGCTATCGCTGCTCTCAAAGCGGCATAGCTATCTGTGCTGCCATTGCTTTCAGTTCCGTTTTTGTTGCGATCTTGCGCTACAACCGTATCAATAATTGTGGCGTATTTGTCTGTGCAAGTAGTGTAGTTATAGCTAGGAGTGCCAGTGAGGTTAAGTGCGGTGGGTAGCAAAAAAGTCCAAGGAGTGCCAGAGTTAGTATTACTTGGATACATTAAAGAATTAAAGAATAGGGCGATTCCGCTACCCTCGGTTGTATTTGCAACGGTTGCTCCTGTAGCAAAACAATCTAAGCCGCCGTTGAGCGTGGATTTTTGGCTGGAGGCACTATCAGTGCCACCACCGCATGCAGTAAGGATTGCGCTAAGCGTAATTACCGAAAGTAATTTATGTATAGAAATGTTTTTACACATGGTTAATAACCTTTGAGGACGGGTCTAAGGATGGTGAATGATAGGTTTGAAAATGCATCATTGGCACAGTGCTAATGCTGATCCATCAGCCTTGATAACGGATTGATGAGAATAGTCGCCACAAGCTGGACGGGCTAACTTGGAGGGTGAAATAGATTTGATGTAATTAGTCAAGCTATCTGCCGCATAAACGCCACCAAGCGGCAGGCATCTGGTGCTTCCTGCTGAAAGGCAAATATCTTTAAAGATCGTATAGTTCTCTGCGCCATCCCTTAGGTAATCAGTGATAACAAGCTTATAAGTGGTGGTGCTAACTAAGGACGACCAGATTCCAGTTGAATGGTTTCTTACCATGAGATTGCTAAATCTATTGTCAAAGGATTGCGTAAGATCAAGACTCCACCGAATGCCACTAGCATAAGGATGAGAGCCATCTGAATTCCCCTTGTCTTTCCAGTTTTGCACACCTTGCTCCAAGGCGGTTTTCATTTCTGCGCCGGTGATGTTGACAACAATCAACTCATTTGGAAATGGCTGGATAGTGAATACATCCTCCATCCTAATGATGCGATCTGTTGTTCCGTCAGTTTCTAGTTGTTTGCGAACTCCGCCTGCATTGGTAAGTCCAAAATCAGCTACAAAAGGATCTGAAGCGGACTCAGTCGCCTTGCGGTAGCCCTCTGCCACCACTTGTGCAATATCACTGCCGCTGGCCTTATTAACAACGGAATCACATATTGATCCCCCGCGATTGGAGGTTCCGGGAACGCGGATCAAGCAAAGGGATTGATCGCCTTTTAAAGTGCCAATTTGAGCAAGGGTATCTTGATCATATTGTTGATTAAAGGGAAGCATTTCATTTTTAAAGGTGACATCTTCGGTTGCTATTGCAACTTCTGCTGCACCTCTGAGTTTTTCTAGGACGGCAGCATTTGCACTGGCTGATAGCGGGGTTGTAAGTGCGCGATCTGCATAAAAAGTATCACCAATGATTACCGATGCAGTGCCAGAGCACGATTTTACTGTGCCGTTGCCATTAAATTTAACGTTCATGCGCGCAAATACCTTGGTGTATTCCCATGCCTGTCCAATGCATACGGTTTCACCTGATTTGTTAGTGACGACCGTAGGGTATTTTCCAGATGGTGTTTTTCTCACTACCGGGGAGTATTCGCCTAAAAAGGTGTGTGAGTCGCCGCCAATGATGACGTCTACGTCAGTGAGTTTCGGTGCAATGACCAGATCGCCCTCATAACCAATATGGGACATCATCACAATATGCTTAACCCCTTGGGCTTTTAATTGATCAATAGTTCTTTGAGCAGCCGTGGCTTCATCTTCAAATACAGTCGAGGCATTTGGTTTCGAAGCATTTTTGGTTTTACCAACCACATCGATGCCAAAAAGACCGACCTTAACTCCGCCAATGGTCTTGATGATGTAGGGAAGAAAATAGGGTGATCCATCGGGCCTGCTAATCAAGGGCGAAGCTGGTGCAGGGGTTGTTCCCGGTTGAATATTTGCAGCGATAACAGGCGTGTTGCACTTAGACGGGTTCATGGCTAAAAAGTCTAGAAACTTTTTAAGTCCCGAGTCCCCAAAGTCAAACTCATGATTGCCTGGGACAAATGCGTCGAAGCAAATATTATTCATTGCAATGGCATCCGTTTTTCCTTCGTAAAGTTGATAGAAATACGTGCCCGTAATTGCATCGCCAGAATGCAGTTTTAGAAGATTATTGGTGCCATTCAATGATTTAAATAGCGTTATGAGCTGGCTAAATCCGCCCAGCGGAGAATACACCCTCTGCCCATCCACCAATAGTTCTTGCGTATCTGGTGGCCGAATATTGGAGTGCGTGTCATTGACATGGACAATGTTTAGTTCATACGCTGTGCCTGCGTTATCGCTACTGCCACCTGAGCATGCAGATAGGATGAAAATACATGCGGCAATTATGCCGCCACGAAAAAACAAAGTCTTACTCGGATAAAAAAGTTTTCTCATTTGGGTCGCCGATTTACACTGAAGGTATAGTTTGGTTTAAGTTAGGTAAACAACAAAATATCGCATTAGAATTTTAATCTTTTTAGAATGCTAAATGCAGGCAAAAGATTGCATTTTTTCTTGGTAATAACACCTATAACCGATTTATTTAGTGAAGGCCTATTTGGGTAGGTTTGGTTCCAGTAAATCCTGCTGTCATTAAATGACAGAATTTGTCGGTATTCATGAACTACAGATGTTTTTAAAGCATGAAGTGTGAATTGGCCCCTTTATTTATGGGTAGAATGTCTTCATTCTTAGTGCTTCGCGATAATAGGCCATCATGAGAAATTCAGCTTTTACTCCCCTCTATTTCTTTGGTGTATGTATAGACACTGGATTTCTTTCGGGATGCTCGTGAGGTAACTCTTTTGGCAGATCCACAGGCGTAGCGCCAACCATTTAAAATTATGAAAAGATTAAAAAGCCAACATAAAGTTTGTTTCATGATTGAATTAAAAATAATCAAAAACTATTTAAGCCTCTATTTTGTTTAAACATTTGCCTTACAGAGAGCAAAAGCAATGCCTTTAGATTTGATGTTGATCTCAAAATTACAAGCTTTATTCGGCGACCGTTTTAGTGTCGCAAAGTCGGTGCGCGATCATCATGGCCGCGATGAATCGCCATATCCTTTGCTTGCACCGGATGCCGTTATTTTTGCGCAATCAAATGAAGAAATTTCTGCCGTAGTAAAGCTATGCAATGAATATGCAGTGCCTATCATTGCGTATGGAGCTGGCACCTCGCTTGAGGGGCATTTACTGCCGATACATGGAGGTATATGCCTTGATCTCAGCAGGATGAATCAAGTCCTTGAGGTATCGCCCAACGATCTTCTGGTAACTGTTCAGGCGGGGGTCAGACGCAAACAATTGAATCATGAAATAGCTGATCTGGGTTTATTCTTTCCCGTTGATCCTGGAGCTGATGCGAGTATTGGAGGTATGTCCGCGACTCGGGCGTCAGGAACAAATGCTGTGCGCTACGGAACCATGCGCGAAAACGTGCTTGCATTAACGGTCGTTACTGCCAATGGCGACATTATTCGGGTGGGATCAAGAGCGCGTAAGTCATCGGCTGGATATGATTTGATAAGGCTGTATGTGGGTAGCGAAGGTACCCTTGGGATCATTACTGAAGTTACTTTAAAACTGTATCCATTGCCAGAGGCAGTATCGGCTGCTACCTGCCATTTTCCATCGGTACAGCAGGCAGTGAGCGCGGTTATTTCCATCATTCAGTACGGTATTCCGGTGGCGCGTGCTGAGCTGGTTGATGAAGTTGCTATTGCGGCAATAAACCGATATTCAAAAATGAGCCTGAAGGAAGTACCCACTTTATTTTTTGAGTTTCATGGATCTCCCCTGGGGGTTAAAGAGCAAGCAGAGCTTACTCAGCAGATAGCCCAAGAGCATGGTGGGGGCGGGTTTGAATGGTCCGCAAACCCGGAGGACAGAACGCGCTTATGGCATGCTAGACATAATGCATATTTTGCTTGCCTGCAAATGCAAGCAGACTCACGCATTCTCAATACGGATATTTGTGTGCCCATTTCTAACTTGGCAGACTGCATCGAAGCAAGTCGCAGGCTGTTAAAGCAATCATGCCTAAAAAGTGCTCTTTTGGGCCACGTTGGCGATGGTAACTTCCATGCCTTGATTTCGATTGATCCCAACAAGCCAGAAGACATGCTTGAAGCAGAGCGATTAAATGGATTGATTGTGCAAGAGGCCCTAGCCGTTGGCGGAACTAGCACTGGAGAGCATGGCGTCGGAATGCATAAGATCCAGTTTATGAATCAAGAACATGGCCTTGAATCTATCGAAGTCATGAGATCGATCAAAAAGGCGCTAGATCCAAACAATATTTTGAATCCCGGAAAGATACTGCCAGCGGGTTAATTGTTTCCAAACAAACGAAAAACAAATAAAACCTTCGTTAGATTCCTATGAGTGGCATTGCCATAAACCAACATACTCCCATCCGAAAAACTATCCTTGCTGGATTGATTGGTAATGCAATTGAGTTTTATGACTTCATTATTTATGCCTATTTGGCAGCTTATTTTGCAATTCATTTTTTTCCAAGCAATGATCCTACTGCAGCAATCATTCTGAGTTATGGTGCTTTTGCTACAGGCATGGTGATGAGGCCTATTGGGGGATTGCTAATGGGTAGCATTGGCGATAGGTTGGGTCGGCGGTTGGCCTTACAGCTAACCGTGACTTTGATTGCAGTGCCCACCTTAGTGATTGGCTTACTACCGACCTATGAAGCCATTGGTTTATGGGCTCCCATTATATTGATTTTGCTCAGAATGATGCAGGGTTTAGCGGTTGGGGGGGAGTACTCCTCTTCCATTGTTTTTATGATTGAGCGATCACCTCCTAATGGCCGAGGCTTGATTGGTAGCTTTAGCCCTATGGGTGCTTTTTTGGGGCTACTGCTTGGCACTGCCGTTTGCTTTGCATGTTTGCTAATCCTCGGTAAGGAAACGATGATTGAATGGGGCTGGAGAGTGCCATTCTTATTCAGTCTAGTGCTGAGTTTTTACGGCGTTTGGTTGAGAAAAACTATCTCCCACGAGTCATCAAATGCCTTGTGCATTCCTGATCAATCACCTATTCGTCAGGTATTTCGTTTTCACATGCGTAAAGTATTGGCTATTGCTTTTGCCAATACAGCAACGGGCATAGTTTCATTCATCGGCTTTATGTATATCGTTCCCTGGGCAGTAAAAGAGGCCGGAATTAGTTCTAATTTAGCCCTAGGTTTTAATCTGCTGAACTTGTTAATGGTTGCTCTATTCTGCGTATGGGGAGGGTATTTAGGAGATCGGTTTGGTTGTGTTCGTATGGCACGGTTAGGCGCTTTAATTCTTCTCTTAGGTGCATGGCCCGCTTTTGCTCTAGTGAAAACGGGTGGCGACCTTCAGTTGATCATTGGCGGCATTATTTTGGCTATGGGCCAAGGTTTCTTTGTTGGTCCTTTGTGTGCCGCTATGGCATGCCTTTTGCCAGCAAATGTGCGGGTAACTGGGATTGGCTTGGGTTATAGTTTCTCGGTCGGTGTGTTTGGGGGATGTGCACCCATGTTGACTGAATTTTTATTAGACCGCTATGCATTCGTAATGGCACCTGCAATGGTGATTGCGGGAGGGGCGCTCATCTCATTTTTAGCCCTAAATAGTCCCATCTGGAAGGGTGTTGGTAAATTACTTCCTGAGGAGAGTGGATTATCAGTCAATTAAAAAAATCTGAAGTGGATTAAATGTCAGGATTTGTAAGAATTAAAGGGGCGGATTCGTGGCAAACTACAAAAAAGATATTTCTTCGCCCTTAGTTGTGCCAGTGCCCTTGCGCTGTAATTAAAACCGTACCTCAACTTTATTAAGCCTGCGCCACCAAGTTAGATTTTTTGAGTTTCTAAATGACTATCATTCGATTTTTTATAAAAAGCATACTTTCAATATGCGTAGCCATAAGTCTAGTAGCCTGCGGATCGAATTCGCCATCGGACTCTGCAGGTACGAATAACGCAAAACCGGCTGGGGTTGAAGGGACTGTTTTTACCGATCAAGGTCCTGTTCCCAATGTCCTTGTTGTAGTTAAAGACTATGACGGTCAATTGCTGGGCCAAGCAACTACTGATGCATCCGGCGCATACTTCATACCCACTATATCGACCGGGCCCTTCATTGCTCAAGCTAAAAATCTCAATAGTGGCTTAGTCATGTATGGCATAAGCCAAAACAGCATTATGAATGTCACTCATGTAGCTGATTTCATGATTAAACGTTGGTATGAAGCATTGTCATTAAATGCAACTCAAGCCTTCAATTCCTTAAATATAAACACACCGGCTCCTGAAGAGGCTGCAATGAGTACTGTCATTGATCAGTTTTTTTATCCAGCTGCCAAGGCATTTAATGTTGATAGCTTGGGCCTATTTAGAGATGACATTTCAGTTATTTTTGCTAGGGCTTTAAGAGCAACTACTATTGCTGGTAATACGGTCTCTATCAATATGACTGAGCCTTTTGTTCAGGCATCATTTATGGTTCAGGCAATTGCGGATGAGCAAGGTGATGTGATTTTTAGTGGTCAGTCCGTTTTTGATACGGCAATGACTTCCCCTCTCAAGCCCGTAAACAACCAATCGCAGTTTAGCGAGCTAAAACACTCATTTGCTGCCTACTGGAACGATATTCAGGCGGTGATTGCACGTCTATCCAAGGTTATTTTGCCTATTGCTAGCGCTCACGCCGCTCCAGTCAGCTCAAATATTGGGGGCATTGTTCCCAATGCTAAGGGGACTGAAAAAAATGAACATTGGATGGCTGATAATTGGGACTTCATTAAGGATAAAAAATTAGCTGAGATCGTTATTCCGGGCACTCATGATTCAGGCACCTACCAGATGGCATGGGGCCTTGCTAGTGCTACAGCTAAAACACAAAATGTCAGTATTGGTGAGCAACTTGATGACGGTATTCGATATTTTGATCTGAGGGTGGCTGAGACAATTCATACGGGGTGTGCCGATGATTCCGTTTGGTGGATTAATCATGGCATCTTTGCTAGCTACCGTGTTCAAGATGCCTTGAATGAAGTTGCTAGTTTTGTTAAAAAGCCAGCCAATGCTAAAGAGGTCATCATTCTTGATTTTCAAGCAATTCAGATGAAATACGATGACCAACGAGCGATCGATGTGCTTTTAGGATTGGTTCAAAAAAAGCTTGGCCCTTATATAGCCCCTGTAGATCAAGTTAATAAATGGCAGGAAAAATCGCTGACCGATTTTGTAAGTCAAGGCCGTCAAATTATTATTCTAGTCCCCTCTGCAATATCAGAGCGAGTAAATAAACCAGGATTTAAACCGGGATGTGCTGCAAAATTTGATGGCAAAAACTTTACACCTCGAGAAGATAATCTTCGTAGTCTCTATATCGAACTTGAAACCGCAAAAGAGCTTCAGGATCAAGTCATTACTCCGCAACTACAACGAGGCAGTTCTATGGGGGATAACCGATTCAATTCCTATAGGATGCAACAAAATAAGGGCTTGCTGAATGTCATGCAAATAGTCCCAAGACCATCAAATCTTTGGTATGCAGCGGCCGCGCTGCCAGTAAATTGGCTTCGGGGGGATCCTTATAACTTATTGTTCTACTCAAACAATCTGAATACTAGTCTTAATTGGAGTGGTGGAGCTTGCCCATCGGGCGGGTTGGGCAAACGTTTGCGTATGGGGGTGCAAGGTAATGCTGCAGATTGGAATATACCCAATATCATCATGGTTGATAATTACAACCCTATAGCCAATCGATTTGCTTGGGTGTTACCAAAATACACCAACGGTAGCTGGGTCAAAGATTGGCAGGGTGATTATGTTGACTTTATTATTAGGTTAAATCGCCTGAAGCGAGATGATGCCTTAATAGGCGCGACCATTTTTCCTGATGGCCAATGCTTGCAATAGCTTGATTGATATTACTCACCAACTACCCTGACAACAAAGCAGTCACCGGCAGTGAAATGATGCTCAGGAAGCAAGTGAATAAAACGATTGCGCTGGCTAACGATGTATTGCCGCCATAGCGAGCGCAGATAACGACTGCCAATGGTGAGGCGGGTAGCGCAGAAAGCAACAAGCCAACCTGCCTATCTACCAGAGGTAATGCCAAAATCTCGGTGAATTTATGGGAGATCATTGGCTCAGCTACTAGCTGAGCAATGCCAACTGATAAAAGGATCCAGAACATTCCCTTCATCTTGAAAGATTCAAAAGCCAGTCCTGTTGCCATCGCTGATAAAAATGGCAAGGCTGAGCCAATCATGGTGAGTCCTCCAAATAGGGTAATGGGCAGGTAGCCTGTAGTGGGAAATTGCAGAAGATTCCAAGCCAACCCCCCGGTAAGCGCAAGCATCGGCTTACTAACTAAGAATTGCTTTATTTGGCTCATTAAGGGTGCTTTCTCGCCATGGGAACAATAGTGAATGCCAATAAATATTCCCACCGTATTAATTAGCAAACCATGACTGAACTGCGCGATGACGACTCCCATGGAGATAATTGCAGGCTGATCCTGATAGACTATTTTTAATAAAGCGCTACCAATGAGAGAAGTTCCACTGAAAGTCCCGGCCAAAATAAAAGCCATCAAATTGCCATTATCGAATCGAAAAATATATTTCCCGAGAGCGCCCAAAAGCAAGCCAACCACTAGTAAAGCAACATTAATTGACATTGCTGACAAAATGTAATTAATGTGCAGATCAGATTGCGCAACAACTGAAAAAATGAGTGCTGGGTAGACGAGATCCACAATCATTTTAGAAATGATCGGTAGATGCTTTTGGTTGATGATTTCTTGACGACGCAGCCATAGCGTAGCTGCAATCATCATGATAAAAATGCCAACAAAAGAGGAGACGGGTTTAAACAAGTCCATTACAGATACCTTATTGAGTCTAAATTAATGTAGCACAGCAAGTGGCGCGACTAAACAGTAAAGTGAGTGTTTGGTGACAAAAGCTTTAATATCAGAGTAAGCCTCTTTTTTTGATTTGAAAATTACCATCGCTAATGATCAACATTGGACTACCCTCTATTTTTATGATTAGTAGAAACCCTATAATTACTCTATTTTTGGTTCCACTGATTGTTTTTTTGATTCCCATAAACGTTTTGGGTTTTAGTGGGGCGCATGCGCCTTTTAATCCCGCCACTGTAGTCAGCTTCTTAAAGGACTCCAAAGCAGAGCTGACTTATGAGGATATTCAAAAAAAAAGCATTCAATCTCAATTTCAGCCAGCTCAGATTAGCGGTGATGAAATTAACTTCGCCTATTCTAATTCAGCCTACTGGCTAAAGCTCTCGCTATCGAGGCAGTCAAATTTGCCGCAGTTTTCAGTTATAGAGCTACCTTATTTTGGTTTAAATAGAATTAATTTTTATGCGCCTGGTCAGCCCGTAGTCAAGACCGGGAGTGCTGAACCTATTCAGAGCCGACCATTTTTTTACCGCTTTTACGCATTTCCGATTACTTTGAGTGATGTCGAGCAAGACTTTTATCTTAGGGTGAAATCGGATCAGCCTATTTCAGTCCCCTTGAAAGTTTGGGGTCGAGAAGATTTCGTAGAGCATATTCAAGTTGATACCTTTTTTCAGGCTTTGTACTATGGCGGAATTGGCGTCTTAGCACTCTTTAATCTTTTTCTATTTGTTTATTTACGCGACAAGGCTTATCTTTTTTATGCAGGGTTTGCTGGTTTTATTGGAATAGGAATTCTCGCTGGCAATGGTTATGGCAGATTATTTTTATGGCCCAATTTTCCCGTTTGGGATGATGTATCACAGGCAGTTTTGTTGGGTTTTGCCAGCGCCAATGCCATGATGTTCATCAAAGAATTTCTGAAAGTAAAAACCTTTTCAGTAATACTTAATAGAGCACTGATCTTTTTAGCAGTTGCATTGGCGATTAATAGTGCTGCACTTTGGTTTGCGAGCGCGCTTCATTTTTCAGTAGGAATATTTTTCATATTATTACCACTCTTGAGTATTCCAAGTGCCTTATTAACTATTTACATCGGCTTCAGAGCCTTGCATGCTGGATATAAAAGCGCCCAGTTTTTCTTATTTGCCTGGGGAGTATTGGCAATAGGTGCCATTGTTGGCAGCCTGAGAATGTTTAATGTCTTGCCTAGTAATGCCATTACCTCGTACGCACTGCAAATTTCATCGGCATTTGAAATGCTGCTTTTGGCCTTCGCACTCGCCAGCCGTATTAAGGAAGAGAGGGAGCTACGTGAAAGTGCTCAAAAGGAAGCTTTTAATTCTCAGCAAGATTTAGTCGACTCTCTGAAGGATTCAGAAGAGCATCTCGAGAATCAAGTCTCTATGAGGACAAATGATTTAAAGCTGATGCTTGAAAATGAAAAGTCCCTCCGTGAGCAATATGTTCGATTCGGCTCCCTGATCTCCCATGAATTTAGAAATCCGCTTGGAATTATCGAAGGTCAGACGGCACTTCTTTGTCGGGATGGGATTAGCGAGACATCGATGAAGCGCGTTTCCATTATTAGCTCAGCCACACATCGCTTAGCCAGCTTATTTGACCGTTGGCTTCAGGGTGATCGATTGCAGAGCGGGATAGATCAAGTTCGCCCACAAATTATTCATCTCAATCAATGGATTATGCAATTACTTGAGGGTTGTAAAAATTATCATGCAAATCATTTGATTACCTTTAATAATAACTCTAATGGGGCGGTATTAATTGCTGATGAGAAAATGCTAGAAGTTGTCGTTTTAAATTTAATTGATAACGCCTGTAAATTCTCCAAAAACGGCTCATCTATTACTGTGAGCGTACGGCAAGCTAACTCGATGATTGGCATTTCAGTGATGGATCGCGGTATTGGTATTGATAAAAAATATCATTTAGCAATCTTTGATGAATATCATCAAATTTCTTCAGAAAAATCGTCAAAAGGATTTGGCCTTGGCCTCGCTTTTGTAAAAAAAGTACTGGAATTCCACGGGGGACGAATTGAGTTATTCAGTCAAATTGATCAGGGTTCTGAGTTTATTGCTTGGTTTCCTGACCGGGCACTAGGCCTGGCTTACTAATTCTTTGAAGACTTGAGCTTTTCTGTAAAGGCAAGACCAACACCATACACAGTTTGAAGTGGAAATTTCACTACCCCTGCATCTTCAATTTTTTTCCGTAAACGACGAAGCATCACCTCTAAACGTCGATTATCGTAATTTATTGGGTTAAAGCCTAGACTGCGGATAATGTCATCTCGGCTAATGACAAGCCCAGGCTTATCAACAAAAATATTGAGAAGAGAAAATTCACTTTTCGTTAATTCAATTTCTAGATGTTTAGGAGATTTGATCTCCCAGCGAATTTGATCCAGTTTCCATACATCAGTATCATCCTTGATGAACATCTTTCTTTCAAGTCTACTTAAGATGGCAACGAGCTCATCCACAGGAAAGGGCTTAACAAGGTAGTAATCTGCATCTGCATTTAATCCCTGAATTCGATCGTGAGTCTGGCCTTCACAGCTCAAAATAATAGAGCCACATAATGAATTTCGTTTTTTCAGTATCTCTAAACCGTCGCCATCGGGGAGGTTTCTATCTAGTATGAGAATGTCGTAATCATTGCAACTACTCCAACGATCATAGCCTGCTATGCTTTCGATACCATAGGCATCAAATCCCTCGATTTTGAGAAGCTCTACAAGGCCCTCACGGAAATCTCGTTCATCATCAACTATTAAAATTTTGGTAGGCATCAGATAATTACTTTAAAAGTCATCTTTGTATTCTACCGATGATTTATTTGAAAAGCCCCATTACTAAATGTCGTATTTTGTCGTAATTAGTCGATCGGAAAGGCTTGCTGATATTGCAGAGTTCAAATACCCTGCTTCAATGCATTCTTACGTTATTTTGACATCCATTACTTTGTGTCGTAATTAGTCAGCATTGCACCCGAAATATCTTATATAATTTACACATTATTTTCAAATCCATAAATATTAGAGTGTTTAAAATGACCATAAAACCACTTCTTGCGCTCTCTTTTCTAGCGATCTTAATAGCGCTTTCAGGGTGTGGCGGCTCAAGTTCTAGTTCTAGTTCTTATAATGCTAATAGTCAAACTAATGTTGCCTTTGCCAACAGTAGCAAGTTTAATTACGCTCAAGTTTCGATTGTCAATTCAGCAGGGAAAGAAACCTTCTTTATAGACAACATTAACTGCACATCTGGCTCAACCAGTTGTTTTATCAATCTGAATACGAACCTGAATGCAGGTGATTCGCTTATATTCAAAAGCGCTAGTGGCGTTATGGTTGCCGCAATCACTGCTGCAGAATCATCAAGTGGGTATACAGCACTGAGCCCAAGCGCAATGTCCACCGGCTTCTATTTAGTTAATCGACTATCGTCTGAGTTATTAGCTGAGTCAGAAATTGATTGGGATAATTTTAATCAACGCACCCTCACTTTTTTTACAAATTACGATAGTCCAGATGGCAGTGCCGACCCCTATGAGGAGGTGGGTGATTATTACGCAAGTCAAATCACTAAGACTGCCGCATCAGAAAGGACTTTTTTAGACGCATTTAAGCTTCGCCTACTCAGTTGGGACGTGGCAAACAACAATGAGTTGCCAAATCAAGCATCATTTACCGCTGGCTTGTATGACCGATTCTGGATACTTCTAAATAAAAATACATTTTCCATCATCTCCCTAGCGCATGCCCAGTCCAATAAATGCTCCCCAGCTTTAAAGACGTTTTTATCTCTAGCAGGAAACTTAGGAAAAGTGATTCCCGTTGTAGGTGAAGGCGTAGCTGGAACCGCTAAATTGGGATCTAGTTATTGTGACGGCAGCGGAGATCAACTTACTCAGATGGTTAGTCAGTTAAATGACATTCAAAATAGTGTTAATAAGATTGCTAGTAACCTAGGTGCGCTCAGTAAATTTTTGTTTGATCAGACGGCCAACGATAAGACAGCCGAGTTTGAAAAGACAGCTAAAGAGGCTCAAGCCTTGTCCGTTAGGTACAACACTTTCTTGAGAAACAATGGCAATGTACAAAGCCTTCAAGAATTTTTTGTAAAACAAGGCAGCTGGGCTAATGGTATTAAAGTGGGTGGAGCCGCTCTTGCAAATATCCTAAACTCACCGTATTCAAGTATTACAAATAAAGGCTTGTATACCAGTATTTCTGATGTCACAAGTTTCGCTACCTACAATTCCTATCTTCAGTCACTTAAAAGCCGCTGTGACCAATTGAATACCTCCAGCAAGGATAACTTTATTGTCACTCGACAGCAGTGCAACAATATTATTCTGGCGAACTCTGCAATGCTGGTCGCGGCACAAGGGATTGCATTGCCCATATTTAAGGATATATATACAACATTAAATACGTATCCCGAAGCAAAAAATGCCGTTTCATTGCCTCTTGGTTTGACCTCGTACGCTACAGCCTATGCGGAAACAGAAGCAGGTTTCTCTGATCAGCAAAGCAAGATGATTGAACAGTACAAAAACTCTATAAGCCCTATTGGATTTTTCGATGCCTTTGCTGGTCTAGACACCTCCCTTGTGACGGCTTTGACTAGTCGGCAATGTAATCAAAATGATGTAGATCGCAGTAATTCCCCCGCAATTATTGGTTGGTATGCTCTTGATGTAAATGATAAGAAAAATTATATTGAGACTGCATGTAAGCTTGGTGTAGGTTGGTCGCAAAGAGTTAATGCCCGTTATTTTTACAATGATCAAGGGGCGGGCGCCACTCCAAGTAATATTGCCAATGTGCTGGGTGTTCCGATAGCAGCGATTTATCTAGAAAATGATAGGCCGCTCGCTAATTCGCAAGCCAATATTAGCTCAGAATCTTTTATTTATAATCAAACAGCTGGATCTCTTCTTCTTGATGCACCTAGTGTTCGCGTTTTTGGCAAAGGTACTTCTACTGGTGGTGTACTTTCTCCAACTACACTCGCAAAATCACCGAATGGATATTACGTGCTACCTTATGGTGAAATTGTTTGGCTAACAGTGCCCACTAAAGATCTTAAAAAATGGTATGTGGCAAAGATTAAAATCATTACGAGACAGCAAGATCCATTGATTATTTCGCAGCTCTCATGTGAGACTAAGCCTTGCCGAGTTGATCCGAATAATAATAATTTGGGTCTCTGGTTGGAGGGCGAATCTACTGGCTTAAAATTAGATTTAGTGGATAAAGATGAATTTCCTACTGGTGGGAAACTCCTGAGATTGGAAACAAGATAGGATTGACTCCGAATTGCAATAAAAATTGATGCTAATAGACTGGGATTTTTGATAATGCAGATACATGAAGCTTGATTTTTATTGCCTGGATCAATTTAATGAAAATTATGAAAAATATATTCTTAACTTAATTTTTAGTGCTATCCTTTGGTGTGTCTGCAAGGTGAATTATTTATGACTTTACAGATTGCATACAGCATAGAAACTAGTAGATTTACAGTCAAAGATGAGCGGTATCTAAATACTTACAAATTCTGACATCGCGACAAATCCACCATTAGTAATCTGATTGTTGTGATAAATTAAAAAAGTGTTGAATTCTTCGACTACATACTTGAACTTTAACGTATTTAATTGCGCAGAAAGCGTGAAAAATTAGGCAGTCCACTTTAATTGAACCAATCGGTATAGGAATAGGCATGAATCAAGCGTCTGCAAGCTACGTTCACTCTAACAACATAAACAACACAAATATCGCACTCTATGAATCTTTTGTTACTAGTTTGTTCATTGGCTTGCTCGATCGAGCGCCTGATAAGAGTGGACATCAATTTTGGGTAAACGCGCTAACTTCCGGAAAAATGAATCAGGAACAGGTTGCGCAAAGCTTTCTCGAGAGCGGCGAATACCGAGCTAGATCATCAGATAGTCTACTTCCGATAACGGAAACCATTCAAACCTTATTTAGCAATGCCTTTGATAGACCCGTAGAGGAGCAAGGTCTTAATTACTGGGCATCAAGGGTGACCTCACAAAACTCACTCGCAAATGTGGTTTGCCAAATTCTTTCTGTCGCAAGTAATCTACAAAATCAGGATGGACAGCGACTAGGCAATGCGATTGACGCCGTAGCGCAAAGTATGCAGGCCCCCACTACTACGAATTCCGCTAGCGGATATGTGACGCTGGGTGAGCTTGATAGTGTAACAAGTGATAAAGCTACAGTGACTGTCTATAAATACCTAGTCAATACACCTCCAGGCGGACCGGCAACATCTTCGGCGCCTACTAAATACGATAACGTCATTAATGGGAATAATATTGCGGATAGAACCCTTGAGGGGACAAAACTCAATGATCTGATCATCTTTGGCAAGGAAACGGTCATTGCTTATGGCCGAGATGGGGATGATCTGTTTCAAGGCAATGATGCAAATAATTACTTTTATCCTGGTAACGGTAACGACATAGTTGAAGCAGGTGCAGGTTGGGATTGGATTGATGCACGCTCTGATGCACCCGCCACTTTAGATAAATTTTATGGTCAGGATGGCAATGACATCATCTATGGTGGTGCTGGCGCTGAATTTATTGATGGGGGCGATGGTATTGATTTCATCAACCCTGGTACTGGTAACGACGTTGTTCGTGGTGGCATAGGTGATGATCAAATCGTTAAAACTGGATCGGGTACATTTAATCTCCTCGGGGAAGCTGGCGATGACAAAATTCAAGTAGCCAATGGCGATGACGGGCAAATCAATGGCGGCCTTGGGAATGATCGGATAGAGGTATCGGGATTAACTGGCGGAGTTGCTATCTATGCAATGAGTGGTGATGACATAGTGACGCTAGAAAATGTCACCCGGGGCAGTTACGTATTTCTTGGGGACGGAAACAATCAGTTCACGGGCAGCAATATCAGCAATCTTGATATAACAGCATCATCTGGAAATGATGCTATTACGCTTAGCAATGCTAAAAACGTTACCGTTGATTTGGGGAATGGTAATAACACCATCGAGTTAATTAACTGCGAGAATGTCAGCGTCATTACCGGCTCTGGAATAGATAGATTTACAGTTAAAAATTCCAGCAACATCACCTTAAAGTCGGGAGAGCGTAGTGATTACTTCAATATAGATGCCGCCTCATTTAAGACTGGAACCATCAAGCTGGATGGTGGCCCGATGCCTTTTGATAGCGGTATCCGTAACTGGTTAACGATTGATGCCTTGGCTACAGGTGATAGATTGGTCTTTAACAATGATAGCTTTTCGAACTTTTCAGATTTAACTTTTGATCACTCTGTTAAGGCAAAATTAGTATTTGAGCCGCAATATGAATTTGGTTTGCCTTATCCCTCTTTAGCCTATGGGGTAGGAAAAAACATCCCTCCAGGCGCAACATTAAAAATACATAATATAAACAGTTTAGACATTGCGAGGTTGCAATCAGAGATGTGGTTCATGCAGGGAAAAATGCCATTTAATAACTTGCCAATGAATCTTGGGGCCTTCAGAGAAGGAGATTGGGCTGTAAGCTCATGGGGCACTAATTCACTGACATTTAATAATGGCTTCACGGCGATAACAGGTAGGCTTGATTTTATGGATGTTACCGCAGAAATTCAGAACCCTTATGTATTTAATGGAAATTTGATGCTTTCTTGGATTATCTAGATATAATCTCGTATCAACAAAGGATGTGACTCTAGAATACGAGTGGTTTCTAGTATTTCTATATTGGCATCGACAACATCGTTCAGGTAATAAATTGAATGGGATCTTTTGACTCAACCCATGCTTTTATTAGTGTAAATATTTTCTTCCCTTACTTTGCCAGGGCCCATTATGCGTAAGCTAACATTTTGTGTTGTTCCAATCATTTCGCTACTCGCACATAAAGTGGTTGCAGCAGAAGCGGAAACTTCCAGTGTTGCGTCGGGTATTTGGAGGATTAGTGCACAGACTCAAGGGGCCGGTACGCCTAACTCTGCTGGTATTGGGGTTTTTTTCCCGCTGGTTTCAAAAACAGAAAGTAATTTGTTTGTTGATGTAGCAGTCAATGCTAATTTCTCTGACTACAATGGTTACAGCAGTATTATCAATACGGACGTAAAAGGCGTAACACCATCTACATCAACTCGCCTTGGTTATCGTTGGACTGATTCATCCTGGATGTTTGGGCTCAATGCTGGTTATGACACGCGCTCGTTAAAATCGGGCGGTACTGTCACAGGCATATCCGTCATAGATCAAACAACAGTTCGTTACCAGCAGGTTTCAGTTGGTGGCGAAGCTAATTCGAATAAATGGAATATTAATGGCTATGCCTTACTGCCTGTGGGCAATCGAGAGCAGCAATTAAATAGTGCGTACAGTAGCGGCGCCATTACAACCTATGGTGCCGACCTTGGTTATCGCTTGCCCTTAAATATGCTCGCTTCGCTGGGATATTATTATCAGTCCAATAATCTTGATTCTGTAAACGGTTCGGGTGCAAGGGTCGCCCTTATCTATGATTGGATGAACAATTTAGCATTGGGCGCTAACCTTTCAAGAGACAAAGCTTTCCAAACACGGTTTTCTGTAAATCTCACCTACAGCTTTGGAAAATCCCATCCATCAGCAAGAAAAATGCAAAGCATGTTTGAGTCGTTAAGCAATCGTGATATTCGCGTGCATGACAAAGCTAGTCAGGGCTCTGGTGGGAACGGCGGCAATGCTGGAGCTGGCGGAAATGGGGGCAATGGCGGCAATGTTGGTGCTGGCGGCAATGGCGGTAATGCTGGTACTGGTGGTAATGGCGGCTAAGCCGATGACATTATTGCTGTCTGATGTATAGACTAATACCTGCCATGCTGGCCAATAAAAAATGATTAACCCGCTGTCGGACATTGTTTCGATTCAATACGAAAAGTGGACTTACCCCAAGCCAATCTTGGATCTTGATCAATGGCTTGAGAATAATTGGCAATGGTTTGATCCGATTCATGCGCATCGTATTTTTTGGCCTGATCAAGAGTACCGTCACGGCTTAGAAATTTTAGTTGCTGGGTGCGGAACCAATCAAGCAGCAGTTTTTGCGTACAACAATCCACAAGCGCATGTAGTGGCGGTGGATGTTAGTCGGCCCTCATTAGATCACCACCGTTATCTAATTGAAAAGTACAAGATGAAAAATCTTGAACTACACTTGCTGCCAATTGAAGATGTGGATCGACTAAATCAACGGTTTGACCTAATCGTATCTACTGGCGTCTTGCATCATCTTGCAGATCCCCAGAAAGGGCTTCAAGCACTCGCAGGGTGCTTGAGGCCGCAGGGAGTTATGGCGCTGATGCTATATGCAAAATACGGACGTATTGGTGTTGAAATCCTGCAATCGATTGCACGTGATTTAGGGCTGGAGCAAAATGAGGAGTCCCTTGCAATTGTAAAAAATATGCTGGCTGTGTTGCCGCAAAATCACCCTATTCAAAGCTACATTCCGATAGCGCCAGACCTTCAATATGATGCCGGTTTGGTAGATACTTTTCTACATGGTCGCGACACCAGTTACACAGTCAAGGATTGCATCGATCTAGTCACCTCCGCGGGCCTGGTTTTTCAGGATATGTTCATAAAATGCCCTTATTACCCACCGGAAGATGCTACTAATTTATTTTATTCATCTATTTCAAATCAAGCGGAACAAAAGCAGTGGTCCATTATGGAGCGCATTCATTTTGAAAACGGCTGCCATTTTTTTTTAGCCTGCCATAAAGAGCGCCCGCACGAAAGCTATGCAATTGATTTTGTCGGCTCAAATTTTTTAGACTATAGACCCCAATTTCGCTTTCGTTGCGCCTTAAATGGGGACACCCTATCCAGATATAACTGGAGCATGCAGTTAAGACCAATTGAAACCGCATTTATCAAGCGTATGGACGGTGATCGCACTATCAGGAAAATTATTGCCGATGTGTCACACAGCAAGATGCTAGTCAATATGAAATCAGCGGAGCTAGAGTGGCTCGCAAAAAATCTGTTTCAAAGGCTATGGAGGCTGGACTTTTTAGTTATGGGTTTGGCGACACCCAATTAATTTATTGGTATTGCCCACAGAACTGGCCATTGAAATAATGCGAAGTGGCTTTTTTATTTGCAAAGGCTATCGCTAAGGTTGGTCCATTTTCTTCTGACGAGCTTGACGAAATTACTTCTTATGTAAACGTGAAGCAAAATGCTAGCAGCCCAGTTCTAACCTTTAACGCGGGTCCTCGAGATAGGATTTGGGCAACAGGCCCGTTCTTGCATAACGGTTCCGTACCTAATATGTATGAGCTGCTATCCCCAGCAGCAGAGCGGACTAAAAAGTTTTATGTCACGCGTGAATTTGACCCATTAAAACTCGGCATAAATACGACCAAAAGCTCAGCAGCCGACTATCTATTTGATACAAGCTTGATTGGCAACTCAAATGCTGGACACTCCTTTCAGTCTGGAAGCGGCCCTGGCGTTATTGGCCGCGAATTTACTCCTGATGAACGCTTTGCTTTAATCGAATATCTCAAATCAATTCCTAATGCCGCAGGACGAGTTACACCTTATGGCGGTCCATCAAATCCAGTTATCGCTTCTAGCGATACTTCCTGGTTCCATTATTTAAGGTCTTACCTTAGTTACCCATGAGTATTCCTGTGGACTATCTTTTCTCATGCAGGCCTAAAGTAAATTAATGCCCGCAGCGCTAAAAGGCAGGGCCAGTATCTTCTTTGTTAAGTCGGTAGCCCAGGTCGGAAAATTGCCCCCTAGATGGATTAACAGTCCATCTTTCTAATGGCGTAGCTATTAAGGAATAAGTTGTCATCATACTTAGTATGAATGTCAGGATTTGTCAGTTTTAAGGTCTTACTTATCGGCTTCCTAAGGGTTTTTTCGTATGAGTGCGTAATTGATAAGCCTATAAAATCATTAGAAATGATATTACGAATCTCCTCTTATCGCCTCTTATTTGTTTGCTTAATAAGCGGCTTTCTTTTAGCGTGTTCTAAAAGTAATTCTGATGGCCCCGCAGCCTTAACTAGTATTGATTGTGAGATAAGCATCGTTGGTGGAGGTCCAGCGGGCCTATACATGGCCTATCAGTTGGGCCCAATTTACAAAGATAGGGTTTGTTTATTTGAAAAGGAAAACCGCTTAGGCGGTCGTATTTACGACGTCAGCAAGGATCCCCAATCTGCAAACGGCCCATATATTGCAGTAGGTGGGCGCCGGATAATGGAGACCCAAGTTATCTTATTTGATTTGGCTAAAGAGCTAGGCATAACCCTAGAAACTCCTGCGCAGGAAAAAGAGCTGATATATGCAAAAGGCCTTTATTCATTAAATCCAAATGACTTTGTTAGGTTATATCCTGGTGTTAGCTTTGATGTATCAAATACTAGTGAGGATGCCCCAACCCAATTATTGCGTCGTTTGATTAAGGCGCCTCAGCGAGCTCAAATAAATCAATACAAAGATTTTCGCTCTTATGTAACTAGTGTTTTAGGCCCTAATTACTATGAATACTTAAGGGATATGAGTCGCTTCCGAAGTGACTATGAATACGCATTGAGTGCAAAGGCTTACCTTGAATTTATTGAGGAGGATATTGATGTCTGTTGTGTGGCCTCCTATCCCGTTGGCGGAATGTCTGCATTTATTCGCGGCCTAGCACGTAAAGCCCAAGAAAGTGGCGTCCGCATTTATTTAGAGCAGCCTGTCAAAACCATTAATAAAGATACCAAGCACTATTCCTTAACTACAAGCAACTATCGTGTTCAAAGTGAAAAGGTGGTTATTGCTGTTCCTCCAAAGGGATTTAACTACATCCAGGGCGACATAGCACGTGCTATTCAAGCTCAGGAACAGTATCAGTCTCTGGTGGGTGTAAATGTTGTAACTGTCGCGCAGTGGTATGACAATCCTTGGTGGCTCGGAATTAAAGATATAAATAATAAAAAAGTATGGCGTGCTTGGACAACTGAAAGCTGTATTAACTCTATTGAGATTCCACAAGAGGCTTATGCAGCCAAACAGAATGTAATTCGTTCAGTTTATAGTGACCGCTTAGACTGCGTAGAAAAATTTCGCGAACTTAATGCCCGAGGTGGTGCATTATTAGAGCGCGAGATTAAAAAAGGTCTTGAGCACTTATTTGTAAATAACGGAGTGACTCAGGCTGTTCAAATCGACGATGCAACAAAGACGTTTTATTGGGAATGGCAAGACGGTTGGTACTATATTCGATCTGATTATCCGTTCTCAACAATCGATATATTTAACTGGGCAGTAAAGCCTCTACCTAATGAAAATATTGCTTTAGTAGGGGAGAGCTATAATCCGCAACGAGCAACGTGGTCAGACGGCGCTTACAAGTCAGCAATTAATCTATTAAATACTCAATATGGATTTTCAATCTCGTATAAGAAATAATTAATTTCATTTTTTTGATCTCATTATTCTGAGTCTTCTTAAGTAAAAATTAAGTGAATTAATTTTTACTCTAAACCTTCATAAGAAAAATAGCCTAGTTTTCAATAGACCTTTTTTGACTTTATGCAAATTAGAATTATTTCTTAAGGTCTCCTCTTATAAATCTAGTCGTCAACCAAAATTGCAAGTGCTACTCCTCCTCAGTGCCTGTCAGTATTTGTCAGAAATTAGCGCTAAAACTGTTGTAGGTTTTATATATTCTAAATATAATTAAAGTGATAAATATTTTTCCTTCAAAGTACTTTAATGACGTCTGCCCCTATTTCTAATGAGCTATTCCATGCCATACTTGCCATGGACGCCTACAGCCGAGGTTATGGAGCTCAGTTAACGGGTTTGTCAGATGCCGTTGGTACGAAACTGGGTAAAGCCACTGTAATTGGATCGGCAGCCGACCCTGCAGATGGGTTTTATGCTATTGCTTACGAGTTGAACGGTAAAAAAATCATCTCTTATCGTGGTACTGACGATACTTCTCTTTTTAGCAAATCTAGTGATTTATGGAATGGCTGGGTACAAGGGGCCGGGATCATCAGCTCGCAGTCTGAGGATGCTATTCATTTTTATCAGCGGATTTCAGGGAAGTCTGTTTTTGAACAGAACCCCGGCGTTATAACCACAGGACATTCACTGGGAGGCGGTCTTGCTGGATATATAGGTGCTTTATCGAATGGCCAGGCATATATATATGACGCCATGCCCTTCGGTGCAGCATCCATTACCCGTGTAATCAAAGAGCAAATCAATCAGGCAAATTGGTTTACTGGCCCTGCTGAGCTTACTGCGTTTTTGACCACGAGTCTTTCTCGATTCGTGATGATGCCTGATGCAGATAAGGTTCATTACATTTCTGTTGACGGCGAAATATTAAGTGCAGTTAGGGCTGCAGCTTTAACGCTTGGTTCGGCGCTGGAAATCGGGGTTGCCACCGCTTTAATTGCAAGTTATCCATCCTACGCAATTACTGCACCTGCTAATGGATTGCTAGCAGGCCCCTGGGCTTCAGCTGTTAGTTTGGAAGGTACTAAATCGACACTCAATCCTGTGGCATCGGGTCTTGGAGGAGTTGATCTTCACTCACAAAGCTTCTTGGTAATATTACAATATGCTAAGGACAACAACCACACCGAATGGCATAAGGTAGCCCAACCATTATTAACGGGATGGTTTGCCCCAGACAATGCAATCGCTAAGCCTTTGGGCTTAACCAATGATCAAATGTTACGCAAGATTGCTTATACCGCACTCGATGCTGGCGAAACGCCATTTGGTACTGCCGCCATTCGGGCATTGTTTGATGATGCTAATGAGTTGGGGCGGTTTTATTCACTCGGTAATATTTCGGGTAACTGGAATGATGCTGCGGTCAAGAGTGACTTGTCTAAACTCATTACACAGTTTGCGGGTGATCTAGCACATAATAAAGTGAGCAATGTAAAGTCTGCTGAGGGAGTTTTCGACTATGAAGCGGCTTCGAACATCATTTCTCTCGATTTAAGAAAGTCAAGTTGGGACTTCGGCGCATCTGCAGATAGCATTACGCAATTCGTTGCTGAAAAAAAATCTTTGGTAGAGAAGTTAACTAAGGGTTTTTTGAATATCAATGAACTCGAGAAGGTTGATGTCATCGTTTCTGCTGCTCAGAAATCAGACGCAATCGTGGCCTCACTATTTGATATTAAGCCTACAGATTCTGCATTGTTCTTGAGTGATGGCATGAACGACAAAGTCATTGGAACATCCGGGGATGATTATATCTACGCATACGATGCAGGCAATGACGTGATAGATGGTGCAGGCGGAATAAATACAGCTGTTTATAAAGGGTTAGTCTCAAATTATAAAATTGTTAAAACTGATGCCGGGATCAGCGTTACAGAGTTGCTTTCTGGAGCCTTTCGAACAGATATTCTGAAGAATGTTCAGCAAATCAAGTTTGCAGACCAAGATGCTTCGGTGGATCAGGCGCAACCAGCCAAGACGATGGCGGCCACAAAGACTATGACATTGGAAAATGTAGATGCACCCTTGTCTACCAGCCTTCCTGGCCCTCAAAAAGGGGTTACGGTGGTTTATGACTTAGATTCGCATCTAGCCCAAGAAATTACGGCGCTCTATGAAATCTGTTTTGACGAATTGCCAGACCTTGATACCTTAAGGTATTGGGAGTCTAAAGTAGAGGTTTGGGGCCATGATCAAGCTGCATTCCATAAAGTTGCCCAATCATTTTTAACAAGCGATAAATTTTCGGATATTCACCAAAGTCTAACGAATGATGATTTCATTGATCTGGTTTACTGGAACGGATTAGAAAGAAAGGCTAGCGCTACTGCGCATGATTATTGGCTAAACAAACTAGATTCTGGGGTGGATCGCTCTGTCCTTTTGGTTGGTATCGCAGCAAGCCCAGAAATGGCCATTTTGATTGGTCAGCATGCTAATGCAGAAAATGGTTATTGGACTGCTTAGCATTTATTTTTAAATCAAATTTTTTAAGTGCACATAATGAATATTTATAGAATTTCCCAAGTCACGGCAATTGCTTTAGTAAGTATGATTATCGTCGGCTGTGGCGGCAGCAATAACGATGCTCCTGCGCCATCAGCGCCAAAGTATTCTTCATTGATCTTGTTTGGAGATAGCTTGAGTGATGGCGGCACTTACAAGGTGGGCACAGTAGCAGAAATTGGGGGTGGTAAATTTACTGTTAACTCGCCTACAGCTAAGGTGTGGATTGAAGTTGTGTCTGATTACCTAGGCTTTAGTAAATCCTGTGCAGCGCAGACTGGCTTGCCATCTGTTATTGCCCCAGGCTTCCTAGGTGAGGCTATAAAAGATCACCTCGATTGTACTAATTACGCACAAGGTGCCGCCCGCGTTGACAATCTCTTTGCTTCAGATTCTTATGCATTGCAACAGGCAGTGTTAAAAGCGGCAGGCCTTGCTGAGGCCATTAAGCTCGCTCCTTTAGGAAAAATGGCGGTACCTGCAATTACACAAATGGAAATGCATCTTAAGCGAAATGGTGGATCTTATTCTGGCAAGGAGTTAGTGGTTGTTTCCATTGGGGCAAATGATCTTTTTATGAATATCGCGGCCATACCGCTTGCAAAAGAAGGCGGGCAAAATGCGGGCTTCGCCGCCCTCTTCGCGGGTTGGTCCGAGGCTGTTCAATATGAGGTATCAAGCAACCCCGTTGAGCAGGAGCGGATGACTGCCGCTTATAAGGCAGGTCATGAGTACATGGCCGCTGCCGCCGTTAAGCTTCTTGCAAATGTGAAGTCGCAAATTGTGGATAAAGGTGCAAAAAACATTGTTGTGATGAATTTATCGGATGTAGGTCTCACATCTGTGATGTTGCACGATGCAGAAACCTCTGCGCTTGCTACATCCCTTGCGAAAGCATTCAATGACACACTCGTTGCTGGTATGAAACAGCTTCCTGGCGTAGTCTTGGCTAATACCTTTGCAGAAAGCCAAAAGCAGGCTGCTAATCCTGCCAGTTACGGGTTAACAAATGTTAGAGATGTGGCTTGTGGTGAGGTCGTTCCCCCAAGCAATCCTTACCTCAAGGGATCTTCGCTAGGTTGCTCTGCAAATACCGTTATTTCTGGAGATACCTCTCGCTACCTTTATGCTGATGGCGTTCACCCCACGCCATACGGGCATAAATTGTTAGCCGATTTTTTTATGACTGTACTTAATTCATCGAATTTAGCAAAGAACTAGAAAGAGTCTGTAGCTACTTCTTATTTAAAGGCGAGGGTGGTCACTATTTTTGATTAAACCCAGCTAAATTAAAAAGCAGAGACTTTATTGAGAAAGCATGTTCTATTTTTATGGGTTGATTCATATAAATTTAAACGACTTGGGAATGGGATGGCGCTTTTTTATTCTTTAGACTGATTCATGAATTTTGACTTCGTATTAATGGCTTTTATTTATGACTAATACTTTTAAGAAAATATCAGCTGGATCGATATTAAGAGCATGCCTTTTGAGTAACTTATATCTATTTGATGCGGATGATCAGAAAAATGTGATCTTGGCGCCTAGTCGCTAAATTATTTTGTGGATAACCCTAATGAGTATCGGGCAATGACCATGAAATTTCTCGCCAATTCTGGTGATTGATGGCGCAGCTAGTGCAAGCGCTAAGCTCGAAGGCCTTACTTACCAACCCTTTACAAGATACCTTAATCTGGAAAGATTTACAAATATTAGTTGGAGTTTAAGGAATATGTTATAAATTCAAATTTAGAATCCTTAGTAATGAATTCACTGGAAGCGTTTTCATCTTAATTGGGACTTTTTATGTCGATAATTTCTAAAAAATACCAGAGTAACTGGCTTAATACTTTCGCTTACATTGGTTTTAAGTGCTTGCGGTGGTAGTGGGGGCTCAAGTGGCAGTCCTCCAGCCAATACAAAACTCACCGCAAATATCAGTAATCAAACTACCAGTGACATTAGTAGCATCACTATTGAGGAACATTCAACTGGTAAAGTTTTTTTCTCTGGCGACTTTGAATGCGCAGCTAAAAAAACTGACTGTAAGTTCTATTACACGGGATCGGATTCTATAGGGCCATTGGTTATCCTGTTCAAGGATTCAACGGGGCGTGTTGTCGGTATTTATGATGTTGACTATGCGCCTGGTGCATATATTGCGCCTGAGATTACATTGACTACCACAGGCGCTTATCTTTATGAGGTATTGATAAAGACAAATTCAGATTTTCAAAAAATGTCAGAGGTAGAGCGACAGGCTGTACTCAGTGTATTTGTGTCTGCAAAAGATGCCGTTGAAAATGAAAGCTCGGTTAATGTTTCCAAGTCCTTGTCGACACAAACGGGCCATTATGAAGAATTGGCGTTGAACTACTTTAATAAGCAAGGAAGTGGATCAATCACGGTTGCTGCATACATTAACGAACTTGGGCAGCGCTTATCTAAGCGGGAGGTTGCGGCTGTTAATGAATTTTTAATTCCAGCAAACTTCACTAAAGCATCAATTTCTAGTATTCGCTTTGCTTTAGCAGATCAGTTTAAAAAGCTTCAAAATGTTAAGTTAATTAATACAGCCCATGCGCAGGACTAATCATCGAGCTGTACTGATGGACTTGGCAAATTTATGTCCCTTTTTCAAGGCGCGACTGGAGCCATTCCGAGCTCATTTCCGATTGCATCCGGCATTGGTAAGGCAATTGGCGCTGTTGGTTTTGCAGCATGTAATCCCCAAAAGTTAAAGCTGGATGCCATTATTAATCAGCTAAATGTCTTGCAAAACTCAGTAAATAATTTGACAGATGATGTTGGCAAGCTTACTAACTTTATTGCTACTGCGCAAATGAACACCAATCTTCAAGATTTCACAACAGTTAGCTCAGATCTTTCCCAGTTAGCCGGAAACTATCAGGCCATCCTTGGTAATAATCAAGTTGGATCATTGAGGGAGTATGTGCAAAAAGTAGGCGATCCAGCCCAAATGCCCTGAGTATTGTTTTAAGTAAAGAGCCTGATGGTGTTTTTGCAAAACTAGTTGGTAGGATTCAGGCAACCAGCGATCAAAGTTATATTTTACAAATACAACGTTTAACAGAAAATCAGTTTGATACGCTTAATGCAGCAATTGATCTATTGTGTAAGGACCCAAGAACTGGTGACGTTATTAAACTGCGAGTGCAATGTAACTTGGTAATTGGTACATCTACTGCCCGCTTGCTTACTGCTCAAAATATCGCCTTTCAGATCGCCTCTGATACATATGACCGCCTTGAGGCGTACCCAACAGAGGCAACGCGCTATGGCTATGACTTAGGTAAAACTGCTGCACAAAATAAGGCAGTCCTAAAAGAAAAATTTGATAAGCAAGCTGATTTTATGGCCTCGCGGTACAGCAGTACGGTACAAAATGGTAACGGCACTAAAGGCTTGTACGATAGTTTTGAGGGTCTGCCTACGGCTTTACTATCGAGTATTTCTGCGGCCAATTGCAACGGCAATCAATCTGATCCTTATACTCGCATTCAGTCCATTACGAGTTGGGTTAAAGGGGCTGCTAACGAGCACATCGTTACAAGTTGCAAGAATTTCGTGACGCCCGTAATAGCGCGATATTACCTGAAGATTAATGGTCGTGCGGTAAATAGTAATGATGTTACCAATATCATGGGTGTTCTTGTTCCAGCCAGCGAATTAGTGGGCGAAGATGTTGATTTCGGGTTTCGTGGTAAGTTTTTTCGGGTGATTGGTGACGATAACAGTAACTTCAATTTAAAATTTGTATTGCAGCCCGCGCCCGTGCCCGTGCCATATACCTTTGCTATCAATAGCGTTGAAAATGGGAAGCCCAAATATATGAATGATCGACTTCCAGAAAGTCTTATTCCTGGAGACCGGGGACACATATACAGGGCTACAGGCTCTGAATTAAATAGCAGCCTACCTAACTGGATTGATCAGTTAGTGTTTAAGTTTCGAGAATTTGACGTGCCTCATGCTGGTCACGCCTACATGCGGTATACCGATAAAAGTGGGTATAGCGTTGCCTTCGGCTTATTGCCGGCTCTTATTACAGGAGGGCGCAGAAATATGTCTATGCGCTGCTTAACTGGTGACTGCTCAATTAGCAACCATTTAGTTTTTATTGACGGCCCATCGCGTATGACAATGAAGGATGGCTGGTTTTTAATTGATGGTCAAAATCTGTACAAATAGTAACTTGTATCATTTTTGTTCTCGCTGTAAATCTTCTAGCTTCTTGTGGAGGTGGCAGTGTGAGTTGATCCTCCACTACATTAACCGCCACTACAACAAGCACATCACAGTAGTTAGAAGCTAGGATTCAAAGTCTTTGTAATGCCAATTGAAATGCTACCGTACCTGCGGATAATCCATCGCAAGCCTAGAGGCAACTATTGCGGCACTACAGTAAAGGAAAAGTCTTAAGCTTTGATGCCTGGTAAGCCAATCTTTGGAGTGGTTTATTTTATTGTTTTAATGCCTATTGAGTCGTTTGCTTACTGTCGCAATGAAGTTTGAGTAAGTTCTCACTCAGCCAACAGAACCGAACTATTTCACGAGGAAAAACTGCAAAGTGTGCGATTGCTTTAATAGCGTAAGACTCTTTATCTATAAGGGTTTGTAGCAAAGACCAACGGATTGACAATTGACGTGTGTCTTAGGTTAGTGGGGCGCTGCCCGCAAAGCCCTATTCTATATGGTGGGTCGGGTGAGTTTGAATAAGCGTTCCGCAAGATCTAAAACTTAAGTCTCCAAAACCTTCCGCAAATAGGCATCGACACCCCCTTGAATCAGTATTTGCTGATTATTAGGATGAATAAACCACCATCTTAGTGCTATCTAGAATCTGCACTGCAATCGAGCCTTGCTGTTTCTTTCTCAGTGCCGCAGCTAGCGCATCATTAAATGAGCTATAGGTTCCAATGCCTATCCAAGCAGAGTAGGGGTTATTGGGCTTATGTAATGCTCTAAAGCTTTTTGACATTGAATGACTTTCTAAGTGATTGAGGGTAGTTTGAGCGGCTTGAATCTTTTGTCTAGCTCGCTCTGCCTTAACCGCTGCTTGTGCTCGTTTGGCTTGATCTTTCAGGGCTTTGATTCTTGCTTGTGCTGGCGTTAATGGTTTAGCTGGAGAGGATTGGAATTCATAAAATCGCATACTGATATTTAGCTACTGGCTTTTAGTGACTAATACTCAGTGGGCAGCATTAAGATCCAGCGCTCACTGTCCCAGCAGGCGTATAGAGCGATGGAGTCGAGTGGGAAGGTCGTATAGGCAATTTTCTGAGTGGCCAGTACGTTGCCATTGCCATCATCCAGTAGTAGTTCGGCAGTACCGTTGAATACCTTTAACTTGCAACTGACAAATACTTCTGCTTTAGGTAAATGGACAATATGACTAGCTATGGCATCCATCAGCCAATAGCAGGCCGCCTCTTGTGCTAAAAACTGCGCACCATCTGTTAGAAAGACTTTAGGCCATAAGGGGTAGTAGAACTGCGTTCCATAAAATTGCTCCAAATGATTCAAAAGCTGGGTTTTAGATAGATTCATTTTTGCTATGCCTCACAATCATTTATTTATGAATGCGGTTTGCGTATTGAAATCAGACAAAACCTTGCTCTTTTGACTCGTTTTCGGGATTTTTAATTCAAAGCGACTACGCAGTTGCAGGCTTGCTGCTTCAATGGCCTCATCAAAGGCTCCCATCTCCGCTTCGCGCTTTAAGAGTTCTAGTACTTCAATGACATTCTCTAAATTAGTAGCCTCTACAGCAGTTTTGCCATTAGCCAGCTCTAAAACCTTGCTGCCGTAAAACACATTGATACACAGTGCTCCCGTGCTGCTGATAAACCACCAGGGTTTGATGCGCTTGAGCTTTTCAACGCTCTTGATATTGCCCTCTAGATCTTTAACGTTTTTGTAGCGCTTTACGACAAAGTCTTTGCCGTTATGTTTTGCTTTGGCTAATTCCAGTTGTTCCCATAACTTACTAATCAGCTTGTTTCTGCGCTGCACTATGGGGGGTTGGTTTTTAGGCCTTTTTGCATCGGTCAATTTGAGGGTATCAAGACTATCTAGTATTGCCATCGTGTTCTCCATCAGTTGAGTTAAAAAATGCCTGGACAACACAACAATATGATCAGAAAACAGGTCTGGACAACCGAAAAAAGGCCATTATTGAGCTCTTTTTAGGTCTTAGAACATATATGTACTTTTTTTACCGATCTTTATGTTCAAGCTAAATAAATTCATAGAAAGCAGTAAAAACAGTAAGGCTTAAAGGTTGGCACGCCGAAGGTAATCGTGCTGCGAAACCCGTTCTGATGTGTGACGGTACGCAATTCAGATCTCTTACTATCTGGCCTCATTGCACTACCCAAGACCATGTTTTGGATGCTTTAAACGACGCCCCTGTGTGGCAGTACCGTTTGCGATGTTGTATTAGTTGGTAGCGTAGAAATACGTGAATGTAGGCTAAATGGCGAAGTAATTCGTATAGGCTGAAAGTGAGTGGGAAAGCCAATGAAATAAACCCACAAGCTAGTTTGCAATGGTTCCTGATATAGACCGCAAACTAGCTGCGTATGACGGCACGTAATAGGTGATAGCAATACCTACCTATCTTGCTTCTTGCAAGTTGTGTGTATATCAGTTGAAAACCTCAGTGAAAGAGGCTTGCATGAGTTGAGCCCTTTATCAGGGCTTGGCTTGTGCTTCCTAGTGAAAGATCTTGAAATTCAACACTTTCAATTATGACTATAAAAAACAAAAAAAGAAGAAAATTGCGATGAGCGCAAGCGAAGAGCTGGCGAATGTAATTCGCCATTGGTATAGTTATTATTAATCACATGGAGGAGATATGAGTAATCAGCTGACTTATGAAGAAATAGTTGAAATATGGCTACGAGACTTTATTGACTCAATGGATCAAGATGGTCTTCGTCCCGGCAATAGTAGTGGAGATGCACCACCAGGTATAAAAATTATATTTGATGGATTTGGTTATAACGAAGAAACTAATGCAGAGGATGATGAGAATACTTTGACTTTTGCAGTGTTTGTGCATAAAGACTCTTTATCAGGTCAATTTCCTGAGCATGAAGAAACTCCCTGGGCTTTAATTCACAGGCCGAAAGAAGAAGTTTGTATATATGCGACTTATGATGTACAAGAAGACTACGTAAATATTCTTCCATTTGAGGAAAGCGAATCAAGCGAACTTGATCCTGAGTTTGTCTATAAGTTGATTGGTGATATCCACGAAGAATACTACTCATAGATGATTTGACTGTTGTAGTTCTGGTATGAAATTACATCACCAAAGAAAGGGTGATGAGATTAGCGTAAATGAAGAGACGGTGAACTGTAGATCACTTTTTAGTTCTCAAAGTGCTTAAGAAAGGTGTTTGGTATGGCTGAAAATTTCGATGTTAAGACATTTAATCATGAAATTGATAGATATTTAAATAAAGCGCTTGAATATAAAAATTTCGAACCTGAAATGTATAGAGGCTACATTGTTGATCTTCTATGGGAGTCGGTTGAAAATGAGAATACAGAACAAGTTGCTGATGCTATCTTTTCGTATTCAAGCGAGCAAGAATTTATTCCGTACAGACTATTTGAGTCTTGTGCAAATGAAATTCAAAATGAGATTGATGAATTATGCTATGAAGATCAATATGTGGATATTAAATATAAAAATGTAGTGGTTGTTTGGCTTGAGCAGCAATAAGCGCTAATACAATCTCAGACTTTGGTAAATTCGTGGCTCAAATGCCACGAAACATCATCAAAATCCATGATTTTTCCACTCAACACAAAATATACATTTGATGTTGAGTGCTTGTAACCAGTTGAAAATCAAGCGGTTATTTTTCAGTAGATTTCACTTGAAAAACCCATCAATCTGAGTGTATTTGTGGCCATTTCCGGTAGGAATATGGCAGTTTTGACTACAAAATATAAGTACATAGATGGCAAAACAGGGAGAGACCATGGCACAAGCAAAAACATTAAGTGATCAAGAGCTGCAAAGGGCTTTGGATTACACAGCAACTACAAAAGCAGCAGTGCGTAATCGCGCAATACTGCTGTTAACGCACTGGGCGGGTATGCGTATAGGTGAAGTAGCGTGCGTGCGCTACAGCGACGTTTTAAACGCGGATAAACAGGTGTTAAGTGAGATCCACTTAGCGGCTAATCAAACCAAGGGTTCTAAAAGCAGGGTAGTGCTGTTATCTGAACGGATGCAACAAGAACTTGCCATCTATATCGCAGCGCATCCACCAAAGGATATGAATCGTCCATTGTTTCCCACACAAAGGGCTTATGGATTTACTCCTAATACGCTCACTCACGTGATTAATGGACTTTATCGTCAAGCAGGTCTCAATGGCGCTACCAGCCATAGCGGCCGTAGGGGATTTTTGACACGCTTAAGTGAGAAGGGTGTTTCAGTTAGGGTGATGATGCAATTAGCAGGACATAGCCAGATGTCAACTACGCAGCGCTATATTGATACGAGACCCGATATTTTGCGCAATGCGGTAGAGCTTATCTAGGCTTAAGCGTTTTATAGTACGTTCTTAAGCGGGTGTAGATATCTTCAAAATCGTAATTAGGTAGTCTTACAGGTTTAGAGCTGGGAAAGCTGCCCCGTGCTGCGTTCTCAGTCACTTTCTTGGCGTTCTTAAAAGCCCTACTAGTCAGTATTGCCAAGTGCTCCTTACTGTCCGCATCCTCAAACTTCTTTTTAGATTCTTTTAAGTCGAGTGTTTTGGCATGCTTGGCGCTCACCTTTGCCCATAAGCCTACTTTCCAAAGCTGCATATCGGGATATTGGGCTTTTGCCATCAATATGCGTAACTGTATAAACAAGGGTTCGGAGCGTAGGCGTTTAGCGGCCAGTGCTTTGCTAGCTCTTGCTGATTTAGTGACGAGTGGTACCTTAGCGTTATCGATGAGCTTGGAGATCTGCCTAAGTAGATCTGCCTTAGGCATCCCAAGCGGCAAACCTAATATCAATGATGTGGGATTGCCTTCCGATGAACGAATCTGAGTTAGGTACTGTTCGTATGGCTTGTAGAAAAGAGGTTCAAAATCTTCATCCTTTTCAATACGGGTAATTTGTTTGACTAAAGGCTTGCTAAAAGGTGTGCCGTAGATATAAATGCCACGTTCTTGCCACCAGTCATCAAATGTCATTGTGGCAATGTCGCCAATTTCATCGTAGGTGGCTAATACCGATTGAAACTCAGAAATCACAGCCTGCTTATCAATAGTAGATAGCGTTTTACCTTCAGCTTCATATAGCTGTGTGATGAGCTTGTTTTGGTTTTTCTTATCTAGTCCCTTAGAGCGGATCTGCCTAGCTAGCTCGTAGCTTGGGCTAATTCTTAAAAACTCCACCATCAGCATGATGTAACCCTTAATGCCTCTAGTGGACCAATCCTTCATGGTCCTACCGGGTAGGGTACTTTTTGGAGATTTATTCATACAAATATATTAACACTTTAGAGTCATAATTAATAGTCAATTCATAAAAAGTGCTAATACTAAGAAACTACCTATACAGCAATTTCGCTGTTTTAAACGGGAGTTTCAAATGTCAAAAAGCTATCAATATGTTTCAAAGTGCAGCTGCTGCGAAGATCGCTTTACAAGAGTAAATGTACCTTTCATGAACGTCTTTCATTGCCCCACTTTGGGAGAAGTCGCTCGGAAAGCAATGGTTAAACAGGGATTTAAAGGCAGCTTAGCCCTGCAATGTGCCGGCGAAACTATCACTAATTTTTTCTATCAATATGTCGATTCAAGTGATCTGGCCAAAAGCGACCTTGTATATGAGTTGCTCTCAGATTTAGCACAAGCTTATTTCAATGATTTGGCAGATGAGGGTGTTGATTGGACTTATTACCCAATCGAACTTTAAACAAACTTAATTTAAATCAAATACGAAAGTGCACAGAAAATCATGAAAATTCAAAATACTCTATTGGTTAGCGATCTTCCATCAAATAAAGATCCAATTAGCTATGCTCAAGTTGCCGAAATCTTACAAGACCCCATTTTTAAGCCAAGTCTTCGCAAGCGCATTAATGAGGTACGTGAATATAACGAAGATGCCCAAGAGTTTTTACGTGACGTTGTGGCTGGCGCACATCGTGCAGCTATCATTTACGGCCCTCCTGGAATGGGGAAGACTCATGCGGTAGTGGAAGCTCTCAAATCAACTGGACTGCAGGAGAATAAAGATTATGTTGTAGCTCGCAGCCATGCCACACCGGGCATGCTTTATGTACTGCTTCATCTTATGCGCAAAGCAGGCAAGTACGTCATCCTCGATGACTGCGATGGGATCATTGCCAATGAAACTGGCCTTAATCTTCTAAAGGGAGCAACAGATCCAACCTATCGCCAGGTTGGCTGGGCGTCTACTCAAGAAATTCGCAATCCACTTACCGGAAAACCTATCCCAAGCCAGTTTGACTTTAATGGTACGGTAATTATTTGTACGAATGTACGATTAGCTAGTGGTCGTGGCCGTATTGCTAATCATATGGATGCGCTACGTAGTCGTTCTGCTCCATTCTCTTTGGCTCTTGATAGTCGTGAAGATCAGTATGCTCAGATCTTTCATATGATTGTTGACAAAGATTACTTGAGTGCTGATATTGATACTCAGCTGTCTGATGAAAAAAAAGTAGAGCTACTCAAGTTTTTATTAGAAAACCTGGATATTCCCCGTCGGCTTGATCTTCGCCTACCACAGCATATTGCTCGCACTATGAAGGCAAAGCCTAATAATTGGCAGCGTCAAGCCCGCCGTTTTTTGGAGGCTGCGTAATGAATAAAAAAGAACGCAATATCGCCTGGTTGATGTCTCTGACCCGAGCTCAGTTTAATTCAGCTGTATATGGCCCTAATAATCATAATTGGCGGTCCTCCTTAACGGATGAACAAAAGGCTGAATTTGGTCGTAAGTTAAGCATCGCCAACAAAGGAAAAGTTCTCAGTCAAGAGACGCGCAACAAGATTAGCTTGGCAAAGCTAGGAAAACCTAATCCAAGAAAGCCTGGATGGGTAGCTCCACCGTCGCCATTGAAAGGTAAACCTGGGGTTGTACATACTGAAGCAACCAAGCTAAAGATCTCAATAGCAAATAAAGGTCGTCTTAAGGGCATTAGGCGTGGCCCACAAAGTAATCAAACTAAGGAGAAGTGTTTATTCAGCAAGATTGAAGCTGGTTTAACTACGAGATGTCAAACACCATTGGGAATTTTTACAACTCGTGCTGAGGCTGCTCGAGCTCATGGTGTTGACCCTGTTTCAATTTCAAATTGGATGAAGAAAGAAAAGCCCGGATTTTTTTACTTAGATAAAAAGGATATTGATAAATGTAATCAAGATCGTGAAGAGTGGCAAAACCGTTTGGCAAATAAACCATGCTTAAAAAGTGATCGCTCTGTCAAAACGCCATTAGGAGAATTTCCTAGCATTCGTTCGGCCGCAAAAGTCATCGGAATTGATCGATCAACGCTGTCTGACAGAATTAAGCGTGGTTGGGAAGGTTATGGATGGATTAATGAAAAATAACGTTATGCAAGCCCAGCTAAACTCAATTGTTTTTCAACATCCCTAAAAGCCAACTCCGTGTTGGCTTTTTTTACATCCTTTGTACTTGGGGATACAAAGAGATATCTGCCTTGTGTAGTTACTTTTATCTCCACCAAGCCAAGTTGCGTATTAAATTGATAGCTGGCTGTAAATCGCGGTACAAGTTCGCCTTTGTAGGACGTGTGCGCAACCGACAACTTGGCTTTGGCTGCTTTAGGTAGCGTCCAATAGTCGTGTAAATCCGTGTCGCAACGCTTAATCAAAGTCTTCACTGCCGCTAGAGCATCTTTCTTGGATAGCTTCTTGAGCTGTGGCAATTCTTTGCTTAAATCCTCGCCAGCTTCCAATCTAGTTTTAACCTGTTTGAAGTGCGATAGATCACAAGCTCGATCTAGGCTTTGTTTTAAAGCGGCGTTAGCTTTACGCTCAAAGAATGTCTGAATAAAAGGGGTCATCAGATCACCATAGCCGTGAGGTATTGCATGAGGGTGGAAGTATTCATGATTTACGCTGCCTTACCTAATGCTTTATTCAGTTCGTCTTTAAGTTCTTTAGTGGCTTTGGCATTAGCTACAACCAAAGGCAAATACACGCCAGTGCTTGCGCCAACCAAACTAATCACATCATTGCGTACTGGGCTAGCGTTCATGTAACGCAAAATCTCATCTGCCTGTGCTGTCTTATCGTCAGGAATCTTGCCTGCCAACTGCTCAGCAATCATCAAGGGCTTCAAATGGCTATAGTGACGCTCAATCATGAGGATTGAAGTGCCCATCTGTTTAGCCAGCTGCCCAAAATCTAACCCCTCTAGTACTCGCTGCGTAGCGTAGTAGTGACGCAGGCTATACAAGCTTCTAGGCTTACCATCTTTGTCGCCTTTATCTAGGCCAGACTCTTTTAAGCAATCGCCAAAAGCATTGACTAGGTTATAAGGCATAGTGCCATCGCGCATACGGAAGATATGCTTATCTTCTTTCTTGGCAATGAGCTCTTCTAGCGTCATATCTTTGTATTCAGGCTGCAATTCGCGCAGCTTATCTAACAATGGCCACAGTTCGTTACGAGCAACGAGTTCTCGGCTGCCACGCTTGCCTTGCGGCAGGGTGATGTGAATGACGCGCATACTAGGCTTTTGAATAAACTCAATATGCTTCCACTTCAATTCTTTTGTCTCGGTACCTGGACGAACGCCGGTACAAGCTATAAAAGTAATGTACAAGCCAAGTAGCTCGCGAAGATAGCGTGACTTAGAGGCTCTGCCTTGCTCAGTCCATTTATGAATGAACTGCTGTAATTCGACTAACTCATCCGTGCTGAAGATGCCACGTGCTTCAGTAGCTTCACCAGTGTTCTTAGTGCTCGGCCTTTGGCTTTCGCTCATGTAGCCTTTTTCAATGGCGTAATCAAATACGCAATTCAAAGCAGCATTGTGATTGTTTTGTGTGGAAGCTTTGAGTTCATAGCCAACCTTCTCAGTGCGCCAACGATGAAAATCGGAGATGAGGGCAGGAGTTATGTTATCAATATGGTGATTGCCAAAGAAGGGAGTCAGGTAGGTATCGATGGCGCGATAGTAGTCAGCGTAGGTCTTTTTGCCTGTTCCAGCCTTTACTTGCTCTTTTAAGCTGCTGCTAACAACTTGAGCAACTGCTTTGAACTTCTTGCTAACTACCGATAATCCGCGCTTTTCAAGCACTCGGGCTTCGTGAAATAGGTCCTCTGCGACCCGTTTTGCAGTCTCTAAATCGCTAGTTTTACTGGTCGTTCTGAACCAAGTTTTCTTCGAGCCAATTTTGTAATGAATCTGCCAGACGCTGGAATTTGAACGGCGTTTCAAACGCAGTTCATGGGGTCTTAAAACAACCGTGGAGTCAGCAGTGGCGCGCATTCTAGGGTTTTCTCACTAATGAAGCTATTTTACCATTTTTAAGAATGAAAAGCAAATAATTGAAGTGTGCGATTGGTGTGCGATTGATTTTTACCCAAAAAATAGACAAAAAAAATGACTTGCGGTTAGCAAGTCATTGTTTCTACAACTAATTCTTGGTGGGTCGGGCGAGATTCGAACTCGCGACCAACGGATTAAAAGTCCGCTGCTCTACCGACTGAGCTACCGACCCAGTAAAGACTGAAATTATAGCAATTATTTTGCTTTGGCCTTGAAATCGCTGGACACCAATTCTTATGCCGCAGAGCGCCTTGCTACGGGGGGATTCTTGGCAAAGTAGTCCTTTATTCCGAGCAAAATCGCCTCTGCAATCTGCTCTTGGTAGGCCTCGTCATTGAGCTTTGCCTCTTCTTTTGGGTTACTAATAAAGGCGGTCTCTACTAGGATGGATGGAACGTCTGGAGCCCTGAGTACTGCAAAGCCAGCCTGCTCCACTTTGTTCTTGTGTAATGCTGCAAACCCACCAATGCGCTGCAATACTGCGCTACCAACTTGTACTGAGTCTTTAATTTGTGCCGTGGTCGACATATCCAACAATAAGTGTGCCACTTGGGTATCGCTTGTTTTGATATTGATGCCACCGATAAGGTCGGATGCATTTTCTTTATTGGCCATCCAGCGTGCAGTTGTGCTCGTTGCCCCTTGTTGCGAAAGTGCAAAAACAGAGGCGCCCCGGGCATTCGGCTGAATAAATGCATCCGCATGAATCGAGACAAAGAGATCAGCGCCCACTTGGCGGGCTTTGCGCACCCGAGTATGGAGTGGCACAAAGTAATCGCCATCACGCGTCATAAACGCCCGCATATTAGGCTCATTTTCAATCTTGGTGTTGAGGCGTTTGGCAATTGACAGCACAATGTTTTTCTCATAACTACCCCGAGCGCCAATGGCTCCCGGGTCCTCGCCACCATGCCCTGGATCTAAGGCGATGGTAATCAGTCGCTTAAAGCGTGGGCTGGTAGCAGTATCTTTGGGTGCTGGAATTGCTTGCGCAACTGGAGCATCTTGGCGATGGGCAAATTGCGCAATAAGGTCTTCTTCATTCTTTTTTTCGAGCGCCTGCTCTTTCTTGGCGCTGTTTCTGACGAGTTGCATCAAGGGATCCGGCGGCGTCGTTGGATAAAGATCAAAAACAGATCTAAATTTGTATTCGGCAACGGGCTCAAGGGTGAAGAGTTGCGGCTTAATCGGCTCTTTTAGATCAAACACCAAGCGCACCACATTGGGCTGAAATTGCCCCACCCGAATTTGCGAGACATAGGGGTCATTGGGCTTGACCTTAGCAACCAAATCTTTTAAGGTGGGATTGAGTTGCAAGCCAGTTACATCAACAACCAAGCGATCGGGCCCCGTCAGAATTTGGTGACTCACTTTAAGAGCGTTATCGGATTCGAGGGTGATGCGGGTGTAGTCTTCAGATGGCCACACGCGCACACCCAGAATCGTCGCTCCCCACGCGATGTCAGCCTTACCTAATAGCAGTATTAAGCCTAGCGTTGTAGCCGAGCCTTTAAGGTGTTTGCGCCGATTGGGGTTGATGTGATCTGCCATTGACCCTGATTTTAGGGGAGATCGACCTGCAGCTGGGTAAGAATTGTTAAGCCTAAATCACTTAGGGCTTTGAGCTCAAACTGCCGTTCGGTTTCTTGTTCGCCTGCAGTAATACTAATTTGCAGATCAAGTATGGGTAGGGTGCCTTCGGCCTTTTCTGGCCACTCAATCAAGCACATACCGGGCGCATCAAAATGCTCTGCCAAACCGGCTTCTTGCCACTCAAGGGGGGTGCGCATGCGGTACAAATCAAAATGAAAGGCATGCATAGTTTGCTTACCGCACGCAATCGGATAAGACTCACACAGCGAGTAGGTTGGGCTTTTGACCTTGCCAGCGTAGCCCATGCCCTGAATCAGGTAGCGCGCAAAGGCAGTCTTCCCTGCGCCTAAATTGCCCTCCAAGGCAATATTGACATGCTGGTCTAGTGATGCGGCATCTGCGAAAAAATGCGCCAATACGCTGCCGAGGGCCTTAGCGAGGTCAGCCGTTTCACTTTCTTGCCTACAATGTCTTTTAATTGATTTCAAATGGGAATCTGTTTGTGTGTCTAACGTGTAGCGTAGTTTATTCAGTAAATGCCCCTCGCGCCTAAAACAATTCCTACCGCCGATCATACGGTGCCGCTTGATGCCATCATGGGCTCTGACTTTAGAGCTTGGCTGGATCAGGAGTCTGTAGCTTTTGGCTTTGATCGCTTACGCATTACAGATACCAACTTAGGGCAGGCGCCTGAACGCTTGCGAGCCTGGTTGGCGGCGGGCTACCATGGCGAAATGGGGTATATGGAGCGCCACGCCGCCTTACGCTCCAGTCCAGAGCTGCTTCAGCCCGGCACCTTGCGTGTTGTCTGCGTCTCCATGAATTACGCTCCTAATCTTGATATTGATGCGGAGTGGAATCGCCTTGCTAGCCCTAGCGAGGCAGTGATATCGGTTTACGCACGCGGCCGGGATTACCACAAAGTATTGCGCCAGCGCCTTCAGGAATTAGCAAGCCGCATTGAAGCGCGCATCGGCCCATTTGGCTATCGCGTCTTCACGGATTCAGCGCCACTGATGGAAGTCGAGTTGGCACAAAAGGCCGGAGTGGGGTGGCGCGGCAAACACACTCTCTTGCTTAATCGTGAATCGGGCTCAGTTTTCTTTTTGGGGGAGATCTTGCTTGATTTGCCCTTGCCGGTGGATGCGCCAGTCGAGCCCCACTGCGGCACGTGCAGTGCCTGCATCGATGTGTGCCCAACAGCAGCGATTACTGCGCCCTATATGGTTGATGCGCGCCGCTGTATCTCCTACCTCACCATTGAAAACCCAGGCCCCATTCCACTGGAATTCCGAGCCGCCATGGGTAACCGCGTTTACGGCTGCGATGATTGCCAATTGGCTTGCCCTTGGAATAAGTTTGCGCAAGCAACGGCCTTGCCGGATTTTGCCGAGCGTAATGGCATGGGTGGAAGTTCTTTATTGGAGCTGTGGTCGTGGACTGCGACTGACTTTGAGCGCCGCCATGAGGGAAGTGCCATTCGCCGCATTGGTTACAGCCGCTGGCGCCGTAATCTCGCGGTGGCGATGGGCAATGCCTTGCGTTCAGATAAGAGTCCGCCTGAGCTGAAGTCAGCCCTCCGCAGCGCCTTGCAAGTAAAGCAAGTGCCAGCCGATGGATTGGTGCAAGAACACATTAATTGGGCCTTAGATGCCCCTAACGCCATCTAAAATCCCTGTAGATCGTACGGACTCTTACAATCCCACTATGCCATCCGATCGTGACCCCGCTCTAGAGCCCGCCCAAGGGCCTGAGTTACATCGTTTTACCAGTCGCAAGGATGCGTTTCGTAATGGCCTCAAAGACGCAAGCGGCGCTCCGGCCATGGTCCTCTTTGCCGGCATGGTGGGTTTTGGGGCGATGGGCAAAACCAGCGGCTTTGATCTCAGCTTTACTACTTTAAGTAGCCTCCTGATGTTTGCGCTACCCGGTCAAGTTGTGTTGATGGAGATGATGGTTGATGGCGCGTCACTGCTGGCCATTGCCCTTGCCGTAACCTTGACCTCAACGCGCTTTATTACGATGACCGTGACCCTATTTCCGCAATTCGATCGGCGCGATCAAAACGCGGGCTTGTATGCATCCGTTCATTTGTTAGCGATGACGGCATGGGCAGTATCGATGCGGGAATTTCAGCGGATTGAACCGCAGCACCGTTTAAGTTACTTTGCTGGCCTGGGCCTGCTGTGCTGGATGATTTCGGTACCGGGGACGATCTTGGGTTATTTGCTGGCAGGCGTAGTGCCCGTTTTTATAACCCTTGGCTTGATTTTTATTAATCCCTTATTTTTCTTGCTGACCTTTGCAGAGGTCAAGCCATGGATTAATCGGATCGCGATTGCCTTGGGTTGTGTGATGGGTCCTTTCTTCTATTTACTGGATCGAGATACGAGCCTCCTTACTACTGGCCTCGTGGCAGGCACCTTAGCCTATTGGATTGACCGTCAGTATTTGCGTAAGCGCAGATCAGCGTCGGATGGAGGTATGCTGTGATCGCCGCGCATTTACAAGGGTGGGGAGTTTGGATTGCACTCGCAAGCGCTTGCATCGGCACCTACTTGTGCCGCGCAATCGGTGTCATGCTTGCCGGAAAAATTAACCAAGACAGTGAGATCTTTCGCTGGTTATCGGCAGTCACTTATGCCATGGTTGCGGCCTTAACCGTCCGCTTGATTGTGCTGCCGATTGGTTTACTCGATACCGTACCGCTGTGGATACGCATTTTGATTTGCGTACTCAGTTTAGGCATCATGCTGTCAAAACCCCAGCAGCGTTTTGTTCCTGCCTTACTGATTGGTACGTTGCTGATGGTCTCTTACGGCCTGATGCGCTAAGACCGTAAGAGGATTTCGAAAAAGATTCGTTTAGAGCAATATTTTATTGCAAGTGGGCTGCCAAGATGCAAGCAATGTGAACGGCCTCACGCTGCGTGCCATCATGAATCTGATGGCGGCAACTCGTGCCATCAGCAACTACCCAGCTATCGGGCGCTTGCCGTATTGCTGGCAATAAACTCAGTTCTGCCATTTGCTTTGACACGCCAATGTGCTCGACTTCATAACCAAAACTACCAGCCATACCGCAGCAGGACGATTCAATCAGAGTGGGCTTTGCATTTGGAATCAGTTGCAGGAGTTCCAGTGCTGGCGTCACTGCAGCAAATGCTTTTTGATGGCAGTGGCCATGAAACAGCACAGCGCGATCAGCTGGTTTGAGATTGAGTTTGAGTTTGCCGGTCTTGGATTCATCCGCAAGGAACTCTTCCAGTAACTGCGCTTTTTGGCTAACGGCTACGGCCTTTTGTCCGAAGCCCATCACTAAGGCTTCGTCTTTTAGGGTAAAGAGGCAAGAGGGTTCCAGGCCAACAATGGCAATGCCGCGCTCGGCGTAGGGTGCCAGGTGGTCTACCAAGGCGCCCAAGCGGGCTTTGGCTTCATCCACCATACCGGCTGCAAGGTAGGTGCGACCACAACAGAATTGCTTTGAGCATTTCTGTTCAGTGGCGGAGGCGCTATTGGCCGTATCCATTTGCGGAATATGAATTTGATACCCAGCGGAGCGGAGCACCTGAATTGCTGCATGCACGTTCTCGTTCTCAAAGTAGGCATTAAAGGTATCGACCAAAAGGACGACTGCTTTACTTTCTTCTTGTAGCTGATCTGGTGTGAAACGGTATTGCGCTGCGCTTGCTGCGGAATCGATTGGTGCATTCCAGAAAGTATCGCTACGCCAGACCGGCAGGCTACGCTCTGCCGAAATGCCAGTGAGCCATTCTTGTATCTTGGCAATCGCTGGAATACGGTTACGAATATTCAGTAAAGCGGGTAGACCTGGAATACGGCTGACTATCGGCGCATAGTGCGGCAAGTGCGCCACTAGGCGATCACGCAGGGTGTGACCATGGCGTTTTTTGTAGTGGCTCAAATACTCCACTTTCATCTTCGCCATATCGACGCCCGTTGGGCACTCGCGGCGACAGGCTTTGCAACTGACGCATAAATCCATCGCATCTTTGACGGCTGCGGTAGTCAGCGGATCTTCGCCCGGTGCAGCATCCAGTTGACCCGATACGGCAAGACGCAAGGTATTGGCACGGCCACGGGTGAGGTGTTTTTCATCACGGGTGACGCGGTAGCTCGGGCACATCGTGCCGGCATCAAATTTACGGCAATGGCCATTGTTATTGCACATCTCGACTGCTTTGGAAAAGCCATGCGCTGGATCGCCGCCACTACCAGGTGCGCTGGTCTCTTCGGTGACGGGATTGTTTTGCACATTCCATGCCGACCAATCTAAATTGGTCTTGAGGGGAATGATTTTGTATTCGGGTGGAAAGCGGAAATAACTCGAATCATCCATCTTCGGCGGATCAATGATTTTTCCGGGATTCAATAAATTGTCGGGATCAAATGCGTGTTTGATCTCACGCAGGGCATCGGTAATTTTGGGGCCAAATTGCCAAGTAATCCATTCGCCACGGCACAGGCCATCACCGTGCTCACCGCTGTATGCGCCTTTGTAGCGGCGTACCAGTTCAGATGCCTCTTCTGCCATCGCTCGCATCTTCTGCGCGCCATCACGGCGCATATCCAAGATCGGGCGGACATGCAAAGTGCCTACGGAGGCGTGCGCATACCAGGTGCCGCGGGAGCCGTATTTGGAAAAGACGTCGGTGAGTGCGCTGGTGTATTCGGCTAAATGTTCGAGTGGTACGGCGCAGTCCTCAATAAAGCTGACGGGCTTACCATCGCCTTTGAGACTCATCATGATGTTGAGACCCGCTTTGCGAACTTCCCACAGATTTTTTTGTAGACCTGCATCAGGCATTGAGACCACAGTATTGGGTAAGCCCAAGTCGCTCATTAATTCATTGAGCGCTACAACGCGCTCTACGAGTGGAGCATGCGCTTCACCCGAAAACTCCACAAGCAAGATCGCTTCGGGTGTTGGGCCTGCCGCATCAATCAGTGCGCTCTCAATGGTCTTTTTAAAGCTGGGATTGTGGCGCGCCAAATCAATCATGGTGCGGTCGACTAATTCCACCGCGGTAGGACCTAATTTGATAATGTGCTGCGCACTATCCATGGCACGGTAGAAGCTTGCGAAATTTACAATGCCGAGCACCTTGTGCTGCGGCAATGGGGCTAATTTCAGTTGCAGTGATTTGAAATACGCGAGCGTCCCTTCACTACCCACCAACAAGTGCGCCAAGTTAACGCTGCCATCTGTGGTGTACGGCTTTTCGCTTTGCGGATGAAATACATCCAAGTTATAGCCAGCGACCCGGCGCATGACTTTCGGAAACATCGCTTCAATTTCTGGTTGCAAGCGATTGGCTAAGCCTTTGACAAAATCACCCAGCTGTTTAGCAGTCCCGCTGCTCTGACCGTAGTTGCCAAATTGCGCGAGTTGGCCGTCGGCCAGCCATGCATCGATGCCCAAGACGTTGTGCACCATATTGCCGTAGGCAAGCGAGCGACTGCCGCAGGAATTATTTCCAGCCATGCCGCCGATTGTTGCTTGCGCTCCGGTAGAAACGTCAACGGGATACCACAGACCGTGTTTTTTCAGATTGGCGTTGAGGTGATCTAAAACTAAACCGGGCTCCACTTCAGCCGTGGCTTTTTCAGGGTCAACATGAAGGATTTTGCGAAAGGCCTTGCTGTTATCAATCACCAGTGCAACCCCGGTGGTTTGGCCGCATTGACTAGTACCGCCCCCGCGTGGCAACACCGGAATCGAATGCTCCCTGGCCACTGCCAAGGCCGTTTCGATGTCAGCCGCATCTTCGGGGATCACAACCCCAACCGGAAATTGCTGGTAAATCGATGCATCCGTAGCGTACCGACCCCGATTTGGGGTGTCGGTCAGCACCTGCCCACGAATGTGCTTTTGCAATTGGGAGCTGATTTCAGGGGGCAGGGCGGTTTTTGTTGGCATGGCTCAAGGTATGGGAAAATAACAAAACATTCAGAATCGAGTGAAATTCTACAAAAGACCGACTATTTCAGCTTGATCCCCTGTTTTTTATCAATTTTGATTTTACGTGGCAATTGACTTTATTAAATTGACCCCCGTCGGATTGAGCAAGGGATTATGAGCCGCAACAGCGACTGTTACCGTATTCCACCCAATTCAGACCAAAACACCACGAGGAGACCACTATGTTGGCAAATAAACCTTACCTGACCCAAACGGACGTGCAAGCCATTCTGGACGCCGCGAATGCCCATGCTGCTGAAAATAACTGGGCAGTGACGATTGCAGTTTGCGATGATGGCGGCCACATGCTCGGCATGATTCGCCGCGATGGCTGCGCCCCCGTTTCTGCATACATTGCTCAAGAGAAAGCCCGTACGGCTGCAATGGGTAAGCGTGAGAGTCGCGTGTACGAAGAGATTATCAATAACGGCCGTACCTCCTTTTTATCCGCTCCCCACATTCAAGGGATGCTGGAGGGTGGCGTCAATATCGATGTAAATGGATTTACCATCGGCGCAGTCGGCGTTTCCGGCGTGAAGTCTTCCGAAGATGCCAGCACAGCTAAGGCTGGGATCGCGGCCATTATTTAAGTTACCTTGACCAATACCACTGTAGATACAAACACCCCCGCAGAGTCCTCCGACTCTCCAGTCAGCATGACCTTCGCCGATTTTGGCCTTGACCCACGCGTTCAAAAGGCGATCGGCGAACAGGGCTACAACACCCCAACCCCCATTCAGGCACAAGCCATTCCACATGTATTGGCTGGTAAGGACTTGATGGGCGCCGCGCAAACAGGTACTGGTAAGACTGCTGCATTTATCCTACCCATCATTCAAAAGTTACTCCCTGGTTCGAGCAGTAGCGCGTCGCCAGCGCGCCATCCGATTCGTGCGCTTGTCTTAACGCCCACCCGCGAACTGGCAGTGCAGGTTGCCGATAATGCGGCCAACTATTCTCGGCATACGGATCTGCGCTCGACGGTTGTTTTCGGTGGTGTGGATATGCAGTCCCAAGTGGCACAGCTGCGCAGTGGCATTGAGATACTGATTGCCACGCCTGGCCGTTTGCTGGATCACCTAGGCTCTAAAACAGCGAACCTATCGCAAGTCGAGATCTTGGTCTTGGATGAAGCCGATCGCATGCTGGACATGGGCTTTTTGCCTGATCTGCAGCGCATCATTAATTTGATCCCAGCACAGCGCCAAACCCTGCTGTTCTCCGCCACCTTTTCACCTGAGATTAAAAAATTAGCACAGAGTTATTTACGCAATCCGGTCACGGTTGAGGTTGCACGCCAAAATGCCGCTGCCGATACCGTTAGTCAAGTGGTGCACATGGTCTCTGCAGCAGATAAGCAGCGCGCCATTACCACTATTTTGGAAGCGCGCACGCGCCAAGGTTTATCGCGCCAGTGCATCATCTTTACCAATAGCCGTTTAGGCTGCGCCAAACTCTCGCGGGCACTTGAGCGCGATGGCATCAAAGCGGGCGCAATTCACGGCGATAAGAGTCAGGGTGAACGTACTCTCACTTTAGATGCATTTAAGTCGGGTGCAATTGAAGCCTTAGTGGCAACCGATGTGGCGGCGCGTGGTCTGGATATTCCAGCGATGCCTTGCGTGATTAACCACGAGTTACCCTACAACGCCGAGGACTTCATTCACCGCATTGGTCGTACAGGGCGCGCAGGCAGCACAGGGGATGCCATTGCCTTGGTGGACGATGGTGAAAAGCGCTTGTTAGACGACATCGAAAAATTGATGAAGCGCAAATTACCGGTAATGCCGCTCCCAGAAATTAAGGGCGGTAAAACAGCCGATCCTTTTTTCTATAAGCCCTATCAAGCCGGTGCAGCTCCAGCTAGCGCAGCTCAAGTAGGGGCTGTGCAAGCATCGCCCAAAGCGAGTATTAACGATGGCAATCCCGATCAGCCGATCGCCAACCCCATTAAAAAAGCAGGCATCACCCCAGCAAAATCGCCAGTTGGCGCTTTGCTTGGCGGCATGAAAAAAAAGACCAGTTAGTTTTAAGTAAGGCTGTTCTGCCTGGTCCGATCGGTCCAGGCGTGCGTGGCGCTCAGTAACCATTCTGAAATGGTCTGACCTTGCCCATTACTAATTCCGCCCAAACCAAGGTGCAGTGCAGCGCCTTGCAGTGCCTGTAAAGCAGTTACGCTATTTGTCGTGTTGATCTCGGTTGCTTGGGTCTGTTTACTTAACTTCTCGCCGTGGGGATCTAAAACCAGTGGTAAGTGACGGTATTGGGGAGTTGGATAATCCAAAATCCCTTGCAAGTAAATTTGCCGCGCAGTATTACTAAGTAAATCGGCGCCCCGCACAATGTGGGTAATGCCTTGCCTGGCATCATCAACCACTACTGCGAGTTGATACGCAAAAATCCCATCGGCCCTGCGCAGCACAAAATCCCCCACATCCACATTGAGGTTTTGCTCTTGCGGTCCGAACTCGGCATCCGTAAAGCGGACTCCTTGATCGGGTTTAAGGGCAAGTCGCCAAGCACTCGCTGAAATATCTGCCGGAAATCTTGCTTGCCAAGCCGATGTATTTCGGCAAGTGCCCGGGTAGACCTGCTCTTGATTGCGGGCGCGTAGCCTGCCTTGGTCACTGAGCGCACTGGTAATTTGCTGGCGCGAGCAGGTGCAGGGATATATTTGCTGATAGTCGTAGAGCGTTTCTAAGGCACTTTGGTAAGCGTTGAGCTGCTGGGATTGCCAGATCACTCCCTCGTCCCAGGTAAGCCCACAGGCCTGCAATTGAGCCAAAATTCGCTGGTCCATGCCGGTAATGCAGCGCGGTACATCCAAATCCTCGATGCGGACGAGCCAGGTGCCTTGATTTGCGCGGGCATCCAGCCAGCTTCCCAAGGCGCTGGCGAGTGAACCGGCATGTAAAGGTCCGGTTGGCGAGGGCGCAAAGCGCCCGCGGTAGTGGGGATGGGGTGGTTTTAAGCTAGACACAGCTAAAATCATCTCATGGCCGTACCCCGTTTTGTTCATCTGCGCGTTCATTCCGAGTTTTCAATTACGGATGGAGTCGTACGCATTGACGATGCAGTTGCTGCAGCCAGTAACGATGGCATGGGCGCTTTAGCCATCACCGACCTCAGTAATCTGTTTGGCCTAGTCAAGTTTTACACCGCCGCCCGCGAGGGTGGAGTAAAACCGATTGCCGGCGCCGATGTATGGCTCTCGAATTTACAAGACCCCGACCAACCACACCGCATGCTGCTGCTAGTGCAGAACCACTCGGGCTACCTCAATTTATGCCAGCTACTCAGCCGCGCATCCCTCGATAACCAGTCGCGTGGGCGCGCGGAAGTGGACCCCCGGTGGTTTAGCGAGCTTGCTGCAAAAAAAGAAGACCAGGCGTTTGGCCGTACCCTGTCCTATGGCTTAATTGCCCTATCGGGCGCGTATCTGGGTGATGTCGGTACCGCACTATTAGCCGGGCAAGAGGAGCAGGCCAAAGCCGCTGCCAATCGCTGGAAAACAATCTTTCCAGGCGCTTACTTTATTGAAGTGCAGCGCGCTGGGCATCCACAAGACGAACAACACCTGCAGTTAGCTTGCCAACTTGCAAGTACGCTGGCATTGCCAGTGGTGGCGACCCATCCGGTGCAGTTTATGCACCGGGATGATTTCAATGCCCATGAAGCGCGGGTCTGCATCGCTGAGGGTGAATTACTCGGCAATCCGCGCCGCCAGAAAAAATTCAATCCCGAGCAATACTTTTTAAGCCAAGCCGAGATGGAAAAGCGCTTTGCTGATTTACCAAGCGCACTCACTAACTCGGTTGAAATTGCCAAACGCTGCAATCTCTCCTTGGTGCTCGGACAGCCGCGCTTGCCTGAGTTTCCGATTCCGGCCGGCATCTCGCTCGGTGATTATTTATTTAAGCAGGCCGAGGTCGGATTGGTTCGGCATATGGAGCGTAACTTTCCAGACCCAGATAAGCGCGCTGCAGAAGAGCCCCGTTACCGGGAGCGTTTAACGTTTGAAGTCAAGACCATTGAGCAAATGGGCTTCCCAGGTTATTTTTTGATCGTTGCCGACTTTATTAATTGGGCAAAGAATAATGGCGTACCCGTGGGCCCTGGCCGCGGTTCTGGTGCTGGCTCCCTAGTAGCCTATTCGCTTGGGATTACGGATCTCGATCCCCTTAAATACAACTTACTGTTTGAGCGTTTTTTAAATCCAGAGCGGGTATCGATGCCCGACTTTGATATTGACTTTTGCCAGCATGGTCGCGATCGCGTCATTCAATACGTCAAAGATAAATATGGCAAAGATGCTGTGAGTCAAATTGCAACCTTTGGCACCATGGCAGCCAAAGCGGCGATTCGGGATGTGGGGCGCGTCTTGGAGCAGGGCTATGGCTTTGTCGATAGCATCGCAAAGCTGGTGCCATTTAAACCCGGTCAACTCGTCACCATCGAGATGGCCAAAAAAGAAGAGAAGCAATTGGCTGAGCGCGAGCGCAATGAAGATGAGGTGCGGCAACTCTTAGCATTGGCTCAGCAGCTCGAAGGCATGACGCGCAACGTCGGCATGCATGCCGGTGGCGTGCTCATTGCCCCAGGAAAGCTGACGGATTTTTGCCCGCTCTACACACAAGACTCCAAAGACCAAGACAGCAGTTCTGTCATTAGTCAATACGATAAAGATGACGTAGAAGCCATTGGCCTGGTTAAGTTTGACTTCTTGGGCTTAACGACACTGACCATCTTGGCCGCTGCAGAACGCTGGATTAAAGCATTGCATGCCGATCGCAAAGACTGGAGTATCGGCGACATCACCTTGGAAGATCCTGCCGCTTTTGAGGTGCTAAAGTCCGCCAATACCGTTGCCGTCTTTCAGCTGGAAAGCCGCGGTATGCAGGGCATGCTCCGCGATGCTAAGCCCGATCGCTTTGAGGACATCATTGCGCTCGTAGCGCTCTATCGTCCTGGTCCGATGGATCTGATTCCGGACTTCATTGCACGTAAACACGGCCGCCAACAGGTTGAGTACCCTGATCCCCGCATTGAGCCGGTTCTGCGCGAGACCTACGGCATCATGGTTTACCAAGAGCAAGTGATGCAGATGGCTCAAATGATTGGCGGTTACTCCCTAGGTGGCGCTGATTTATTACGCCGCGCGATGGGTAAAAAGAAGCCAGAAGAGATGGCGCAGCACCGCAAGATTTTTAGCGAAGGCGCAAAAAAGGGCGGAATTACTGAATTTAAAGCAAACGAAATTTATGATTTGATGGAGCGCTTTGCGGGTTACGGATTTAACAAATCCCATGCGGCTGCGTATGCCTTGCTCGCCTATCAAACCGCTTGGCTCAAGGCCCATTACCCTGCTGAATTTATGGCGGGCAACTTATCGCTGGCGATGGACGACACCGATAAGGTCAAAATTTTGTACGACGATTGCCTGCAAAATCGCCTGCGGGTATTACCGCCGGATATTAATACCGGCACCCATGAATTTACCCCCCTACGCACGCAAGGGGCACCAATTGACCAGCCCTTGACGGATATACGCTACGGCTTGGGTGCAGTACGTGGCACTGGCGAAGCAGCGATTGAGGCAATTGTTAAAGCGCGCGAAACAGGTGGCCCCTTTACCGACCTATTTGATTTTTGTGCGCGCGTCGATCGGCGCCAAGTCAATCGCCGCGCGATTGAAGCACTGATGCGCGCAGGCGCATTTGATAGTTTGTATGCGGCAGAAATAAAACAAAATGGCAAGCCTTACGATATTCGCTCTACCTTATTAGCCTCTTTGGCGCGGGCGATTGAGGCAGCAGAACAGGCCGAGGCATCGATTCATCAGGTGAGTTTATTTGAGACTGCTGGCGAGTCGGACCGCCACCTTCCGGAGCTGGTTCGTGAGCCGCCATGGCCTGAAAAAAAACGCTTGCAGGAAGAAAAAACTGCGCTGGGCTTATGCCTTACTGGCCACTTATTTGATGCATACCGTAGCGAGGTAGGGCATTTTGTGCGCCAACCTTTAGTTAAAGTAACTGAAGGAAAAGACCAATTGCTCGCTGGCATTATTACTTCAGCACGCATGCTGACTGGGCAACGAGGCCGAATGATGGTGGCCACTATTGATGATGGCACTGCTCCGATTGAAGTGATGCTCTACAGTGAGGTCTATGAGCCGAATCGATCCTGGCTCAAAGAAGATGAACTGGTTATTGCCAAAGTCAATGTCACACCCGATAAGTTTTCAGGGGGTACGCGGATTGTGGCGGAAGCAGTAATGGATATAGCAGGCGCACGTTTACGCTTTGGGCGTAATGTGCATGTGCGCATGGACTCTGCGATCGATCTCAAACTCTTCCGCAGCCAAATAAATCCGTACTTAATCAGTAATCGCCAGCAGGCAAGTAAGCCCGGTATGCCACCCGGAATGCCCGTCCCCCAAACGGATGGCTTTAAAGGCTTACCACTGACTGCGGTGGTTACTGCCAGTGGCAGTGCTTGCTTAGTGCAGTTTCCCGATGAATTACGACTCTATCCCGATGATGCTTGTTTGCATAGTTTGCATCAACTGCTAGCGACAACACAGGCAGATCCAGTGGTGGTGCAGTACGCATAAAATACTGGATTTACTGCGATGCTTTTAACGCCGCATGCGCACGAATTTTTTCATTAAGTCGTTCTCTGCTGCTTTTGTCATTGGATTGATCACGTACTTTATGAAATATATGAATGACTTCGGTCGCCCAGGCACCTGATTTACGAATAACACCATTGGCTTGCAGTCTAAAGACAAAGTCGGCATCTTCATGCCCCCAGCCCAGCAGCGTTTCATCAAACCCGCCAATTGCGAGGGCGTCGCTGCGCCAACAGGCCATATTGCAACCCTTAATGCGCCGCCAAACAAATGTGCTGTACAGCCTGCGTGAGTGATCACCAAACTTAATGAACAGGGGCAGTAATTTATTGAGACTGCCGCGTAAGCGATAGTTAAGTGCATGCTGCTTGAAGCGATCAAAACTCCAATGTGGCCATGACAGTATTTCTTCTGCGAGCAACTTGTTTGACAGAATGCGACTGCCCGTTACCATATGACTAGGCTCTGCGAGTTTTCGATGCTGGGCAATAAAATCGTGCTGCACAATGCAGTCGCCGTCTATAAAAATAAGGTAATCGCCTTTGGATGCGGCAATGGCTAAGTTACCAACCACGGTCTTGCGGCAACCATCGTCTTCGATCCAAACGTGCTCTATTGGCACGGGAAAATCAGCACGCATCCCATCAATTAATTCACGGGTATCAGGGCGTGAGCCATCGTCGGCGATGATGACCTCAAAATTGCGATCGGTCTGGGTTTTTAAAGACTCCAGCGATAGTCGCAAGGCTTGCGGCCAGTTGTAGGTTGCCACAATGACTGAAATCATTCCTATAAACCCTTATCCGCCTTGGAAGCTTTTATAAGCTCACAGATTTTCATATAACGGTAATATGATCCTTGGGCGTTAGCGAGTGCCAGTGAAAAGCCCTGAGACCCATCCAGAAAACCCAAGCGAATAACGTAGGTTCTAAAAAAAGACCATACTCCATGGCCAATCGCCGCCAGCGGACTGCTTCGCTTGCCTTTGGCAAACGCCTGCTCTGCAGAGGCACTGGAGTAGCGGTCAATTTTTTGCAATACCTGCGAGTAGTTCATAAAGCTGTAGTGCAGCATGTGGTTTTTCAGCCTCACAACGGGGCCGCTAGGAATGAGACGCTCGTGCACTAAGTCATCGGAAAATCTGGCCGTGCCACGCTGAAATAAGCGGTCTACGTAGTCGGGATTCCAGCCCGAATGGCGGATGAAGCGACCGCAATACCAAGACAGCCTGGGAATGGCAAAACAGGTCGAATTGCCCGGCTTTTCTAGAGCCCCTGCAATTTCCGCCTGAAGCTCTGGGGTCAGTCGCTCGTCGGCATCCAGGGAGAGGACCCAATCGCTGGTAGCGAGGTCCAGCGCCCGGTTCTTTTGGGGACCAAAACCAGGCCAGTCGGCTGGCTGGGCAATGGTGGCACCAAATTCCTGGGCGATTGAAATGGTTCCGTCGGTACTGGCTGTATCGACAACAACCACCTGCTGGGCAAGCCCTCCTAGGGAGGCCAGGCAGTCCCGAAGATTGGCCTCTTCATTGCGAGTGATGAGTATGACGGATAAGGTGGGCATAATTCATTATATGAATGCCGACGACAGAATTGCCCTAAACCGCCTAATCCAGTACTTAAAACCCCATACCAAAACGATTATTGGGTCGATTTTGGCTATGGCGCTGGTGGCTGGCGCCGAGACGTCGATTCCTGCACTGATGAAGCCTTTATTGGATCGTGGCTTTACTGGTGAGCTCGATAGTAAGTTATGGTTAGTTCCGATTTTTTTAGTCGGGCTCGCATTCATTCGGGGGGGTGCTCAATTTCTGTCGAATTATTTATTATCCAGAGTTATCAATGCAGTGCTCCTAAAGCTGCGAGAACAGATGTTCCAAACCTTGCTGCATGCCAAAACGGAGTTTTATCAAAAGAGTTCTGCATCGAGCCTAATCAATGCCGTTGTATTTGAAGTCAATAATGTTCTCAGCATCATGGGTACGATGCTCATTAGTTTGGTGCGCGACTCATTAACCGTATTGGGTTTATTAGGCTACCTGATTTACCTCAACTGGAAGCTTACCCTGGTTGTGTTGATTATTTTCCCGATCATTGCCTTCATCATGAGCTTGATCAATCGTCGTTTGCGCGGCCTGAATCGGCAGCAGCAAGCGATGACCAGCGAGCTTGCCTACATTGTTGAAGAAGCGGTCTCAGGACATAAAATTGTCAAGGTCCATGGTGGCGAAACCTACGAGATGGGGCGGTTTATCGACAAGGCGGATCGCTTACGGCGCTTTGCTTTAAAAGCGGCAGTAGCGGGCGGTCTTAATCAGCCGATTACTCAACTCGTTGCCTCCATGGCGCTCTCTGTAGTACTGGTGATTGCATTGATGCAGTCCTCTACTGAGGGCACTACCGTGGGTGGCTTCGCCGCCTTCATAACAGCCATGTTTTTAATTATTTCCCCGATTAAACATTTGGCCGACATCAACCAGCCATTGCAGCGTGGCCTTACTGCCGCCGAAATGATTTTTGGCCTAATGGATCAACCGATCGAGGAAGACGATTCTCGAAAAGCAGGTGTGCAGCGGATAGAGAAAGCAAAGGGTGCGATTACCTTTAAAGATGTTTCATTCGCATATCAGCAAGATACGGATCGACAAGATGCTTTAAAGCACGTCAATCTGTCGATTCAGGCAGGCGAGGTAGTGGCCTTTGTGGGCCCCTCTGGTGGTGGTAAGTCGACGCTGGTGAATTTACTGCCACGCTTTTTTAGGCCTACTTCCGGCGCGATTGAGCTCGATGGCGTAAATCTGGAAGACTTGTCCTTGTTTGATTTACGACGCCAAATTGCCTTTGTTAGTCAAGACGTCATCTTGTTTAATGACTCGATTGCTGCAAACGTCGCTTACGGCACCGATGTGGTGAACGGGATTGATCGGGGTCGTGTGATGGAGGCGCTGGAAGCAGCTAATCTCACCAATCTACTGAGTGAGCTGCCGCAAGGGATCGATACCCTAATTGGTGATAACGGTAACCGACTCTCTGGTGGGCAGCGACAACGCTTAGCGATTGCCAGAGCCATTTACAAAGATGCGCCGATCTTAATCTTGGATGAAGCGACATCGGCCCTCGATTCTGAATCCGAGCGTCAAGTACAAGAAGCGTTAGATCGACTGATGGCTGGCCGCACTACTTTGGTGATTGCGCACCGCCTCTCTACGATTGAGCATGCGAGCCGCATTGTGGTGCTGGAGCATGGGCAGGTTGTTGAAAACGGATCCCATGCTGAATTAATTGCCAAAGGGGGCTTGTATAGCAATCTGCATCGGCTGCAGTTTGCCAATGCGTAAGAAAAAAAATCGAGCCTTATCTCAAGACTTAACTCAAGACAATATCGTATTGCTCTTGTTTGAAAGAGCCTTCTGCTTGCAAACGAATGGGCTTGGCAACAAAATCCCCCAGCATCGCTAAAAACTGATTCTCTTCCTCTAAGAAGAGATCAATGACGTCAGGCGCTGCCACAATACGAAACTCCCGGGGATTAAATTGCCGATGCTCACGGACGATTTCTCGGAGGATTTCATAGCAAATGGTTTGTGCAGTTTTAATTTCCCCTTTACCGCTGCAGGTGGCGCATGGCTCGCACAAAATGTGCGCTAGGGATTCCCGCGTGCGTTTGCGGGTCATTTCAACCAGGCCCAAAGTAGAAAACTGGCTGACCGAGCTACGGGCATGATCCCTCTCTAAGTTGCGCTTGAGTTCACTCAATACAGCCTCTTGGTGCTCGCGGGTCAGCATATCAATAAAATCAATAATGATGATGCCGCCCAAGTTACGTAGGCGTAGTTGCCGGGCAATGGCTTGCGCAGCCTCCAGATTTGTCTTAAAGACCGTGTCGTCTAAATTGCGCGCGCCCACGTAGCTGCCGGTATTGACGTCGATGGTGGTCATCGACTCGGTCTGATCGATCATCAAGTATCCGCCGGATTTGAGGTCGACGCGTCGTCCCAAGGCTTTGTTAATTTCGGCATCGACATCAAATAAATCAAACAGGGCACGTTCGCCGCGATGCAAGGTTAGCTTGCCAACGAGGTTGGGCGTGTATGTTTCCGCAAAGCGATTTAAGCGCTCAAAGTTCTCTGCTGAATCAACCCGGATTTGCGTGGTCTTGTCACTGGCCAGATCGCGCAATACTCGCTCTGCCAAACTCAAGTCCTGAAAGAGAAGGGCGGGAGCGGCTTTCTGATTAACCGAGGCCAAAATCGATTCCCAGGTTGTTCTGAGATAGAGAAGATCAAGTGTAAGCTCTGCATCCGTAGCATCTTGCGCAATGGTGCGCACAATAATTCCACCGGCCTGATCGCTGGGGAGCAGTCCAGTGATACGGGCTTTGATGGCCTCTCGTTCATCTTGGTGTTCAATGCGCTGGGAGATGCCGATGTAGGGTGCGTCACCCGATTCTTTTTGAGATTGCGGTAAATACACCAGGTTTCGACCCGCGATACTAATTTGGGTTGTGAGGCGCGCCCCTTTGGTACCGAGGGGATCTTTTAAAACTTGCACAATTAAGGTTTGGCCCTCGTAGAGGACTTTTTCAATTTGGGTTTGTTGGTTTTGCTGGGCAATATCAGCAACATGCATGAATGCCGTGCGTTCCAGGCCCATCTCGATAAAGGCTGATTGCATGCCAGGTAAAACCCGAACTACTTTAGCTAGGTAAATATTGCCCACAATTCCGCGCTGGCGGGTACGTTCAATTTGCAGCTCTTGTACTGCTGCTTGCTGAATCAATGCCACCCGTGTTTCTTGGGGTGTGATGTTGATCAGAATCTCTTCGTTCATATTAGGCTTGGTTTGCAATTTCTGGCGTGAGCGTAAAGGATACGCCAGCCTGCTGCAGAAGGGTGGCCATTTCAAATAAGGGCAAGCCCATGATGCCGCTGTAACTTCCATCGATACGGCGGATAAACGCACTACCTAAGCCTTGGATGCCGTACGCACCGGCCTTGCCGTAGGGTTCTTGGCTGGCAATGTAGGCCTTAATCAGAGGGTCGCTCAACTTCATAAATTGCACTTGCGATACCTGCACAATGCTAATGGGTTTTGCATCTTGCTGCGGGAGCAGTGCAATTGCCGTGAGTACCTCGTGGGTTTTACCGCTCAGTAAGCGCAGGATTCGCTCTGCATCGGCGGCATCCGTGGGTTTTCCTAGTATCTGAGCAGCATCGCTACTGGGAAGGCTCACGGTGGTGTCGGCGCACAAAATCGGCGCCCACGGCAAACTTCGCTTTACCCAGCGCTGTACTGCCGCAGCGCACTTTGCTAGCGTCACGCGCTCAACATACGCTTTTGCTTTTTCATTAGGAAGTGGCGTCTCGATCGCTTCAGCATTCTCATCACTATCCGGCAAGAGCAATTCAAAACGCACACCCAATTGCGTCAACAATTCCTGGCGGCGCGGGCTTTGGGATGCGAGGTAAATAAACGAATGCATGGCTTAAAATTGAGGGTGTTTATTCGCGGTGATAGGGATGGCCTTGCAAAATCGTCCATGCCCGATAGAGTTGTTCGGTTAACAAGACCCGCGCCATTGCATGTGGCAAGGTGAGGCTGGATAAACGCCAGATGGTATCCGCCTTTTGTTTGATGCTGGCGTCTAAGCCATCAGCGCCACCAATCAGAAAAGCCACATCACCCCCATCTTGGCGCCACTGGGCTAATTGCTCAGCAACGCCCTGCGTGCTCAGGTCCTTACCCCGTTCATCGAGCGCAATCAGGCGTACTCCTTTCGGAATGGCCGCAGTGATCTTGATTGCCTCCTTCGCGGGGGAGAGGTCAGGCTTGATTTCTTTGAATTCGATGCTGCAATCGGATGGCATGCGTTTGAGGTAGTCATTGCACGCACTGGAGACCCAGTCGGGCATCTTATGACCTACTGCAATGATGATGAGCCGCATGGTTGCTTAGGGATCGACTATGCAGCCAAACAAGACGCTGACTTATTCCTCATCGTCGTCGGTAAATTCACTGGCTTTAGCGAGCCCTTTGGCGCTGGCTAATTTGACGCGGACTGGCTTGGCGCCCCACATGCCTTCCAGCTGATAGTAGGAACGCAGCATGGGCTGCAAAATATGCACAACGATGTCACCACAATCGACCAGGACCCATTCACCGGTCTCAAGGCCTTCAATTGAAATTACTTCGCCGCCTTTACTATTGACCTCTTCTTTAACCGACATGGCTAGTGAGCGGGTTTGGCGGTTACTCGAGCCGGTTGCAATAATCACGCGGTCGAATAACTCACTCAGTTTAGTCGTGTCGTAGACGCGAATGTCCTGAGCCTTGACGTCTTCAAGGGCATCAATAATGGTGCGTTGTAATTTACGTAGGTCCATAGTGCCTTTTAGTGAATAGGGAATGATCTTATCGTGATTGGGAGTAAAGGCCTAACTTCTCGATTAGATCCAATACTTCACTGGGAATTTGTTCTGCTAGCGGGGTATTGGGATTGAGGCCGCCCGTGGCCAATTGCTTACGGATCGCAATCGATGATAAGTACATGTCGAGCATTTGATCCAAGTAAATCGAGCCACACGGCGCCAGATCCAGTAAGCGCGCATCGCTGGTTTGGTGTACCTGAATGAAGCGCCCTAGTTCAGAAGTAGGGTCGATCGTCAGGGTAAATTCTGGGCGCCTTGCTACCGCTAGGTGAACCTCTTTGAGCAAATGCTGCCAGTCTTGCCAGGTATCGATTTGCATTAAGCTGTCAGCCCCCATCAGCCAAATGAGGTGGGTTGCGCTGCCATAGCGCTGGCGCAAGGCAATTGCTGTATCGATGGTGTAGCTTGGCCCCTGGCGGTCCAGTTCAATTCGGTCCACTTCAATCGGAATGTGAATGCCTTCATCGCTCAGTAGACGGCGTAAGGCAATCACAGCTGCTTGGGTTAATTGATAGCGGATCTCGGGCGGCGTGATGAAAGCGGATTTTTGCCACGGATTGCCACTCGGAATCAGCAGCAAGCGATCCAGCTGAAACAATTTTGCAAAGTGCACCGCAACCCGCAAATGCGCCCAATGGGGTGGATCAAAGGTGCCGCCTAAGATGCCAATTTTTTCTGGTGTAATCAATTAGGCTAACCAGTCGCGGGGCTTTAAGTAGTAATCGTAGAGTTTCGCTTCGGGGGTATTTGGTTCAGGGGTCCAGTTGTAGCGCCAGGTAACCACCGGTGGCATCGACATCAGAATCGATTCCGAGCGGCCACCCGACTGCAGACCAAAAATAGTGCCGCGGTCAAAAATCAGGTTGTACTCCACATAACGGCCGCGGCGGTATTCCTGAAAATCGCGTTCGGCTTGGGTGTAGGGGTCCTGGTAACGACGCTCTAAGATGGGCAAGTACGCCTCAATGAATGCATCGCCAACCGCACGCGTCATGGCAAAGCTCTTTTCAAAGCCCAGTTCAGTAAAGTCATCAAAAAAGACACCACCAATGCCGCGTGGCTCATTGCGGTGTTTTAAATAAAAATATTCGTCGCACCATTTTTTAAAGCGCGGGTAGAGCTCAGGGCCAAATGGATCGAGTGCATTCTTGGCGGTTTGATGAAAGTGTTTGCAGTCCTCGTCGACGCCGTAATACGGAGTCATATCAAAGCCGCCGCCAAACCACCATACCGGTTCTTTGTCTGGTGCTTGTGCAATAAAGCAACGCACATTCATGTGCGTAGTGGGCGCCTTGGGATTGCGCGGATGAAACACCAAGGAGACGCCCATGGCCTCAAAGCTGCGGCCGGCAACTTCAGGGCGATTTTGAGTAGCAGCGCCTGGCATTTTGTCGCCACGCACATGGGAAAAACCAACGCCGCCTTTTTCAAGGATGTTGCCATTTTCTAAAATGCAGGTTCGCCCTGATCCACGCAATGGACTGTCCTCTGGTTTTTGCCAGCTGTCCGCAACAAATGCCTTGCCATCAAGTAGGCTGGTGGCCGCAACAATGCGGTCTTGTAAGCCTAAAAAGTACTCTTTTAACGCTTGTATATCAATGGGCAAAATGAACTCGCTGGAAGTAAATGGATATAAGGCTTATTTTAGGGCGTGATGACCAATATCGTGCCGATACTGCATACCATCAAAGTGGATTTGCTCAATGACTTGGTACGCTGCTTTTTGGGCGCCGCGAACCGTATCTGCCAACCCAACAACGCAGAGCACTCGGCCACCCGTGGTGCGCAATGCGCCATCGGTAATTGCAGTACCCGCATGAAAGGTAATGGCACTCTCGGTGTCTTCTGGAATGCCGGTAATGGCATCGCCTTTGCGCGGGTCATCGGGGTATTGGTGCGCTGCTAGCACAACCCCAAGGGCGGTACGGCGATCCCATTCCAGATCCACTTCATTGAGTTTGCCATCCACAGCTTTATCCAAGGCCTGTACTAGGTCGCTGCGCAGGCGTGCCATGATTGGCTGCGTCTCTGGGTCACCCATGCGGCAATTGAATTCCAAGGTCTTGATTTGGCCATTTGGGCTAATCATTAAGCCGGCATACAAAAAGCCGGTGTATGGAATACCATCGGCTTTCATGCCCTGAATGGTCGGCATGATCACTTCACGCATGGCTTTGGCATGGATTTCTGGGGTGACTACGGGTGCCGGGGAATAGGCGCCCATGCCGCCCGTATTGGGACCTTGATCACCGTCGAGTAAACGCTTGTGGTCTTGGCTAGTAGCTAGTGCCAAGGCATTTTTGCCATCCACCAGCACAATAAAGCTAGCTTCTTCACCGCTTAAAAATTCTTCAATCACAACACGCGCCCCAGCATTGCCAAGTTTATTGTCGGCCAACATCATATCGACGGCAGCATGAGCCTCATCTGAGTTCATTGCAACAACAACCCCTTTGCCAGCAGCGAGGCCATCGGCTTTAATCACAATCGGCGCGCCCTTCAGGTCGATATAAGCATGCGCCTCTTGGACATTATTAAAGGTTTGATAGTCGGCTGTGGGAATGCCATGGCGCTTCATGAAGGCTTTCGAAAAGTCCTTCGATGATTCCAATTGCGCGGCTAACTGAGTGGGTCCAAAAATGCGCAAACCCGCATTGCGAAAGACGTCGACAATGCCTGCTGCAAGGGGCGCCTCTGGCCCAACGACGGTGAGGTGAATGCCCTCGCGTTTGGCAAAGTCGGCCAACTCCTGTAATCCTGAGATAGGCAGATTTTCAATGCCGGCATTATTTTGCTTTGCAGAAGCGGTGCCGCCATTGCCTGGCGCAACAAAGACTTTTTGCACTTGCGGGGATTGGGCCATCTTCCATGCTAAAGCATGTTCGCGGCCACCGGAGCCAATAAGGAGAATCTTCATAGAATTACTTTTCTAGATGGGGTGCGTGGTTTATTGGATGGAAGCATTCGTAAATACATCTTGAACGTCGTCCAGATTTTCTAAGACATCCAAGAGTTTTTGCATGCTATCGGCTTGATCGCCCTCAAGGCTAATATCGGTTTCAGGTCGCATCGTCACGGTGGCTAATTCAGCTTGAAAACCGGCAGCGCGCAGGGCATCCTGTACCTTCGAAAAATCCGCTACTGCAGTGAGCACTTCAATCGCACCATCGTCATGGGTAATCACGTCAATTGCCCCAGCATCGAGTGCGCATTCCATTAATTGATCTTCATTGGTGCCAGGGGCAAACAGCAACTGACCGCAGTGCTGAAACAAAAAGGCCACCGAGCCTTCACTGCCCATATTGCCGCCATATTTAGTAAAAGCGTGGCGTACTTCGGCAACCGTACGGGTGCGGTTATCGGTCATGCAATCGACAATGACCGCAGCACCATTGATGCCGTAGCCTTCATAGCGGATCTCCTCGTAGTTCACACCCTCAAGCGAGCCAGTACCGCGCTGAATCGCACGTTGCACATTGTCATTGGGCATATTGGAATCTTTGGCCTTATCAATTGCTAGGCGCAAGCGGGGATTGGTGGCCAAATCTCCACCACCTAATTTAGCGGCAACCGTAATTTCTTTAATGAGCTTGGTCCAAATCTTGCCGCGCTTTTCGTCCTGACGACCCTTGCGGTGCTGAATATTGGCCCATTTTGAGTGGCCAGCCATGCGCTTACATCCTTTTTGAGTAATTTTGCCTACAGAACTCAATTTTAGGCAAAATACAGGGTCTAAAGCCAAAAAGTGCAATTAATTTTATGGATTTAGTGCTGGCAAGCCGTGTGGCTCGCTTCAGAACGAAAAAATAACCCCACGCAATGGGGCATAAAACTACCAAGACAACCCACAAGATTAGGAATAGATATGAGTAAGGAAATCGTCAAAGCAATCCGCATTACCGAAACAGGCGCCCCTGAGGTCATGAAATGGGTCGATGTGGAGCTCGGCGAACCCGGTCCAGGCGAAGTATTGATTCGTCAGCATGCGTGTGGCCTGAACTACATTGATGTCTATTTCCGCTCGGGCTACTATGCCCAGCCACTGCCCGGTGGCATTGGCATGGAAGGCGCTGGCGTGATTGAAAAAGTGGGGCCTGATGTTACTCACGTCAAAGTAGGTGATCGGGTGGCGTATGCGGGTCGTCCTACCGGCGCTTACGCAGAAGCCCGCATCATGCCTGCCGATATCTTGGTGAAGTTACCGGATTCAATCTCCTTTGAGCAGGGCGCTGCAATGATGTTGCAGGGCTTGACCGTGCAATACCTGCTGAACGATAGCTACAAGGTACAAAAGGGCGATACCGTATTGTTTCATGCGATTGCTGGCGGTGTTGGGCTTATCGCCTGCCAGTGGCTCAAAGCGATTGGCGCAACCGTGATTGGTACGGTTGGCAGCCCTGAAAAAGCCGAGATTGCCAAGGCCTACGGCTGCGACCACGTCATCTTGTATCGCGAGGAAGACTTTGTAAAGCGCGTCAAAGAAATTACCAATGGCAAAGGCGTTCCGGTTGCCTATGATGCCGTGGGTAAAGACACCTTCATGCAAACCCTGGATTGCATCTCGCCGCGCGGCATGGCCGTCTCCTTTGGCGGTGCGTCTGGCTCGCCTCCCTTGCTCGATCTCGGCATCCTCGCCAGCAAGGGCTCGCTCAAGGTCACCAGACCTACAGTAGCCACCTATGTACTTAATCGCAGCTTGCTCGAGCCGATGGCTGCCGATTTATTCGATAAAGTTGGCTCGGGCAAGGTCAAGATTGAGATCAATCAGCGCTATGTCTTGAAAGATGCGGTGCAAGCACACCGGGATCTGGAAGGCCGTAAAACCACGGGATCGACCATTCTGTTGCCATAATCTGCCACTAGCGCAGTATTTGTTACACTCACACCTCTTAGCGGATCTATGCCGCTAAGTTCACCTGCCTCGGTGATGGAATTGGTAGACGTGCCGGACTCAAAATCCGGTGCCGCAAGGCGTGTCGGTTCGAGTCCGACCCGAGGCACCACAGCTCGAGATCAATGTATATGTTCAAACGCATGCGTTCCGAATGTATTGATTGAAGCTGATTGATGGCCCTTTGAAGTTAATTGATCAGAAGCTGATCGGCCCTACTAGTCTTGATAATCGCCCCAATATTTCGCATTACATCCTGTTCCTTGCCGCGAAATCCATGCTCAGTAAATGCTTTGCATGCTTCTCCCTTAAAGTCACTACCTCCTGTAACCGTAATCAGCGGAATTTTATATTTATCAGTAATCGACTTGGCGCCAGCATAGGTAGTTAAAAAACAGGGGTCTGCAGCGTGATGAACAAAATATTGTGGGACTGCCGTTTTTTTGTAGTCAAAGCCACCTAACTCACGGTACGAATTTCTGGCATAGGGCTCGGTAATAGAGGCCGTATGAATAGCGCCAGCATACCCGCCGGGGTTATGAATAGGCATAAAGGAGGACGAAATCGTGCCCATGCTCGTACCTATAAGCCAGACTTCAGAGATGGATGGCGTCCGTCTTTTTACTTCGGCAATTAATTTATCTACGTCTTCCTGTCTTTGCTTGGAGGCCTGATAAGCACTTGAGCAATAGTCGCCGCTATCGGATTGGCAATCCACAATAAGACTAGCGATGGTTTCATCGACCAAAAAATGCCGCGATCGGATTAAAAAATTACCTGACAATCGGGATTTGATCATTACACCATTTTCTACAACCGGCCGAACTACAGCTGGGTAACCAGGCAACAAGACGGCTAATCGAGTCGGATTTTTTGATGCTGAAATGGTTGTATAAACCCCAACTTGTCTTTTGTTATCACCTAAATCAACCGATATCAGTTCTTCATTCAGATTTAGATCGTGAGCCGCAATATCTTGAGCGCTTGCTGGATAAGTCTGCAACGCGATTGCGACTAAAAGTAGCTTAATAAAGTAATGAGTGAACTTAGGCATCAAATATTCTCCAAAGTAATGGTGTCAGTAAGCTACTTAATAAGTGACTATCGAATTCATAATTTAGACTTAGATCTGATAATTCTCTGGCGTATTCGACATCGCCTGCTCAACAATCTTTTTCGTCAAGGTGGGTGAGAATAACTCGATGAAAGTAAACACAAAAGAGCGCAAGTAGGCGCCTTGCTTAACACCTAGATGTGTTACGTTATTGCCGAACAGATGACCCACCGGAATGGCGCGTAGGTTACGATCGCGCTCGGCATCAAACGCAACGCCCGCAACAATACCAATGCCCATGCCAACCTCGACATAGGTCTTAATTACATCGGCATCGATCGCTTCCAAAATAATATCCGCTTGCACATTGCGCTGTGCAAACGCAGCATCAATTTTGCTACGACCAGCAAATGCTTTGTCATAGGTAATTAGGGGGTACTTGCTCAGCTCTTCAACCGTAATCGAACGCGCACTGAGCAAGGGGTGATTGACTGGCACGATCAGGAGGTGTTGCCATTGGTAACCCGGTAGCGCGATAACGCCCTCGCAATTAGCTATCCCTTCGGTTGCAATCGCAATATCGGCTGCATCGTGCAAGAGCATATCGGCAATTTGACTGGGACTGCCTTGCGCAATACTGACCCGTACCTTCGGAAAGCGCTTGGTAAATTCCGTCAAGACTTTTGGCAGTGCATAGCGGGCTTGCGTATGGGTGGTCGCAATCACAAAGCTGCCTTGATCTTGAGTGGCAAAGTCTTGCCCGACGCGCCTTAAGGTCTCAACTTCATCCAAAATACGTTCTACCGAAAGTAAGATTCGTTTGCCTGGTTCGGTAAGGGAGCGGATGCGTTTGCCATGGCGGCGAAAGATTTCGACCCCAAGCTCATCTTCCAGCTCAATAATGGCTTTTGATACCCCAGGCTGAGATGTGAATAGCGCCTTCGCAGCAGAAGTAAGGTTGAATTGTTGGCGAACGGCTTCGCGTACAAAGCGAAATTGATGCAAATTCATGAGGGTTCCTTATATACCTTGATCGATATAGGAACTCAATTCTAAATTATCTTTAGGTATTTAAGACCGCGAAACCCACTTTAGACCGATAAGGGCGAGTAAAAAGTAGGCCAGTGGGGGAGTCAGGGCGGTGAGGTAGGCGGGCCATGCACCCAGTAAGCCAACATTCGAAAACAGGGCATTGAACAACTGAAAGCTCATGCCCAGCATGATGCCGCCAAAAATCTTGATGCCAATACCGCCTGCGCGTGCTTTTAAATAGGCAAATGGCAGAGCCAGGGCCAACATGACAAAGACGATGAAGGGGTAGATGAGCTTCTTCCAGAATGCGATGGCATGGCGCTGTACGCTTTGTTTGTTTTCATTGAGGTGCGTAATAAATTGACCGAGACTGAAGATCGACATGCGCTCCGGATTAACGAGAAGCACGCCCAAAATTTCTGGGGTCACTTTGGAAGCGAGGGTCATGGTGGGCTTGATTGCTGTATTGGCAGAATAGACTGGATCCAATGCGCTCTTATTTTTCGCCTCCTTAAAGCGGGTCTCCGTGACGTTATTAAGCTCCCATGACCCGGACTCGTTAAAGCGACCTGATTCCGCATTGCGAATCGAGAGTAGGCGGTAGTCATCATCAAACTCATACATGCGAATCTGCCGGACCTGCTTATCCGGTTCTATCTTACCGATATTGATGTAGCGCACACCCGGACGAATCGAGCCAACGCCTTCTTCATTGCGCAGTTGGTCTTTAACCCAAACACCGGAACGAAATTGCGATGAAAAACTCGAACCCAGGGCTTTCATTTTCATGCGGTCAGAAAAGGACTCAGCCATTGGGCCAAGCCACTCACTCATCAACAAAGTGACAGCCACAATCGGCAAGGAAATCTTACCTAACATAACGAGGCCACGGCGAATGTCCAAACCCGCAATGCGCAGGATGGTGAATTCAGACTGGCTGGCTAGCATGGCAAACACGTAAATACTGCCAATTAATCCTGCAATCGGAATGATCTCGACAATGCGACTTGGCGCTTTTAAGAGAACATGACCCAACGCAAGTAAGAGGGTGTACTGCTGGTTGACTGAGCCCAATTCGGCGAGGACATCAAAGAATAAAAATAAGGCAACCAGGGCAAATAAGATAAAACCAAAGGCAGCATAAATTTGCTTAGCCAAGTAGCGCTCATAAATATAAGGAAAGAGAAAATTCATGGACGCGTCATAAAAGCAGGCAATTGCCGCTTCCACCATTTAAGCGAGGGATTAACGCGATTGCGTATCAGAATCGCCGCAATCACCAGGGCAGCAAGGTGAATCGGCCAGATCGCTACAAAAAAACTGAAGCGACTTTGAGCAACGAAATTTTGCGCCAAATTGATTAGGTTGCTGTAAATCAAATAAATCAATACGGCATAAAACATGGCAGTGTAATTGCCGAGGCGCGGGTTGACGTAGGCTAATGGGATTGCAATAAAGACTAAGCCTAAAGCCATGAGCGGCAAGCCTATTCGCCACAGTAATTCACCAAGATTAGAGGGAGATGGATCTTTTAGAAGCTCTTGAACACTGCGCTCACGATCACGAGGAGGGGGCTCGGCCAGCTCTTTGTTACGGAGTGTGGTTTCGTATTCATCGAACTCCAAAATACGAAAGTCAGGCTGGGTAGGCTGACCTTCATACCGTCGCCCGTCTTTAAGAATGATGTTCTTTTCGCCGGTGGGCGTATTTTCAATAAAACCAGTTGCCGCTACAGCAATGCTTAGGCGTTGGTTTCTGGAATCGGCAACGAAGATATTTTTTACTTCGCGATTATCAACATCCAATTCTTCGATAAAGAAAACCCGCTCGGCCTTAGCGGATTCACGAAATTGACCTGCCGTTACCATCGACACATCATCACGCTGCTGAAAACGCTGACTGATTAGGGCTGATTCCCGATTGGCCCACGGCCAAGCAAATAGAGCAAGCAGGGCAATAATAATAATGAGGGGGATGGCAAAGCGCAGAATCGGCCGAATTAAACTCGTGATACTAAGCCCACTGGCAAACCACACAATCATTTCGGAGTCTTTGTACCAACGGACCAATACGATGAGGACGGCAATAAATAAAGAGGCAGTCAGTAGAACGCCCAAATAGCCAATCGTCGCTAGGGAAATGAGCACGATGGCATCTTCGGGGTTGACCACGCCGTTTGCAGCAAAGCCCAAAATTCGGATGACCAAGGTGGTGATCATGATGGTCACCAAAACCAAAAATACCCCTCCAGTAGTGAAGCTCAATTCGCGGCGTAAGGCTTGGTCAAAAATCATGCGTTCTATGCAGGGTCGTTATCAGAAAAATCCCATTTATTGGGGAAATACAGCAGTAATCAAAGGTAAAACTACAGCTCGGAGGATAATGGAAAAAATTACCACTGAAGACTTCCATATGCCAATTCAATTTAGCACGAAAACATTGTCCCAAGCCGGTTTTGACTCGGTTAAACAGATCAAGCCGGCCATTGCTAGCCTGAGTGCTTTTGCTACAGACTGCCTTATTTTGGCCTACAGCAAAGCCGACTTAAATAAAAAAACGCCTGGCAGCCTTTTGGTCGAGTTGGATGCCCTGCTGGGCGGCTCGGTCGCTAGGGCTAAGCTCGCAGGTGATCTGACTGGTAAAGAGGCTAGCCAGTGCCTATTGCGAGCCGAAGCAAGTTGGCAGAAGGCGGGCGTGAAGGCAAAGCGCCTATTGCTTGTGGGTTTGGGTGAGCCCAATAGCAAAGAGGAACTATCTTTGCAGTCGTATGCCAAGTTAGTGAAAGCAACCCTCAAATCGCTCAGTGGCGGCGCTATTGAATCGGCGGTCTGGTTTATGCCGAGTTTTTCCAGCAACGCCAATGCTGAGGCATTAATGAAGCAAGTGCGTTTGACTGTTCAGCTAGCGGGTGATCAGTCCTACCGATTTGGTGTGCGTCAGCCTGCCATGAAGTTCAAGGCAGTAGAGCATGCCGATCCCTTTCAGCACCTGGTGTTGGCATCATGCAAAGACAGCTCAAAAGCAATACAACTTGCCGTTCGCCAAGGCGAGGCCCTAGTGGAAGGCATGAATCTAGCTAAGGACTTGGGTAATTTGCCACCCAATGTTTGTACTCCAACCTACCTTGCAAAAACAGCGCAGGGTTTGATGAAGAAAACCAAGCTCAAGGTTGAACTGCTGACCAAAAAGCAAATGGAAGCTTTGGGCATGGGCTCCTTTCTTTCTGTGGCACAGGGTTCGGAAACCCCACCGCAATTTATCATCATGCGCCACAACGGTGGTAAAGCAAGCGAGGCTCCAACAGTATTGGTAGGCAAGGGCATCACTTTTGATACCGGGGGTATTTCACTCAAGCCAGGTGAAGCAATGGATGAGATGAAATACGATATGTGCGGAGCAGCATCGGTTGTTGGTACGATGCTGTCAACTGCGCTGCTGGATCTGAAACAAAATGTGATTGGTGTTATTCCGAGCTGCGAAAATATGCCGTCAGGCAATGCAACACGCCCAGGCGATATTGTGAAAAGCATGTCAGGTCAGACCATTGAAATTCTGAATACCGACGCTGAAGGCCGTTTGATTCTTTGCGATGCATTGACCTATGTAGAGCGCTTTAAGCCCAAAGCCGTGATTGATATTGCAACCTTAACGGGTGCCTGCGTGATTGCGCTCGGCGCGGTACACAGCGGCATGTTTTCGGATGATAAGGCTTTGCTTACCGATTTAACGCAGGCTGGCGATGACTCCCTCGACACTGTGTGGCGCATGCCCCTCGATGCAGCCTACCAAGATCAGCTTAAATCCAACTTTGCGGATATGGCCAACATTGGCGGACGTCCTGCCGGCAGCGTGACTGCCGCCTGCTTCTTAAAGCGCTTTACCGAAAAGTATCCCTGGGCGCACTTGGACATTGCTGGAACTGCCTGGAAGGGCGGCGCAGCCAAGGGGTCCACGGGTAGACCTGTACCCTTGCTGGTGAATTACCTGCTTGCGCAATCCTAAGTTGGTATGGCACGCATCGACTTTCATAGCAATGTCAGTGACAAGCTGGAATATGCCTGTAGGCTGACACGCAAGATTTGGAGTGCAACTGCGGAGGGCGAGCCTGTTCGCAACATCGTGATGGTGGCAGAGAAGCCTGAGCTCAAGCGCCTCGATGAATTGCTGTGGGCCTTCAGTAAGACTGATTTTTTACCCCATTGCTATGGTGATCATGAGGCTGCGTTTGAGACGCCGATTGTCCTGCTGGACGATACAGCCGCGCCAGCCCTAGGGAATATTCCGCATGCCGATGTATTGATTCATTTGGGTATGCGCATGCCAAGCGACGTAGCTACACTAGTTAATCGATTTCCACGGATTGTGGAGGTGGTTACGGTCAATGAGGCTGAGCGCCTTGCGGGACGAGAGCGCTACAAAGCCTATCGCGACCTGGGTCATGAGCTCCATAATTTTGATCAAGCAAAAAGCTAAACCGCAATGCTGATTCACCCACAAATCGATCCAGTAGCCATTCAGCTTGGATCCTTTGGTATTCACTGGTATGGATTGATGTACTTATTGGCATTTGCCCAGTTTGTCATCTTAGGACGCCTCTGCATCAAGCGACCCTACTATGTCAGCTTAGGCTGGACCAATAAGGACTTAGAGGATCTCCTTTTTGCAGGTGTGCTGGGCGTAGTGCTCGGCGGCCGTATTGGCTATTCGCTTTTTTATATGCCCGAATTCTATTTAGCCAATCCGCTCAGCATCTTAAAAGTATGGGAAGGTGGCATGTCTTTTCATGGCGGACTGCTGGGTGTCATTCTGGCGATGGTTTGGTTTGCACGGCGCAAGAAAACCTCCTTTTGGACTGTAAGTGATTTAGTTGCCCCCCTAGTACCGTTTGGTTTGGCGTTTGGGCGCCTCGGTAACTTCATTAACGGTGAGTTGTGGGGCAGACCAGCAGATGTGCCTTGGGCCATGGTTTTCCCATTGGTTGATGCCATCCCTCGCCACCCCTCGCAAATCTACCAATTGCTCCTTGAAGGTGTTCTTCTCGGCTTGGTATTGTCGATCTATGCCCGTAAACCCCGCCGCTTGGGTCAGATTTCTGGCTTATTTTTATTAGGATATGGGCTTTGCCGCTTCGCAGCTGAGTTTGCGCGCGAGCCAGACGCCTTTTTAGGCTTGCTCGGATTAGGTCTTTCCATGGGGCAGTGGCTATCTATCCCCATGATTTTATTTGGTATTTATTTATTAAACCGCAAGAAAACCATTAATTTGCATTAACTGCATCTAAATATATCTTTTTTTCTATCATTTGTTGCTAAGATCTTAAAAAATAGCTTATTTGCTTGAAATAAGCCTTCTTTTTGTCTTAGTCTACCTTCACACCCGTTATTTTGACCTTGTATTGCCGGAGAATGCATTCATGCTCGAGTTAATCACCAAGACCCGCAACCTATCGAAAGCATTGAGCGCGGTGCAGCGCCTAAACTCAGAGCGCGGCGAATCCAATGCGGTGAGCATGGCCAACGACGTGATCAACAACTACCGCAAGCTCACTAAAGACCAACACGTTAAATTTTTTACCGCGCTGATTGAAAAGCTAAGTCCAGACGCAGAAAAGGTGATGGCAGCCGCGCAAGCCTTTGCAGCAGAGGCCAGCGCCCGCAATTACATTCGCCTGCAAAAGGTATCAGAGTCACCTCGCCAGGAATTTATGCGCCGCTTAAACCGGGGCCTCAATGGCACCGCTGCTGTGGTTGAAATGCGCCGTGATCTCCTGCAGTTGCTGGACAAAAAACCAGAATTGGCTGCAGTGGACTTTGATATGCGCCATCTGCTGTCTTCGTGGTTTAACCCCGGTTTTCTGAAAATGCACCGGGTCGACTGGAAGTCGCCTGCCGAGGTTTTAGAAAAACTAATCCAGCACGAGGCAGTCCATGCGATCGACGGCTGGGATGACTTACGGCGGCGCTTGCAGCCCGATCGCCGTTGCTTTGCCTTCTTTCATCCGCAGTTGCCCAATGAACCCTTGATATTTGTCGAGGTTGCGCTGCTGCCGGAGGTGCCGCTAGCCATTGGGCCACTCGTGGATAAAAAAGCCGAAACGGTGACCCAAGTGCAGCAGTACAAGGTGGCCGCGTTTTATTCCATCAGCAACTGCGAGCCGGGTCTGCGCGGTGTCTCAATGGGCAACTTCTTAATCAAGCGAGTGGCAGAGCAGTTGCACCAAGAGTTTCCGGGGCTCAAGACCTTCATCACCCTCTCACCTGTTCCCGGTTTGATGGAATGGATTGCTGCAGGGGCTAATTTAGGCGAGGGCGTACCACCCGATCGCCTCAAGCCTGCCTTAAAAATCAAACGGGATCAGGCTTTGCAGGCACTTGATCTAAATACGCACTCCTGGGCTGAACGCTTGAGTAGTGGCTGGCATCCGGATGATGCACCAGCAAAAGAAAAGGAGGCATTGCTTTGCCTTACGGCCATTTATTTGGGGCTGGCATCGACTGGCCGGGAGGGCAATCCAGTCGCTAAATTCCATCTGGGTAATGGCGCTAAATTGCACCTGATTAATTGGGCTGGGGACCTGTCTCGTAAGGGCTTGCGGCAGTCTGCCAGCATTATGGTGAACTACCTCTACGACCTATCTAGCGTTGAAGAGAATCATGAGCGCTTTGTGAATGGCGAAATCATGCACTCTAGGGCTGTAGCCAAGCTTATGAGCGTTTAACTGCTCAATACGAGCTAGACCGTAAAATGGAATTTTAGCCATCCAGATCGCTCTGGCTTATTGGTTTGTACTCATCATTTGTTTTTGGGGTTGTTATGAATTTGTATTCGATATTAGAAAGCGGGTTTCCAACAGATCGCCAGGCTTGTGCCTTAGAAACGCACGATGGTTTGTATTACTCATGGAGCGATCTCGAGCGTGCCACCGCAATGATGGCCAACTTACTCCAAGGATTAGGTATTCCGGCCGGCGCCCGCATTGCAGTTCAGGTGGAAAAGTCACCTGAAGCCTTGTTTTTATATCTGGCAACGATTAAAGCGGGTTATGTATACCTGCCGCTCAACACAGCCTACCAAGCAGCGGAGATCGAATATTTCATTGAAAATGCCGAACCCGCAGTGATGATTTGCAGCAGCAAGAATTTTTCTTGGGTATCGAAGATTGCATTTAAATCAGGTACCCGCCATGTCTTCACGCTGGATGATAACCGCACTGGTACCCTTTTAGATCGGGCTGCTGCGCAAAAAGATAAATCTAAAACCGTCACCTGTAGCGACGATGATCTCGCTGCGATTCTCTATACCTCTGGCACTACCGGTCGTAGTAAAGGTGCCATGTTGACGCACAAGAACTTAAGTAGTAATGCCTTGGTTTTGCAGAAATTCTGGGGCTGGAAAAAAGGCGATGTGTTGTTGCATGCCTTGCCGATCTTTCATGTGCATGGCTTGTTTGTTGCAGCCCATGGTGCTTTGATTAACGGTAGCAAAATGATTTGGCTGCCGCGCCTAGACACCGCTGCATTGATTCAAAATATGCCGCGTTCAACGGTAATGATGGGTGTACCCACCTTTTATGTTCGCTTGCTTGCAGATAGTAATTTTACAAAAGCAGTCTGCCGCAATATGCGCCTCTTCGTGTCCGGGTCAGCACCCCTGCTAACAGAGACCTTCAATACCTTTAAAGATCTGACGGGTGAAACTATTCTTGAGCGATATGGCATGAGTGAAACCGTCATGTTGGTTTCAAATCCGTATAAAGGTGCACGGGTTGGCGGCTCGGTTGGCTTGCCCCTCACCGGCGTGAAAGTTCGTGTGGTGAATGAAAACAATAAGCCATGCGCAGTCAACGAGATTGGCAGCATTCAGGTAAAGGGCCCTAATGTATTTAAGGGCTACTGGCGTATGCCAGAAAAAACCGCTGAAGAATTTACTGCCGATGGTTGGTTTAAAACCGGTGATGTTGGCCGTTTTGGTGGAATCGCCAATGGTGCCAAGGTACCGGATACCTATTTGTGTATCGTCGGTCGTAGCAAGGACTTAATTATTTCGGGTGGCTATAACGTCTATCCCAAAGAGATTGAGAGCTTCATTGACGATATGGATGGCGTGGACGAGAGCGCTGTGATTGGTGTGCCGCATCCTGATTTTGGTGAGGCGGTCATGGCGATTGTAGTGGCCAAGCCAGGTGCTAAGCTCGATGCGAAAGCCATGATTGATGTGCTGAAAGGGCAAATTGCCAACTTTAAAGTACCCAAGCGGATTGAAATCGTTTCTGATTTGCCACGCAATGCGATGGGCAAAGTGCAAAAGAATATATTGCGTCAGCAATACATCACATAAGTTAATTACATACCAAAAGCTTTGCGACTCTCGTTTAACATGAAGGCCGCAAGGAAAAATAGCATGACGCCAAAGACGCGTTTCAGATTAACGGTATTCATGTTGCGTGCTATTTTGGCCCCCAGGGGTGCAGTAAATACACTGGCCACCACAATACAAGCAACCGCAGGTAAGTAGATGTAGCCAAGCGACCCGGGGGGTAAGCCAGGGTGGTTCCAGCTACCAAAAATATAGCCTATGGTCGCAGCGACTGCAATCGGAAATCCGAGGCCAGAAGCGGATGCCATGGCCACGTGCGGCGTAACATTACACCAAATCATGAATGGCACAGTGACGAATGCACCGCCAGCGCCAAGTAAGCTCGAGAGTGCGCCTACAAACCCACCAAACGAGAATAAGCCTAACTTGCCCGGCAACTGACGTCCAGGCTTGGGCTTTTTATTAATGAACATCTGAATCGAGGTATAAACAATAAAGAGTGCAAAAAATAAAGAGAGCCAGCTTGTAGGGAAAGCGTCAAACAGTTCGCCACCACCAATCAGACCGCCGGCAATAATGCCGGGCGTCAAAGCGATAACCAGTTTCCAGTCGATAGTGCCATGTTTGTGATGTGCACGAATTGCCGATAGCGAGGTAAACAAAATAGTGGCCATGCCAGTGGCAATCGCCATGTGCACAATGATGGCCTGATCAAACTGTTGGTGATTAAAGACAATGATCATGAAGGGTACGAGAATCATGCCACCCCCAATACCAAGCATACCAGCAAGCAATCCCGATACCGCCCCGCAGACGACCAAAATCAAAACGTCGATTAATTCCAAACTGAATTCCCCGCCTTAGCCGCTAGGCCCTTATCCTGAACCCTCGGGTTCAAGGTGGAGCGGCCGCCATGCTTCGGGTGCACTAAGCAGCGCAGGGAGTGAACAGCTCGAGGCTGCCACTGTACGGTTGCGAAACGCTCACGCCCACATTGCAAAGATCGCTCCGTATGCTTGCGCATCGGTTCAAAGATCTATTGGCCTTGGCGAGCCAGGCAGGGAAAGGGTTTGTAGCAATGCATCCACTTGCAACTCGAGGCCTTTGATATCAGCTTCGAGCCTTGCCACCTCATCCGGGTGGATTGCAGCGGACTGCATTGACAGCTGCGCTGCAGTATCTGCAGCCATTTTTTTGCTTGAAATTAAATCACCAGCAAGTTTGAGAGCAGCCATCATGGTAGCGCGCTCGATGCTGCGGTTACCACCGGCAATCGCAAGCTGAATTTGTTCATCCACCAAAGTGCAGGCTTCGCGCAACAAAGGCTCATGCTCAGCAGTGGTTGCAAGCGTAATTTTCTGACCTGCAAGCGTGACCTCAATGCGTTGTTGGCTCATGATCATCGCCTGAAATGGTGGGGTTAGGTTCGTCCGTAGCGAGCAAATTAAGTTGCCGCGTATCGCTCTGCTCTGGCAGTCGACTCAGAATATGTTGAATACGACTTTGCGCATCCGCAATTTTTGCTTCCAGACGGCTACGGTCTTGGCGTACATCTTCGACAGCCTTAACAGCTAGAGTGAGTTTATCTTTGAGTCGAACCATAGCTAGGTGTATGCCATTGAAAGAGGCATCTGGAGGGGTAGTTAAATCGCTCATAAGTATATTGTAGCCCCTCAATTGCTCTGTGTTGGGCCCTGCAATAACTGAGTTTCTAGCGAGCCAAGCTGACCCAGCGATCACCGAGTTTGGCTAGCTCAATTCGACCATCAAATAGATCAATTAGTGCCTGATGGGTTAGTGGATCATTACTTTTGCCTTGGTAATGAATACCCCCAAATCCCAAGAGAATGAGGTTATCTGCCTGCAGGGCTAACTGAACTTCATGCAAAACGGTGATGCTCGTTTTGCCCTGGGTAGATAGTGCGCTTTGCCATTGCAGCCAATCGGCTTGATGCGGTGGATCTAGATTGGCAATCGGCTCATCCATTAGGAGTATGGCGGCTTGAGTCGCAAAGAGCCTGGCCAGTAAAACACGCTGACGCTCGCCCCCCGACAGTTGATTAAAAAAGCGCTCGCGCAAATCCCAAACATTGGTTTGCCGCATGGCGTGTTCCACAATGCCGCAATCTTCCTCGCTCGGGATAGAGAGCCAGTTTTGATGGGGTAGGCGACCCAACATGGCAATGTCGTATACCCGCAGACCAAAATCAAGGCTATCTAGCGTTGCTGTGGCTTGCTCAAGCCATGCGATTTGTTGCGCGCGCGCCTTGATTGCAATCAAGCGAAGCTCTACTCCCCCAATCTGAATCGAGCCTTCATAAGGCACGAGTCCAGCTAAGGCTTGAACCAGTGTGGACTTGCCTGCTCCGTTCGGGCCGACAATGCTGGTCCACTCACCCGCAGGAATAGTGATATCGATGTTTTGTAAAACAACGTTGTAATTGCGGGATAGCGACACATTACGCAGCTCTATTGGACTCATGGATTGACCCCTAGAGTCTGACGCCGTAGTAATAGCAGCAAATACGAGCCACCTAGCACTGCAGTCACAATTCCAACCGGAAGCTCAAGGGGCGCTAAGATCGTGCGCGCCAGTAAATCTGAGGCTAGTAATAGGATGCCACCAGCTAAGCTAGACATGATAAGGTGCGCGCGCTGCGAGCCGCTTGCAAAGCGCCGAACCAGGTGGGGCGCTGCCAGACCGATAAATGCGATGAGTCCGGTTTGCGCCACGGCAGCGCCAGTAGCAAGTGCAAGAACAGCAATTAAACCCAGGCGCATTTGATCAATTGGAAGTCCAAGCGTTTTAGCAGTACTTTCGCCAAGACTCAGGGCATTTAATGCTGCACTCAAGAGTAATACGATTGCGATACACGCAACCCAAACCAAGAGCATGAGGTAGACGCCATGCCAGTCAAGTAAGCTCGTGTTGCCCAGCATAAATGCCTGAAAGCGCTGATAGAGGTCGGGGCGAACAAAAGTAAAGAGGGCATTACCAGCACCAAGGATGACGCTAATTACGACACCAGATAGCAAAAGTCGTAAGGAGCTGCGATATCCGCCAGCCAGAATTAGCGCCGCTACAACACCCAGTAACGCGCCAATAAATGCACCGCTATTGAGTCCAATTAACGCAAGCCCAGAATCGCTAATCGCATGGGAAAAACCTAAAACAAGAGCGACCCCCATTAAGGCTCCAGACGCACTACCAAGCAAATAGGGATCAGCTAATGGATTACGAAAAACACCTTGCGCAATCGCACCGGCTAAGCCGAGCAGGGCACCTGCCAGCCAGGCGCCTGCAGAGCGCGGTAGACGGATATCAAATACGATTGCAGTATCAGTACTCCAGACAATCCCGCTGCTACCCAGCAAGGCGCCCAAGCATAGCAATGCAATGCTGATCAGAACCAGAGCAAGAACGCGGGGGAATGAAGTAGGGCGCATACCGCAGACTATCACTTGGGCAGTGAGCGCAGCGCGCAATCAGCGATGAGGCCTGCTGCCTCACCCATGCGCGGGCCAGGTCGAACCAGTACGTCTGCTTGTATTGTCGAAAAAAAGCAGATTCGATTGTCCTGAATAGCCGGAATGGATTTCCAGCCGGGGCGCTGTGCCAATTGTTTCGCCGAAGCTTCAGTAGTCATAATCAAATCCGGCTTGGACTGAACTACGAATTCTGGGTTGATCTTCGGAAAGGCGCCCATCTTTTCCGTAGCAATGTTTTGTATACCCAGGCGATCGAGTAATTCACCAATGAAGGAGGTTTTGCCGGCTGCAAACGGCGCTGAGTTGACTTCAAAGTAAACCCGAGCTGCTTTTTGCGATGGCGATAGTGCGCGACTGGCTCGAGCAATGTCAAGCTGGATGCGATCCCATACTGCACCCGACTCAGTAGAGCCTAAGACAGTATCGAGTTGCCGCAAAGTGCGCTGCACATCGGCCATGGACTGCACATCAAATGCCATCACTGAAATTCCCAAGGACTGCAAGCGCGCAATCAGAGGGGATGATTTTTCAAGCAAGACTAAATCTGGTTTTAAGCGAACAATGCCCTCAATATTGGCATCGGCAATACCCCCCAAGCGCGGCAAAGCATCAACCGACTTCGGCCAATTGGAGAAGCGATCGACCCCCACCAAAACAGAACACTTGCCCAGCGCGCAAACGGACTCCGTGAGAGATGGCAGCATGCTGACTACGCGCTGGGCAGGGGTCTTGAGGTTAACCTCAGTGCCACGATCGTCTTTAGCGGTGGTGCTTGCAATTGCCGTAACGCTCAGCAACACACTACACACAGCAGCACCCAGCAATAAAGCATCTTTTAGATACTTTCTTACCGGAGACTGTATGGGATTCATGTGATGTTTTTACTGCATTGCGTAACGTAGACCAACAAAGACATTTGAGCCGGGCGTGTTATAGCCATAGCTTAATTGATAGTCTTTATTAAATACGTTGTTCCAACGACCAAAAATGCTGACATTTTTTTGTAGTTGATAACTAGCATATAGGTTCAGTAACGCATAACCACCCATATTTCCCGTATTGTCAAAATCAGTTCTACGTCCTTGCAGGGTGCTTTCTACTCCAGTTATCAATTTATTGGCTTGGCGTTCAATTCCAACATTACCAAACTGCTTAGCACGCTTCGCAAGCACGTATCCTGTATTTTGATCCACTGGATTTTGCTGATCAAATGATGCCTTGAGGGCGTAGTTTTGAATTCGAGCCGTTGATCCGAGCGAAATGCCATTAATTTTTGCATTCGCTACATTGCCCGCACATCCGGATGAATACCCAGCAGGACAGCCGCTCGATGTGTATTGGATGAGATTGGTAATCGTATTGCTATAGGCAACAACTCGAGCATCAAACGATTTTGTTTCATAAAAAATACCGGCCTCTGTATTTTTACTCTTTTCTGGAAGAAGGCTAGAAACGCCGTATCCGGGGTAATAAAGATCAAAAAAGGACGGCGCTTTAAATGCAGTTCCATAGTTAACATTGACGCGCCATTCTTTTGTAAAAAAATACCCATAAGCAATGCTTCCGGTATTTTGCGGTCCATAGCCAGTAATGCTGTCATTACGAAAGCTAATGCTAGCCAAATTAGATCCGCGCTTTAACTGGTATGCCGCAGCCAATGAATTGGTATTTTGATCTTGACTGATATTTCCGGAAGTTGCAAATGCAGATTGGGTCCTCCGTTCGGCAACTAATTGTAGTAAGTCCGAACCTAACTTGATGTCATTCTGCCAGGTGTAGATATTTTGCTTGCTGTTCGCGACCGCATTTGAGCTGGGTGCTAGGGTCTGTCCATTGTCTGTAGAAACTGCAACCTGAAGCAAACTGTTCCAAATGCGAGTGACCTGATTTTTAGAGTATGCAGCAAGTGTGTTGAGTGTAGTAACGCGATTATTAATAACAGCGTAGTCAGAGAAATCAGGTTTGTATGCTGTTGCTGGATATTGATTGTTGAGCCGACTGCTAAGAAACTGCGCACCTATCTCTTGTCCGGGAGCCCATGTTTGGCTAATTTGCCCCGTAGCACTGTCTTTTACATACCCTGTCCTATTGGTTGACCAGCCTGCAGAGCAATATGCACTTGAGCGAACCGAGCTTGGCTGGTTTGGGTTGCAGGGATTATTACTAGCGACACTATTAAACCCAGTTGATAGTTCTTGACTGGCGCTGAACGAGTAGCGCGTTTTATTTTCTCCGTCAATCGAGCCATAAATACTTCCTTCAATAATGCTGGTTCCGTAGCTTCCATAGCCCGCAGAGCCCCCCGCTTGAAATGGGCCGCTTCCTTTTTTGGTGAAAATCTGAATTACGCCGCCGATGGCCTCAGAACCATAGATACTACTTTGGGGCCCAAAAATAATTTCAATATGGTCAATCAAGGAGAGTGGTATTGCTGCCCATGCACTCGTGCCGCTCAGGCTTGATTGAGTACGTATTCCATCAATTAAGACTAAGCTTTGACCGCCGCTCGTACCCCTTAAAAATACGCTTGCATTTGAACCTGCTCCACCCTGTGTTGATATCTCGACTCCTCGCTGTCTTTGTAGCAATTCCACTAAGCTCGTCTGCCCAGCCTGTGCAATCTCTTCGGGGCCGATATAAATGTTATCAGCAAGAACATCACTGGCTTTAGTTTGGGTTCGCGTTGCCGTGACAATCACTGGATTAAGTGGATCAACTGTATTGGACACCGATACTGATGGTGTTTGTGCTGCTGCGTTTTGGAATGGAATTGCGCTGGATAAAAGCGCTGCTAACAGTGCGGAAATGCACTGTTTATTGCTGAACTGCTGTTTCATGATGAACCTTCTGCCGTCGAATCACCAAGCCAACTTCCCCGTTAGCCGAGTCGAACAGAATTTCATGGGCGCAAATCCAGAACGTCAATATGTGCGGGCGCACGGGGGCCGTGCAGCCGCTTCTACTGGCGCGCGAAGGATCCCCGTCCGCAAAATTCCACCTGTCTTGGCCGGTATCCGGGCTGGCAAATTTAAGAACTTGACCTTCCCATGCGATTGACGCGCACAGTGGCTATATCCAAGTTCTCCGTACCCAATAGCAGGCACATTTGCTTACCGTTGCGGGGGCAGCACACGTTTGATTAGTGTTTCCCGTTTAACTTTATTGCATTGCAATAAAGCACCACGACCCTGAGATACTACACCAAGTAGGCAAATGAAATGCTGGGGTTTCTACTTAATAAGCCTACAATGACACGCTTAGGAATAGGAATTCATGACAACACTAGACAAGCACCTCGAGAAAAATCTGATTCGCTTACAGCTGAGTCAAAACGTGGTGTTGCATCATCTAGACCAAGAGAGCATGGCTGAGCTGGAGCGCCACTTGGTGATTTCAGACCTCAAAAAGTCGGAAATACTGCTACACCAAGGTGATCACCAGATGGAACAGTATTTTGTTTTGGATGGCATTTTGAAGCGCATCGTATCGAGTTCGGACGCAAAGGAAATGATCTTGCGCTTCACGATCGAAAAGGACATTGAGACAAGTTATGCTGCGTGGCGCCTCAAGAAATCAGCCCCTTACAGCATTGCCTGCGTAACCAAGGCTAGGGTTGCACGCCTGCCCATGAAAAAGTGGACTGAGTTTTTGGAAAGCCACCCCCCACTAAAAGAGAGTTTTGAGTTTGAGGTCATGCGCCTCATGAGTGAAATCATGGCGCACACCATTACCTTGCATATGCTCGACGCCCCTGGCCGTGTAGAGCGTTTTCTGCGTAAATACGAGAGTTTGTTTGGCCTACTCCCCAAAAAAGAGCTCGCAGCCTATTTGAATCTATCGCCCGAGACCCTCAGTCGCCTAAAAACAAAGCACAAAGACCTATTTGTCTAGTTTTTATATGGATTTGCATTTGCGTCCAGTAGGCTCTAACCCTTGTTTTTATTGGAATTAAAGGGAAATTGACGCAAGTCAATGCTGATCTACACCCCCAAGCCTAAGATGCATCCACCTAAATGCAGTTTGTTAATTCCCTGGGTTTAGGTGCATTTATTAATTGGAGACACAAGACAGATGCTAAATTGCCTTGCCAACTGAGTAATGCAATCTAACTAATACAACTTTTATGACAAACGACAATCAAAACCAAGAACTCACCGACGGATTCCATCTCGTTATCGATGCCCTGAAGG